>Ga0114922_10006661_pt1 | contig 10577 bp, 10 predicted proteins | sample AartaG_FD_100975 | JGI IMG/M metagenome (GOLD analysis project Ga0114922, IMG submission 100975) | Deep subsurface microbial communities from Aarhus Bay to uncover new lineages of life (NeLLi) - Aarhus_00045 metaG | ecosystem: Environmental > Aquatic > Marine > Oceanic > Sediment | place...
GATATCGATTCCGCTGTCACCTGTTCCCAGGATTTCTGGGATGGCAGGACGATATCTGATATGAACGTGCAGCACGTCGTAGGGGCCCACCTGGGACATGAGGACAAGGTAGCCGAGGACGGAATCAACGCCATTTACCTTGCTATGGGCCATATTCTCTCCGGCCACCACGATGTTGTCCTGGTGGTGGCGCATATGAAGGAATCTCAGGGTGAGAAGAGCCTGGTTGAGAATGCTGCTTTTGACCCTGTTCTAATGAGGCCATTGGGCCTGGACTTTCTGTCAGCCGCTGCCTTGCAGGCCAAACGCTACATGTATAAGTACGGCATAACGAGTGAGCAGTGCGCCAGGGTGGCGGTGAAGAACCGCGGCAATGCCAGGAACAATCCCTTTGCCCAGGAGCCTGTGGATATCACGGTGGAGGATGTCCTTGGCTCGCAGATGCTGGCCTCTCCCGTCAGGCTTCTGGACAGCAAGCCCATATCAGATGGTGCCTGCGCTGTGATTCTAGCCCGGGAGGACAAAGCTAGGAAGCTTACCCCTAAGCCGGTCTGGATATCAGGTGCCTCGAACTGCTATGAGACGCATTACCTGGGAGACAGGGAACTGGCCGATTGTGATGCTCTGGTGAAAGCGGCCCAAAAGGCCTATAGCATGGCGGGCATCAAGAATCCTTTGCGGCAGATAGATGTTGCTGAGATATCCGGTGAGTACTCCTACCAGGAGCTTCTATGGATGGAGGGGCTTGGCTTCTGTGGGCGTGGCGAGGGAGGCAAGTTCCTGGATGCTGGAGTGACCAGGATGGGAGGCAAGCTGCCGGTGAATCCTTCGGGGGGTATGCTGGCGGGTAACCCTAATGGTGTGGCGGGGATGACACGGGTGGTTGAGGCGGTGCTGCAACTCCGTGGTGAGGCGGGTGATAGGCAGGTGCCAGGAGCCCATGTGGCTCTGGCTCACGGCGTTACAGGGATTTGTGGGCAGCATCAGTGTGTCATGGTCTTGAGTAATAAGTAACCGGAGGTGGAATATACCTAATAGAGTAGCTATCGTCGGGGTGGGACAGACCTATCATACGGGCAAGCGCCCCGACGTTAACCAGGCGGAGATGGTTGGTGAGGCGGTGAGGGCCGCACTGGCCGATGCCCAGTTGAGCATAAAGGGAATCGAGGGCGTCTTCTTCAGCAATATGGAAACGTTTGAAGGAATCTATCTCCCCGACCACGGGATGGCCGCTGAAGTCGGCAACTTCGGGAAGCCGGGGTTTAAAGTGTGCACGGGCGGCACCAGTGGTGGCTCGGTGGTAGTCGAGGGGTTCTATATGGTTGCCTCGGGCCTCTATGACCTGGCCCTGGTCATTGGCTTTGAAAAGCAGGATTGTGGTGATACGACCGCTGCGATAAGTGCTGCTGCCACGCCGGTGTGGGGTAAAGGCGCCACGACAGGTGCCATTGGAGAGTTTGCCAAGCAGGCTCTGTCCTATATGGAGACATCCGGGGCCAGGGAAGAACATGCCGCCATGGTCCGGCTCAAGGCGGATCGGGGTGCCTGCAGAAATCCCTATGCCCACCTGAAGCTTGGGCTTAAGAGCGTGGACGAAATCCTCAAGTCGGGATACCTGGTGTGGCCTTTAAGGCTGCTGGACTTCTGTCCCCAGTCCTGCGGTGCCTGCGCCCTTATCTTTGCATCGGAGAAGAGGGCCAGGAAAATCACCAAGAAGCCGGTCTGGATTGCTGATGTGGAGGTTGTGCATCAGGAACCATTCCGTGCCGGGACCTTCGGTGACCCCACAGGGAAAGAAGTCTATACTCAGCATGTGGCCTGCGAGAGACTCTACAAGAGAAACGGCATAACTAATCCTCGAAAGGATATTGACGTGGCTGAGATTTACGAGCCGTCAAACTGGGAGGAGCTGAATCTTTATGAGCATTTCCACTTCTGTGAGAAGAACGAGGGCTGGAAGCTGATAGAGAAGGGCATAACCGAAATAGAAGGGGAGTTTCCGGTAAACTGCTCCGGCGGTGTAATAGCTACCAATCCTATTGGGGCGACACCCGTCATCCGCGTTGCCGAAGCCGCCCTTCAGATTCGGGGGGATGCTGGCGAGCGCCAGGTTACCAGGGACGTGAAGACGGCCCTGGCCACTGCTCTCGGTGGCCCCAACTGGACAGTGCTGACTTTGCTTAGGAGGTCATTGTAGGAGGCAGCAAAATGGCAAGAGAGTCGTCTGAGAAAAAGACGGAAGAGTCAACGCCAGAATATATTCAGGTAGCTTTTAATACCCCCCGGCGTTATCACTGGTCGACGGGCAAGTACCTGGGTAAGTTCTACACAGAGGCGAAGGAAAACATGAGGATTGTCGGTAATCGCTGTCCCGAGTGCAAGGAGATCTGGCTGCCGCCGACAGTGGTCTGCCCTAAGTGCAAGGTTGATATGGGTTGGGACTGGGTAGAGCTACCTCAAACAGGCACCGTGACTCAGTATACTTATCTTGTCTATCCTCTGTGGGACCCGCATTACGGTGAGAAGTGGGCTAATCCCTACCCCTCTGGCATCATTCGATTGGATGACGGCAGTTATTACAGACACTTCCTTGGGGAGAGGGACAAGGACAAGCTGAGGGTGGGTATGCGAGTACAGGCTGTTTGGGAAGAAGATTACGATGAGCGCGGCCAGGGTCCGGCTGACATACTCTATTTCAAGAGCATCGAGGACTAGGAGGCTAAAAGATGGCGGAAGTAACCGAGAAGCTGGAGGGGATGGATGTCTGGATTTATCACGGGCAGATATACATCCCGAATATTTATTCCGCTGGCGCTGTGGGGAGCCGCTTTCTTACTGAACTGAGGGATAGCAAGAGGATTGTGGGCACGAGATGTCCTGCCTGTAACCGTGTTTATGTCCCAGCCAGGTCTGTCTGCAAAGATTGCTTTGGCCAGCTTGATGAGTGGGTTGAGGTGAGCGACAAAGGCACCGTGCTTAGCTATTCTGTTTGCCACCAGCTGAATCCTGTCCAGCCGGTGGAGGCGCCGCTGGTCTACGGCATTATTCAACTGGATGGTGCTGACACTGGCCTGGTTCATATGCTGGGCGAGCTTGATTTTGAGCAACTGAGGATTGGCATGAGAGTTCAGGCCGTTTTCAAGGAAGAGCGTGCGGCCAGTATTCTGGACATTAAATACTTCAAACCGCTAGGGTAGAGTGAGCAAGAGGGGTGGTTATGGGCCACCAATTTAGCAAAGGGGGATATTATATGGCAGGAAAAATTCTCTCCACCAGACTTTGTGATTTGTTGGATATAGAATACCCGATTATTCTGGCCGGTATGGGGACCATCGCTGGCGCTGACCTGGCGGCAGCCGTTTCCGAGGCTGGCGGTCTTGGCGTTATTGGTGCTCTACTTATGACACCTGACGAGCTGGATGCCGAGATTAGGAAAGTCAAAAAGCTCACCAGCAAGCCCTTCGGCGTGGACAGTATAGCTCCCCTGGGCACTGTTCAATCGGTCACCGTGGATGAGCTGAGAGCCCTGATTCCCGATGATGCTGTGGAATACGCAGTTGACCTGGCCAGGCGCCTGGGGATACCTGTGCCGGAGGCGAGTCAATTTGTTAAAGAGGGTGTTGCGTGGGCGGCAGGGTTGACTCCCAGGCAGATTGAGGTGGTCTATGACCATAAGGTTCCGGTTTTTGCCGCTGGGCTTGGCAGCCCGGCTTTCATGCTTCCTGAAGCCCATGCCCGGGGGATAAAGGTGATTGGCGTGGTGGGAAATGTCAGTCAGGCCCGGCGTGAGGCAGAGGCGGGGGTGGATATTATCGTGGCCCAGGGCCACGAGGGTGGAGGCCATACTGGATATATTGCCACCATGGCACTGGTGCCGCAGGTGGTGGATGCTGTTGCTTCCACTCCTGTGGTAGCTGCTGGCGGGATAGGCGATGGCCGGGGACTTGTAGCTGCCGTTGCCCTTGGTGCCTGTGGTGTTTGGATGGGTACTGCTTTTCTCTGCACCTATGAGGCGAATTTTGACCAGGCGTTCAAACAGCAGGTTCTTCAGGCCACTGAGAAAGATACGCGGATTACACGGGTGTTCACGGGCAAGACCGCCCGTATTATCAATAATAAGCTCATAGAGATGTGGGAGGCCGAGAAAGGACCGGTGCTGCCGTTCCCGATGCAACTGCTGTTGAGCACCGAGATCGTGAAGGCTGCGTTGGAAAGCGGGATGACCGAGCATGTCTTTACGCCGGCCGGCCAGATTTGCGGCTTGTTTAAGGAAATGAAGAGCGCCAGGCAGGTTGTGGAGGGGATAGTTGATGGGGCAATCCGCATCTTGCAGGAGGACTTTCCTGCCAGGGTTAGGCTGGACAAATGAGACTGGCTGAAGTCTACTATGGGCTGAAGAAGCTATGCTAAGCCGGAGGGGGTGTTCCTTTTCCGGGGGAAAAAGGAGCAAGTTCGGCAAGCCCCCCCTTCCAGCGAAGTTGATAGAGCAGAGATATGACATAATACTAATAATTCAGGAAGGAGGGTTCTTTTAATGTCATACGAGACTATTTCGTACGAAAAGGAAGAAGGATTTTGCGTTATTACCCTGAATAGACCTAAATCCCTAAATGCCCTGAATATACAGATGTGGACTGAGCTGGAAAACGCGTTGGACGAGGTCGACAATGACCCTGAAATAAAGGCATGCATTTTCACAGGGTCGCCGAGGCCTGATGGAAGGCCTTGCTTTTGTGCCGGCTTGGACCTGAAGGAGGCGACAGGATACACGGTTGAGGGGCAAATACCTATTGCCCCCTCACGCCCCTCATTTGTGACAACACTCTGGACTCAGAGAGAACCCAAGTTGGCCATGGTCAGGACTTTTGAGAGGATTGCCTGGAGCCCGAAGATATCGATAGCCGCCGTTGACGGAGTATGTACGGCTGGCGGCATTGAGTTAGCTCTCAGTTGCGACATTATCTTAGTCTCGGAGACGGCTCAGATTAGCGATATGCATGTAAAGAATCTGGGCTGGATTGGTGGGGCTGGCGGGTCGGCAAACATGGCGTGGAGAGTGGGAGTAGCCAAGGCTATAGAGCTTTGCTGCACCGGCGATGTTATCGATGGCAAGGAAGCTCACCGTATTGGTTTTGCCAATCAAGTCTTCCCTCCCGATAAGCTTCTCGATGGAGCAGAGGAGATGGGCAGGAAGCTCGGTGGCATGCGGCTGGCTGCTCTGACCATGACCAAGGCAACTTGTCGGGCTGTACAGGATATGGATCGCCGCTCATCCTGGCATTATTGCGATGCCGGTTTTAATGCTTTGATGGCTGATTCTGATGCTGCTGAATGGGGACCAGGACGCTGGGTGGAAAAACGCTAGCTAATATTTTGTTTTGTCTTCCACGATGGATGTAGGAAACTGTTTGAGCGGGCTAATGGTAGAGAGGTTGTCGCTACGGAGTTATCGCAAAGAATGGCGGGGACTTGGCTTTGATACAACATTTGACGCAAATCAGAAGGTAGAGCCATGGCCTTGACGGCAGTTATTACAGGGTCGGCTTCTGGTATTGGAGCTGCCGTCCGTGCTCGTCTGGAGAAGGCAGGAGATATGGTCATGGGGATAGACATCGTGGATGCTGAGATCATCGCTGATCTTTCCACTGCTGAGGGTCGCGGCGTTGCCGTTGCCGGGGTGAAACGACGCTGTGGCGATGCCATTGATCGCCTGGTGGCTTGCGCGGGGATTGGCCCCGATAACCCTTCTCTGTCTCGCATCGCCTCCGTCAACTACTTCGGCGTGGTTGACCTGCTGGATGAGTTGTTCGAATCCCTGAAGCGGGGGAAAAATCCGGCGGTGGTGGTCATATCTTCCAACTCGGCGCAGATGCTCACGCTGGATAAGGATCCTTATGTTAGGGCCCTGTTGGAGCATGATGAGTCCGAAGCCAGGCGGATTATCGAGGAGGCAGGCGATAGCGCGCTGGCTTACATCGGCTCGAAGAACGCGGTGGCGCAGGCGGTGCGGTGGAGGGCGATGACCTGGGGCAATGCCGGCGTGCGACTCAATGCGGTGGCGCCTGGGAACACCCGGACCCCAATGCTCCAGAGGATGCTAGACCAACCCGTCTATGGTCGCCGCATAAGAGCGCTGCCTTCTCCTCTGGGGCGTGATGCAGAGCCCGAGGAAATAGCCGCAGTGGTGGCTTTTCTCCTGGGGCCGGAAGCTTCCTACATTCACGGGGCGGTCTATTACGTGGATGGCGGAATCGACGCAGCACTCCGCCCGGATGGCTTCTGAGGCAAGGCCAGTACATGGTGCTCCCTAATCGGGCATCAAAGGAGAGCTAGGTGGAACTGGAGCTAACACCGGAGCAAAAGAAACTGGAGAACGAGGTCTATACCTACCTTAGAGCTAATATCCCTCCTGAGCTTGAAGGCGAACTTCTGACGCATATCGAAGGGGATGGGCCTCTTTGCCGACAGTTTGTGAAGAAGCTTGGCCTGGATGGCTGGGCGGGCATAGGCTGGCCCGGGGAATACGGCGGCCAGGGACGCACTCCTCTAGAGCAGTACATATTCTTTGACCTGGCCATGGGGTATTTCTTCATACCCATACCTGTGCTTTCGGTGATGACGGTGGGTCCAACGCTCATGAAGGTCGGCTCTGAGGAGCAGAAGCAGAAGTTCCTGCCCCAAATCCTCACCGGTGACATCACCTTCGGCATCGGGTACACGGAGCCTGAAGCCGGTACGGACATATTCTCGCTCAAGACCACGGCCGTGAGGCAAGGCGACTATTACATAATTAACGGCGAGAAGGTCTTCACGTCCATGGGGCACTTCTGCGACTACTTCTGGCTGGCGGCCAGGACGGACCCCGGTGCCGCCAAGCAGCATGCCGGGATATCGATATTTTTAGTCGAAGCCAGGAGCCCCGGCATCACCATCGAGCCCATGCCGGTCATGGGCGGCTTCCGCACGAACCATGAGTTCTTTGACAATGTGAAAGTGCCCAAGGAATGCCTTGTGGGCGAGGAAAACAAGGGCTTTCAATACATGCTAATGCAGCTTGCTCACGAGCGGATTAACCTGGTCCCACACTCCATCTCAGTTCGGAGCATCGAGGACTGCGCCAAGTGGGCCAGAAAGGCCAGGCTCAATGGGAAGCCCGTTGCCGAACAACAGTGGGTGAAGAACAAGCTCGCCGAAATGACGGTTGAGGCCGAGGTACTGAAGATGCTCAACTACAAGGCTACCTGGCTGATGACCAAGGGCATCGTCCCCCACGTCGAGTCTGCCATGTCCAAAGCACTGGGCAGCGAACAGTTCCTGCGGGTCACAGGAGGATGTTTGCAGATCATGGGGCTTTATGGGCAGTTGACCACCGGGTCGAAGTATGCTCCCTTGAACGGCATGATGGAGAGATATCACCAGATGTTCCTGCTGCTGACATTCGGTGGCGGCACCAATGAGGTCATGAGAGATATTATAGCCATGATGGGACTGGGCATGATGAAGTCGAGATAGCGGTTGAAAGATATGCGCTTTGTTCACGTCAAGGACTTCCAGGAGGCACAATAATGGATTTTGCCCTTAGCTCTGAACAGGAGCTTCTGAAGAACGAGGCGAGACAGTTCCTGGACAGTGAATGTCCCAAGAAGGTAATAAGGCAAATAGAGGAGAGTGATATTGGCTACTCTCCCGAGATATGGAAGAAGATAGCCGATCTGGGATGGCTCGGCTTGGTCCTCCCCGAAGAGTATGGTGGCGTGGGTGGCAGTCTGCTCGACCTGTCGGTCCTGTTTGAAGAGTTGGGCAAGACGGCTCTGCCCAACCCGATGTTCGCAACTATCCTGCTGGGGGCACTCCCCATCCTGGATGAGGGCAGCGAGCAGCAGAAGAAGGAGCTTCTGCCCGGGGTTGCCCGTGGGGAAGTGATTCTCACACTGGCGCTGTCGGAGCCTGAGCTTGACTATAATCTCGCGTTCATCAAAACGAAGGCAAAGTATGATGAAGGCAAGTTCGTGATAAGCGGCACCAAGCTCTTTGTGCCCTATGCCGGCGTTGCTGACTATATGCTCGTTGTCGCCCGTACTGCTAGGGCTACATCTAAGGGCAAGGGCATAACCATCTTCCTTGTCCCAAGCAGGTCCAAAGGCATAAGGATGACCGCCCTGAACACATCAGCTGGCGACAGGCAGTTCGAGGTCGTCTTCAACCGGGTCGTCGTGTCATCGAAGGATATTCTGGGGAAGGCCGATGAAGGCTGGCCGCTGGTTGAAAAGGCCCTGTTGAGAGCGACTGCTATCCAGTGTGTCCAAACGGTGGGTATCATGCAGCAGGCCCTGAGCATGACTGCCAATTACACCTCAACCAGGATTCAATTTGGCCGTCCGATTGGCAGCTTCCAGGCTGTGCAGCACCGCCTGGCCAACATGCTGACGGATGTGGAAGGCGCCAGATTGCTGTCCTGCCAGGCCGTCTGTCGGCTTGACCGGGGACTGCCTGCCGCCAGGGAGGTCGCTATGGCCAAAGCCTGGACCAGTGATGCTTGCCAGAGAGTGGCCTATGGCGCCCAGCATCTGCACGGTGGAATCGGCATGGACCTGGATTACGATTTGCATTTCTACTTTCGCTGGGCAAAGGTCATGGAGCTGAGCCTCGGGGCTGCCCCGTTTCAGCTGGCCGCAATCGAACCGACTGTACGCGAATAGTCTTTGCCTCGGATCGAGGCGGGTTCGTTTGCTCAGTAGATCAGGTACATATCTGTCGGAAATGGCAGTTCCTTACTAACAGCTCGAAGCCAGGTCAGGCATCAATGTCTATTCTTGCTCAGAGTACATGGTCAGCGGTGGATTGTATCAAATTAGACTAAAGCGCCTTTCGGGCACTTGGGAAGGATTGACAAAAGTACGGAAACCTTTTACATTGTGTGTGCTGCGTCTTGCCAGTATTACCAACGGCGCACAGTGTTCTTTGACGCTGGCAGCTGTGTCTGTAGCCATAGTCAGTAAAATCACAGAGGAGGGTGTCTACGAGAGAGAATCCAGTATGCCATCTTTTCGGCATTAGGTACCCGATTGTCCAGGGCGGCATGCTTGGCATCTCCTGTCCCGAACTAGCAGCTGCAATCTCCAACGCTGGTGGACTAGGGATGCTCAGCGGAGTCAAAGCAGTTAATGAGCTGCGAGCCGAGATAAGAAGAACCACGAAGCTTACGGATAAGCCATTCGGTGTGAACCTGCCCATGCACGATTTGAAGGACAGGGCTGTGGAAATTGCGGAGATCCTCGTTGAGGAGGGAGTTAAAGTAGTGGCCACGTCGGCTGGCAGCCCTCAGCTCTGCACTAAGCTACTGAAGGATGCCGGCCTGGTAGTGATGCATGTGGTATCCGAGGTTGCCCACGCCCTCGCGGCGGAGGCTGCTGGTGTTGATGTGGTGGTGGCCTCTGGGGTTGAGGCGGGAGGGTTTGTGGGCCGTTGCGAAATAACCACCCTGGTACTGGTGCCACAGGTGGTGGATGCAGTCAAGATACCCGTCATCGCAGCTGGTGGCATCGGTGATGCCCGAGGGTTTGTCGCTGTTTTAGCGCTTGGTGCCCAGGGTATACAGATGGGCACGCGGTTCATTGCTACCAGGGACTGCCCTGTAGCCGCTGATTACAAGCAAGCTATTGTAAGAGCAAAGGACAACAGTACGGAGATTGTTGGTCGCGGTCAGGCTCCGGTTCGCTGCTTTCGAACTGAGTCACTCACGGCGGAATCATCGAACTCACAAATGCCGTACCCGGTAGGGCAGGTGGTAGGGCTGATCCAAGATACTCCCACTGTGGCTGAAATCATCAACTCGTTGGTGAAGATGTCCACGCTTATCAGCAATCAAGTGACTGAGTCCCAGTCCCAAATCTCCCCCTGAAAATATGAAGGCGCTGAGTAGTTGGGTAATTCCCGGCTAGTATTTTTTACTGGGCTGTTAAGGAAAGCCAGGGGCGTCACCGACAAGGAGATATCAATGACCAAGGATGTAGAGATAGGGGAGAGGGACCGGGAGAAGGGCAAGAGGATTGAGGCCTGGTCAGGCATTCCCTTTAAGCTGATATATCGCCTCGAGGACACAACGGGGATAGCTGGAGGGGATATTCCCCAGAAAGGTGTTAAAACACTAAAAGAGATGGGAGTGGATGAGGTGTGTCTTGTCGGTACCATGATGCAGACCATTGTCGGTGACCTCGAGCAAAATGCCCTGAAGGGAGCCTCCATGCCTCCCGTTGCCCTCGGGGTTTGAGAAGGAGGAGTGATGAAAAGCAATCGCCTATGCCAGATTCTAGATATCCAGTATCCTATAGTGCAGGCGCCGATGAACTGGATCACGGGTGCTGATCTGGCCGCTGCCGTATCGAATGCCGGCGGCCTGGGAACACTGGGACCAAACGCCGGTGCTGACACCGTCGCCACCGACGTAGCTGAGACGGGAGAGAGGTTGCGCCGCCAGATAAGGAAGGTCAAAAGCATTACCAGTAAGCCCTTTGCGGTTAATTTCCCCATCGGCATGGAAGGAGTCGAGCAAGCGGAAGGAGGGAGGAAGTACTCCC
>Ga0114922_10006662_pt1 | contig 10577 bp, 5 predicted proteins | sample AartaG_FD_100975 | JGI IMG/M metagenome (GOLD analysis project Ga0114922, IMG submission 100975) | Deep subsurface microbial communities from Aarhus Bay to uncover new lineages of life (NeLLi) - Aarhus_00045 metaG | ecosystem: Environmental > Aquatic > Marine > Oceanic > Sediment | place: Aarhus...
GAACATGAACACGAAGACGCCCAGCGGCGGCCGCTTGTGCTCCTCCGCGTGGGATGTTCCGGCCAGCGCGGCTATGAAACCGTAGCCGAACATCGGCACGATCATGTCGAAGGCGGGTCCCAACCTGATCGGCGCGCCCGCCACAAGCAGGATTGCGTGAATCCCGTAGAGCGCGGGCCAGAGGAACATGAAGGGGCTGCCGGCGCGACGCAGCTTCAACCCGAGGTAGCACAAGAAGGGCACAACATAGAGTGCCGAGATGGGCTGCATGAGGCTGACCGGGAAGAATCCCAGGAGGCCGAGCCCGATGCTCGCAATCACGCAGAACATGAACACGAAGACGCCCAGCGGCGGCCGCTTGTGCTCCTCCGCGTGGGATGTTCCGGCCATGACGCTCCCCTCACGCTGGTACAGGCGTTGGCTGATCCTGCGCATGATAGCGGGCCCGCCTATGAAACAGAACCACAGCCACCAGACCGCGAAGCCGCTGAGAACCAGCATGGCGGAGGCCGCCAGAAATCGCTGCCCGGCCTTGTAGGCCCAGGCAGTGAGGTAGGACAGGCCGCCGAACATAGCGTATCCCGCAGCGAATATCACAAGAGACGCCAGCACAGGCAGCGTCCGGTTCTGGGCGTATCGCCGCGCCCACTTGGGGATGTCGCGGAGATCGGCGTCGGCCTCGCTTTGTGCGTTTTTGCCGTCGGGATTCATGCGCGCTGCCCTCCGTTAGTCGTCACTGCATACTAGTTTGTACCACAAACCATGCGTTCTGTCAAGACGCCTAAGGGGCATTCTCACAGGGCTCTCTGGGATTCGCCCGAGAAGAGGGAACCGCGCGGGCACTACTCCTTGGGCCGCAGCGCCTCTCTGAGCGTCATCCACACCAGCCTTGGCAGGGCCCAGACGCGGGGGAGCCGCTTCGGCTCCCGCACCAGCCGGTAGAGCCACTCCAGGCCGGCGCGCTGCATCCAGGCGGGCGCGCGGCGGACCCGGCCGGCGAACACGTCGAAGCTTCCGCCCACACCAATCGCCACTGGGACCTGAAGCTGAGCCTGATGGCGACGAATCCACTTCTCCTGCCTGGGCGCGCCGAAGGCGACGAAGAGGATGTCGGGTTTCGCCTCGGCGATCCGGCGGACGACATCGGGCTCTTCGTCCGGGGTGAAGTATCCGTGATGGGCGCCGGCGACGCGCAGGCCTGGGCACTGCGATTCGAGGTTCGCTGCCGCCTCCTCCGCGACGCCGGGGTGCGCCCCGAGGAGATAAACTGCGTAGCCCTTCGCCGCCGCGCGCTCGCAGATCCGCTGCATGAGGTCCACTCCCGAGACCCGCTCGGTGACGGGAAGGCCGAGGACGCGCGCCATCCACACGACGCCGCGGCCGTCGGCGGTCACCATATCCGCGCCGCGAACGATCTCCTGGAACTCTGCGTCGTCGTGTGCGCGGACGATGCCGGGAGTATCGGAGGTGACGACCATGTGGGGGGAGCGCTCCCGGATGAACTCATCGACGCGGCCGAGTGCGCTCTCCATATCAATGCGGGCGAGTGGGACCCCGAGCATGTCCACGCGCTCCTCCCCCGTCTCGATGGGCTCGGACCAGGCCCGGGCGAGGCAGAAGAAGACCGCGAAGCCGAGGGCGAGGGCAATGGCGAGGATGCCGAGCTTGGCCAGGAAGGTGACCTCGACGAGCAGCACGAGGGCCAGCGCGATGGCGCAGAGGTAGAGGGTGACGATGTGGAAGAGCACGACCGCGCGGCGCGGGCTCAGGCCGGTGCGGATGAGCGCCTCGTGCAGCAGCTCACGCCGCTGGCCCAGAGCGAGCCGCCAGCGCCCCTTTCCGGCGCCATAGATGATGGCGTACGTCGTCTCGCCGACGGGCACTCCGAGGGCCAGCAGCGGCACGCCCAACACGAGGAAGGCCGTGTTCTTAAGCATGCCGATGATGGTGATGGCGCCGAGGGCGAAGCCGATCGCCCAGTGAGCGGAGCTGCCGAGCATCGGGTAGTCGCGGCGCAGAGCACCGGCGACGGCCGCGGCCATCGCCAGACCCAACAGGCCCGCCGCGGGCGCGGAGCGGGAGGGCCCGACAATCAGCGCGGCGATCGCGAAGGTGAGGGAGATAAGCGCTATAAGGCCGGCCGTCAGCCGGGGCAGCCGCCGGCAGAGCACGACCGCGTAGGCCACCGCGAGCAGCCAGGCGATGCTGACGGGAGTGGACCAGGCCCCCAACTGGACCATGGAGGTGGTGAAGGGAGGCTTCACTTCGTCCATGACGATGCCGAGCGACACGCCGACCCAGGCGATGCCGAAAGCGAGCGATATCTGCACCAACCGGGGCAGGCCCAGGACATCGTTTGCCAGCCCGACAAAGCCGCCGAGCACGGCGAGCAGGGCGGCGGCGCGGAGCTCGGGGGAGTCGCCGCCGAAGAGGAGCAGCGGCAGCGCGAGGGAGAGAGTGATACTGAATCCGGAGATTGTCCACTGCCGCCGGGAGCGCAGGCCGGGCTGAGGGCCGAGCCTGGCCAGCCGCCGCATGTGAGGACCGGCCAGGTTTGGGGTCACGAAGGAGATCAGCAACGCCAGGCCGACAACGAGCGCGGCCCCGACCGGCCGGATATGCCCGGTTGCGACATCGAGCGCTTCCATGCCCCTTGCCCCATACGGGGAGTCTGTTAAGTGCCCGACTGGTAGTCAGCCAGGTACTTCTGCTGCTCCGCCGTGAGGGTGTCGATGGTGATGCCCATGGAGTCCAGCTTGAGCCGCGCGACGTCTCGGTCTATGTCGCGCGGGACGCCGTAGACGCGCTTGTCGAGGGACTTGCCGTTCTTCGCGAGATAGGCGGCGCAGAGGGCCTGATTGGCGAAGCTCATGTCCATGACGCTGGCTGGATGCCCCTCGGCCGCTGCGAGGTTCACGAGCCTGCCCTCTCCGAGCAGGTAGAGGCGGCGGCCATCGGGGAGCTGAAACTCATCCGCCATGGGCCTGACGCGACGGACGGACTTGGCCATCTCGCGCAGGGCCGGAATGGCGATTTCGATATCGAAGTGGCCGGAGTTGCAGAGGATCGCGCCGTCGTTCATGACCTCGAAGTGCTCGCGGCGCAGCACCGCGCAGTCGCCGGTGAGCGTGACGAACACCTCGCCCCATTTAGCGGCTTCGGCGACCGGCATGACGAGGTAGCCGTCCATAGCGGCCTCGAGCGCGCGCAGTGGGTCGACCTCGCAGATCGCCACGACTGCGCCCATGCCCCTGGCGCGCATTGCGACGCCGCGGCCGCACCAACCGTAGCCGCAGACGACGAACTTGCGGCCGGCCATGAGGATGTTGGTCGCGCGGATGATGCCGTCAACCGTGCTCTGTCCGGTGCCGTAGCGGTTGTCGAAGAGGTGCTTCGTGTCCGCGTCGTTGACGGCGATGACGGGATAGCCGAGCGCGTCTTTCTCCTCCATGGCGCGCAGCCTGATGACACCGGTGGTGGTCTCTTCCAAGCCGCCGAGCATGTTGGGAAGCATGTCTCGGTGCTTCTCGTGGAGGGTGAAGAGGAGGTCGCACCCGTCGTCCATCGAGATCTGCGGGGTGGCGGCGATGACGGATTCGATGTGCTGGTAGTAGGTCTCGTTGTCCTCGCCCTTCACTGCAAAGACGGGGATACCGAGCTCCACGGCGAGCCAGGCGGCGGCGTCATCTTGCGTGCTGAGGGGATTGGAGGCACACAGAGCCAGGTCGGCGCCGCCCGCCTTGAGGGTCTGCATGAGGTTGGCGGTCTCGGTAGTAACATGGAGGCAGGCCCCAAGGCGCACGCCGTCGAGCGGCTTCTCCTTGGCGAACCGCTCTTGGATACCGCGGAGAACGGGCATGTGTTGTCCCGCGTATTCGATGCGCAGGCCTCCCGCATCTGCGAGCTTGGGGTCCTTAACGTCATAACTCATGGGTGACGGTCTCCTCTGCTTCGGCTTTCACACGGCTCGCCAGAAACTCGAGTATGGCATCGGCCACGCGGTCAACCTGGTCGGCGGTCAACTCGGGGTAGACGGGGATGGAGAGGCTCTCTCTGGACAGCCTCTCGGCCACGGGAAAGTCGCCCTCTCGGTGGCCGAGATATTGGTATGCCTGCTGAAGGTGCAGTGGCAGCGGGTAGTAGATCTCGGTGCCGATGCCGCGGCCGCGGAGGTGCTGCCTGAGCGCGTCTCGCTCGGAGCAGCGCACCGTGTACAGGCAGTATACGTGACGGTCGTCCTTGCCGCGGGCGGGCAGCCCAAGGCCGGACTCCCTCAGCCGCCGTCGGTATTGGTTGGCGTGGAGCTGACGCAGGCGGTTCCACGATTCGAGGTGGGGCAGCTTCACCCGGAGGACGGCCGCCTGCAACTCGTCGAGTCGGCTGTTGTAGCCGACCGCGGGATGGGTGTATTTCTCGCCACCGAAGACAGAGGCGTCGGCCTGCTGCCTGAGGAGCCGGACCTTGTCGGCAATCTCGTCGTCGTCGGTGACGATCATTCCCCCGTCGCCGCAGCCCGCCAAGTTCTTCGTGGGGTAGAAGCTGAAGCACCCGACGTCGCCGAGGGAGCCCAGCAGCTCGTCGCCGAAGCGGGCGCCGACGGCCTGGGCCACGTCCTCAATGACGCGCAGGTTATGTCGGTCCGCCAGCGCGGTGATGTCGTCCATGGGGGCGGCTTCGCCGTAGAGATGGACGGGGATTATGGCGCGCGTGTTCGGCGTGATGCGGCGCTCGGCGTCGGCGGGATCTAGGTTGAACCCGTCTGGTAGGGAATCGACGAATACGGGCCGCGCCCCCATGTGGCAGACGGCGGCCGCGGTGGCCGTGTAGGTGAAGGAGGGGACGAGCACATCGTCGCCGGGCTTGATGCCCACTGCGGCGAGAGAGAGGAGGAGCGCGTCGGTGCCGGAGGCGACTCCGACAGCGTGCTTCGCCCGGCAGAACCGCGCCATTTCCTCCTCGAAGGCCCGCACGTTGGGACCCATGACGAAGATCGAGCTGTCGAAGACGTGGCGGAGCGCGGCGTAGATCTTGGGCTGGAGTGCGCGGTGCTGCTCTCGCAGATCGATGAGAGGGATTTCGATGGGCGGCAGGCAGCATCCGCCTGCGTTCTTCCTCTTCATACCGCGCCTGTCCCGCCGCTCGATGGTGTCCCGGCGCGCCGGGCGAGTAGGGCTAGGGCTGCCTGCTCTGACACCAGATATTTCTCCAGGCTCGTAGGGTAAACGAGAACAGCCGGCGGTCGGATTCGAACCGACGACCTGCGGTTTACGAAACCGCTGCTCTGCCACTGAGCCACGCCGGCCCGCTTCGACGATAACACACGGGTTGGGGGCCTGTCAACGCGGCAGAAAGATAAGTCAGATCCGTTCGATGGACAGACCCAGCCCGCACCCTCCAGCTCATGGTGGATTGCTGGGCCGCGGCCCTGCGTGTACCTGCAGCTTACCGACCTCCACCCAGCCTTCATACTGCTCTGTGTACGGGGGACCCAGCCCGACGGCCACCCGGTAAGTTCCCTGGGGCGCGTTCGTGGGAATGATGGCATACCCCCGCTGCTCGCGGACTGTTCCTTCTGGTGATGCTCCCAGATGGCGCAGCCCATAGGTGAGGGGGAATCCTTGGATGAATCTGCCCTTCGGCAGCAGCTCTCGTCTGAAGTGTTCGGCATCCACTCCCTCCGGCCTCAGGCCAATCGCAAAATGCCCTCCCGGCCGTGCTCTCTTCACCCGCCACTCCGACCGAAAGCCCACCACCTCGCCAGCATCCACCTTCGTCCGATCCCACTCGAAAGCGACCAGCTCGACACCGCCGGGCATTTCCGCCAGAGCACCGTCTGCCTGCTTCTCTCGAATAACCTCCGGTTCCTCAGATCTCAGCGCTGCGACGTCCTCGCTAAGGCCCACGAAATACGGAGGACCTGCAAACTGGGGCTGGTCCAGCATCGTCGCCCGACGCGCGAATGGCCACGGCCCGTGCAAGGCATAGACCGGTCGACTGCCTTTCAGGCGTTCGGCAAGCTGGTGAGCGAAGTAGGCTGTCCTGTCCCATTGCATCTCTGCCGGATCACGCGGTCCCACTTGTCGCAAGCTTGCGGGCGTATCTGTCCAAGCCGCACGGACCGCCTCTCGCAGCTCTGAGTCTTGGATGAGTTCTAGATACCAGTCGAGTTGGAGCGGGATCACGCGTATCAGCGTAACGTCGCGGCGCGTACCCTCCACGTTCTGAAGATATGTGGTTACGAAGCTGGGCACATCGTTGTCGGAGATGAAGATCGCATTCGGCTCGAGCTGAGATAGCACTGCCACCCACCGGTCCCGGTGCTGCCAGAGATTGCTGAGGTCGCAGCGCTCCCAGTTGACCCTCACCAGGCTGCCGCACACCAGCACACCGAGCACAGCGATTGCTGCTCGTCTCGCGATGAGGGGGGGGAGGAGCGCGGCCACGCGCGTGACTCCCGCTGCACCGCACATCGCCAGCACCGCGCCGAGCGGGAGCAGGAAGACCTTCAGGTCCGTCGTCTCGCCCCACTGCAACACCCAGAAGACAAGGAGTGCGGCCCCCGCGGCCAGCGAGCCTGCCGCGGCCGGGGCGCGGCGAATCCACCACAGGCAGCCCCAGACAATCAGCGGCACGCCGATCAGGGCCAGCAGCAGCGACCAGCCGGCACTCGGCGCGAGCACGTCGGGCAGCAGCTTGATGGCCTCGTGTTTCATCTCGGCCAGACCGTGGGAGAGCGCATAGCCCTGATACTGAGTGGCCAGCACGTGGTCCCAGAAGCGGTCCCAGGTCGTGGGGTTGGTCCAGTTCACGGGCGGCCGCGCGGCGGCGCGAATCGGCAGATAGAGATAGCAGGCAAACGGCGCAAGGAACAGGCCTGCGACACCAGCGTAGAGCCGGAGACTCCTCGGCCGCGTGAGGACGGCCGCAGCGATCAGCGCGGGCGCGATCATGAGCATCGCAGTCCGGTGGTGCATCGACACGAACCCAGCGGCCAGAGCGAACCATCCCAGCGCCTTGGGCGAGCGGCCGCGCTCCCATGCGAAGAACGCAGCGAGGGCCAGGGCGACGAGCAAGGCGGTGAGGCCGTATACCTCGGCGCGCACGGCTTGGCTCCAGGCGGGGAACCAGAGGCCGTAAGCGAGTCCGGCGAAGATGGCCGGCAGCAGTGCCCCGGTCAGGCCGGCCGCTAGGGCCGTGACGATGGCACCCGCGGCGGCTGTGGAGACGGCGGAAAGGAGGCCCACCCGGTAGGCGCTGGTGCCGCCGACCGGGAGGAAGTCAAAGCCGCGCGCGAGCAGCACCCAGAGAGGGTAGCCGGTTGGATGGGCGATACCCAGTACGTGTGCGGCGGCGACCAGCTCTCCGCTATCTTGGTCTACGACGGTGCGGACCAGCGTAGCGTGGTAGACCGCGAACAGGAGCAGGAACACACCGAGCGCCGCAAGCGCGGACGTGCGGCGCGAGGACTGAGCCGGGGAAGCGCCTCTGAGTTTCGGAGCGCGGGACGACATGGCAGAAGAACGGTTCGTGGCGGCCCGCAGGGGGTCCTTCACTGGCGGCTGATGGAGCCGGCGGCAGGATTCGAATGGCTAGGTACCCGCAATGCGGGAACCGCCACGGCGGTCGCGGCAGGCGACCTAGCCGCCCGCGACAATCTTGTTGCAGATATGGAGCCGGCGGCAGGATTCGAACCCGCGACCTACTGATTACAAATCAGCCGCTCTTCCAACTGAGCTACGCCGGCCCCTTTGTCCGCCTATGTCCGATTCCATGAATTCACTCGCCTTGGGCGAGAACGGCCCCCTACTCGCCGGAGGCGAGTAAACATCATTGTGGGCCGATATGTCAATCTGCGCCTAGCGCGCCCTCTCCCCCTACATTCTGCCACTAGTACTGCTGATGCGGAATCAGCTGTTCGCCCTCAACAGGCTGGAACTGGCCCAATTCTAGCATCTCCTCGGAAGGATGTCAGCAGGCGCATGGGCGGCGCGAGCTTCACCGCTGCCATCGTCCGCCAATAACGAGCTGATGAAAGCCAGGAACTCGCGACCCTGGCCTGTGACCCCGGCGAAGGCCTCCCTTCGCCCGGAGTCGGGGCAGGTGGAATTCCATGGAGCAAGACGTACCGTTCGGAAGCTACTGCGCAATCCACTCTCCGACGCTGTATCTCACGCAGTATCGCTCAGCGACCCCCCTAAGAATGGAGAGGAACAATGACCCTGAAACCGTGAAACGGCTTCTGGTACCAGCGTACTTACAAGCGCTATCCACCAAGCGAGTATTCGACCCAGGAAATCTCCTGTCCGAACTGGGATGGAGTCTACTTGCGTTTGCCACAACAATTCTTGTACTTCCGCCCTGACCCACACGCACAGCGCTCGTTTCTGCCCTGCTTCCGGGGCACTACGGGGGTAGGTCCTCTCCCGTCTCTGTCTCTGCTCAGATCCGCCACCGCTTCTCGGAGATCACGCACGATCGGCTCAGTTGGAGCATACTCAACTGGTTCTCCGCCATGTCTTGCGAGGTATATCCTGTCAAACACGCTTGAGTACGTGGGATCGATGAATGCGCGGTCGTACGTTCCCTGCAGGAGTGTCGAAAGCCCACCGTGCTTGATGAAGAAGCCGGCTATCTCCAGCTCGTCTGAGGCGAACACTCGTCCGTTGAGCAGCACTCGACTATCCAAGTACTCGCAGAGCTTCTCCGGTCCCCAGCCTAAGTAGCCCCATGCCTCGAGAAGGGTTCCTAGATCGATGATGTTGATTGCCCAAGGATAGGGGGCCAACTTGTCTTTCTTCAGAAGAAGCGACAGATCGATCGCTAAAGGCCCGAAGTCGTCCCTGGTCACGCACATACAGTACACCGCGTCGATATCACTCGGCTCAATGTGAGCCACCTGGTTCCCGTTACCGTCGTGAAGGTCTACCGGGTTCCCAGCAGCCCAGTTGCCCCGAGCTCGATCCGCCTGTTCATAGGCTTTCTGTATGCCTCTATCACTCTGAAATGCTCTCTTGAGTCTTGTGAATGCCTTGTCAGGATCGCGAAAAGGCTCCGCAGGCGGCATAGCTTTCGCTTCAATCACGAAGAGGCGCCTATGCCAGCGGATAATGAGATCGTGCTCAAAGTCGCCAGTTTCAGTCTCAACTGCATGAGCAAAGAAGTCCGCGCTAGGGCCGAAGAGAACGCGCATCTTCTCTTCTGTTTCTTTCTCCAACGCTCTATCACGCTTCCTGAAGAACAAGTCCCGCTTCTCGCCACTGCTTAGCCGGTCTTCACCGACTTTAAGTATGGCCTCGTAGAGTGCATTAGCCGAGACACATAAGGCGACTTCTTTCGCCACTTCGAATAATGGTTTCTCCCCTGCTACATTGCGCTCGGTAAGATACCTGAAATCCTGCACTTCGCCTCGATGGCAAGCGAACTGCTTCCAGTAGGAAAGAGCAATCCGTTCGCCAAACTGATTCTGGATATCCGCCCGCGATATCCTGAGAAAGGATTCCAGCCCGTCTATAAGCGCCTTAGCATGAGGCGGATATATTCCTTTCTGGGTTTCCTGCCTCAGCCTGTTGAGATCCCACCCTTCCCTTTGCGCCCGATCAAGTAGCCGCAGTCTGATCCGGCGTTCCTCGGCCGCCATCTCTGACAGTTGATCTGCTGATAACTGAAGTGTCTGTGCGATCCAGTCGGTGACCTCAAGTGCCTCTGAGGCCGTGAGTCCGCAGGTCTGTCGGAATTCCTGGTCGAAAGGCGCGATGTATCTGCGGATTCGTTCAGCCACCTGCTCGACCGATGCGCGAAGACCTGCGCTGATGTAGTGAAGGAAGGCTGGCATCGCGACTTCCCTTGCCTCATACCATGCGGTTGTTAGATTAGGCAGTTCATCAGGAGTCGGCCAGAACATCAGCGCATAAGTGCTCACGATGGTATTCAGCAGATCAACCGACTGACCCCATTCGTCTGCTCCAAAATCGCGGGGTCTGACAGGTTCGGGGGTAGTCAGCATCAGACCTAAGAGGAAGAACACCTGGCGGAACGGGGCGGGCAGCGCTGAATGCTCATCGAATGACACGCTTGAGGTGAGAAGATGGATAGCGCACATTCCGGCAACATCTTCAGTAGAGCATTGCGCAACCAATGATCGGAGCAGTTCTGTATTCTGAGATAGCTCTCTGTGCAATCGTTCATCCATAGTGTGTGTCCCCGAGGTCCGCCACAGTCGATACCACTGCGTAGTCTACCCCCATGGCAAGAGCGAGTCAAAACTGCGCTTCATGATCCTTGGTTCGTAAGGCAAGGAGCTTGCCGCCTGCCATTCGTGCGCGAGCGCCGCCGGGAGGGCGGCGCCGTGTTCGGATTCCCTCAGCGTGGAGATGCGGCAGAACTGGTCGTCGGCAGACTCACCCCCTGCGTAATATCCGCCCTCGCAAAGGCCCACCTCCGCTCGGCATCAGCGAACTCAGAGTAGCGGGCGGTCATGATCGGACTCCGATGGCCCATCGCGCGCATCAGCGCTGTGGTGGGGACTCCGGCCATCGCGGAGGCGAGGCCGAAGTGGTGGCGCAGCCGGTGCGGCGTGA
>Ga0114922_10006663_pt1 | contig 10576 bp, 9 predicted proteins | sample AartaG_FD_100975 | JGI IMG/M metagenome (GOLD analysis project Ga0114922, IMG submission 100975) | Deep subsurface microbial communities from Aarhus Bay to uncover new lineages of life (NeLLi) - Aarhus_00045 metaG | ecosystem: Environmental > Aquatic > Marine > Oceanic > Sediment | place: Aarhus...
CTCAGCGTTTATAGGAAGCCTCGTGTTGACATCGACGGGACAAAATTCTCCGTGCGGAGGCACGCACCTGTTCAGCGACGGGACGCCAAGGGGTTCCCAACGCGTAATGATGCATTGGGGAACCCCAATCGGATGTGCTCAAACGCGGTATTCGCCTACCATGGGCACAACCGCGTGATTTCGCACCAGCCATTATCAACACGGCGGGCCCGCAGACCGCTTTAGCCGTAGAACAGGGATCGTTCTTGACGGAAATCCCCAGGATTCGAAGACTGGGATGCCCCGGTTCGCTGCGTGAACACTGAACACGGGTGGCTTGCATGGCTCGCATTCTCCTTGTCAACTCGGAGGGCGGAATCGGCGGCGCTGAAACCAGTCTGCTGCTGCTTCTGAAGCATCTGTGCGGGCGTTTGGCCCTCAGCGTGGCCTGTCCTGCGCCGAGTCCATTGTCGGCCGCTGTCGCGTCTCTGGGGATTGATCATCACGCCATCCCTGAACCGCCGAGGGTTTCGCATGGCTCGCCACGTCGCGGGGCGGCTCGTGCCGCCTACGAGGCGGCGGCGGTCTACAGGCTCACGGGGGCGATCCGGAGAACAGGGGCGAACCTCGTTCATGCAAACACATTCTATGCCGGTGCGATTTCGTTGGTGGCCGCCTTCGTCACCAGGCGGCGACTGCTCCTGCATGCCCGTGACCTGGCGGATTTCGGGATTCTGACCGGCCTGTTCGGCCGCTGTTCGAAGCGCATTGTCGCGGTAAGCCACGCCGTCAAGCGTGCGCTGATCAGCAGAGGGGTCCACCCGGACAAGATCGAAGTCGTATACAATGGACTGGATTGCACATCCCCCGGTCCCAATGAGGCTTTCCGCTCGGCTTGCAATGGACATGATTTCACCTTTGCGCACATCGGGCAGTTCGTGCCGTGGAAGAATCACGCTGCTTTCCTCCAGGCGGCGGCACAGGTCGCGCCTGAGTTGCCGCGGGCACGGTTTGCCATTATCGGAGACGACCTCTTTCAGCGGGATGGGACCTACAAGCGGGCGGTATGCAAGCTCGCGAAACGTTCCTCTGCGGCCGAGAGGATTCAGTTCTGGGGTTGGCGGGAGGACATGGAGGAGGTATGGCCGGCGATTGACTGCCTGGTGCATACGGCTGAGCGGGAGGCGTTCGGTCGGGTCGTCATTGAAGCAATGGGGCACCGGGTGCCGGTGATCGCCGTGGCGAGCGGTGGTCCGGCAGAGATCCTTCAGGCGAATCAGACCGGCCTGCTCGTACCGCCCGGAGAGATTCGGGCCCTCGTCGAGGCAATGCTCCGAGTGGCCCGCGATCGGGAACTCGCCGACAGGATTGCCGAGGCGGGTTGCCTCCATGCGATGTCCAATTTCACGGCATGCCAAACCGCAGCCCGCGTGCAGGAGATCTATGAGAGTATGCTGTCCGCATGAGACGCTCATGAGAATCGGTCTGAATTTTCATAGTGCTGACGGTTATCCCTCAGGTGTGGAGTATTACGCGCTGGGTTTGCTCAGAGGGCTCTTGGGCATCGATGCGAAGAATGAATACGTGGTGTATGCAAACCAGCCGGATCTTGTGAAGCAGAGCGTTCCGCCGGCGCCGAATCTGACGGTTATTTCTGCAACGCATTGTAAAACGCGGATGGCCCGGATCTTGTGGGAGCACACGGAGTTGCCTCATCTGGCCGTGCGGCACGGACTCGACGTGCTGCACTGCACGAGCTATGTGTGTCCGGCGGTCAGAACTTCAGTTCCCTACGTTGTAACCATTCACGACACGCTTGCCCTCGACCGGCCCGGATGGTGCAAACCCGCGAACGTATTGTATTTTCAGCTCGCATTGAGACATTCGGTGCGAGTCGCCTCTCGCATTATCTCCGTGTCGCAGCAGACGGCTCGGGACCTGTGCCGCCGGACAAACGTGGCGCCGTCAAACATTCGCGTGGTGTACGCCGGCATCGATGAGATCTTCCATGCCGACGGAGATTCCCTTCGTCGGCGCCGGGTACGACGGCGCTACTCTCTGCCCGACCGGTACATACTCTATGTGGGCAACATCGAGCCGAAGAAGAATGTATCCACTATGTTGAGAGTCCAAAGTCAGCTCCACGAGCGAGGTCTGCCCCACAAGCTCGTCATTGCAGGCAAGCGCTCGTGGAGGGCGCGAAGTGAGCTCAAGGGCGTCGAACGCGGGGTCGCCTCGGGAGGGGTGGTCTGGATTGGATACGCAGACCGGGGCGACCTCCCCTATATCTACCAGATGGCCGATGCCTTTCTTTTTCCCTCTCTTTACGAGGGTTTTGGATTTCCTCCTCTCGAGGCGATGGCTTGCGGAACACCTGTCGTCTCATCGTCGCGCGGAGCCTTGGCGGAAACGGCGGCCGGTGCGGCGATTCTGGCGGATCCGGACGATCCGGAACAGATCGCCGCCGCCGTAATCGCAGCCATCACCGATCCTCAGTTTAGAGGCAAACACGTGGAAATGGGGTTTCAGCGAAGCGGCACGTTCACGTGGGCGAGCAGTGCCAAAGCGACGCTTTCTGTGTACGAGGAGGTGGGCGGCGGTGACGGGTAATTCCGGGTACGGCAGGGCCGCGAGATATCTTAACAGCCGGAGCAAGCGATGCCTCGACATTGTCGTGAGTCTGCTGCTGCTGTTGCCGGCCACAGTCGTCATGGCATGTGCGGGTTTGCTGATCCTGGTGAGAGAGGGGCCACCGATCCTGTTTCTTCAGAACCGCGTGGGGAAGAACGGCAAGCTGTTCCGGATGCCCAAGTTGCGAACGCTGCGAACGGATGCCGATCCGTACGTGCCTCCGGCGGGACACGACCTCTCGCCCCATGTCACCGCTACGGGCCGCCCGTTGCGCAGGCACCATTTGGACGAGTTGCCTCAGTTGTTTACCGTGCTGGCCGGACGGATGAGTCTTGTGGGGCCGCGTCCGGAGTTGCCCGGCGTCGTGGCGACATACAGCCCTCTCCCAAGAAAGCGACTTCTGATGAAGCCGGGGCTCACGGGACTGTGGCAGGTCATGGCGAATCACAACGTGCCGATCCACAGGAACCTGAAATACGACCTTTATTACCTTCGCAAGGCAAGCCTATGGCTGGATGTCCGGCTCCTGATCTTGACGATTCCTTTCGTTGTCAGACCGCGGAGAAACGGCTCGTGAAACTGGCGTACATTCTATCGACGTTTCCCTGTCGCAGTGAGATCTTTGCGGCCAGGGAGATTGCCGAGTTGCGGAGGCAGGGATTCGCGATCACGGCATTCGCCGCCTCCCAGGAGAAGGCTCCCGCTGTGCAGGGTGATCCGCCGAGGATCGTGTACCGTCCGCGTGTGTTTTCCCTCGAGGCACTCGCGGGGATCCTCTATATCATTGCCCGGCACCCCTTCGGCATGCTCCGACTGCTTTTTCTGGCAGGGGCTCTGCTTCTCGAGTGCCCTGGTGAGGCAAAGACGGTAGCCTGCAATCTTCACACGATTGGCGCCTTTGCCCGGCGTCTGGATCGAGAAGCCATCCGGCACGTGCATGCGTATTTCCTGAGCTGGCCGGCGTGTATCGGATTGGCGCTGGCGGCGGTCACGGGCGCCGGTTTCAGCATCGCCGCACATGCGAGGGATGTATTCGTCGAGCAGGGTGCGGTACGGTTGAAGGTCGCGCGTGCGAAGTTCCTCGTGGCTTGCACGCGACAGGCGGCGCAACATCTCAAGAGCCAGTTGCCCGCAACGTACCACGGAAGGCTTTCTGTCTGCCACCACGGCGTGGACGTCCCCCGCGCTCCACGGCGCCAGCGAGACAGAGAGACGAGCGTGTACACACTCGCATCTGTCGGACGTCTCGTTCCGAAAAAGGGCCATGGCGATCTTGTGCGGGCCTTTGCACTGGTTGCCGACAGATGGCCCCACGCCAAGTTGATCATCGCCGGGTCAGGCCCGGAGCGGGAGCAAATAGAACAATTGATACAGCAACGGCGACTGGCCGGACGCGTAGAACTGCCCGGATGGCTGGATCCGGATCCGACGGCGAGCCTCATTGGAACGGCCGATCTGCTGATTGTCCCTTCAGTGGTCGCCCCCGATGGGGATCGAGATGGGATTCCGAATGTAATTCTGGAGGCGCTCGCCGCGGGGACGCCGATCGTGGCCACTCGTCTGGAGGGAATCAGCGAGGCGATAACCGATGGATGGAACGGCCTCTTGGTGGACCCGGGCGACATCGGCCAGATGGCCTCCGTGATCGAGAAGCTCCTCGGCAGCCCGCAGCTCTGGGAAACTCTTTCCCTTGCGGCTCATCGAACGGCGACACGACGGTTCGATATCACCCGGAACGTCAGACAATTGGCAGGCTTATTCATGAGTCAGGGCACTGCGGCATGATCAGAATCGCTCACATCTGTGAAGGGTTTGTCGGCGGGCTCTGCACCCATTTGTGCATCATTCTGCCAAGATTGGTCGCAAGGGGATTTGACATCACACTGATCGTCTCGTTGGGCCGTTCCTCTCCGGATGTAGACGCACGTGTGGCCGAGCTGCGCCGAAGCGGTGTTGAGGTGCGCATTATGCCGATGCTCCGAGGAATCCGTCCACTCAAGGATGTACGCTCGCTTCTCGCGATTTGCGGAGTGCTGTCACACGCTCCATTCGATATCGTCCATACGCACGGCTCCAAGGCCGGCGCCTTAGGTCGAGTGGCTGCAGTCCTGGCCGGAAATCGCATCCGCCTGCACAGCCCGCATTGTTTCGCATTTCTGCGAAACGGCCGCCGGCCCGTGAGACTCGCCTACCTTGGAGTGGAGAGACTCCTTGGTCCGCTGACCACTCACCTGATCACCGTGGCGCCTTCGGAGGCCCGGATCGCCGCGAGATATCACATTGTGCCTCCCGGCAGGTGCAGCCTCGTAAGGAACGCCTTGCCGGACGGGAGCCCCCCCATCGAGACGCCGGGGGCCGGTAGGCGACAGGATTTGAATCTGCCTTCACCCGCGCGCTCTCACCGGACCGTCACGACCGTGTGCCGGTTGGTCGATTACAAGGGGGTGTTCAGATTTCTCCGCGCCGCCCAGCTATCCCAATCACGGTACACGCGGTTTCTCGTGGCTGGGGACGGCGAACTCAAGGAGGCCGCACAGAGGTTCGTAGCGGCGAATCATCTGGAGCGTAGAGTTCGGCTGCTCGGCTACATCCGCAATATGGCGTCTATCTACGCGCGTTCCGACGTGGTGGCGCTGTGTTCGGAGGCGGAAGCGGCGCCGTACTGCCTCCTCGAGGCGATGCGCGCCCGCTGCGCGATTGTAGCGACGGCCGTCGTTGGCAACAGGGAACTGGTGACCCATAACAGGACCGGACTTCTGGTCGGACCGGACCCGACGCAGATCGCGAGGGCCATTGATGACCTGCTCGCGAACGAGCGGAAGCGGCGCGATCTGACAGACGCCGCGTACCTCTATTTCCGCGAGCATCACAACATCGAGAAGCAGATATCGGGTCTGTGTGACATCTATGAACGACTCTACCATGGAGAAGGACATTGCGTTCGGCACCGGCCGTAGAGAGGGGCGTGGCGACAGGCTCTTCTGGTGACCGGCTTCGGCTGGCGAGGGTCGCGCTGAACCTCTCGACGATTGCGGTTCTCGCGAAGATCTTTGGTTTCGCGGAGAAGTTTGTGGTTGCCCAATTCTTCGGAACGGGTGATACGGCCGATGTGTACTTTGCGGTCACCGGCATTGTGCTGTCCATCGTATGGTTGGTCCGTGAGTTGGTGAACCCGTCCCTTCTGCCGGTCTTTGTCGCCGGCCTGGCCTTCGAGGGCGATGAGCCGGGCCTTCTGTTCAGGCGAGTGTTCCTGTTGACGGCGAGGCTGCTGGTGCTGGCCGCGATTGGCGTTGTCGTCTTCGCACCGCTGTTAACCCGTGTGCTTGTACCGGGGTTTACCGGTGTGAAGTGGCACACGGCCTGCCGATTGCTGCGCACGCTGGCACCGGCGATCCCATTCCTCGGTTTGAGTATGGTGGTGTACACGGTCCTCAACGCGCACAAGCGGTTTATCAGAGCGGCCGTGCCGGAAGCAGCCTTCAAGCTCTTTGTCGTCCTCGGTCTTCTGGCGTTGCTGCCGATGGCCGGTATCTATGCGCTGGCCATCGTGATGGGTGCCGGTGGCGCCCTTTGCCTTCTGGTTCAGCTTTCCTTTGTCCCGGAGCGACGGTTCATTTGGGCCGTCCGCGCGGATGGGCGCGCCGATGCGGCGTTTCGACAGATGAGACGACTCATGCATCCTCTGCTGGTCGGGGTCCTCTTCTCGCACGTCAACGGTCTTGTCGACAACGTTCTCGCCTCAACTCTTCCAACGGGGCAACTGTCCTTCCTCGGCTATTCCAAAAAGCTGATCGACGCCCTGCTTCTCATAGGTCCCGTTGCGCTCTCAACGGTGATCTATTCGCACCTTTCACACCTTGTCTGCACGAATGACTACCGGAGCTTCGCGGCCCTGATGGGACGGGCATGCCGACTGCTGATTTACCTGAGCGTACCGGCTGCGTGTATTCTGGTGACCCTGAGAAGGCCGTTGATCGGCCTGCTGTTTCAGCGGGGACAATTCGGGATCGACTCGACGGTGGGCACCTCCGAGGCGTTTCTGGTCTATGCGCTTGGTTTGACCGTCTTGTCTCTGGAGACCCTGCTCGTGCACGGGTTCTTCGCAATGTCGGATACGAAGACGCCCATCAAGATCGGAATCCTCTGTTCGCTCGTGGATGTCGCCCTCGCGCTGATCCTGCTGCGACCTCTACAGTACCTCGGCATCGCATGGGCGTTCGTGATCGCCCGGACGCTCAAGGTGGCGCTGCTTGGCATCCTGTTGAACAGGCGGCTCGAGGGCGTCTTCGGGTCAGACATCGCAAGCTTTGCCGTGCGGCTGGCTCTCTGTACGTTCGCACTGTGGGCAACGTTGAAGCTGCTCGTGAATCTCCATTGCTCCGACTCATTCATCCACACGGCTCTTGTCGGCCTTTTACTGCCCGCCCTCGGTGCGGGACTGATATTTGCCCTATGCTCGCACCTATTGCGAATCGAGGAGTTCAAAGCCGTGGCGGCGCTGATGAAGCATGGCAGGGCTGGCGTGAAGACGTTGTCGGGAGGGCCGAAATGACGCATGAGACTGTCATGGCTCGTAGTGAACGTACGAGAGCGGATTCCCTGGTTACCGCTGCGGCCGCGTGTTTGCCGGTTCTTGCGATAGCAGCGGCCTGTGCCGCCGCGTTCATAAAGGGGTTGCCGATTGTGATCGAAAGACCAAGCGTTGTGATCGCGGCATCGATTCTGATCCTCCTGCCTTCCCGACGCGAGCTTGTGCGAATTCTCCAGAGCGTCACGGCTCTGTATCTTGTCTGTGTGTTGATCAATGAGGCGCACCTGCGATACGTGGCGATTCCGGGCCTGTCTGCAGGTATCCGCATCTCATGCAGCGTGGTACCTTTGGCTCTGCTTGCCACGGGGTGCCTCGCGGATCGATGGACCACATACGGGAGCGACGGAAGATCCTTGTTATCCTCTCTACGTGGAGCATGGGTCCTGGCCGGGGGGATCGTCATCGCCCACATGGCCGTGCTTGGCCTGCTCCTGCACAGATTCTATGGCTATGGATACGAGCAGGACCTGCGGGTTCTGGGCAGCCTCGCACTGTACTACCTGGTCTTCCTCGGTGCATGGCGACCGTTGGGCCGGCCATGGGTACGGCGAGCCGCCGGGCTCCTTCTCATCATCTTCTATGCAGCGGCCGCCGCCGGCAAGGTGTAGCTGATGTTCTCCGGACTTACGGATCTCCAGGGCCATTTTTGTGCCGACCGCGAGGAACTCATGTCACAGCTCTTTCAGCAGCACCTCGCGCACGACGATTCTCATCTGGGCGAATTCGTCGCCGGGATGGACTTGGTAACCGATCTTGCCGGAGTCGCTCGTGGTGTCATAGACATCCGCGACCTGCCGATCATTGAGCCAGATCTGCAGATGATCTCGCTCCGCCCGGATCTTCATCGTGTTCCAGCCTTCGTGGCTTTCGAGCGTCTTGTCGGCATTGATGGCCAGGAACAGCTTGCCGGGGCAATACAACGTTCCGGAATAGGCCTCCGGGTTCTTGTATTCGAGGATGTCGGCCTGATACGCCTTGTCCGGTGACTGGTATCGGAACCAGACCCCGCTGTTGCAGGGCCACTGGACGCGATAGGTGACGATCGCCTCGAAGTCGCCGTAGCCGGCGGCTGTGAACAAGTCGCCCGGCGCGTTGTTGCGGCCTTGCGTGCCGACGAGCAGCCCGTCCTCGACCACCCAGAGCGCTTCGCCGCTCGTCTCCCACCCGGTCAGGTCCTTGCCGTTGAACAGCTTTGCATAGCCCTCGGCCGCAGCGCCCGCAGCGGTTTCTTTCTCGGCCGACGCATGACAGCCGGCCAGCACCAGCGATCCGAGGGCCAACATCGTCACCAACGTACTTTTTGACATGTGTGTTCCTTTCCCTTGCTTGGTATGCTCTGCAATCAAATGAGCGATGTTACTTCTGATCCTGCCAGATATCGGTGGTTCTGGCCTGCACGTCCGGCATGGCCGGCAGCGGGGCGCTGGGCACGGGCTCGTACCAGAAGGTGGCCGTGGACCAGTCGTCGGAAACCTCCGCCAGCCCGTTCTTCCAGGCGATTTGCTGAATGGTAATACGGGCCTCCTTCTTCCAATAGATCGGGTCGGGCAGGTGCCATCGGTACATCGAGACGAAGTTGTTCTGATCGAGGTTGCAGCCGTTGTAGAGGTACGGCGTTTGCTGCATCCCGTAGGACAGCCCGACGTAATCCTCGCTGCCCGTGCCGACGATGGTGGGAAACTCGGTGTCCCCGTCCATGAAGATCTTGATCTCACCCTCGCCCCACCATTGGCCGGGATGCAGGTTGCGGATGCCGATCAGCGCGCCGATATATCGTCCCTTGCCGGTCCGCTTCGGCAACAGCTCGAAGTCCTGCTTCTCGGTTGTGGGATTCTCTCGCGCGAAGAGCACGTGGAGACGCCCGATGTCGGAAGGATGTTTGTCTTCGATCGTATAGTCGATCTGGTAGAACAGCGGGACGTTCTCCTTGCCCTCGTTCGTCAGCGTGATCTTCGCGGCCTTCGCAAACGGCATGGGCAGCCAGATGTTCATGCCGGCGTTGCGGCCCAGCGAGTGAACGGCGGAGAAGTACGGCATCACCTTGCCGTGCGCAAAGCCCATGAAATCCCCGATGGGACATTCGACGCTGGGATGCGCCTGGTCCTCCCACCAGGCCCGAATGACGAGGCTGCGCAGGTTCATGGGATTATTCGACGTGGTCATCCAGATGTGACGGATCGTGCCGGGCCCCTTGATGTTGCAGAGCTGGACCTCCTGGCCGGCGTTGAGCGTAATGGCCGGGGCCCCCTTGCGCCCGACGCCGAGCTTGCTGGCGGCCTTGCCCCCCTCGCCCGGAGCGCCGGTCGGGTTCTCAAAGCAGATCGACCGCGACACCAATCCCGTATCCAGCAGGTACGGCTCCGTCGTGAGGTCGCCCGTCTTGGCGAACGTGCCTGTCGTGGATTGACACGACGCCGTTACGAGGGCGAGGAGAACGACCAGAACGTACAACGACATTTGTGGGAGGATCCGTCTCGTCATGATTTGCCCTTTCCATGCAGATTTCCTTTTCACTTTGTCGCCAATCCATCGGGCTTGGGCACGAGTGTACCGCCCGGCGCCAGGGTCGTCAAGCACGGTCGTTGGTGCGCGTATTGCCTGCGAGGCCCGCATGGAATACCATGTAGCCAATGCTCGAAGGCTCTATCCTCTCGGCTCGGAAGGTTCCAATGAAGCGGATTGTTTCGGTATCCCGGCGAACGGATGTCCCAGCGTTCTATGGCGACTGGTTCATGCGGCGGGTGCGCGAGGGGTTCGCCGGCGTGGTCAATCCCTTCGGCGGGAAGCGCTACCTCGTGTCCCTTGGGCCGGAGGACGTGAGCTGCTTCGTCTTCTGGTCGAAGGACTTCACGCCCTTTGTCGATCGCCTGGAGACGCTCGACCGGATCGGCTACCGCTTTTATTTCAACTACACGTTCACGGGCGTGCCCTCCGCATTCGAGAGCGACGTCGACAAACGGGACGCGTTGAAGACCCTGAAGTATCTCAGCCGGCGATACTCGCCGAGGCATATCAACTGGCGGTTCGATCCGATTGTTCTCTCGACCGTCTCCGATGGTGATTTCTATCTCAGGGCCTTTGAGAGACTGACGGAGGAGTTAGAGGGAATCGTCGAGCGCTGCTACTTCAGCTTCGTCATGCCGTACAGTAAGGTGAAACGGAACTTCCAGGAGCTGGAGCGAGCCACAGGCATACGTGTCGTCGATTGCGGCGACGATTGCAGGATTGAGTTGGCCAATCAGCTTGCTTCGCTTGCCGAGTCGCACGGAATCCGGATGCACTCCTGCTGCGGTGATTATCTCGTGGGCGAGAGGATTCAACAGGCACACTGTATTGATGGGGCCCTGATCGAGCAGTTGTTCTTTCCCGAAGGGC
>Ga0114922_10006664_pt1 | contig 10575 bp, 8 predicted proteins | sample AartaG_FD_100975 | JGI IMG/M metagenome (GOLD analysis project Ga0114922, IMG submission 100975) | Deep subsurface microbial communities from Aarhus Bay to uncover new lineages of life (NeLLi) - Aarhus_00045 metaG | ecosystem: Environmental > Aquatic > Marine > Oceanic > Sediment | place: Aarhus...
CGGTTACCAGGTGGACCTTGTCAGCTCCCAGACGTACTGCTGTGGCTGCGATGGCGAATCCCATTTTGCCGGTGCTGGAGTTCGATAGATACCTTATTGGATCGAGTGCTTCCCGCGTGGGGCCTGCAGTGACCAGCACCGTACGGCCGGCCAGCTTGTTGGAATTATCCAGGATGAAAGCGATTTTCTCTGCGATCCTTTCACGATCCGGCAGCCTGCCGACTCCCTCGGTTCCACAGGCCAGGTGGCCGGTTTCCGGGTGCATCAGGTACACGCCCCGGTCCTCGATGACAGACAGGTTGGCACGGGTGGCCGGATGTTTATACATCTTGGTATTCATCGCTACCACCGCCAGCACCGGGCATTCACAGGCAAGATAAGTTGTCGAGAGCAGGTCGTCGGCGATACCGTGAGCCATCTTGGCCAGGCAGTTGGCTGTGGCGGGAGTGATTACCAAAATCTCGGCGAATTCGGCCAGATGCACATGATCGATGCCGCCCGCATCGACCGGAGAAAAAGTGTCGCAGTAAACAGAGTGACCGCTCAGGGCCCGCAGGGTAACAGGTCCGATAAACTGGCGTGCGTTCTCGGTCATCACCACTCGCACCTCGGCGCCCGATTGCACCAGATGACTCACCAATTCACAGGTCTTGTAGCAGGCGATCCCTCCGGAGAGTCCAATCAGGATGCGCCGGTTTTCAAGGATTTTTTTCACAGGAGAGCCTTCCCTTGGGATTTATGCAGATAGAACCGGGCCAATGTGGCAGGGTCGGACAGCCGGCTCATTTTGAGCTCCTCGCCCCGGATGATATTAAGAATCTTTTCCACTGTAGGCTCAGGGTAGTCGGTAACCACCAGGTAGCCAAAATCGGGGAAAGAGGAAATCTCCTTTGCCGCATTTTTCAAGCGAACTTCCAGGGAGTGTTCATCTTCCGTGCCGCGGGAGATAAGGCGCCGCTTGAGTTCCTCCATGCTGGGCGGTATCAGGAAGATATAGACTCCATGCGGATAATTGATCTTAAGCTGCTTGGCGCCCTGCACATCCACATCCATCAGCACGTGAAAGTTCTCGGCCAGTTTTTGTTCGATCTGGCTGCGCAGGGTGCCGTACAATGCTCCGTGCACTTCGGCCCACTCGGCGAACTTATTGTCAGCCAGTTTTTTCCTGAACTCACTCTCGCTCAGGAAACAATAATCGCGCCCATCGACTTCGCTGGCCCTGCGATTACGGGTGGTAGCGGAAACAGAGTAGCTTAAACTGGGATCTACTTCCAGCAGCCGTTTGATCACGGTAGTTTTACCGGCCCCGCTGGGCGCAATAATGACCACAATGAATCTTTTCCGAGGGAAAATATTTTCGCTCACTGCTTTATTACTCTCTTTCTTAAGCCGATTAACGGTTCTCAGCCCGCAACCGCCGGGAATATCTATTCGATATTTTCCACCTGTTCCCTGATTTTTTCGATCTCTTCCTTGCAGGCGACCATGTGCTGGGCGATTTCGGCATCGTTGGCCTTGGAGGCCACGGTATTGACTTCCCGGTTGAGTTCCTGCAGCAGGAAATGCAGCTTGCGTCCTATGGAACCACCTTTTTCAAAGTCGGTGCGGAAGGCTTCGAGGTGGCTGCGAAAACGAACTTCCTCTTCGCTGAAATCCCACTTGTCGGCATAAATGGTAATTTCAGCGATCAGGCGGTTTTCATCCACGGCTTCCTCGCCCAGGACAGAAGCGACCTTTTCGCGCAGGCGGTTTTTGAACTTTTTTAAGCGCTCCGGCCCGCGGAGGTTGGCTTGCTTCATGTGATCGGTGATATGATCCAGGCGTTTCAAAATATCGGCCGCGAGTGTTTGTCCCTCACGCTGTCGCATCGCCACGAGGGAATCCAGGGCCTGGTTTGTCGCCTCCTCGGCCACTGACCAGAGCTTCTCATCATCCTCGACCGGGCTCTCCCGGGTAAAAATATCGCTCAGTCGGCTGAAAGTATTCACCGTGGGCTTACCCTTGATTCCAAACTCCTTGTTCATCTGGCGAAACAGCTTCTGGTAGCGCTTAATAATTTCTTCATTCACAGACAGAGTTTCGATGTCCTCACCGGTTTGCTCCCAACTGAGCTGGTAGGTAATGTATCCGCGGGAAACGCGCGTCTTTATCAGTTCCTTGATCCGGTCCTGGAAGCCGGTCAGGCTCCGCGGCAGGCGGATGGAAAAGTCGGAGTAGCGGTGGTTGACACTGCGTATCTCCACGGTGAAAGTGCCCTTTTCAAACGAGACTTCCGACCTGCCGAAACCGGTCATGCTGGTGATCATCTTGTTCCCTTTCCGGGTTTTGATTCGGTTGTCCGTATCCAGTACTTCTTCGAGGTCTGGCCGGTTACCCCGGCTGTTCTTACTACTCGTAATGGGGGAGGAAAAAACAGACTATTAACGGGTCAGAGCCCTCGTCTTCCCGATCGAAGCTAAACTGGTAACGGTGAGTTCCCTCCAGTGCCTGAACCACGAACACTCCCGGCCAGCCTGCACGCCAGCCTTTATAGCTGTAGAGGTAGAGTATATTCGAGACCGCTGCCGCGAAACTGACCTCACCCAGAGGTGACCCATCCTCCTTTACGTATACAGTGTAGGTTGCACTTACCGCTTCTGTATTTCCGATCTCTTCGGATGAAAAGCAGGCCAGAGTTACCACAATAAGCTCGTTGGGCCCGGTTAGATCAACCTCAATCGAGCGATCCCGGTCGAGCCGATGGAAGATTTCCCCCTCCCAGCGCGAGTCCAGGCTGGAAAGGACCATCTTTTGGGTTGCCCCGGAAGGCGAGACAAACTCCAGCGAACTTAACGACTCCAGCAGATGATCCGGCAGTCTTTCGAGCACGGCTAGCGGCACAGGTCGTTCTCTTAAGCCCAGACGTTCCAAGGTGGCCGCGGTCCCGTCTGCGGTTCGCTCGCCGGTCCAGGTTACCACCCGCCTTCCCCCTCGATAGGTGTTCTTGGCGATGAGCTTTGAAATTACAGCACCGGCCCGCGCAGTCTTGATTGCCATGGTTTTCGCCCCACGGGCCACGGTCGACGCCGGGTTTCCTGCAGGGCTGGTTTCTTTCTCCTTGTTTATTGAACAGCTCACACTCAGAGCCAGTATTATTGGCGCGGTCATGGCCAACAGGAAGAACAGGTGCTTTTCCGCACAACGCTCCCTATTGCCAGGCTCTAGGTGTCTGAGACATTGTTTTCCTGTCAGCTGAATCTTCTTTTCAACCAAGGAGTTAGCTTGCCTGCTTCTCATCGTTCAGCGCCTTTTTAAGGGCTGCATGCAAAGGCTGCGGCAGAGTTTTAACCTGCAGATGGGGATCCACACAGATGTGGCTGGTGGTTCCGGTTACTACAACCTGGTGGTCACGGGCAATTTCATAGTTGAAAACCACCCGGCGGCTGTGGAGTTTGACCAGGGAGGTATGAATCGCCAGGCGCTCCTCGTAGCGAGTGGGATGGATTATCCTCAACGAGCAGTCGCTGGTGGGGAAAAGAAATCCCTCCTCTTCGAGCCGGCTGTAGGGGAATCCCAACTCGGCCAGAAAGTCGGTCCGGCCGACCTCCATCCAGACCAGGTAATTGGCATAGTAGACAACACCCATCCGGTCGGTCTCAGCGTACCGTACGGTAACATGCGATTCGCTGGTAAAAGGCAAATGAGCTCTCCTTGAGCTTACTCGAAAGACAAATCCAACAACACGGCCGGGTTAATGCGCGATCCGCGGTAACGAATTCCCCAGTGCAGATGTGGACCGGTGGCCCTGCCGGTGCTGCCCACAGTGCCCAGTACCTGTCCCTGCTCGACCGTGTCGCCCTCGGCCACATCGATCCGGCTCAGGTGAAAAAACATTCCGATCAGCCCCAGACCGTGATCGATATATACACTGTTGCCGGAGAAGAAGAAATCTCCGGTCAGAATGACCTTGCCATCCGCAGGGCAGATTATCGGTGTGCCCTCATCTGCCGAGATGTCAACCCCTGAATGAGGGCTCCGGGGGACATCGTTGATTATCCTCCGGTAGCCGAAGCGCTTCAATTCTCCTTCGAGCGGCGGGATAAAACGCTTGTTCCAGTAAGCTTCTTCTGACCAGAGGGACCACTTGCGGTTTCGTAACTCGCTTTCGCCCAGGATGCGCTTCCTGGCCGCCGAGTCAGGGAAAACTTTCTCCGGTGCCAAGGTAAGCTGCTCCACCGGGAATTCAGCGTCCCGGACCGTGATCTCCCGTCGCAAGGTTCGGCGGCCCTTACCTTTAAGCCAGGTTTTGACAACCAGGGGGTAGGTGCCGGCCTTGGTATTCATATCCACACCCAGCAGGGCGTAAAAACCCCCCTGTGCCGAGGGGATAAAGGGCAGGGCTTTGCCCATGAATGTACCGGTCACCGTATCGACCTCGGCCGCGGCCGGTAGATCCACCCGCGTGATCTCTCCCTGCATCAGTGTGTTACCGGCAAGGATTAATCCGGCCTCTTCCGCCGCCAAGCATGGCTGAACTGCCAGGCAGAGAGCAATCGCTATGCAGTAAAAAACCAGCATCAGACTTTCCCTTTGACAGACCTATAATTAGGGAACCGGTTGTAATTTTCGCTCGAGATTTTAAGAACTTTACACCTGTTAATAATAACTTATTATATTCAAAAGTTCTACAGATTTTTAAAAAATTTTGCGGTTAAAATTGTCGGGCGCGAAAGAAATGGAATTATGGTAAAGCGGAAATTACAAATGTCGGCCGGCATCGGCTCTGGAACCGGTCAATCACCTTTATCTTATCGCTTGAGAAGCCGCCTTCGCCCGGTACAATTAAAATTTTGCCCGGCTTTGATAAAATGATTTTTGAAAATTAAGAGTTTTTTACTGCTTTTTTTCTACATGCATGATATCGGATAGAGAGATAAAAACATTGCCTGTGCCTTTTGCCGTGCCTATTTTGGATTCCCGATACCGTATTTGTTCCCGGGATGATTTTCATCCCGGGTGGAGGAACAAGCTATGGAGTATCCCCCAACTGTCAAGGCCGATGTTGACTCGGATGCACGGGTTTTGTTTTTCAGTGATGCCCACCTGACCAGTGAGGACAGCCCTGAGTCGCGAGAAAGGGTGGAGCGGGTAGTTTCTTTTCTGGAGTATGCCAGCAGCCAGGGTGATGTATTGATTATCCTGGGCGACTTGTTCGATTTTTATTTCGAGTACAAGACCGTCCTCCCGGCTTGTCACCTGAGAGTGCTGGCCGCGCTTGAGGCGGTCTCGCGCGCCGGGGTTTCCTGTTTTTATACAGCCGGCAACCATGATTTCTGGCTGGGTCGGCTTTTCAGCCGGACACTGGGCGTGACAGTAGTGCGGGATGCACTTCTCTTGTCCCGTGAAGGTGAGCAAGGAAAAACAGTACTGGCCGCCCACGGGGATGGAATGGGTTCCGGCGACAGGGGGTACAAACTGTTAAAAAAATGCTTGCGCAACCGGCTGCTTATCTGGCTTTTCCGCCAGGTGCACCCGGACTGGGGCCAGGCAATAGCCCGTTTGACCAGCCGTGTCAGCCGTAAGTACACCGCCGGGCTGCAGCATGCCCGGGCGGCCGCCCAGGCTGAGACCTCTGAAAAATTGCTTGCCGAAAACCCGGACCTGGAAGCGGTAATCCTGGGCCATACACATCTTCCTGTGGATTCGCAGCTCAAACACGGGAGATACCTGAACTCCGGGGACTGGTGCACCCATTTCACCTATATAAGCTGGACCCCGCAAGGCTTTGAGCTTAGAAACTTTTCCGGCTGAGAACAACCGCGGCACTTTCTTCCGACAGAGCATTAATGCAAGGCTTCCTGCAGCGAGATAACCTCACCGATCAGTTCCTGCCTCCACCTTTCCGCGATGTAGGTTTCCAGTTCGTGGTGTAACTGGTAGATAACCTCAGTGCCGCTGGGTTTTATTGAGCTGAGGATCGAGTCCAGTTTGTCCCTGGTTTTTTCGCCAAGTCGACGTACTTCGTCATTTTCTGCGGCGTCAAAGCGGCGGATCAGCTCACGGGCCAGGATCACCAGGCGCAGGTCTTCGATCCCGCGGCGGATGCCCTGCCATTCCGGCGAGGGCCAGACAGTCTCCGGTTCCGGCGCAGGATAGGCCGCGCACCAGTCGCGGTGGCCGCCGTCCAGTTCATCGTAGGGATCACCGGTGACATTCTGGTAAGCGAAATAATAGATGCCCTTTACTCCGGAAGCAGGCAGGAACCAGCCGGGGATGGCACGGTGATAGGCTGCGTCGTGACCCACATCCGAGGAACCGAAAGCAGGCAGGTACATGAATGTTTCCACGTTTTGCTCTTTCATCGACCCGACTGTTTCCGTCGAGACAGAACTGATCTGCATGCAGACAGCGTCAAGGTATTTTGAAAGCTCGAGCACGGAAGCCCTGGTGTTCAGATCGCATAAGGAGGTAATCCCATCCATCCCTTGCAGGATACCGAGGGTCAGTTCCGCCAGTTTCAAGTCCTCGGGATCGTTGGCCGGCTCATCCACCGGGAAAAACATCAACTGGCACCAGCCCCATTGTTTGGCGATATTATCCATCAGTCGGATGGCCCGCTCATAAACCTTCCTGTCCGCCTCGTCCCACTGCTCGGCATTGCGCGGCAAATCGAGCTTGCGTAACAGATCCGACACGTAAAGCGAGGTGGGCCGGAAAAATCCGTGTTTTCTCATCAGGATCATCAAACGGTTAAGGACAGCCACCCGCTCGTAATCGACTGTAACACCGCGCTCGGGGTCTTTTTTCACAAAAGAGCCGGAGAGTGAGACCGCATATACACCGTGGGCGGCCATGTCTTTCAACTGGGCCTCGATCAGCCCGGGATCATCGGGCGGATAGTAGTAAAAACCTACCACATGTTCATCTGTTAGAGGCGGAAGTCTCAAGGGCAGAACCTCGACTCTGAATGGAATCTCGAGGGGAGCATGCCCGGCTGCCTCGATACTCAGCCGGCCCTGGTAAGTGCCGGGCTCGGTCTCCGGCGGCACCGGGACATCCAGCCAGAAAAAGCGAACCTCTCCCCGGGAAAGGGCCTTGGGTTCAGGCGGGGTGAGCATGCGCGCGCGGATGCCGAACTCGCGGCCCCAGCTGCTACCCAGGCGGTTGGCGGCATAGCGGGCCTGGTAGAGACAGGGCTCGGTTTTCAACACCCCGGTTTCGCCGGCAAGCGCTCCCGCGAGTTTGACCTCGACCGAGGACATATGTTCCAGAGCTTTGATTCCGAAAGCGAAAGGCGCCACCACCGAGGCCGGGACGGTTTCGGTCATGATTTCGACCCGGTCCATTGGGCGGGGGATCGCATAGGGCCAGGCGCCCACCAGTCCTTTGCGCTCGAAAAAAAGCAGGCTTGCCCGGCTTTCCGCTGCGGTCGGGGTCGGGTCGGGCTGTGGTTCGACAAACCGGCCTGTGGTGTAAATGTACTTGTCCTCCGGCTGACGGCCCAGGTGGGTGCTGAAAGAAGCTGCATAAGCCAGCCAGCCTTCGCCTTCAACCAGGGCCGTCTCCCCGAGCCGGACCCTGCCTGCCTCGAGTTCGCTGGTGACCTCCACCACGGCGCTGGATGAGCCTGGCGGCATTTTCAACGCCCGGGTATAACTGATCCAGTCCCTGGTCATCCCGGGCCGACCTCTGGAAGTGATCCGGCAGAGTAACGAATCGACCAACAGGCGTTCGGATTCGTCCAGAACTTTCAGTCGAGCTTCGAAAAGCAGACCCGTTGCAGATTCGAATTTCAGCGTAAACAGAAATGACACTGTTCGGTCGTCGCCGGTGGTCACCGGCGGACTGGTGAGCTTATACGCTCCCGGGCCCGTATCGATAAGAATGGACTGTTTAGTCTGGCCCCGATCCTGGTAAGTTCCCTCAACTAAGGGAGTACTGCCGCTGACTCTCCATGCCGAAAAACCGCTGTCGGTGCGGATTGTAAAAGCGAATTCTTCCGTTTTGTTCCGGCAGCCGGCGGAATACAGGATAAAGGCTGCGCACAGACCGGCAAGCACCGTGGATCGAAAATAAACCATGAAATCCTGCCTCCTAACGCTTGTTTAGTATTAACCTGACAGCCGAACCCGTTGCTATCTATTGTAGTTTTATGGAAATGCCGATTATTGCCGATAGACGGCACTTTTACTGTTTGAGGGCAGCTTGCATTGCCAGCACCTGCTCGATAAGCTGCCGGCGCCATTGCTCGGCTGCGTAAGGATTGAATTCTCCGAGAAGTTGGGTGATTACCGGGCCCCCGCTGTCGGCGAATACGGCTAATATCTCCTCGATTTTGTTTTTAGCTCTCTGGCCCGCATCCCGGACATCCGTGCTGCCGCGGCCCAGGCATTTTTCGATCAGGTTCTGTGCCAGCTCAATCAGCCGCAAATCCTCAGCGCCCCTGCGAATGCCTTTCAGCTCCACGGAAGGCCAATTGTAGTAAGGAGATGGAGCGGGATAAGCTGCGCACCAGTCGCGCCTGCCCCCGTCCAGTTCATCATAAGGATCGCCCGCGGGAACTTGGAAAGCCCAGTAAAAAGCACCCCGGACCCCGGAACGTGGTATAAACCAGCCGGTAACCGCACGGTGGAAAGTGGCGTCGTGGCCCACATCCCCCGACCCGCAAGCCGGGAGCCCGAAAAAGGTGGTCGCTCCGATATCTCGAGTCGCTTTCATTGTCCGAGGAGACAGCGAATAGAACTGCATGCCGATCGCATCCAGGTAACCGCCCAGTTCGAGGATCGCATCCGGGCTGTTGATATCGCAGTAAGGGATAATCCCCGGCATTTCGCGCAGGATCGGGAGGATCAGACGAGCAAGGTTCATCTTGCGCTCGCTGTTGGGCGGTTCATCCACCGGGAAAAACATCAGAGGGCACCAGTCGTGATCCCGGGCGTAATCATTCATCATGCGGATGGCCCGCCGATAGAGCGTTTTGTGCTCGGCTGTCCATTTTTCAGCAGTCTGCGGCAGTTCGAGAGTGCGTATCATGCCTTCCATGTACAGGGCGGTGGGATGAAAAAAACCGTACTTTCGCATCAGCCGCATCAGGTGGTCTAGTCCCTCGGCCCGGGAGCTGTCGATCTGGAGTCCGGAAGGGCCTTGCTTTTTCACGAAAGCACCGGCCAATGAGACCGCGTTGATTCCATGTTCCGCCATGTGTTGGATCTGTTTTTCCATCAGAACCGGGTCATCCGGCCTGCCGAAATAATAAAGCCCCACCAGATGCTCGCTCGCAGCCGGCAGTGTAAAAGGAACGACTTCCAGTCGCAACGGGATCTTGAGGATGACATGGCCATGAGCCCGAACGCTGATCTCACTGTGGTAGGTTCCCGCGGGAGCATTTTCCGGTACCGGCACATCCAGCCAGAAAAAACGGTTCATTCCGGCCGGCAGAACCTGGGGTTCGAAAGCCTCGAGCAGCCGGGTGCGGATGCCGAACTCGGACCCCCAGCTGCCCCCCAAGCGCGTGGCTGCATACCTGGCCTGGTAAAGCACCGGTGAGCTGTTTAGCATTTGGCCGTCGCCGGAACTGAAAGGGCGACAGAGTTCCACGTTCACCGAACTGAGATTTTTCAGGGCTTTGACCCCGAATGCAAAGGGCGCGGTCGCTCTCCGGGGTACTTTCTCCACCAGTACTTTTACCCGGTCGGATTCCCTCGGTTCGGCGTAAGGCCAACCGCCCACCAGGTCTTTGCGCTCGAAAAAAAGAAGGCCTGCCGCTGCTTCATCTTTTGTCGGCCGTACGGAGGTGCCCGGCTGAATGAACCGTCCCGCGGTGAAAATGTACTTATCGGCCGGGTTTTCGATCAGATGGATGGAAAAACCGGCGGCGGTGCGCATCCAGCTTTCACCTTCGAGCAATGCAGTCTCGCCCAGCCGGACCTTTCCCCCCTGAGGGGTGCAGCTCATTTGAACAATGGCGCTCGATACTGCTTCCGGCACCACCAGGCAGCGGGTATAGGCGACCCAGTCCCTGGTAAGTCCTGGACTGTGGCTGCTGCTGCCGAAACTGGCCTGGTAAAGCAGGGAATCGGTCAGCTCCCGGCCGGTCCGGTCATACAGCTTGATCCTCGCTGTAAATATTATGCCTTTGGCCTGCTGGAATTTGAGCACGAAGCAAACCGAAAAAGTGTCTCCGGAAGTTATCTGCAGAGGCGGGCTTGAAAGCATGATACAGGCGGAATCCCCTGCTTCCAGTAACAGAGCATCCTTCTTCTCGCCGTTATCGAGGTAGGTATCGGTCTGCACTCCCAGGCTGCCTGTGGTTTCCCAGGCCACCGGGCCGTCCGGAGTACTCAGCAGGAAAGCAGGGGTACCGGCGGGGCCCGAGCAGCCGGAAAAACACGCGGCTGCAAAGGTCGATAAGATAAAGGCTTGCGCGAATCGAAAGATAAATCTGCGCATCGGACCCGCCTGGGCGAAAAATTCAAGGACGATATTTCAAAGAAAGATTTTGCGATGCGGGAAGTATGCTTGATGCCTCTAGGCTTGTCAAGTAAAGATCACAGCAGAGCATCCCGGGCCGATTCAATTGACACCGGCTCCTGTAGA
>Ga0114922_10006665_pt1 | contig 10575 bp, 6 predicted proteins | sample AartaG_FD_100975 | JGI IMG/M metagenome (GOLD analysis project Ga0114922, IMG submission 100975) | Deep subsurface microbial communities from Aarhus Bay to uncover new lineages of life (NeLLi) - Aarhus_00045 metaG | ecosystem: Environmental > Aquatic > Marine > Oceanic > Sediment | place: Aarhus...
AGATCGTTATTGCCTCGCGTCTCAGTTTTCTAACATTTATAGAAATCCATTGTAATGGTGAAAAAAGCCTCCCTGGATGTATGCTCAACAACTCTTCACGGGACAGCCTTAAAGCTTCTATCTGAGCCTGCAATCCATTAATTTGGCCTTGAAATGTATGAATATGCTTGCCCAGTGCCTGAATCGTGTTATCATGCTCCTCAACATGACGTAATTGAACGGCTGATACTTGATGTACTAATTCCTCTATATATTCCAGAATGGATGCTGCAATACAATGGTAAGATCTTTCTCCAATAGTACTGTATTCAAGGTCGATGATAACCTTTTTTATCTTTTGGTTAAATAAAGGTAAAAAAATCTGTGGATTTTTGGTTGCAAAAAGAAAGGTATGACCATCCTGATGCAATGCATTACTGTAATAATAGTCTAATTCATACGAAGAATCATCCTCCCGAACTATTACGATAGTATTAATATGTAATACAGAGTAATCATTGATGGGGTCAAAGCGAAGCGAGTTTATTGAACCAAAATTTCCTAAATCAAATTCAACTTTCCTTTCATCGCCATGCATTATATGGGTGATAACACAATCATTGTCAAACCCTGATCCCGCATCGATATAAAGTTTTGCAACGTTAGGTAACATGTTCACTCGACCTATACTATTTCATTGCTGTAATTTTATTTTTTGATTAAAAAACGATGAGGTAAAATACGGTAGTTTACTGTCCTGTGGCTGAAACCCTTTCTTCTCTAAGAGTAAAGTCTTTTAGGAATGTGCAAAATTCTCTCCGGGCTTGTTTTTTTTATAAAACTGAGTAGGAAACCCTTATCTTGAGGACCATCATGTTCCCTTCCAAATCCTCCGATATCACTAATGATCGATTTCCTAAAGAGGCTAAAATGACCGATGAAATAATTCATTGACAATAACAAATCCAGTCTAAAGAAGTCTTCAATTCTATTTCCTCGTGAATCAAATGTATCGTCATCACTATAAATAAGGTCTGTTTCAGGGTTTTTATTCAAGAAGTGAGCACATTCATATAAGGCATCAATAGTGAGCTCATAATTATTTAAAAACAAGACAAAATCACCGGTTACCAAAGATAAACCTTCATTAAAAGCCTTCGCCATCCCTTGTTTTTCTTTTACAAAGATAGCCTTTACCCTCTTATCTTTCGTTTTATATTCCTCTAAAATTGATTCGATATGAGTTTTCGTGCTTCCATCATCAACCAGGCATAATTCGCATTTGTTATAAATTTGATTCAAAACAGAACGAATTCTATTATGAAGACATCTTTCATTAATGTTGAACACTGAAGTGATAATGCTTATTGTTGGTTTATATGTAAAACCTTCAATTATTTGATTTGGATCTCTCCCCTCTCTAGCGCCAATCTCAAGGTAATGCACCAAGGGATTCATACCTGATTCAGCTACATCAGGGTTCTGATTCAGATAATATGAGGTTTCGAATAAAGGATTGGGATCTCTTCCTTCCTTGAAACCAACCTTAAGATAATGAGCCAAAGGATTCATGCCTGATTCGGCTACATCAGGGTTCCTATCAAGATAGTAAGAGGTATCAAATAAGCCCGACCCCCTGATCAACTTGTATTGCCAATTAAAAAGATGGGGGATTATTTTTACATTGTGTTTCAAATTCCCAGCATTCACAGACATCCATCTTAATGGTGCTGTAAGCCTCCATGATCTTGAGTTTAAAACATTCCCAAGAGAAAGCCTTACATGCTCTTCCTTTATTTTTAACGAACTAACTTGGCCAAGAAGCTTATGAATATGCGCTTCATTAGCCCGGATATGTTGTGCTTGCTCCTTAATTTGTTGTGTTTGCTTTTGGACATGTTGAGCATACTCATGTATCTGACGATCATGAATGGCTGCATGCTCACTGATCTGCTGCGCATGATTGGCCATTACTCTTCCCAAGGCTTCCTCTGCAATAAGGTATTCCACGGATTTAGGCCAGTCCATTTCAACTTCGAACCGCAGAATCCCACCTCCTGCATCTGCTTTTAGGATCTCTGGAAATTCAAATAAAATCTGGGGATCATCACCGGTAGATATAAAAACCTCTCCCAAAGATGTACTACAAAAATGAACACCTTCCATTTGTGAGCCTCTTGCTATGTCTTGCCCGCCTCGCAACTGCCACAATATTCCTTCCTTCCCTGTTTCCGAATCACACCACTTCAGCACTATATTATAGAGATGGAAAAATCCCCAGCGATCCACCGGGTCAAAACGCAGATATCGGATACTCATCGACGTACGGGGCAGACTGAAAACCAATACTTGTCGATCAAATCCCAATAGAACGGACATGGATAGACTGTTTTCCTGGTCAAGCTCTTTATTTTCTTCAACCCAATACAGCCGTGCCTCAAAGGTCTTGGATTGCAGTCTCATCTCCGTCGGAACATATTTAAATGGTTCCGTAAGCATCCTGCGAATAGGATCCGAGCCCTTCTGAAAAACAAGTTTTGCTTGAACCTGCTCTTCAATCTCAATAAATTTATCCAACTCTTGATTCAATGCAGGGGAGAACAGACTCAAACCATATTCAACAAATTCCTTCGCATTGACAATATTTTTTATTTCGCAGATGCGATGCAACACCGCTTCATTACCATAAGCAAACCACATAAGCGCCCTAAATAGAATATATCCCGGGCTTACCGCACCCCCAACTTTCCACTCCTTATCAATAATCCTATATGATCCTGTTGTGGTATCCACTATTATATTATGTGGCAGATAATCGTACGTATCAAATGACTTGCCGTGCTTATTGAGGTGGTCAAGGATAAAATCATAATATGCCTTTATCAACCCCTCAAAGGCCAAAGCATTATCACATTCAACCACAGAATGAAGCCAAAGTGTCGAAAGTAACGGGCCTTTAATATACCTTTCTCTGGAGTGGTTTTGGTGAATAGATACATCTTTCTCTTCCGCTTCAACGCCTCTCATTCTTTTCTTTACAATGTAGTCTTTATCCCGTGGTTTCATCGTCATTGTACTATATACAGACTTCCTTTGAGGATCTGAGAAATAAACAAAATCATTGGGAATAACTTTGTTTAGCCGCTCCTCAGAGTCTGAGATAACTATGAAAAATGAGTTCGCAAAGTCTTGTAAATAGCCGGATTGGTGTAGAGATTCCCAAAGAATAAACTCATCACTATTTGGCCACCAGATCTTTGAATAATCCCTCGACGATACCCGATATAGAATTGAATACGCATATTCATCGTTTTTAATGTAGGCATCAGATAGTAGTGCTCTCGGCAATTTATAATCAGGGAAAGGATAAGTAAATTGATAGCATGTAATGCCTGTTCGCTCCAGTAACTGCTCCCATTCTCTTTTATCATATGTTCTAATGCCTTGATCTTGCGGATATCCATATAACCCTACATCAGGTTTACCATAATGATCTTCTGATGCACCCAGCCAGTACTTCAGTCCCATCCTGTTTTCTATGGCAACAAATAACAGCCCTCCCTTATTAAGGGCAGAACGTGCAAGGGACAAGATGTTAATCACCGCTTCTTTGCCATCTACTGCACGAGGAAAATATTTCTTTGCATATTCAACCGCACCAATCAGAAGAATGGCATCATATTCCCCTTTTGGTAATGCCAGTTCTGTAAAATTCGCATTAATTACATTCACATTTTCAAGGTCCCGACATCGCAGTCTTGTAATTTCTGCTCTTCCAAAATTACTTTCAACTGCATCCACCTTGATATTCAATTCACCTAAATAACGAGTAATTGCGCCGCAACCACATCCTAATTCCAATGCGGTTTTTACGCCATCAAGATTCAGCGCTCTTAACACATTTGCTCGTTGATAACTAAGATGATATTCAGACGTACTGTCAAAGATTTTTTCTTGCAGTTCCAAGGACTGAGAAGTTACATCCTTTGCTTTTTCCATCACCCTTTTCAAATATTTCTCGGACTCATCCCAAGGATGATAAAAATTGGCTTTTTGATCAAAGCTCCAGATGTCGGAATACTTCTTGTCCAACGAATTACTTTTTATTAATAGTGGAAGTGTCATTGAATTTTCCTTATTTTATATCGAGCTCTTTGCAAAATGTCCCCACTGTGACATCACTTCTTTCCTGAGGAAATAAATGTATTAGTGCCGTTAATCGGCCCTACCCTCCCTACCAGACCATGCACCAATCCACGCATAATCACCTTCATAACGTCATGCTTGCCAATCCTGTAACTGGCAAATGCATGCTTCAGATGTTTATAAATCCAAAAAACATATAACACAGGCACGTAGATCCTTAGAAACTTACGAATATATAAATACCTATTTCTAACAGTATAGTAGGTATATAGCTTTTCTCTATTGTATGATGATGTTTTAAGATTGTGCGTAGCCCGTGCCCCAGGATGGATTGTTACCTTGAAACGGAACCCATCCGGTCCCTTATATCTATAAACCCTTTGGCAAAAATCCGCTACTTCGCCGCTGAAGAAATATCGTTCATCAAACAATCCTATCGTTTTAAAAATCTCGGATCGGACTAACATTGCAGTCCCTGAAACATAATCCACATCATACACCTTTTCCTTTTCAGGAAGGCTCGTCAAGTGAGAAATATAATTCCATCCAATATCCTTTCCACCTGCATTTTGTAGCTCATTTGTATAATAGTCATAGAGAACCGGTCCAATTACTCCAATCTCACGAGATGACGCTAACGTGTTTAACAGGAGGTATAAATCTTTCTCTGCCATCCTCGCATCATTATTTAACAATAAGATGGCAGCATTATTATCTGCCAATGCCGCTTTAATTCCAATGTTATTACCTCCGGAAAAACCTTCATTGACAGTATTCTTGATAAGATTAAATTTATGGCGGTGCGCGATCAGGATGGCTTGATCATCCTTTGACGAATTATTATCGACTACATAGATATTTGGAAATGTACTCGACCACGCTTTTATCGATTCAACGCATATAATCGTCTCTTTTGCAGCATTCCAATTTAATATAACGACGCCAGTTTGCACTATGTATTTCTTTCCTTCTTTCTTTGCAAAGTGATAGACAGTTTTGTGCGATATCCTTAGGCTTACACTCGTGATACTAATATATATTATGTGGCTTTAAGGCTTTTTCTGAATGACTGGCGCTGTTGAATAGGATTCCCTTCAGGAAAATAAAATACCTTGAAGCAAACCACAAGGCATAGGAGATCTTTGCAAAACCTGACAATTTTGTCAGCTCAATGAAGAGGGTGGACTTTTCTGAAGTGACTGGTGTAAGGGCGCTGTCTTTTCGCAACTTATCAGTGGGGGAAACCGCAGGCCCAGATTTATCAGGGCAATGCGGAGGGGGCAAAACTCCCCCATGGATAAGTTGCTGAAAAGCCCAGCCCGAGAGCCTTGGAACTGAAGAAAAGCCCACCCTCTTTAAGGGAATATAAGTTATGAAAAGCTCTCGTATAAAAAACCAGGCAAAATATGAGTTCAGTCAGCTGCGGGGAATGAACTTTTATCGGCCGTGGTTCTGGTGAGCTTGTCCGTCTTTGGATTTAACAGGTCTGGCGGTATACCACAATGTTTTTCACGATGTATCAGCAAAAGAAGCCGAAGCCTCTGAATCGCATTTTTCTCCAACTATTATGTCCTGGCCATGAACCGTCGACTTCCTTCCGCTCCAGCTTCCATAATGTATTGGATGGATGATATTCAATCGGGCTTTGAACAATATCTCTTTAAAGAAATTTTCCTCATAGGCAATCGCCGCCTCTGGATTATCCTCCACCATTACTCCATATCGATTGTTTACCCGCTTAAAATTAAATTCACTGTGAGACATATGCTTTTCAGACTCTTCATTCAATAGAAAGCATGATATGAAAAACCTCCCGCGCCTTTTCAATACACGGTGTATCTCCTTGAGATACTGAACTATTGCATCGGGAAGCATGTGAGTAAACACAGACGTTGCAAAGGCAAAATCAAAAGAAGAATCTTTATATGGAAATACAAAATTTTTAGCTTCAATGATCCCTTTTTTGTTGTATTCTTTATTGTAAATATTCGCATGTCTGAAAGAAAAATTGGGATATTTTTTTGTAATCTTAGCATTACACCAATCAATACCTTTCTTGACAACATCGAATCCTTCATAGTGTCCATTTTCATCGATATAATCAATAAAATGGATAGTTACTCTGCCGATCCCGCATCCGACATCCAATATACTTTCATTCGGTTTCACATCGGTGAACTGCAGAATATGGTTAAAATGTTCTTTCCCGATATCAGAAAATTCGACTCCTCCGACATAATTAAACAATTGCGGCGGCATTAAATCCTTTTTAAAGTAACAAAAATATATGAACAGGCATTCATATAATATCGGCATTCGTTCTCCGAGAGCCAGTAATTTATTCTTTAGGCCTACTGATACCTTCATAATGTAATTTTCTCTGAGGTATTTTTACGTTAATATAACTTCGGTTTTATAGTCAGGTATGTGTCTTGGACTGCATCCGGAATCTTACCACCGGGAACTGAGTCAATGATTTCAAATCCATATTTTGGCCAAGCTGTTACCACATAAGTAGTTGGGTGAAATGTTGCACACCTATTGAGAGTTTTGCATAACTCATATTTCTTCTCCAGGCTTGGATCGTGCAATTACCAATTACTCTTTGAAGGATATTGACTACCTACACTCACTCACATCAATTTCAAACAATATATCCAGGAAACTTTTTCAAATTTTCCAAAAAACTTACCCACGAATGTCGTTTACTAACCAACTCAAAAGCATTATCAACTATCTGAGAAAGAGATGATCTGTCGTTATATATTTTAGTCAGACATTCGACATACTTATCTATGTCATCATAAGGTTCTATTAAGAAACCTGTTTTTTCAGAAATAATTAGCTCACTAACACCTCCTACATTAGATGCGATGATTGGTAGTTTTAATATTATAGCATCTAATAATATAGTCGGTAGACCATCCCATTGAGAAGTATATAGAAAAAGGTCATACGCATCGATGGGCAATGAGGATAATTCATTAAAAATCCCATAGTATGTCACATTTTCTAGTTCTGTTAACTCCTTAGTAAATATATCTTGATCAAGAACTGATATACCATAAACATGAAATCTGAATGGAAGCTCCATAGATGCCCGAGCAATCTTTATCAAAATATCAGGTCTTTTTTGTCTGTCTATTCTTCCTGCCCACACGATATTAATGTATTCTTTCTCAATTATTCTATCAGAATGCTCGCGTTTCTTATCAATTTGAATCGGCTGGTAATGTAAATGCATTTTCTGCTCATCGAAGGCATAGATCTTAACCAGCTTTTCTAAAAAAGACCGATTATCTATGGCTACAGCTTTTAAATAGTCAAAACATTCTAACAAATACCAGAAAGCATAACCCGCATCTTTTCCTTCCTTCGTTATATCTGCACAAAATAGTGTAACATAAAGATTAGTAATTTCCTTCAGTGCTTTCCCATATTTCACAAATATTCTGTAGCCCAGATCAGAGTTAATATTATGAATTACTTTTGGTGCCATTTGTAACAATATTCTGGTCAACAATTTCTCTTGTTCATCTGCAGAGAGATGGGAATAAAGAATTCCAAATTCAATAAATCGCACTTTTTTAGGTAATTTCTCTTTCCAAGGAGATTCGGCATTAGAAGTGGATATAACGGTAATGCCTGTAGAAAGATTATAATTTAAAAGCGCTTGAATATAATTAATTGTTACAATGTCTGCACCACCTCTTTCTATCCACGGGATCAAAAATACATGGCTAATATTGTCTCCATATAACTTACAGAACTCTAAATAGGGCTCAGCAATAGTAGACGGCGGCCTATGGTAAATAGGGATATTTCCAGGAAAAAGTTGGGGCTCGATTTCGTGAATTGCTTTCCATTCCTCAATCAACCACTCTGGAATTTTATCTTCAATTTCTTTATCTTGAATAGTTACAGGAGAGACTTCAGCTTCAGTCTCCGGAATTGTCTCAGGTGGAATTTCGGGCTCGATCGCATTTATAATTTCGGTGTGAATTTCCGGCGGTTTAATTAACTCCTTTATAGCCCCAATTAAGGTTATCGCGAAATTGTGAATCCTCGGATGCAAGCACACTATGGGTTTAAAAAGGAATTTTAAAGGCTTGTAAAAACAGCGAGATAAGATAAATATTACATTGAATAAATATCGAAATATTTTTCTAATGGTTTTATTATTAATCATTAAATCTATTGCTCTCCATTAACAGTTCTTTTATTTATTTGCTTTTTTGACATAGACGAAAATACGGCCGGTTCAAAAAGTTTATTTGGTCTGAGGATTCTATTTTCTTCATAGGTATTTCCTAAAAGTGAACCTGATTTCTTTTTTCGCAAAAAATGCACTGTACCTGGTATGACATGATGCTCAATGCCAGCAGCCAAAGTTTCACAATTAAAATGCCAGTCTTCAAAACCAAAGCCTTCACCAGCAGTAGTGGTTTGATATGGATACTTCAATAATATTTCCTTTTTTGTTGCACAAACCGCATCCCAAGAATTATATTCAATAAGATTTGCTGCGTTAAATATATTGTTATTATGAGAAGATATTTGGCGCCAAATTAAATTTTCGGCACCAAATGCAATATGGTATTCTGGATGCACTATAACATCGTTATTACTTTCTTCAAGGTACCTAACCGCTTTATATATCCAATTTTGACAATACAGGTTATCATCGTCCAGAAACGTAATATACTTGCCTGATGATAGCTTTACACCGAAATTTCTTGTAAGCCCCAAGTCACCAAAATCTACTGTTTCAAGAAGCAATTCTGAATTTTCATATCTAGAAAAATATTTTTTTGTTTCTTCATCAGGCTTATCCATGACAATGACAATTTCAGTTGTAATATCCTTTAATCTTGCATATTCTACAGCTCTAAAAAGACTGCGCATGGTAGGATGAGCCAACCGACCAATATGGTGAGGAGGAATGATTACAGAAATATCAAAATCCATCTCTTCTATTCCCTTCATTTATTTAATAATTTTCTCATCGGCCAAGTTAAAAACCTTCCCAAACGATATGAGAGAGAATTGAGTAAAGACTGCATCTGTTGTGTTATTTCAATCAATCTCTCATTTGTCTCTGAGACTTTTTTATCAACGTCAATCAGGCGAAAATTTGTCTCCTCCAGCTTTTCTAAAGCATCCGCTGAACTTAAACGCCACTTGTTAGCCTCCTCCGTCATATCCGATAATTTCTTATTAGTCTTAATCAGGCGTTGACTTGTCTCCTCCAGCTTTCTTAAGGACTTCTTGGAATGTTTCCACCATTTAGTTGCCTTATCTTCCGCCTCTTGCCATTGTTTCCATGCCTCCTGTGATTCCTTCCAAACTTCCTGTGATTCCTTCCACACATCGAGATAATTTTTCAAGTAATCAATGCTGGTTTTTCTAAAAAGACTTTCTGAGTTTTCTGTTAAGTCTTTAAGAATTTCAGTATGTATTTTGAAATTTAATGCAAAAACAACCAGTGTTAAAACCATTTTCTCTGAGTGAAACGTATTGATAGAATTAAAAAACTTTGCAACATTGGTGTATATATCATTATCAGGAAGAATTTTTTTTAAGTCATAATTTAGAAAGAAATTTGAAAGCACCAGGCCCACCTCAAAATCAGCTTCTGCTTTATTTTCTATGCCATAAGTATTTTCACTATGAATCCGATATTTAAAAAGAGGTTTATCAACAATATGAACCTTGAAATGATAGCAGAGTCTCAAAAAAAACTCATAGTCATGCGCATATTTTAAATTCTGAAATAACCCAATATCTTGAAATACATTCTTTCTACAAAACAAATTAGATGTTGTAATGAGGAAATTACCAGCGAGGAGGTCAAGAATAATATTATTCTCGCCTTTGAAAGATGTCTCTGGTTTTTTATCTATCCAATTATCTTCTGCTCCTTTTTTATGTCTTATAAATTTACCTTGACCATCAATAAATGCAATATGGCTAAATACAGCACTAATTGAGTTATCACCTTCAGGTATTTTTAAAAACTCCTCAAATCGAGTCGGATAATACACATCGTCCGAATTTAATATGCTTATATATTCTCCTTTTGCAAGTTCGATACCTCTATTTATTGTATTAGGCGCCCCTCGATTTTCCTGAGCAAAATACCTGATTCGCTTATCCTGTATACTAGTTGCAACCTCTTCAGATCTGTCACTCGAACCATCGTTAATAATTATCAATTCGAAATCTGAGATAGTCTGTTCTAACACGGAATGAACAGCCTCTTGTATATATTTTTCATGGTTATATAAAGGAATTATAACGCTTATTTTAGGATTTTTCATTTTATTTAGTAGATACCCACGGGCTTACACCCGTGGCACTAATATATGCAGTGTGGCTTTGAGACCTTTTCTGAGTGACTGGCGGGAGGCCGCCGTGCTTTTCACGACTTATCAGCGGGGGAAACCGCAG
>Ga0114922_10006666_pt1 | contig 10575 bp, 10 predicted proteins | sample AartaG_FD_100975 | JGI IMG/M metagenome (GOLD analysis project Ga0114922, IMG submission 100975) | Deep subsurface microbial communities from Aarhus Bay to uncover new lineages of life (NeLLi) - Aarhus_00045 metaG | ecosystem: Environmental > Aquatic > Marine > Oceanic > Sediment | place...
CGCTCCAGGAGCCTCCCGCAGACGGATACGTACGGTGCGGGCTCGTACGCCCCGGCGGACCGGTACCAGTACAGCGCCCGGTTCTACGAGCGGGCTTACCAGGTCATCGAGCCGTACGTGCGCGACCGGGTCGACGCCTTCTACTACTGGCTCGTCGAAAAGAGCGAGGGCGTCTTTGAGGCCGTCAGGCAGGTTTACACCGGGAACGTGAACACCTACGCGCTGTATATCCTGCTGTTTCTGGCCGTGATCATCGTTGCAGGTTTAGGATGGGGGTTGTGACCATGTGGGTGGTCGGGATCATCGTGCTGCCCCTGCTGGCGTTTGCGGTGTCGGTGCTCTTTCTGGGCGTATCGCGGAAGGTGACGGCCCGCATCCAGCGGCGCTACGGGCCGCCCCTGTATCAGCCCGTGATCGACGTGGTGAAACTGCTCGCGCAGCAGGAGAACGTGTCGCACGGCGTGGTGTTTGACGCCGGCGTGGTGTTGGCGCTGGGCGGTTCGATCGCCACGGTGCTGTTCATTCCCGTGGGGGGGCTTCATCCGCTCAGCACGGGCGGCGACCTGCTGGTGGTCCTGTACCTGATGCTGCTGGCGCCGCTGGGGCTGGCGTTGGCGGCGGGGGCGGCCGAGAATCCGAACGCCAGCGTCGGGGTCTCCCGGAAACTCATCCTCGCCCTCGGATACGAGGTTCCCTTCCTCCTGGCGCTGCTGGCGGTGATGGTGCAGGCCGAGACGACGTCGCTGGTCGAGATCGCGCGGTCGCAGCAGGCGTCCGTCCTGGGGTGGGGCCTGTTCCGTGTTCCGCTCTCGGCGCTGGCGGTGTGTCTGGTGCTGCCGGCGATGCTGGGCCTGCGGCCGTTCGACATGGTCACGGCGCCGCAGGAGATCGCGTCCGGCCCGCTGGTTGAGTTCGGCGGGAAGTACCTGGCGCTGGCGGCCCTGCAAAGCGCCCTGCATTCCTACATCGTCATTGCCCTTTTCGTAAACCTGTTCCTGGGCGGCGGGGCCAACGTGCTGACGTTCCTGGCGAAGGTGTTTGCGGTTTTCCTTGCGGGGCTGCTCGTCAACGCCGTATACCCGAGGGTCCGGATCGACCAGGCCCTGCGGTTCTGCTGGAAGTGGCCCGCGCTGCTGGCGCTGCTCGGGCTGGTGGCGGTGATGGTGATCGGAAGGTAGGCGACATGGACCGGGCCCAGATCACGAAAATCCTGAAGAGCCCCGGCAAATGGGGGCAGAAGTATTCCCTGTGGGTCGTTTACTTCTGCACCGGCTGTGGGATCATCGAGATTCCGCCGGTCATCACCTCCCGGTGGGACGCGGAGCGCTTCGGCGTCATTCCCACGGCCACGCCCAGGCAGGGGAACCTGTTCCTCATCACCGGCTACGTGTCGCTCAAGACCCTGGGGGCCATCATCCGGACCTACGACCAGATGCTCGACCCGAAGTACGTGGTGGGCTTCGGCTCGTGCCCCGTCAACGGGGGTATGTACTGGGACTCCTACAACACCATCAAATCTCTCGACAAATACATTCCCGTGGACGGCTGGATCTCGGGCTGCATGCCCCGGCCCGAGGCCATATTCATCGCGGTCACGCATCTGTGGACCTTGATCGACAAGGGGCTCGCCGACGGCTACAAGCGATACCAGGACAACTACGAATTCTACAGGGAGAACCAGAGGCGCGTCCTCCCGCACCTGCCCAAGTTCGCGGGCGAGTACGAAGCGGAGGCCGTGACCGCGTGAGAGATTCAGCGGGTGCTGCCGTGGCTGAAGAAGACCAGAAACGCAGGATCGTTGCCGCGCTGCGGGAATGCCGCGTCACCATCCCGAAGCAAGGTCGGCTGGTCGCGGAGGTCCCGCGAGACAGCCTCCTGACGCTGTTGCTCCTTCTCAAAGCGGATGGTTTCGAGCACCTGTCGATGATCTCCTGCGTGGACTGGATCGACGCCGGCGAACTGGAGTTGGTCTATCACCTCTGGTCGTACGAGAAGAAGGTACACGTGATGGCCAAAACGCGCATTGGCCGGGAGGCGCCCCGGTTTCTGTCCATCATCCCGATCTTTCGCCACGCCCAGACCTACGAACGGGAGATCCACGAGATGTTCGGCGTCGAGTTCGAGGGGAATCCGCGCCAGGTGCCATTCCTGCTGGACCACTGGCAGGGCCCGCCGCCGATGCGAAAAGATTTCGATTTGCGCCGGCACGCCACCGAGACCTTTGGCGTCGAGGAGAAGGCCCTATGAGTTCCGCCCAGACCATCGCGGGTGCCGGTCGGGCCACCAGGGAACTGGAGATGTATTTCGGCCCGCAGCACGTGGGCATGGTGGGGAATTTCGGCATCGTCCTGACGGTCGAGGGCGACACCGTCCTCGGCGCCCGCGCCAACCCGGGCTACCTCCATCGCGGCTTTGAAAAACTCATGGAGTACCGCACGTATATCCAGAACTTTCCCCTGGTCTGCCGGCTCAACGTGATGGACCCCGACCCCAACGAGGCCCTGTATGCGATGGCGGTTGAGGACCTCGCGGGGCTGGAGGTCCCCGAGAGGGCGCAGTACATCAGGACCATTGTCCTCGAACTCTCCCGAGTATCCTCACACCTGCTGTGGATGTGGGCGTACGGCAATATGCTGGGTGCCGACACCCTCGGCCAGTGGGCCATGGGCGACCGGGAGTACGTGCTGGACCTGTTCGAGATGCTCACCGGGGGAAGGGTGTACCATACCTACATCTGGCCCGGGGGTGTGCGGCGGGATGTGCCCCCCGGCTTCGCCGAAAAGGCCTACCAGGCGCTCGACCACCTGGAGAGCATGTTGCCGGAATACGACAGCCTGTTCTTCAACAACCGCCTCTTCGCCGACCGGACAAGGGGCGTCGCTGAACTCCGGAGGGACGAGGCCGTTGCGCTGGGCGTCACCGGAACCAATCTCAGAGCCACCGGGGCCTGCGTCGACACGCGCAAAGACGACCCCTATGCCGCTTACGCCGACCTCGATTTCGAGGTTCCCACAAGACAGGAGGGCGACTCCTACGCCCGGGCCCTGGTCATCCGCATGGAGGTCGAGCAGAGCCTGTCCATCATCCGGCAGGCGCTCTCGCGCCTTCCGGGGGGCTCGGCGTGGACGAAGACGCCCAACCCGTTCAAATGGGAGGTCCCTGCCGGCGAGACGTACGTGAAGGTCGAATCGGCCCGCGGCGAGGCCGGCATGTACATGGTCAGCGACGGCTCGGACAAGCCATACAGGGTCCACCTCCGGGGGCCGTCGTATCCGACGGGAATCCTCGTCCTCGAACGCCTGCTCGAGGGCGCCAGCCTGGCCGACGTCGGCCACATCATGCTGAGCCTGAACATTGCGGCACCGGAGATAGACAGGTGAGCCGGTCATGATCAGCGAGAAGAAAAGCCTCTTCGCCCCCTTCGCGGCGCTGAAGTTCCTCTTTCGCAAGCCCCACACGCTCCGATTTCCTTTCGAGCCCAAAGAGCCCGCCGCCAGATACCGGGGCTTGCACCTGAACGACTTGGAGGCCTGCACCGGCTGCGGCAACTGTGCCGACATCTGCCCGAACCAGGCCATCACGATGGTCAAGATACCCGAGATCCAGGCCCGGCCCGGGGACACGGGGGAGCGGCCACAAATCGACTACGGACGCTGCTGCTTCTGCGGGCTGTGTGTGGACATCTGCCCACCCGGCAGTTTGAGCCTCTCCAGGGACTACTACCACATCGACAGGACCACGGAGAGTTTCGAGTACCTTGCCAAGGACGAGCGTTCCGACCCTGACACTTTTCTCGCCGGCAGCGACTACACCATCCTCAAGGCCAGCCTGAGCCATCGGAAGCGGGACAACCAGGGGTTCGCTCCGGACATCGATTACTCGCTCGTGGAGTTTGAGCGGACCCCCATGGCCACCCTCCCTCCGGAGCAGAGAAAGACGGCCTTCACCGAAATCGTCCAGGGGTTCACCGAGCAGCAGGCGCATCGGGAGGCCTCGCGATGCCTGGAGTGCAGCCTGTGCGAGGCCGCGTGCCCCGCCGGGATGGACATTCAGGAGTACGTTCTGGCCATCTGGCGCGGTGATTATGAGGAAGCCCTCCGGGTCATCTACCGCACCAACCCCCTGCCCAGCGTCTGCGGGCGTGTCTGCACCCACAAGTGCGAGGAGACCTGCGGGCTCGGGAAGCGCGGCGAGCCGGTGGCCGTCCGTTGGCTCAAGCGCTTTGCCGCCGAGCAGGTGCCCTTGGAGGATTACAAGAGGGTATTGGGCACCCAGAGCATCGAACCGGTGGGCAAGAAGGTGGCGATTGTCGGCGCGGGACCGGCGGGACTCTCCGCCGCGCATTTCCTGGCTGTCAAAGGATATCCGGTCAGCGTCTTTGAGGCGCTGCCTCAGCCGGGCGGCATCGTGCGTTACGGCATACCCGAGTATCGGCTGCCTTACGACGCTCTGGACAAGGACATCGACTACATCAAATCGTTGGGGGTGGATATTCGCTGCGGCGTCCGCGTTGGCCCGGACATCTCTTTGCAGGAACTCCACGACCGGTTTGACGCCGTGTTCATCGCAACCGGGCTTCACATGGGGCGAAGCACTAAGGTGGAGGGCACGGACCACGAGCACGTGGTTCAGGCACTTCCGTTGCTCAGGGACATCACGGAGGGCCGGGAGGTGTTCGTGGGCGAGGGGGTTATCGTCATCGGCGGTGGCGACGTCGCCATGGACTGTGCCCGCAGCATGGCCCGCCTCCAGATGCGGCGATTCGGCCGGGTCCGCGTGACCACCACCTGCCTGGAGTCGGAGGATATCATGCCGGCCAGCCGCAACGAGATCGACGAGGCCCGCGAAGAGAACGTCACCATCGTCCCGGCCAGGGGCCCCGATCGGATCGAAATCGACGAGGGCGAGATCAAGGGCCTTCACACCGTTGAGTGCGTCTCAGTCTTCGATGAGGCCGGCAAATTCAACCCGACCTTCAATCGCGAGGATACCTCGTTCATCGAAGGCGACATGGTCGTCGAGGCCATCGGGCAGGGCATGGATACGTCCTATATCCCCCAGGACCTCGCCGACCGCCTCGACTACGAGGGACGGCGCATCAAGGTGAACGACCGTTTCCAGAGCAGCGTCCCCTGGCTGTTCGTGGGTGGCGATATGGCCCAGGGGCCGGACGTCGTCACCGCCGTCTACAACGGCCATCAAGCCGCTGAAGGAATAGATGCTTTTCTCAAAGGAGAGCAGTCATGAGCGCGAAGCACAAGATTCTTCTGGTTGACGACGACAAGGACTTCGTTGATACGATCAGAACCGTGCTTGAGAGTAGTGGCTACGAGGTCGTGGCGGCTTATGATGGCGGGGGATGTCTGGAAAGCGCCAAGGCAGAGGCCCCCGATGTTATCGTCCTCGACATCATGATGCGCACCATGGGGGATGGGATGTACGTGGCCCAGCACCTCCGCCAGGACGAGGCCACCAGGAGCATCCCGATCATCGTGGTTTCAGGCATCAACCGTGTTCCGCCATACAGCCTGTGGCCGGATGAGGCCTGGCTTCCGGTCGATGTGTTCATGGAGAAGCCGGTCGAGCCGGAGCAACTGCTCGAAGCGGTCCGAAACAGCCTGGGTAGGCAGGACACCTTTGGCGCACGCGGAAGCGAGTGAGCCCCCTCAGCACCACTCCCGCGGCGCTGACGCGCGCAGTGGCCTCCCCCTGCCAGCCGGCCCGTGTTGACCACGTGCTCGTCCATCCTCGCGTCCCGCCCTTCAATAGGGCAGGAGTGCCTGTACTGGTCAAGTAGATTGGAGGTGACGTTGTGCGATGGCAGGTTCCACTATGCGGATGGTTCCTCCTGTCCTTGTCGTTCGTGACGCTGGCCGTGATATCTCCGGCCTCTGCCCACGAAACGAAAGAAGCCGGCCGAACTGCTGGGGAGATCACGACCCCCGATGTACGGAATGCCCACCGGGAATCACATAGGGTCTCCTCCACCAAGCCGAAGAGCCGTGCCCAGTCCCTTGGCGTCATACTTTCGCGCCTCGGCCTGGGCGAAGGCTCGGTGGTTACCGACCTCGGCGCCGGCAAGGGGCGGGATACATGGGTTTTTGCGGATCTTGTGGGCAAGACGGGGACCGTTTTCGCCGAGGAGATTTCTGAAAGCATGGTCAAGTCGATACGGAAGGAAGCCGAGCGAAAAGGGCTTTCCCAGGTCCGGCCGGTTCTTGGTCGCAGCGACGATCCGTGCCTGCCCGCCGATTCCGTTGACCTTGTCTACCTGCACTACGTTTACCACCATATGGCGAAGCCCCGGCCGATGCTGCGGGAAATATGGCGGTGCTTGAAGCCAGGGGGGCACCTGGTGATGGTAGACCGACATCGCGGCACGTTGCGCGACTGGGTCAAACGGTCTCTCCGCGAGAAGAAACATTTCTGGCTCGCCGAGACGACGATCGTCCGAGAGGCGAGGGAGGAAGGCTTCGGCTTCGTCGGCTGCCCCGACGACTGCTGGTACGAGAAGGAGCCGTTTGTCCTTATCTTCGAACGGCCAAAGGGCGCCAAGAGCCCCGGCGGCGACCCGGATGCCTTTCGCCCTCTTCCGGTGGAGGAGGCTTCCCGTCTCTTCCTTCCGCTTCGACAGGGTTATGAGCGGCCGGTCTTTGTCGCGCTGGGAGAGGCGCGGCAATTGATGGCGCCGATCCTCGGAAGTGCTTCCGGCCGGGGGCTGGAGATCGTTCTGGAGGAATGGGCCACGCAGAAGGATGAAAGGCCGCCGCTGCCTGCGAAGGTTTCCCTCCCATCGGTCCTTACCGAGAAGGGCGATCCTCACCTGGGTCCAGAGCCCATTGATGTTGTTTTCTTCCTGGACAGTTATCATCTCCTTTTCCACAGCAAGACCTTGCTGGCCAGAATCTACGAGAGGCTTGCGCCGGCTGGCTGCATCTACGTGCTTGACCGGGAAGCAGAGAAGCCGCTATCCCGGCGGGAGGCAAGCCACCGCAGAATGATACGGGCAGAGACGGTGAAGCAGGAGATGGCCGAGGCGGGCTTCTCGCTCTGGTTCGAGGGCCCGCCACCAGCCCCCGACCGCTTCCTTCTGGTCTTTGGCAAGACCGAAGCCCAAAAGATCCTGCCGGAAAAGGATCCTTTTGTCGGCGGGCCGCAGATCCGCCAACCGCCCGGCCGGTGGCTCAATGAAAACTACTGGCGCCTCCGGGGCTTGAAGACCGTCGACGGAAGGTTCGTCCCGTTTTCGGAGCGAGGACGTCAGGCGGAGCCGGAGATCGTCCCGCCGGCTTCGGGCGAGGAGGGGACCTGGAAGATCCCTGGGGAACGGCTGCGGCTTTCCTTTGAGAAAAGGGGCAACGGGTATTTGTTGACGGATTATCGATCCTCGGCCAAGCCGTAGGAATCGCTCGCACAACGGAAAGGCGCTGCGAGGTCCGAGACCCATCCGCGGTCGACGGTATTGCCCCGAAACCCACGAACTGGTCGCCGAAGCGCAGTGTGAATCGGGCGAAAAGTACCGTCACTGGCCGGACGCCGGATTGGGGCCGGTCCGGCCTTTATGGCCGGGGCGAGGATGGCTCTTGGTCGCAGCACGATGCTCCACAGGCGGATGCGCAGCCGTAGCAGCCTTGCTTGGCGCGCGGCACATGGCTAAGGAGAATGCAGTCATGACCTCTGATGGAGAGAAATGTTGCCGCAGTCGGCCGTGGGTCTGCTTGCTAATCCTGTCCTGTGTACCAGTTGCTTGTGGCTGTTACAGAGATGGCGCAACCTACGCGCCCGATCCTGAGACGGAGGCAGAGGTGCGGGGGTGGCTTCTTCGAATGCCCTCGCTAAGATGGCACGAACCACCTCGCATGAGTCTGGAGGAATGGGCGGCTTCGGCAAACCACATTGACCACATCGAGGAAGCGTTGCTTTGGCTCTTGGAGCGGGACGACGATCCGAGCATACGCGATCACATCGTGATAGCCCTCGCTTATAAAGGCACCAGCAAGAGTGTCAGCGCTCTCGTGAAGGTGCTGAAGTACGAACCTGCGTATATGCAGGCCTTCGCGGCCGTGGCGCTAGGGCGCATCGGTGATGTTAGGGGGGCGGAGGCGCTCTGTGTCGCCGCGAGGGAAAGTCCGGAACTAAATGTGCGCTCAAGAGCATGCGAGGCATTGGGGAGACTGAGGTGTGGGGATGCGCGCCGTTGCCTTGAACAAGTGGTGGCTGACTCAGATGAGGATCCATTCGTCCGGGAGGTGGCTGCGGATGGGCTCGCATCGATATGCTCAAGCGATGAAGGGACACAATGAGTTTAAGGTGTGCTGTTTCGGAAGGCGAATTCACATCGCAAGTGCAACGGGTCGGTGCCAGAAGACCTCCGCCGGAGTCCGGTAGTTGAGGCATTTTCGCGGACGGTTGTTCAAGAGTCGAGCGTAACGGGCGAGCCGTGCGTATGTCAAGTGGGTCAGCGGCATCGCCTTCGGAAGGTACTGAGTGGTTCCGAGGATACCCATCTATGAGCAAGCCCCTGCCGGAGTCGGAAGCGGGCCGGCTCCGCCATAGTCCCGATGGTCGGGACGGCGGCTGGATTCTGAAGCGGATTTCTTCCAGCCGTGTATTCGGTGTCGCCGCGAGAGCGCGGCAGATGTGACGCAATCCGCCCCATCCACAGCCACGCTGCCCCGTAAGCACCAAGGAGTCGGCCACGGGGCCCGGGATCGGAATCCGCCTCGGTGGACAGAACCGCTGCATCCGCTACCTTCCTTCCCGTTCGGCCGGCGCCCCACGTTCCGCTCCCGGGCTCGGTTACGCCCGCGCCGCCCTTGTGACCAAATTGTGACCACGCCAGGGGACAGACACACGAAAACACCCGCAACCATCCGCAACCACACGAAAGCCCCAAATCCTTGCCGGCAAATGCCTTACGCCACAAGCCCTTGCATCGCAACGACTTACGAAAAAGCCCGTGTTCGAATCCCCCCCTCTCCGCCATATCCGGCGCTGGGTCTGCGAGTTCGCGGCCTGGCCTTCCCGGCTTGCTGACGCCATCATGTGCCATTCGGCTTGATGTGCGTTGCCCTTTGCGGTAACCTATCGGTATGGCACCGTTATCGGTGGTCGAGCGCGGCGGGGCACGTGTCGGGTCGGGGCGACGCCTTGGTGAAGCCGGGCGGGCTGCTGGTGGCCGAAGTGTCGGACTGGCGTCGGTTTCTGGCGGCCGCCGAGGAGGAGGAGGACGTGGAGCGGCTGCGCCGCCACCTCCGGACGGGCCGGCCGCTGGGCGATCCGGGGTTCATCGCCCGCCTGCAGTCCCGATTGCACCGCACCCCGCGCAAGCGCCCGCCCGGTCCGAAACCCAAACCGCCACGGAGATAAGTCTCGTGTCCCCAACATCCCCATCACAAATGCCACACGCATTCGTGATACAACACCCATAAACACAGCAACTTGCTTCCTGGTGATTCTCAGTTCTTCTTCCAGGCCGACTTCATTTCGTAAGCCTTGAGCGATTCAAGCGCCAGCGAACCACCTTCGGCGGTCAGCGAGATCGTGCCAACCGGCTTGCCCATATCGCGACGGCCACTGGTCTTGTAGCAGGCGCCGCCGCCACCGATCACTTCGTACATCGGACGGTCAACAAGAACACGGAACGTTACTTTGCCGTCTTTCATCTTCAGCGGCATTTCGCCGAGTTTCTGGCCCGCGAAGTCGTAAGTCACCGCATTGCCGCCGAACCGGAGAACGACCTTCGAGGCGGTTCCCTTCTTCAAGGTCACAACGATATCGAAGAGTTGGTCGGTAACGTCGAACTTGACGAGGGGTGCCTCGGCTGTCAGTTCCATGTTCTCGGCCGTCTTCGGGTTCGGTTTGCGAAGTTGCTGGAGTTCCTCGATGGGCGTGGCGAACATCCGGACGCCGTCTTCGGTGGTGTGCAGCGTCAGGTTGGTCGGCACGGTGAACGTTTGGTTGAACGGCATGTCCGGCATGTTGATTCGTGCCCAACCGACCTGCACGACGCGACCGTCCGGGCTGTTGCTGAAGCATTGCGAGGCGTAGTAGGCGCCCCAGTGGACGCGGTGTTTTCCCTCGTGCTCGGGAGTGAACTTCTTGCCGTCGAAATGTCCGATCGCATAGCGGGCGTCGGCGGCGTAGATCACCCACCTGGTCTTCTTGGCATCGCCGTCGACGGGCAGCTGGAAGATCTCGGCACACTCGAAGTAGCCGGGTATCTTGCCCGTAAGTTCCCACTTTTTAAGGTCCCTGCTCGCATAGAGTGCGATATTCCGGCCGATCTTCTTGTCCCGGTCCTGGTCAAAAACGGCGATGACCCAGTGCTTGCCCGGCTTGTACCACATCAGTTTCGGGTCGCGGCCCAAGTGCCGGATGACAGGGTTGCCTTCGTAATACGTCCACGTTTTGCCGCGGTCGGTCGAGTAGGCAAGTGATTCGCCGCAACCGGTGTCGGTGAACGCGAGGACCATCGTCTTCTCGCGGCCCTTCTGCCAGCGGGCGGTATTGTACACATCGACATTCCCGCTGCCCGAGAAACAGTTCTTGACGGCCATCTTCGGATGACGGTTC
>Ga0114922_10006667_pt1 | contig 10574 bp, 6 predicted proteins | sample AartaG_FD_100975 | JGI IMG/M metagenome (GOLD analysis project Ga0114922, IMG submission 100975) | Deep subsurface microbial communities from Aarhus Bay to uncover new lineages of life (NeLLi) - Aarhus_00045 metaG | ecosystem: Environmental > Aquatic > Marine > Oceanic > Sediment | place: Aarhus...
AAATTGGGAGCATGGCATCTTTTTAGGTGCGAGTATCGAATCTGAAACAACATCAGCAACTCTTGGTGCTGTAGGCGTAAGAAAAGCTAGCCCAATGGCAAATCTCGATTTCTTGGTTGTCCCACTAGGGAAATATCTAAAAAACCACCAAAATTTTGGTCACCAACTAAAATACTGCCCACAAGTGTTCTCAACAAACTACTTTCTTAAAGGAAAGGATGGAAAATATTTAAATGGCATTTTAGATAAAAAAGTTTGGGTTGTATGGGCAGAAGGTCGTACTAGAGGGGATTTTGACGCTATTAAAACACCAATTGGCTACCTTCCAAAATATGAAGATTTAAAAAATCTTTTCAAGCTAGAATTAAATAAAGACTATTCTCAAAGGGACTATATCGAACAATTCACGCTTAAAATTAATTTTTTACTTGATAAATTAAACCGTATGGAAGAAATCTACAAGGCAGAAAAAGAAATTCCAAAGTTTTTTTGGGACGTTCTTATGAAGCAGAGGTCAGAGTTAATAGATTTGCAGAAGAAACTTGGAAAAGAACAAATCACCCCAACTGAGTTATCGCAAGTTAAAATTTAGATGTTATATTAAGAGTTTTAAACCCTGTTTTACCTTATAAGTTCTATTTATCCTGTCAACTTCAATAAATCTCTTTATTTCAAGGTTATTTAACAAATCTCTCATTTCCATAGGGTTCTTATTTAACTTATCCTGCAAACCTTCTATGTTTGTTTCGTATGAACGAAGCACTGTGATGAGTGAAGAGTAATGATCGTATATTCTGTTCACAAGATATTTTAATGCTTCTTCTAAATTTTCTCCTGTCAGAGTATTTGTCGGAAAAATCACTGCATCTTCACGAAGATAATTCTGGGACCTCACAACTTCGACATGGCGTGCTCCAGCTACATCTTGTTTATTTGCTAAATACACTATTGGTGTATCGGGTCCTAGAGCCTTTCTAAGAGAATTTAAAATTATAATTGCATCTTCGTCTTTCTCTGGGTGAGCCGCATCAAATATAAAAATTAACCCATCAGCCCCTCGTACGACAACATCTCTCATAACATTAAATCTTAATAAACCAGGAGTCCCAAATAAGAAGACATCAAACCCATTTAATTTAACGCTACCTAAGTCCATTCCAACTGTATAATACTTGTTGTCTCTTGCTTTTGCCTCTACATTCAAAGCTTTTTCGTCAAAAAATTTAATGAAACTTGACTTACCGCTCTGTGTTGGGCCAGAAACTGTTATTTTCATGATGTAATGCTCGTTTTTTGAATCCAATTGCTCGCAGTAGAGTTTCCGTTGGACTCGTTTTTCAATAGATGTTTATTATTTGATTATTAACTTAAATGAGTTTTTAATTGGTATTAATATATGGATAATATGACTTTTGATTTCTGAGTGAATTTACATTGTTCGTTTTGTTGGCTTAAATGTATTCTACCTTATCCTAAAATTGTATCTAATTATCATCTAAATAATAAAAGTAAGAATATAAATATGTTTTTATACGGTATTTCACGGGATTAGATGGAACATTATATAGAATTATTCCAAAAAAAAATTGATGAACGTGATTATAAGGAATAATATTGAAAGTCACCCAAGAAAATAAAGATTTAAGAAAAAATAAAAATCATCCTTTTAAGACGGAATTTCTTCCGCTCTTTTTTCTTTCCTCTTACTATAGCTTATAATTTGAGCTATCATCTTGGACTTTTCAATAGAGGTATTGGCATCAGCCGGTTCATTTATATATCCTTTTTTTAACGCAAGATTATAAATTTTCTCTCCAGCTTTAGTGCGAATTAATGTTGTTGTTAATCCTTGTTCAGAAGCTAAACCACCAAAAGAAATATCTGCGTAGTAATTTGTGAAGTTTTCACATACTCTACACGCATTTCTCATAATATCCTGCAGCTCTGAAAATTCTATAGTTAATGGTTCTTCTCTATTCTTAAGTTTTATAATTAAATTTTCCTTAATATTCATCTTTTCAATATCGTTAAAAGAGAAATTAAATCTTTCTTCGATTCTTGCCCTCGCAGCGTCGTCAAATTTAAAATTCTCGTAACAAAATAGGCCTAATGTGTATTCAACCACGTGAGCTGGAATTATTTTCAATTCTTGCATTTTTCTTATGGAATGAATTTGGCAGGGAACTCCGACAACCGCTATTTTCATCTTATCAGAACTAACTACATTTTTTAATTCTGTAATCGTTGGAACGAAAGTGTTATATTTTCCTAGCTCTGAAACAGGACCTTCCACGTTATAATTAGTGCCTATAGCATCTATGATATCTTGCTTATTTTTTGCAAAGAAAGGGGTTCTTTGAAAGGGGCCAATTTTTTTTGATACTATCGCTGCGTCAATTAAATGATTTTCTAATAGAGCAATCAATATGGCTGTAACAACCCCCCCATCTGTAGCAAACTGTCGTATCTTAGAATCACTCGCTTGAGCTGTGACTATTTTTGACCAATTACCAATTGGAGGTTTGAAATTAAATTTCTCGTTTAGTTCTGCGTCTAATTCGTGAATTTCAGGACATATTAAGTAACAAATACCACAATGAAGGCAATTTTCTTCGTTTGAATAATAAGGTAATCCCGTTGGTGAGATATCAATGGCTCCTATTTCAGCAGCCGAACAAAAACTAACGCATCCCCCACATTCTCCACAAATACCTTTTTCGTGAACTTCTTTAATAAGATCTACAAAGGATTTAGGTTTAACTTCGTTTTCAGTCATGGTTCTTAACTCTTATTTATTTTTTGCATTGATAATTTGTTATGTAGTAGTCAATTCCGTAAGTAAAACATCTTAATATTATTAATAAAAATATCGTCATCTATTATAAGATTATTCTTCTAAATAAATTAAATCAAACAAAAAATACAGGTTTTTCGTGTTAAAGTGACTATTTTTTGAGTAAATTGATTTTTTCCGCATTTTTTTATTAAATAACATAATAATTCCGCATTTTTTCTTTTTTTTTAATAATAATTTTATATATAATAATCGGTTTTAATAATATTATTGAACAAGTCATTTGAAAAATTCCAAAAAAGCAATTATAACGGATTGAAAAAGGAATTTAAAATTTAATTTATAAATAAAAAATTAAAAATTTCAAGATATAATTTTGATAGTAGTTTAATTTCAAATCTTGTAAAAAAACTTAAATCATCTACGGTGAACAGATTTGGACGGAAATTTAAAAAATGTTATGGTTATTGGAGGAGGTATAGCTGGGATACAAGCTTCATTAGATTTAGCTGAAAGAGGTATAAAAGTAGAATTAATTGAGAAAAATGCGTGCATTGGAGGAAGAATGGCTCAGCTTGATAAAACCTTCCCTACGAACGATTGTTCTATATGCATTTTAGCACCAAAACTTGCAGAATGTTCTCGACATCCAAATATTACGCTGCGCACACTATCAGAAGTTCAAAAAGTTGAGGGGGTTGCTGGTAATTTCACGGTTAAAGTCTTAACGCATGCGCGCTATGTGAAAGAGGATGCTTGTATTAATTGCGGGTTGTGTGTTGAAAAATGTCCTATGAGAGTAGATGACGAGTTCGATATGCAATTGAGAAAGCGTAGAGCGATCTTTATTGATTATGTTCAAGGAGTTCCCGCTATCATGTCAATTGACAAAGAAAAGTGCTTATGGTTCACCAAATCAGCTTGTAGATTATGTGAAAAGGCGTGTGAAAGGGAAGCAATAGATTTTGAACAAGAAGATAAGGAAATTGAAATAAATGTGGCGTCGATCATAGCTGCTATAGGATACGATGTATTTAATCCAAAATCAATTAATTCCTTAGGTTACGAACGATATCCTAATGTTGTAACTTCTTTAGAGTTTGAACGATTAATTTGCGCTTCTGGGCCTTTAGGTGGGCATTTAATAAGACCATTCGATAAAAAAGAACCAAAAAAACTCGCGTTTATCAATTGCGTAGGTTCAAGAGACATAAATAATAATCCCTATTGCTCATCTTGTTGTTGTATGTACACAACTAAAGAGGCTATGATCGCCTATGAACATGATAATGAAATTCAAACTTCGATATTCTACATTGACCTAAGAGCCGGCGGAAAAGGATTTCGAAAATACATTCAAAGAGGTAATGAAGATTACTCAATCGATTATGTTAAAGGAAAGGTAGGCAAAATTTTACAAGACGAAAAGAAAAATCCGATTGTCGTATATGAAGATATAAACTCATTTGAAGTGAAAGAGCTTCAATTTGACTTAGTTATATTAGCAACGAGTATGATTCCAAATAAAGACGCTGTGAAATTATCAGAAATTTTAGGAATTAAACTCGATGAATTTAATTTTTTCAAGGGGATGACTTACCATCCTCAAAAATCAACCAAAGAAGGAGTATTTCTTTGCGGGGCTTGTAGGGAACCAATGGATATTCCAAATTCAGTAGTAGATGCAAGTGGAGCCGCAGCTAAAGCAGCTGAAATAGTAATGAGGGTTTAAGAAAAATGGCGGACGAAGATATTAGAATTGGAGTTTTTGTATGTCATTGTGGGACTAATATTGGTGGTGTGTTAGATGTTCTGTCATTAGCGGAATACGCTAAAACATTGCCTAATGTAACATATTCCGCGGATAACCTTTATACTTGTTCTGAAGTGGGATTAACTGAAATTAAGGAAAATATTATAGAACATGAGTTAAATCGTGTCATCGTAGCTTCTTGTTCTCCTAGAACTCACGAGCCCTTATTCAGAGCTATATGTCAAGAAGCGGGTCTAAATCCGTATTTATTTGAAATGGTTAATATTAGAGATCAGGACTCTTGGGTTCACATGAAAGAGCCAGAAAAAGGAACGATCAAAGCTAAAGATCTAATTAGGATGAGCGTTCACAGAGCTGCCTTATTGGAACCGCTAGAAAGAATAAAAGTGTCGATTATTCCTTCAGCGATTGTCATAGGGGGTGGAATAGCGGGAATGACCGCAGCTTTAAATCTAGGAAATCAAGGATTTGAAGTTTCATTAATCGAAAAAGAACAAGAACTAGGGGGACTTCTTAGATCCCTTAATAAAGTATATCCAAGCAATGAGGATGCTTCAAATTTATTAGAGTTTATTGATTTAATCGAATCTCACGAAAAAATTAAAGTGCACAAATCCTCTGTAATTGAAAAAGTTGATGGTTTCATTGGAAATTATAAAGTTTCTGTTAAACAAAACAAAAAAACAGTTGAAATAGACGCTGGGGTAATTATTATAGCAACTGGCGCAATACCTTTATCTCCAGATGGTTTGTATGGATATAACAAAAAAAGTATAATTAGCCAACTAGACTTGGAGAGCTTATTGAAAGGCGATCAAATTAGTGCTAATAATATTACAATGATACTGTGTGTCGGTTGTCGAAATGAGGAGCGAAAATATTGCTCCAATATTTGTTGCATGAGCGCGATCAAAAATGCCATGCTAATTATGGAAAAAAATTCAAACGCCCATATTACTATATTATTCCAAGATATCCAGGCATCTGGAACGGTCTACGAGATGTATTACCGGAAAGCTAGAGAAATGGGTATCTTATTCATAAAATATTTACCCGAAAAACCTCCAGTTATTAAAAAAAATGTGGTGAAAGTATATAGCGATTCACTGAACCAAGAAATTGAAATACCGCAAGAACTTGTAGTTTTATCCACTCCGCTTATCGCTAACGAGGATTCAGATAAGTTAGCGAAAATGCTGAAAGTTCCGTTAGAAGAAAATGGTTTCTTTTTAGAAGCTCATGTGAAACTAAGACCAGTAGATTTTGCTACTGATGGTATTTTTGTGTGTGGTTCTGCACATTGGCCTGCCGATATCGCCGAAAGTACTAGCCAAGCTAATGCAGCGGCCTCGCGAGCCTCCACAATTTTATGGAAAGATACTTTAGAAGTGGAGGGTTCAACTGCAGAAGTTATTGAGGAATTATGTATAGGATGTGAAGCTTGCATTAAAATTTGTCCTTATAAGGCTATTACGAAAGACGAAATTACGGATACTGCGGTTGTTAACAAAATAATATGCAAAGGATGTGGATTGTGTGGCGCGAGTTGCCCCAAAAAAGCAATAATAATTCATCACTTTACTGGTGATCAGATACGAGCAGAAATATTTACTTACGGAGGAGAAGTTTAGATGACATTTGAACCTAAAATTTTGGGATTTTTATGTAATTGGTGTTCATATGCAGGTGCAGATCTCGCGGGCGTTAGCCGTATTCAATATCCAACTAATATTAGAGTAATTCGCGTAATGTGTTCGGGCAGGGTTGATCCATCGTTCGTTGCAGATGCTTTCATCCATGGAATTGACGGAGTGCTTGTTTTAGGTTGTCACTTAGGAGATTGTCATTATTTAACTGGAAATTATGAAGCTGAAATTAAAATGAACGCTCTGAGTAAATTATTAGATTTAATTAATTTTTCTAACCGAATGCGTCTTGATTGGGTTTCTGCCGCTGAAGGAAATAGATTCGCTCAAATCGTATCGGAATTTACTAATCATATACAAAAATTAGGACCATCTCCAATAAATAAAAAAAAGAATAAACCAGAAATAGTTGATGGTTTCCAAGCTGTCAAAAATGTTTTAGAAGATTCGAGACTAAGAGGGTTAATTGCTAGACAAAGAGAATTAGTTACTGATGAAAATGTTTATGGGGAACAAATTTCAATAGAGAAATTTGAAAATCTTATTGAGGAAGTCATTAGAAATGAATTTATTCGTCATAAAATCATAATCAAAATAAAGGAAAAGGGGAAATCTGTTCCTGATATAGCAAATGAAATTCATATTAAAGCGAGCGAAGTTTTAGAGCATATAGTTGTTCTAAGGTCAAGAGGTTTAGTCGATGTCGCTGAAATCAATGAGGAAATTCCAACATTTATTTCAATTATGGGGGGATAAAAATGGAAAAAGTGGGTTCGGTTTTAGTTATTGGAGGCGGAATAGCAGGTATACAAGCTTCAATGGATTTGGGTGACTCTGGTTATAAAGTATATTTGGCAGAATCAACAATGAGCATTGGAGGTGTGATGTCCCAGTTAGATAAAACCTTTCCAACTAATGATTGTGCTATATGTATCCTCGCGCCTAAGTTGGTAGCCGCAGGGCGACATGAAAATATAAATCTTTTAATTAATACCACGCTCGAAAAAATTTCAGGAAAACCAGGTAACTTTAAAGTTGATCTAAAGCAACAGTCGTTATTTTTAGATCAGGAAACATGTACCGGGTGTGGGGTATGTGCTCAAGAATGTCCCGTAGAGGCGATTGATTTTTTTAATGAGGGGCTCTCAAAAAGAGCGGCTATTTCCGTTAAATTCCCTCAAGCTGTTCCTTTAGTGTTTTCTATTAATCAAGAGATATGTATTGGTTGTGGATTTTGTAAGGGCGTATGCAAAGCTAAAGCGATAGATTATACTCTTAAAGATAAACAGACTACGCTTAATGTAGGAGCTATAGTACTAGCACCTGGATTTGATGAATATGATCCAGAACCTACGCACCATTATGGTTTTGGAAAATACCTTAATGTAGTCACTAGCATTCAGTTTGAGCGTATATTGAGTGCAAGTGGTCCACATTCTGGTCTTATTCTTAGGCCATCAGATGGGATTATCCCCAAAAAAATTGCCTTCTTACAATGTGTGGGTTCCAGAGACAAAAGACATGGTGGAGAATATTGTTCTTCTGTTTGTTGTATGTATACTGCAAAAGAAGCAGTAATTGCTAAGGAACACATGCCAATTGTTCAACCCACTATTTTTTCAATGGATATTAGAGCATGTGGAAAAGATTTTGATAAGTATATTGATCGCGCTCAAGAAGAATACGGAGTAAAATATATCCGTAGTAGAATTTCAGCCGTGAAAGAGATTCCAGAATCGAACGATTTAATCCTTAGTTATGAATCTGAAGATGGGAAAATAATTGAAGACGTTTTTAACTTAGTAGTGTTAGCAGTAGGGGCGATGCCAAATCGCAGCACTCAAGAACTAGCTAAAACATTAAAAATCGATTTAAACGAAGAATTTTTCTGTAAGACACAACCTTTTTCTCCAGTGGAAACCTCTCGAGAAGGAATTTATGTTTGTGGGATGTTTTCAGAACCAAAAGATATTCCTGAAACTGTGGTTGAAGCGAGTGCTGCTGCTGGAGCTGTTAATATCTTATTGTCTGAGGTTAGAAATACATTGATTACAGAAAAAAAGCTCCCGAAAGAAATTGATACTATTGGAGAACCTCCTCGAATTGGAGTCTTTGTGTGCCATTGTGGAATTAATATTGCAGGTGTTGTTGATGTTGCTGATGTCGTTGATTATGCAAGTAAATTACCAGATGTAACTTATGCTGAAAAAAATTTATACACTTGCTCAGCTGACACCCAAACAACTATAAAAGAAAAAATTAAGGAATATAATTTAAATCGAGTGATAGTTGCTTCATGTACACCTAGAACGCACGAACCATTATTTCAAGCAACTATTAGGGAGGCGGGGTTGAACAAATACCTATTTGATTTAGCCAATATTCGAGATCAATGCTCATGGGTACACATGCATGAACCAAAAGAAGCCACAGAAAAAGCTAAAGACTTGGTAAGGATGGCAATCGCGAAAGCTCGCAATTTAATACCGTTACAAGAGCAGCAAGTGCCTGTAATACACAAAGGAATGGTGATTGGTGGCGGGGTATCCGGAATGACGGCAGCGCTTAACTTAGCAAATCAAGGATTTGAAGTGTTTCTCGTGGAAAAAAGCAATGAACTAGGTGGTTTTTCGAAGAATGTATACCAAACTATTGAAAATTACGATGTTCAAGATTATCTTTCAAATTTAATTAAAAATGTTAAAGATCATAAACTCATTAATATTTTTCTTAATAGTAAAATCAATTCAATTGGCGGGTATGTGTGTAATTTCACGGCTAATATAACTTTTGGCGAAAATAATCAAACAAAGGAATTTCAGCATGGAATCATAATCGTCGCGACTGGCGCTAATGAATACCAACCAAAAGAAGGTGAATTTCTATATGGAAAAAATGATAAAGTAATTATGCAATCTGAACTAGAAAATATCTTATATACTAAGCCAGAAAAACTCGAGGGAATAAACACATTAGTAATGATACAGTGCGTTGGTTCTAGAAACGAAGAACATCCCTATTGTAGCAGAATGTGTTGTGCTGAAGCTATTAAAAACGCAATAAAAACAAAGGAAATTAATCCAAAATTAAATATTGTAATTCTTTACAGGGATATAAGAACTTATGGATTTAAGGAAAAGTATTACAACCTAGCAAGGGAAAAAGGAATTGTTTTCATCCGATTTGATCATGAAAAACCCCCTAAAATCGTTCAAGAAGACAATAAATTAAGCATAAATATAGAAACTCCAAAGTTAGGAAATGTTTCTATTAATACTGATTTAATAGCATTAAGCGCAGGTATTGTTTCTGATGGAGAAGAAAATGAAAAATTAGCAAAAATGCTAAAAGTGCCTACAAATAGTGACAACTTCTTTTTAGAAGCGCATGTGAAACTGAGACCCTCAGATTTCGCAACTGATGGCATATTTCTATGTGGTACCGCACGTGGAACCGCCAATATCAGCGAAAGCATCGCACAAGCATTATCAGCAGCTTCAAGAGCGACTACAATTTTGTCTAAGGATATACTCATGACAGAAGGCGTTATTTCAAAAGTTAACCCTGCGTTATGCATAGGTTGTAATCGATGTGCTGAAGTATGTAATTACAGTGCCGTTGGAGTGAAATATGAAGAAGGAAAAATGATCTCCGAAGTAAACCCCTTATTGTGTAAGGGATGCGGAGATTGTGCAGCTGAGTGCCCTGCTGAAGCGATTACGATGAGCCATTTTGGAACCTCCCAAATTGAACCGATGATCGCTGAAGCAGCTCGAGTTGAATTCGGAAACGGACGCCCAAGAATTATAGCATTTTTGTGTAATTGGTGTAGTTATGCTGGTGCAGATTTAGCTGGAGTAAGTCGATACCAATACCCACCAAATGTAAGAACAATTAGAGTGATGTGTTCTGGAGGATTATCAAAAAGCCTTATTTTACAAGCTTTTTTAGAAGGTGCGGATGGAGTTTTCGTAGGAGGGTGCCATATTGGAGATTGTCATTATATTGCGGGAAATCAAGATACATTGAGAAGAACACTTGAAATAGAATCAGAACTCGAATCTATAGGAATTAACCCAGATAGGTTTTTGCGAAAATGGATTTCTGCCAGCGAAGGTAAAATTTTCTCTGATACGATGATAGAATTCGTCGAAAGAATAAAAAAATTAGGATCAATTGAATTAGAAAATAAAAGTAAATCAATTAAAATATCAGAATAAATATTTATGATAAAAACAGGAGTTAAATAATATGATAATCACGCAACAGAAAAATATTGAAGAAATTTACGAGATGATAAAACCATATTCGAAGATTTTAGTAGCTGGATGTGACGGCTGTGTTCAACCTCCTCGCTCTA
>Ga0114922_10006668_pt1 | contig 10572 bp, 12 predicted proteins | sample AartaG_FD_100975 | JGI IMG/M metagenome (GOLD analysis project Ga0114922, IMG submission 100975) | Deep subsurface microbial communities from Aarhus Bay to uncover new lineages of life (NeLLi) - Aarhus_00045 metaG | ecosystem: Environmental > Aquatic > Marine > Oceanic > Sediment | place...
CTTCGGCTCCTTCGAGCTGGCGCATTTTCTCTTCGAAGACCGCCACCGTGGGGTTGGTGTTGCGGCTGTAAATATGACCTTCTTCCTTCCCCAAGGCGACATCGTGCCAGTAATCCAAATCATGATAACCATACGAAACACTGTGCACCACCGGAACCTGGGTAGCACGCTGCCAGCCATCTCTTTTCCCTTCGCCTGCCCAAACGGACAGGGTTCCCAAACGCGGTTTTTTCTGCGTCATAATTTCTCCTATCATAGTTGATCAATCATCATTTGAAATGGTACGCGGATTTCACGGATCCTGTGGTTCGCTCTGAGTAAATTTGCCAAATCAGCGTCGTTAGTCTTTTAATTGACAATAATTGATCGCGGTTTCTGCCAGCACATAGGCCAGATCAAGCACCGATTCTAATTCGACCCATTCTTCAGCACTGTGCAGACCGTAACCCTTCGGTCCCAGCAAGACCGTCTCTATCCCTGCTTCGGCCAGCAGGGCGGCATCTGTCCAGAAAGTTTGACCGGTATGTACTGGGTGATAACCTAGCCTGCCTCTCAGGGCTTTATCAAGAATTTTGACAATGGGAGCTTCGGAATCGACCTCGAATGGAGCGCGCCAAAAAATGGGGGCAACCGTCGCCTTGAAAGTTGAATCCTGCGCCGCCAGGCGATCGATGATCTTCTGCAGCTCGGCGGTGACCCCATCGACGGTTTCTCCGGGGGCAGTACGACGCTCTATTTGCAGCAGGCAACTCGCGGCGTAGATACTGACCTCCTTGCCCCCTCGCAAGCGGGCTGCATGAAGAGAAGGCGGACCTGTCAGCGGATGCCCTTCTCGTCTCAGCAATTCCTGTTCCAGTTTATCCAACTCCGCTAGAAAACGCCCCATGCGCATATTGGCATCGATACCCTCGGTGTAACGGCTGCCGTGGGCGGCGCGGCCAATCGTCTCGACATCGTACCAGATGAAACCGCGGTGGGCGCAAGAGATGTGCATATCGGTCGGCTCGGTAACGATGGCCGCGTCGGCGCTGACCTGCTTAACGAGAGCCTCTGTTCCGATGCTGATGTGTTCCTCGTCAGCCACGCCGGTTATGAGCAGGTCGCCTTTCAAAGTGATACCAGCATCCACGATAGCTTTGACTGCGGCCATCATCGCCGCCAGGCTGGCCTTCATATCCTGCGCGCCGCGCCCGTAAAGGCGACCATCCCGGATCTCACCGCCAAAGGGAGCAATGCTCATACCCTCAACGCCGACGGTATCCATGTGGGCATTAAGCAGCAGGGAACGCCCGTCACCTGAGCCTTTCAGCGTTCCAATCACGTTTACGCGTCCGGGAGCAATTTCGTTTGCAGTCACTGCCAGACCAAGATCATCCAGCTTTTCTACCACGTAAGCACCAATCTCGACCTCGCCTTTTCCTTCGGGCGTCAGCGAAGGGTTGATCGAGTTGATGCGCACCAATTCCTGTGTCATCCCGGTAAGATAGGTTTCGTCAATCGAATAATTTACATTCGTCATTCAAGCCTCCAAAGACGAAATTTCAGAGAGAAACAACCTGTAACACAGGACACACTTACAATAGTCCCAGAGATGCTGGTGGTTAAACACATCTCGAGGGGAAACCTCCCGCAGGCAGCAGCCCTGCGGTGCCAAGATTACCGTCCCTTTGCCTGCTTCGGTCAACAGGGCAGCATCTGCCCAGAAAGTTTGAGCGGTATATGCTGGATGATGACCAATCCTGACCCCTGGGCATGGGAGCCCATGCAGCTGGCAGTTTTAAACAACTGGGCAGTAGAAAACACTGCTGGCAGTAGAGAACATTGCTGGCGGTGGAGAACACTGCTTAACACCTCGCAGCAACAAAAATCTGATCAGTCTCCCATAGTGGCCACCATAATGGCCTTGATGGTGTGCAGTCTGTTCTCGGCCTCGTCAAAGACGATCGAGGCCTCAGACTCGAAGACCTCCTCGGTCACTTCCATGCTCTCCAGCCCAAACTTCTCGTAAATATCTGCGCCGACCTTCGTCTCGGTATTGTGGAAAGCAGGTAAGCAGTGCATAAATTTGACCTGCAGGTTGCCGGTCAACTCCATGGCTTTGGCGTTAACCTGGTAGGGCTTGAGCAGCTTGATACGGTCTTCCCAAACCGAGGCTGGTTCACCCATCGATACCCACACGTCGGTGCACAGGTAATCGGCGCCCTTAACGCCCTCGGCAACATCGTCGGTGATCGTCAAACGGGCTCCGGTCTGCGCGGCGATGGATTTGCATTTATCTACAAGCTCATCCTCGGGCCAGAGATGATTGGGCGCGCACAAACGTACGTCCATGCCCAGCTTGCAGCCGCCCACCATGAGCGAATTGCCCATGTTATTGCGGGCATCGCCCATGAAGCAGTAGGCGATATCGGGTAATTTTTTATACGTGTGTTCGATCATGGTCAGCACATCGGCCAGGATCTGGGTGGGGTGGAACTCGTCGGTCAGACCGTTCCAAACTGGTACGCCAGCGTACTCGGCCAGGGTTTCAACAGTCGCCTGGGCGAAGCCGCGGTACTCGATACCATCGTAAGTGCGACCCAGCACGCGGGCGGTGTCTTTCATGGTCTCTTTATGACCGATCTGCGAGCCGCTGGGACCCAAATAGGTCACATTGGCGCCCTGGTCGTAAGCGGCGACTTCGAAAGAAGTGCGAGTGCGAGTTGAAGATTTCTCAAAAATCAGGGCGATGTTCTTTCCCGTCAAGTTCGGCTGCTCGAAACCACCGTATTTGGCGGCTTTAAGGTCCGCAGACAGCTTGAGCAGAAACTTGATTTCTTCGGGAGTGAAATCCAGGAGTTTGACAAAATTTCGGTTGCGTAGATTGAAAGCCATTTTTTAGATCTCCTTTCTTATGCATTTTCCTGAATGAATATTTACTGGAGTACCCAAAATTAGATTTAGATAATTTTATCACTTCTATTCAGCTAATTTGACTTACTATCAACCGGATGTATCTCGATATTCACCTTTGCATCCTCTCGGCATCATAGTATTCATCCGTGCGATCGTGTGGAAAATTTTGAAGTACATTTCCTTGTGGACAGACATAGCGATCTTGATCAACATCATAATCGCCCCAATTCAATGGATAGAATGGTATGCGGCTGCGAAGGTCAGGAGTGGGTATTTAGGCAAAGAAATCATCCCAGAGAGATCTCGGTACGATTCCTTTTTTCGTTTTATGACTTGACAAAAACATAAAAGCATATTATTCTAATACTAGAATATTGCCCAGAGAAAGACCATGACAAACGCAGAGCTAGCCATCCTCAGCCTGATCGCCGAAGTTCCCCGCCATGGCTATGAGATCGAACAGACGATTGAAATACGCGGGATGCGCGAATGGACCGAGATCGGTTTTTCCTCGATCTACTATTTGCTCAAGAAGTTGGAAAAAGCCGGGTTGATCGAGAGTCAACTTCGTCCATCTGAGGGACGCGGCCCTGCGCGGCGGGTTTATCAGGTTACTGCCGCAGGAGGTGCGGCGCTGAACGAAGCAACTCTGGAAGCCCTAGCACGACCCAAACGAAGCTACCCGCCCATCTTGATGGGGATTGCGAATCTGCCCATCGTATCCCAGGAGCAGGCTGCGGTCGCGCTGCTTTCCTACCACGAGGGTTTGGCAGAACGTCTAGAGCACGTTGCAGCCCGGGCTGAATCCCAGCGCCCTCTGCCGGATCATGTCGAAATGCTCTGTAATTACAGCCTGACTATGATCGAGGCCGAGAAGAATTGGGTCGAAAGTGTCATTCAAAAATTGAAGGAGGCATGAAAAGCAGCGACCACTGTGTGAGTATTGGGTTTGATTATATACTCAAATTCAAAATAACAGGGAAATAATATGACCAAGATCGATTTCAAAAAAACACTGAAGCATTTATATAATCCCCCGAAGAGATTTATAACGGTGGACGTGCCGGAGATGCAATTCCTGATGGTGGACGGGCACGGTGATCCCAACACAACCCAAGATTACAAAGATGCGGTCGAAGCACTCTATGCCATGGCTTACAAGATCAAATTCCTGAGCAAGAAAGGTCTGGAAAAAGACTACACTGTCCCGCCGCTGGAGGGCATCTGGTGGGCTGAAGATATGGAAACCTTCATCACCCGCGATAAAGAGCAGTGGGATTGGACAATGATGATCATGACCCCGGATTGGATCAACGCGGAGATCTTTGTGGATGCTGTTGAGCAAGTACGCAAGGCTAAAGATCCCGCAGCATTGGACAAAGTCCGGTTGGAACGCTATCACGAGGGACTGTCGGTGCAGATCATGCACATTGGCTCATACGACGACGAGGGGCCTGTCCTGTCCCAAATGCACAGCGACTTCATCCCGAATAATGGATACGTGGAAAATGGTAAACACCACGAAATCTACCTCAGCGACCCGCGCCGAGTCGCACCGGAAAAGCTCAAAACCGTGCTGCGCCAACCGATAAAGAAGCGTTAGTAGCGCTAATAAAATTGAAAAGAAAAATCGCCCCGATATTTCAAGAGCCATTTTTTCTGTTAAAAGCAGTCTCAGGTTGTCTTTCTTGGCAGGCTTAGATCACCACTGGCGGTGTACAGACCCTGCATGAGGGATTCTTGCCCGGATATCTATCCGCGGAGAGCTCAGCGCGGCGATCTCAATATAACCTCCCATGGGTTGAATTGGGCAAGTAATGGGTGATGTATTGGGTTTCTGGAGAGATTTATCATTGAGCGTGATAAAAACCCGGGGGAGGTTTGGAGAGGGGAGACTCGTGCAAGTGATCCCTTCACATTTAAATCATCCTGATGTATGATGGTCATGAGTTGTGCACTAGTATAGGACACTGAAGGTGGAAAGAAGGACTACCCGAGTCCTCAAACCATAGATGCGAGCGCAAAAGCCGCCACCAACTGTCGGTGGTTTTTTCATTTAAATTGCTTATGGAGGTGAGTTATTGGGGTGAAAGTTTAGGCAATCAGGAATATCCGATATGTAATCAATATGAAAATTGAATAATGGCTTTTTACATAGGAGGTTTTACATCATGAACACTCAGACTTCAAAAGGTCTTAGGATTACACTCTTAATCTATGCTATTTACTCGTTAGTCTACGGTCTACTACATGTGATTAGCCCGGAGATGGTGGGCGCTGTGGATCCGGCTATCGAACGTGTGCTTGGAGCAGCGGTGCTGGCTTTTGCACTTGGCGCAGGATTAGCATACCTTGAGAAGGATTGGGACAAAGTAAAAATTGCTGTATTGATACAAGTTGCCTGGATGATCCTTTACACAATCACCATGGTTTGGGGTATCTTGACCGGAGGGATTATTGCGGCGGCCTGGGCGCCCGCAATTGTAGGGGTAGTATTCGCTATCTTGTTATTGGTCTTCTACATTCGTGAAGTGAGGATCCATAGATAGACGATATGCTCGTAAAGCCAAGGGTTGAAAGTGGGGCTGCGGGCAAAGCGGGCAATACCTTTGAAAAGGAACTATGGATAATGTGTTCCTGGCACTCTTTATGTGCAGACAAGAATTTCGGAGGTCAGCTTTGAAAAGAAGAAATAACCGATTAATAGTGATCACTGTGGTTTTAATAGCCTTCTCCCTGGCATGTAGTGCCATTACAGGTGCTGCCCCAGAAGCGGAAACCGCATCCACACCTGGACCTGCAGAAGAAGCAAAGGCAGTTGCCTCTTCTTCCACGCCTCCCGAAACAGCACCCACCATACCTGAGGATGCTGCCCCCGCCAGTTATGACAACGATTTCCCCCTGCCCACAGACGTGCAGAACTTCATGGAATTGGGCTATGAAGGGGTCAACTTTCAGACAGGAATGAGCCTTAAGGATGTGATCGCCTTTTATAGACAGGCTTTCAACGCACAAGGCTTAAACGAGCAGGATTTGTTAACGGTCATAAACGAGGAAGAATTCAGCATGGTGTTCGACGGCACCCAAAACGGCAAAACCGTGGTTATTCAAGGGGTCCTGCTTGGCTCTGGATCCGTGAATGTAAATATTCGCTACGAGGATACTTAACTTATACACTCACACTGTCGCAGACGGGACGAACGGAACTGGACACCAGGTCACCTAACAGGATACTTTAGCGGTTATTCGCAAGCGAGACGAAGGGGCACAGGCGGCGAACGAGCCTGGCGTTAGCCGGGAACATTATTCGAGCGAGCTGGCGGGAGGGTGGGTGGGGTGCCAATAAGGGGAAAAGTGCTCGACGTTAGACATCGAGCACTTTTTTCGACTGGGGCTATTATTCGCGCAAGACAAAAGCCTTGACCAACACGATCATACCGATCCCAATCAAGATCAGCGGTCCAACCAGTGTCCAAGGGACTTCGGTTTCCTGGATGATCCAGACTCCTATAGGAATAGAGCAGAAGAAGGCCAGGCTGAGGACCCCTTGCCAGATTTTACCGCGGAAGATCAGACCCGCGCCGCTGGAGAGACCCAAGGCAATCATGATGCCCGGCCACCACCAGCCGGTGAAGAGCAAAACCCCCAGGCTGATGAGAAAAATCCCCCCAGATATGGCATCACCCTTACCCTTTTTGCTCTTTTCATCTTTGGTTGTGATTTCTTCAGTAGTCATTTGTACATTCTCCTTTATCTAGATATATGAGTGACAGCTCAGGCTATGGTGAGAGGTCTCGGGAAAGGTTCACTCGTTTGACTGCTCTTCGGCCTCTGGCACAGCCGTTAATGCCTCGGTTTCAGGTCCACCTTTACGAGTGAACACACGCACCAGGATCCACAAGCCGGCAATAACCAGCAAAACGGCACCAATATACTGCACAGCGGCTTCAGCAACAAAGAATGCTATCCCGATTAAGGTCAGTATCCCAGCGGGGATGAGAGCCCACCACTGCTTGGTATTGCACCCGTAGACCACGAAAAATGGGATGGCGATGGCGAACATGACGTATCCGGGCACCAGGAGGTCACTCAGGATGCCGGCCTCCATCAACCAGGTCATCAATGCCACGGCTAACAGGACATAAGCCGGAATGAGCGCCCACCATTGGCTGCGGTCCCTCAGAAAGACACCCAGGAATGGTATGGCGATAGACAGCAGCACATAAACTGCGACGAGCTCATCAGGTAACAGGTTAAGTGTGATCAGAGCAACCAACCCGGTGATGACTAATAGGATATAAGCCGTTAGAAGCAGCCATCCATCGGAGCGGTCTGATAGGTAGACTCCAAAGGCAACCAGTCCAGAGAAGACCAGTGCAGCCATCCAGACCCAGTCTGTAAGATCGACAAATTGATCCACCAGTAAGAGTCCCCCCAACAGGATCAATAGACCACCCCATATGACGCCACGCTTTTTAATATTGGTATCCATATTTCCTTTTCTCATTATGCCGATAATAACATTCCTCTGGGTTGCTATTTGGTCTCAACCGATGAAGCGCCAGAGGTTTCTATCGTTCCCATGGTAGGGTTCCCAAGATAATAGACGTCAGAAGCACCGCTGGCGTCCACATCCAGCCTGCCGCTGGCGTTCACTGTGACCGTGCTGGCGCCGCTGGCATCTATTTTGGCATCAGCCACAGGGAAGTCGCTTAGATCGACATCGCTGCTTCCGGAGGCATCCAAAGTCAAGTTTCCTGCGGACCCAATCAAGTTTGCATCGCTGCTGCCCGAGAGATTTAAGCTGGCGTCCCCGGATTCGATATCACCTCTCAATGAACTGGAGCCGGATATATCCAAGATAAGCTCCTCAGTGGACTTAAACCCAGTGATGGTGGCACGGCTGGCGCCGCTTATATCCAACCCGATCAACTCGGGCATGGTAACCTCGGCTTCCATAGTTGCATTGTTGATAATGAAGGCGCGACTATCCTTCAGACCTATTCTCAGGGTACTGCCAAATTTTTCCACCTGAAGATGTTCGACCAGGTTATCGTCAACGCGAATGATTACGCTGAAGTTCTCCCCCTGCTTGATATCCACCTCAAAGGAATGGCTGATGTCCACCTTGTCGAAGTCAAAGATCGCTTCCTCCTGAGTGACCACGTTACCCGAGCCGGTGAGGGGAAACTGGTCGCAGCCGGTTAACAGGACCACCGTTACCAATATAAAGATAATTATTAACTTGTACATGTGTAAATCTCCTTTTGCTGAATCATATTATTCCGCTTTTGATTATGCAAATTCCTCCTTTCCGGGTTTCTGTCGAGTCAGAGTTCGAGATCCCCAGACAAGCACTACACCGAGAGCGATGATGATATAGGGCACATATCCCATTATCTGATACGCGGTTGGAGGTGGTGCCATGCCGGCGCTCAGGGTGTCTAAGACATAGGTATAGATCCAGTGGAAGAACACCGCGCTCTAGATGCTGTCGTCTGCACTCAATTTGCCCAGTCCAATATGCCCATCGGAGCGTTATTCAGCTAGTTCGGTGTTTTCCACTGGCAACTCACTGCTCGCGAATCCACTCTTGAAAATCTGCTTGGTTTCTTCGTTGAACATTACCCAAAAGGTGTAGATGCCCAGGGCAGTGCCGATGGGGAAGGCAAACAGATTGAAGATCCCCGAAATGATCGCCAGGTTGCGCGCCCAAGACTTGCACTTAAGCAGACCAACTCCGGCGATGATGTTGAGCGCATTTCCCAAGAAAAGAAAGCCGCCACAGACCACAGCAACGATCGATGTGACAAGGATGGCAGTTTCGTCCTCAGAAATAAATCCACTCCCTGCGATAGTAACACCCAGGAATAATGCGCCCAGAATCCCCAACACACCAAATATGATCCATAACCAACCGAGTATTCTTACATGTGTGTCCATATTCTTCTCCTTTTTTCGTTTGTATGTTAAAACCTTTTAACTCACTTCAGTTACGAAGCTGTAATAAGGGCCTCCTCGCCGGGCCAGCTCTCTTGTCACCCAGGCGGTTAACGTCACCTGAGCCTGAGATTGTGGAATTGAGCGTAGGACTCCCACAGTAATTCACCGAACCACTGGCATCTATGAGCTCATCAAGTCCTATATCGAGGATATAGCCTTCATAATCGAAATCCTCGATATTAATCTCAGCCTGCGGGAAGATAGAGAATCTCTTTTCAAGCTCTTCCATAGCTTGATCCTCTGCTCCTCATTCCAAGGACTTAATCTTCTCTACCGTACTGCTTAAAGAGTTGCGTCTATGTCCCCAAACCATTGTGTGGTTAACAACACGGGACATTCGTGCTTTGTCAAGGATGTAGAAACCTGGTTTTTGCTTGAAGCCTTCATCCCTGACAAAGCTAAATGTGTTGCGCCATTACTTCCATACTACAGAGTCATTTATGGCGCGGAAAATTAATCCTCGACAGCCTCAGAGAGTTTTGTATAGACTTCAGCGCTCAGGGTATGCCGCAGGATACGACCTCCCTCGAACTTATCCAGTTCTTCCATAGCCCGGTCGACTTGCTCAAAATCCACCAGAGCAACAACAGCCGAAGTACCGGGTCCCAGGTTATCTCCGATTTCTTTCAAGAAATCGTCTTCAAGACCCAGGTCGATAAATTTACCGGCGGCAGCGCCGCCAGCCGCGCCCAGGAGGGCGCCTCTGAGAAATCCCCCTCCCAGCAAGCCCAGCACAGCGCCAGCCGCAGCCCCCCCCATGGCGCCTTGTTTGGTGTCGAAGTCGCTGGTCTCTTTGATCTTGACTTCCCCGGAGCTGTCCCTCACGATCACCGCTGCGTTTTTCAGGTCGAGGATGGCCATGGACTGCATTTCTTTTAGACTGTCCAGGACTCGATCGGCTTCGTTTTCATTATCGAATGCAACGACAATCATCTCGTGGTCAGGAATTTTGTAATCAGACATATTAACCTCCTTTAGCTCATTCTTCAATCTCCTCGACGACAATGGTGCAGTCGATTACCAGGTCGCTATGGCGCCAGAGTCTGCCCACACCGTTAAATTTAGGACACCGACCGCACCGATTGTCAGTGGAATCCCGATCAATTTTTTAATTTCCGAATTCTAGAAACCCAGGGCACCTCCTAACGCAGCCGCACCAAATCCTAAAAGCCCCAGGAGTGCTCCACCGATTAACACGATAACAATCAACGCGATCCAGCCCAGGATGACGGTTATGATGGTCTGCACCCATTCCAGATCCAGTGCCTCCTTAGCTGCTATGAACCAGGCAACAACAAGTAGAATCGCAGCTACAATCATGACTGGAGCCAACACACAGGATAGCGCAGAGGAAAAGGCGGACAGAATCCCAAAGACACCTACAACCTGCCACACATAGGCTAGCCCCAGGGTCCTAACCATTTCTTCAAATGTAACGTCGGCATTGAACACAGTCCGTCCGACCCAGTTGATAACCAGAGCTGCCACTGCGAAACCCAGGACGGCGAAGATTGTGCCCACTACGGCGCCAACCAGCCAGTTGGTCAGGTTGCCGGAGGCATTAGAGCCAAGCTGGTTGAGGAATGCGACCACAGCTACAATGATCCAGGCGGTCTGAGTAAAACTGGTGTCTTTCTCGACCTCCGCATACACACCTTTGCGGAACGTGAATGC
>Ga0114922_10006669_pt1 | contig 10571 bp, 6 predicted proteins | sample AartaG_FD_100975 | JGI IMG/M metagenome (GOLD analysis project Ga0114922, IMG submission 100975) | Deep subsurface microbial communities from Aarhus Bay to uncover new lineages of life (NeLLi) - Aarhus_00045 metaG | ecosystem: Environmental > Aquatic > Marine > Oceanic > Sediment | place: Aarhus...
CAACGCGGCAAGAAAGATCAGAGCCGCAATCGAAATCACTACGACTCGCAAACACAACCCCCTACTGGCCATTTTTTCCCCTCCGGTATTTTAGTTAGATGTTACCCCTGAATCGCTCGATGATAGCAGCAAATAGTGTTAACGCGAAACGGCCCGGCCGTCGCTGGCCGAGCCGTTTATCTTTCCGAGTGAACCTATGTTTATATCAGCCGACTATTTCCGCGTGGCACTATTCAGTCGTCGCCTCTTCCTTAGGTGTCTCCATGCCAAGCTGCCAGATGAGGAACAGCATCGTCTCGGTCGTATTATCGATCCGCTCACTCAGCGGCTGGCCACCGGAATGGCCTGCCTTGGTGTGGTAGCGAAGCATGATCGGATTGGTGGAGCCGGTGGCCGACTGCATCAGCGCCGTCATCTTGCGCGCGTGCAACGGCGCGACGCGGGTGTCGGCGTCGCCGGTGATGAACAGCACGGCAGGATATTCCTCATCCTTGCGCACGTGTTGGTAGGGCGAGTACTCGTAGATGTATTTGAACTGCTCCGGATCGTCGGCGCTGCCGTACTCTGTGATCCACGTCGAGCCGACGAGGAACTTATGGTAACGAATCATGTCGATCAACGGGTAGGTGCAGATGACCGCCCCGTAGAGATCGGGCCGCTGAGTCACCACAGCGGTGACCAGCAAACCTCCATTGCTGCCGCCGCGTATCAACAGTTTCTCCGGCTTGGTGTAGCCCTCGGCTATCAGGTACTCGGCCGCGGCGATGAAGTCGTCGAAAACATTCTGCTTGTTTTCCAGCATACCCATGCGATGCCACTTCTCGCCAAACTCGCCGCCTCCGCGCATGTTGGCCAAGGCGTAAACACCCCCCAGCTCGAGCCAGATTGCGGAGCGGGCGGAGAAGCCCGGGGTTGAGCTGGCGCCGAAGCCGCCGTAACCGGTGAGGAAAACCGGATTCTCACCATTGAGTTCGATCCCCTTGGCATGGGCGACGAACATCGGCACCTGTGTGCCGTCCTTAGACTCGTACCAGACCTGCTTGACCTCATACTTCTCGCTGTCAAACGGCACATCGATTTTAGCCCAAACCTCACTCTCGCCCGTTGAAACCGTGTAGCGATAGATTGTGAAAGGCATATGGAATGAGCTGAAGCCGTAGAATGCAATATCGCTATCCCAATTGCCCACCATATTGGTCACCGAGCCGATCGAGTCGAACTTGATCTCACCCTGCTCGGCGCCTTCGGTATCGTAAATCACGATGCGCGATTGGACATTCTCCAGATAACGTGCGAAGAGTTTTCCGCCATTGAAGGAAACGCCTTCGAGCACTGCGTTCTCGCGTTCCGGGATAATCTCCTGCCATTGCTTAAGGTCGATCCCTGCCGGATCGGCGACCATCATCTTCCAGTTCGGTGCCTCCCAGTTAGTGAAGATGTAAAGTCTGCCGTCTTCATAGGACGGATGGAAAAGGGCATCTACTCCCTCAATCAGGGGTACAATACCGGCATTACGGCGGGTAAGATCCTTGATAAAGACATCGCTGTGGTTCCAGCCGTAGCCGATCGTGATCAACAGGTAACGGCCATCATCCGTCACTTCGTTGTAAATGAAGTAACGCGGATCGACGTCCTCGCCGAAGACCATCTCCTCGCTCTCTGGTGCAGAGCCCATGACGCGGTAAAAAAGGCGCGGCCCTTCCGGATCACGGCGAGTGTAGTAGTAACCGCTCTTGTCGGGCATCAACGACACGCCGTAGTAGCGCGCCGTCCCGAGGGTGTCGGGCAGGTGCTCGCCAGTGTCGACGTCCAGGAAACATATCTCGGTTTCGTCGACTCCTCCCTGTCTGACTGAATACAACACCACTTTCCCATCGGGCGAAACGTCGGCAAGCCTTGTGCTGACGGTATGGTCTTCGCTCATCGGGTGCGGATCGATCAGCACCTTCTCTTCGCCTTCCAGGCCCTCTCGCCAGTAGATCACATCGAGATCTTGATCGGCGGCGCGCTTGGAGTAGAAGAAACGCCCATTGCGCTCCCTGGGGGTGGAAATATCATCGACCTTCATCAGCCTCTCGATCTTGTTTCTCAATGCTTCGCGACCGGGCAATTGGCCCATGATGGAGTCGGTGTACTCGTTCTGAGCATCGATCCAGGCCCTCGTCTCAGCGCTCTCCTGGTCCTCGAGCCAGCGGTAGGGATCGACGATCTCCACGCCGTGAAGCTCGTCTCTGACCAAGTCGACCTTGGTTTCCGGCGGCGCCGGTACCTCAACCGCAGGCTGTCCGCACTGCACCAATAACAAGACCGGTACAGCAAGGACTAAAGCCCAAAAGAAGCGAGACAATCTACCCTCTACTATTCTCATCATGACAGAATTCCTCCCTTCCTTTCAGTCCTCGTGGTGAACACACAAGTATACTCCTTATATAAGGAAATAATAAATGGCCGGCCCTCATGATGAGAGAACCGGCCCGAAATTAAGCGAAGCAGACACAGATCAGCGGACGGGATTCTTCTTCGGCTGATCAGGAATCGGCTTCTTCGTCAGGTTGTTAAGGTCTTCCAGGATCAGCTCGATTGCCTTCTCCAGAGACGGATCACGCCCGGCGATCATCAGGTTGGGAAGATCGTCGACCTCGACGTCGGGATCGACACCGTGGCCCTCGACGTCCCATTCGCCTTCGGGATTGTAGAAGGAAAAGTCGGCGATGTTTACGCCTCCGTTATCCATCAGCGGGGGATTTCCGCTGAGGCCGATGAGACCGCCCCAGGTGCGCGTGCCGATCAGCTTGCCGAGATTCATCTTCTTGAAGTAATAGGGGAAGGCGTCGCCGCCGGAGCCGGCATAACCGTTGGCGATGCAGATCTTCGGCCCGTAATGCGCGGCGAACGGAGTGAGGAACCCGTTGGTGTAGCGCGTCGCCCACCCACTGAGCAGTTGGCGGCTGAGGTGGTGCATGTAGAGGCTGGGGATGAAGCCGCCGGAGTTGTAGCGCACATCGATTATCAACGCCTCCTTGCGGACCTGCGGGTAGAGCATGCGGTTGAAGAACTCCATGCCTCCGCCCGCGGTGTCGGGCAGGTGGATGTAACCGACGCGGCCGTTGGTGGCTTCCTCAACCTTGAGGCGGTTGGTCTCAATCCAGTCGAGATAGCGGTGCATGCGGTCGTTGCCGACCGGCGTGACCTCAATCTCAACGGCGCCTTCAGCCTTCGGCTCGGTGTTGACTTTGAGCTTAACCACCCTACCAACGGTATTGATGAACGGTGCGTACGGATTGGCGGGGTAGCGCAGCTCCTCCCCGTTGACAGCGATCAGGTAATCGCCCTCTTTCACCTTCAGCCCGGGTTGGGCCAATGGGCCGCGGCGTTGTGGATTCCAGTTGTGCCCGGTGAATATCTTAGTGATCTTGTAGTATCCACTTTCTTTGTCCGGTTCGAGGTCGCAGCCGAGCAAGCCTACGTTGATTCGCCTTACATCCGGGTAGTCGCCGCCGCCACGGTAGGTGTGAGAGCTGTTGAGCTCTGCGATCAGCTCGCCGATCAGGTAGTTGAGGTCGTCGCGGTGGGCGATGTAGGGCACCATCTGGCCGTAGCGCTGCTTCATCTTGTTCCAGTCGACGCCATGGTAGTTGGGATCGTAGAACCAGTCGCGTCCCTGGCGCCAGGCGTCGTTAAAGATCTGTCTCCATTCGGCCTTGGGGTCGACCGTCATCTGCAAGCCGGAGAGATCCAGCCTGCCGTCGCCGGGTTTGACACCTGGGGCGGCGTCGACGTTGAAGTAATTCGAGCCCTGCCTGTAGAGCAGTTTCTTGCCGTCGGACGAAAAGGCGGCGCCCCGGATGCCGCTGACGACTTCCTTGACTTCGCGCTTCTTCATGTCGAAGACATGCAGTGTGAAACCCTGGCCGAAGCCGCCGAGAGAGGGCAGCTCGACTACGAAGACCTTGTCGCTGGCCGCCACCAGGCCGAGATAGTTGCCGTCGGGCATCGGAATGTCGATGATCCGATTCTCTATCCCCTCGATATCAATCTCGAGGGCTTTTTCCTCTTCAGCTTTTTCTTCGCCAGCTTTCTTCTCGCCTTCGGCTTTCTTCTCCTCGTCCTTCTTCTCTTCGCCTTCCTTCTTCTCCTCCTTCACCTTCTCCTCGTCGCTTTCAGGCAGGAATGGCGAATCAGTATCGGCCTTTAATGTGGCCACAACCACACGGCCGGCGCGGGCGAGGATGTAGTCTTCGTCGAAGTAACCCCTGACGAAATTGATCTCGCGGTTGGCGATCCAGTAGAGATACTTGCCGTCGGGATCGAAGACGGGTCCTGTGTCGTCGGTCATGTCGCTCGTAATCTTGTGGCTCTTGTTCTCATCCAGCGAGTAGAGATAGATCGAGTCGAGGCCGTTGTAGGAGGCAAGGTCGTAGGCAATCCATTTGCTGTCGGGGCTCCAGACGCCGCCAATGAAGTTGGATGTGGCCTCGTTCTGACCGTGGGCGACCTTGGCGACCTTCTTGCTCTCGATATCGATGTAGTAGAGGTTCACGCCGACGTCGGAGAACATGATTTTCTTGCTGTCGGGGCTCCAGACAGGCGCGTCGTACCAGATAGCCGAGCCCTCTGTGAGCTGCTTCACCTCGCCGTTGCCGTTGGCGGTCCTGATATATAGCTCGTACTCGCCGCTGGCGTCGGAGAAGTAAGCGATCCACTTGCCGTCTGGGCTCCACGCGGGTACGCGGTCGCGGACGCCGGGGGTCTTGGTCAAGTTACGGATGTCGCCCTTCTTGGCCGGCACGGTGAAGATGTCGCCTCGGGCTTCGAATACTGCACGCACACCGCTTGGTGACAGGTCGAAATTGTGGATGTAACCCTGCACGTTTTCGATCGTCTTGCGGGCGAGGATCTTGTCGTCGTAGATCTCGACGTTGAGCTTGCTGCTTTGCTCGGTCGCGAGGTCGAGCACGTAGAGCCAGCCACCGTTCATGTAGACGATCTTGCCTGTGCCGAGGCTCGGAAACTGTACGTCGTACTCGTTGTAGCGCGTGATCTGCTTCACCTCTTTCGTGTTGAGGTCATAGCTGTAGATGTTCATCACGCTGTTGGGGCCGCGGTCGGAAACGAAATAGATCTTGTCGCCGTTCCACATCGGGAAGGCGTCGTTGCCGTCGAAATCGGTGATCTGCTCGATTTCGTTCGCGGCGAAGTCGTAAATCCAGATGTCGGGAGCCATGCCGCCGCGGTAGCGCTTCCAGGTGCGCGTCTCGCGGCTCATGCGATTGTAGGCGATCTTGCTGGCGTCGGCATTGAAGCTGGTCAACTCGCCCGTCGGCAGCGGTAACGCCTCGACGTAACCGCCTTCCGCGGGAACCTTGAACAGGCGGTTGTAACGAGGGATCTGCAATTGGGTGAGCCTGATAGAGCGGAACAGTATCGACTTGCCGTCGGGATACCAATCCACAATTGTATCGGGATCGGGATGGTAAGTGACGCGCAACGGCTCACCGCCTACCGCTGGGATGACGAACACATCCTGGTTGCCGTCATAATCGCTCGTGAAGGCAATTTTCGAGCCGTCCGGCGAGAATTTCGGGCCGCCCTCCATTCCCGAATGGGTTGTGAGCTTGCGCGCAATTCCGCCGTTGGCGGAAACTGTCCAGATGTCGCCGGCGTAGACGAAGACCACCTGATCGCCGTGGATATCCGGGTAGCGCAGCAGGCGCGCTTCGTCGGCGCCGGCAAGGGCCGAGACGAATAGACACACCAACCCTGCTATCAACAGTTTTCTCATAAGTGGAAACCCTCCTTTAACATTGTCCGGGGAAGATAGCCCCCCTACTCTCACTAATTTAGTCCTGAAAGACATCCATCAGGTTTACAAGGATTTCGGTCAATTTTTGGTTTTCGCTCAAGCGGTGACACCTTACCCATAAATCAATACGGAATCCAAGACCCCTTGTTCGGGCGAATGATCATTTTTGCCTTGTATAATCCTGCATGGGATTACGCGATCAATATTATGATATTTTCCTCGACAGTGCTCCCTGCGGTTTGATGGAGAACCATCATTCGATAGATGATAGATTGATTGGGAGCGGCAAATCATCCCGGGAAGGTGAAATGAAGAAATACCACTTGAGGCGGCAGGACAAAGCGTTAAGTGACGAGGCGGAGATGGAGCGCATCCTCGGCTCGGCGCGATATATCACCCTGGCCATGTGCGCCGAAGGCGAGCCTTACCTTGTCGTGCTTAATCACGGGTATGACCCGGCCCAACGCCGGATCTACTTCCACTGCGCCCGCGAGGGCAGGAAAATCGACATCCTGCGCGCCAACCCGCGGGTCTGGGGCGTTGCTTTCGAGGACCTTGGTTACCTCGACGGCAAATGTGACCACGCTTATCGCAGCGTGATGTTCGGCGGCAAGGCCAGGTTCGCAGAAAACGAAGACGAGAAACGAACGGCGCTGGAGGTGATGATCCGTCAGCAGGAAAGCGACCCGGAGAAGGTAATCACCGAGCAGTTGGCTCCCGAAAGCATCCGCAATATCACGATCGGCGTCGTCGAGATCGAAGAGACGAGCGGCAAGGAAGCCGTGCGCAATTGATCGCACATCTCTGTAAAGCCTCTGTTAAAATAAGATTCTAATCGGTGACCGGGGGATATGAAGGCACTTCGTTTATCGTTTGCCGTCTGCGTGGCTGCTCTGCTCGCTGCCGCTGCGGGCTGTTGCGAGATGACGCAACACGGTGACAAGCTCGTGGTTACGCTGGTAACCGATACCTCCGGCGTCGGCGACAAGGGCTTCAACGAGATCTGCTGGAACGGCATGCAATGCGCCAAGCGCGAACTGGGGATCGTGGTCAAGAAGATCGAGTCGTCCGACCCCGCCAACTATGTCAAGAATCTCTCCATCGGCGCGCGTTACAGCGACCTGACTGTCGCCAACGGCTTTCTGCTGCTCGACGCGATGACCGACGTCAGCGGCCGCTACCCAGAAAGCCGTTTCGTATTCATCGACGGCCAAATCCCGAATCGCAGTAACGTCGCTTCATACGTCTTCCGTTCCGAAGAGATCGGCTTCCTCGCCGGGATTCTTGCCGGAGGGATGAGCGAGAGTCATAAAGTGGGTGTGCTCAAGGGGATGAACATCCCCAGCGTCGAGACGTTCGATATCGGCTTCCGCACGGGGTTGCTCTGCGCCGATGCCACCTGGAACTTTAATACCGACGTCCGCTCCCTCACCGCCGGCAGCTTCAACGATCCCAAAAAGGGCAACCTGATCACGCGCCAAATGATCAATGACGGCCGCGACATAGTCTTCCAGCTTTCGGGAGCCACCGGCCTGGGAGCGATCACAGCGGTACGCAACAGCAGGCGTCGGGCGTTCCTGATCGGCGTCGACCTCGATCAGGACGACGAGGTCCCGGGCAAGGTGCTCACCTCGGCGCTCAAGCGCATCGACGTCGTCGTCTATGACGCAGTCAAGGATCTGCTGGAAGGCAGGTTCAAGGGAGGCATGCACACCATCGGCATCGCCGAGGACGCACTCTCTTTTACCGACATGCGCCATACGAGGGTCTTGATCCCGCAGGAAATCCACGCCGCCATCGCACAAGCACGGCTGTTGATCATAGAGCAAGAAATCAAGCTGCCGCAGAGCTATAAGAAAGTTGACACCTTTCAACCCATATCGCTGCTGACACAATGAGTCTGCCTGAAACTGGACCACGGCCGGTCGTCAGGATGACCGGAATCCGAAAGCGCTTTGGTGAAACAGAAGCCCTGCGCGGCGTCGATTTCACTGCATACAAGGGGTTCATCAATGCGGTGATCGGCGAGAACGGCGCCGGCAAGACTACCCTGATGAAGGTTCTCTTCGGGCTGCTGCATTCCGACGCGGGAGAGTTGGAAGTCAACGGCAACAGGATCGCCGGAAGCCACTCGGCCCGCAGGGCGATCGCCCTCGGAATCGGGATGCTTCAACAGCACTTCAGCCTGGTACCCGCTTTCCCGGCACTGGAGAATATCATTCTCGGCTGCGAGCCGGTCAGGGGAATACAAATCGACAGGCGTCAGGCGCTACAGCGGCTCGACGAGATCTTCGCTGAGCTGGGGGGTGGAGTTGACCCCAACAGGCCGATTGCCGAACTCTCGGTCTCCGAACGCCAGCTCGTGGAAATCGCGCGCATGCTCTTCACCGGCGCCGAAATACTCATCTTCGACGAGCCCACAGCCACGCTCGCGCCCCAGGAAATCGAGAACCTTTACCGCCTGTTGCGGCGGCTCGCCGACGAAGGCAGGACAGTCATCCTGATCACCCATCGGCTACGCGAAGTCATTAAACACGCCGATATGGTGACTGTTCTCCGGCGCGGCATTGTCACCGCCGGTTTCGAACGCGAGGAGATGAACGAGGAGCGCCTGATCGGCGCCATCGTGCCCGAGGCTGCGGATCTGCTGGCCGTAAAAGAGCGCGAGCTTCCCAACGTCGATGAACGGGCGGAGCCGGTCGTCGAACTGAGGGGTGTCGACTGCACTGACAAAGAGAGCAGGACCACCTTGTCAGGAGTCTCGTTGCGCCTGCGTCCCGGCGAAATCCTTGGTATCGCCGGCGTGACCGGCAGCGGACAAAAGGAACTCGCCGAGGCGGTCATCGGCCTTCACCCGCCGGCAGCGGGATCAATTCTTCTCTCGGGCCGGGATGTCAGCCGCCTCGGGGCAAAGGACCGCAGGAAGCTGGGAGTGGTGTACATTCCCGAGGACCGCTTCGCCGACGGCGTAATACCGCCTTTCTCACTCGTTTTGAATCGGCTGCTTGGCGACCACCGAGTGCCCCGCCTCCGCTGCCGCGGCTCCTACAGAATGAATCTGCTGCGAGAGGATGTGAAAGACAAGGTTGGGAAATACCACATCGACGCGGGAGATCCCGATGCATCGCTCGCGTCGCTCAGCGGTGGCAACCAGCAGAAGCTTATGCTCGCGCGCGAGCTCGATCGCGAGCCGCGATTGATCGTGGCCCACGGCCCGACCAGGGGTCTCGACGTCGTTGCGGCGCGCCGTTGCTATGAGAGGATGCTCGAGTTGGCATCACAAGGCGACGCGGTGCTGCTGATCAGCACCGAGCTTGAGGACTTACTCACCTACGCTCATCGCATCGCCGTGCTGTTTGCCGGAATGCTGATCGACGCCGGTGCAAGCAGCGAGCTCGACGCACGAAAAATCGGCCTCCTGATGACAAGGGGGAGCGCGGCATGAGGGGAATCCTGCAGCAGCTGCGAAGCGGACCGTTGATCGACTCACTAATCGCGGTGCTGCTCGCCGCGGCTGTGCTCAGCATTGTCGTGGCTTTGATCGGCCACAACCCGATTACCGTGCTCTCGTTGTTCATCTGCGGCGGGCTGGGGGATCTCGAGAGCGTCTACGGCACGCTGATGTCGAGCATGCCGCTGATCTTCTCAGGACTCAGCCTTGCACTGGCCTTCCGCGCGGGGCTGTTCAACATCGGCGGGGAGGGGCAACTCTTCGTCGGCGGCTTCGCTGCGGCGCTGGCTGGGCATTATCTCAACCCCGGCCCGATGACTGCCGTGTTGATGATGGTCGTGGCAGCAGCAGCAGGTTACGCCTGGGCGATGGTTCCGATCGCCATTCGTTTGTATCGCGGTGCGCATGAGGTCATCGGCTGCATCATGATGAACTACATCGCCATCAACCTCTGCATGTGGCTGGTCAGAGGACCATTCCGCGCGGAAGCCTCTACAGAGAAAACTCCGCCGATCCAGCCGGGGGGTTGGTGGCCGACACTTGATACGGTGGGAGCGACCGATTTCAACGCCGCGTTTTTCATCTCGCTGATCGTGGCGGCGCTGCTTTACTGGCTGCTCTTTCGATTGCCTTTCGGCTTCGAGCTGCGTGCAGCCGGCGCGAATCAGGGAGCAGCGGCGGCGGCGGGCATTAATGTGCGCGGCACGCTGATACTGACGTTCGGCCTTTCCGGAGCTCTGGCCGGCCTGGGAGGGGCGGCGGAGGTCAGCGGCGTGTTCGGCAGCTTCTACAGCCAGTTCTCGCCCGGGTATGGTTTTGACGGTATCACTGTGGCGCTCCTGGGCCGGAATCATCCGGCAGGAGTCGTCGCGGCGGCGCTGCTTTTCGGTTTGATGCGCAACGCGTCCAAGCTGTTGCAGTTTGAGGCGGAAATCAGCTCCGACATCATCTTTCTGTTCCAGGGAATCGTTATCTTCGCGCTGCTGGCAGCACGACCGATAAGGCGGACCATCGCTGCGCGGATGTCGAGGAGAGCGTGATGGACTGGGCAGGTTTCATCCAGATCGGCCTGGCGAGCGCCACTCCCCTCGCCCTGGCTGCCCTCGGTGGACTGTTCAGCGAACGCAGCGGAATTGTTAACATCGCCCTCGAAGGAAAGATGCTCTTCGGTGCGCTCTGCGCGGTGCTGGCAACGTTCTGGACCGGCGATCCCTGGATTGGCTGCGGGCTGGCGATAATCGGCGGCATCGCGCTCGCTACTGCTCACTTTATCAACTGCCAGGTTTTCGACGCTGATCACGTTGTCAGCGGCGCGGC
>Ga0114922_10006670_pt1 | contig 10571 bp, 6 predicted proteins | sample AartaG_FD_100975 | JGI IMG/M metagenome (GOLD analysis project Ga0114922, IMG submission 100975) | Deep subsurface microbial communities from Aarhus Bay to uncover new lineages of life (NeLLi) - Aarhus_00045 metaG | ecosystem: Environmental > Aquatic > Marine > Oceanic > Sediment | place: Aarhus...
AGCCATAGGTTGATTTATATAAAAGTATATGTATAAAAGCATATGCAGATAGTCCTGGATTCCTGCTTTCGCAGGAATGACAAAAAGGGGCGTGGATGACAGCTTAATTATATGTCTCTTCTATTATCTTTCAACTAAATGGGAGAAGAGCTTAAAATTATAATTCAATTTACAAAAAAATAAGAGTGTAAACAAGGAGGTATAATATGTTTGCCAGATTTTCACTATTTAAAATATTTTCTCTTTCCCTGTTGGTTATTTTTACTCTTTTATTTATAACACTTCAGCCATCTGCCCAGACAAAGAGCAATCCAGCTTCACAAGAGATTGATGAAGAATATACACGCTTGATCAAGGAAGCAACAACCAAACCAGAATTTTTAAGCCCTCTCACCAGCTATCTTCCCAAAGTTAAGGGTGTTCCCACTCCCAAGGATGTTCTTGGCTACATTGCCGGCGCTCCGGGAAAATTGACCTACTACGAGGACATCCTCAAGTATATGTATGCCCTGGCAGAAGCATCCCCCAATGTAAAAGTTTTCCCAATTGGCAAAACTTCTGAGGGAAGGGAGATGGTCATTGTAGCTGTATCAAACAAAGAAACGATGAGTAACCTGCAGCAATACAAGGATTTTATGGCAAAACTGGCAGATCCGCGAATTGTGAAAACCGAGAAAGAAGCTGAAAAAATCATTTCCCAGGCAAAGCCCATTTACTGGCTGACCGGCAACCTCCATTCCGGAGAAAGCGGGGCTGCTGAGGTCTCAATGGAACTAGCCTATCGTCTGGCTGTTGATGAAAATCCTCTTATAAAGAAAATAAGAGACAATATGATTGTACTTATTACGCCATCCTTGGAGCCTGATGGACACGATAAACATACGGATTGGTTTTATAAATACAATAAAGATGTAACTGATTACAGTAAAATAACAAGAGTTCCTTACTGGGGAAAATATACTTTTCATGATAATAACCGGGATATGATCTCTATTTCTCAGCCTGAGATGGTAAATGGGGCAAATGCTTTTTTTGAATGGTTTCCGATTGTTGTCCAGGATAACCATGAGTCAATCGCCTTTCTTTATGTTTCTTCAGGAACCGGACCCTACAACCGCCACTATCACCCTAGTGTAACCTCTGAATGGAACTTGATCGCCTGGTGGGAAGTGACCCGGCTGACTTCCTACGGCATGCCCGGGGTTTGGACACATGCCTTCTGGACTGGATGGGCTCCCAATTACTGGGGTGCAATAGCTGGAAACCATCACGGCATAATTCGTTTCTACGAGACCTTTGGCAATTCTATCGGCAACACTATGGAAAGAGATTTAAGTGGAGGAAGACGCAGCGTAACCTCAAGAGAATGGTACAGACCCCTACCTCCTTATAAAAAAGTGCTCTGGTCAATGAGGAACAATGTAAATTACCAGCAGACTGCAGACCTGCAGGCATTCTATTTTGTGGCGGATAACAAAGAATATTTTTTAAAGAACTTCTGGAAAAGGGGATTAAGTTCTTATAACAAAGGTAATAACGAGCCTCCCTATGCTTATATCGTTCCTTCTGGACAAAAGGATCCGGTAGATGCAGCCAACCTGGTTAATATCCTTTTAAAACAAAGGATAGAGGTCCATCAAGCAAAAGGTCCTTTAAAAGTCAAGGAAGGGGAATTCCCTGAAGGTTCCTATGTAATCAGAATGGACCAGCCTTATCGTAATCTTGCTGTTAACCTTCTCGAAAGGCAGAAGTATCCAGAAGATGCCCCACGTGCCTATGATGATACTGGATGGACCCTGGGACTCCACATGGATACAGAGACGATAGAAATAAAAGATAAAGCTATCTTTGATGTTCCAGTTCTTCCTGTAACTGAGCCTGTAATAATTAAAGGGAAAGTTGTTGGAGGAAAAACTGCTGGAGCTTATATAATCAATAACACTACCATAAATAATTTGCTCCCAGCACGTTTCAAATTAAAAGAGTCTAAAGTCCTGGCAGCAGAAGTTCCTTTTAAGATAAAAAAGAAAAACTTTAATGCTGGGTCCATAATCATTCCTGTCTCCGAAAATTCTGAAGAAATTCATCAAACAATACAATCTGTCGCCAATAAGTTTGGACTTGAAGTGGTCAGCGTAAAAAAGATACCTGATGTTAAAACCCATGAACTGGATGTTCCGCGTGTAGCCATATACCACACCTGGTTCTCCGCACAAGATGACGGTTGGGTCAGGTTTGCTTTTGACGATCTGGGTATTCCTTTTACCATAATCCAAAAAGACCACCTCAGAAAAGGGAGCCTCAAAGAAAAATTTGATGTCCTTATTTTCAGTAATTGTAGAGGAGGGAAGGGCGCAGATATTGTGAATGGTCTGGATCCTGAGAACCGTGGCTCTTTAGCCTTTGTTAAAAGCAAAGAGTTTAAACATCTTGGTACTCCTGACTCCTGTGAAAATATTACTGGCGGAATGGGATTAGAAGGAGTGAGCAATCTCCAAAAGTTCGTTAAGGATGGTGGTTTATTAATCCTTTTACACAATCCCGTCAGATTAGCAGTTGATTACGGACTGGTGAGGGGAATTGATGTCTTCCGGACAGCCTCCGAATTTTATAATCCCGGTTCTCTCCTTAGAGGTGAAGTGGTAAATAAAAATCATCCTATTACTTACGGTTATGACAAGGAAATGACCATCTTTCGCAGCCAGTCAGGCCCTCTTTTGAGGATATCAAAAGACAAGGAAAAGCATGTGGTACTTCGATATGCAAAAGAGGGTGAATTATGCCTGAGCGGAATAGTAAAAAGTGATAAAGAAATAAAAGGCAAGGCTGCTGTTGTAGATGTACCAGTAGGCAAAGGACATATAGTTTTATTCACCTTTAATCCTTTCTGGCGTGACTTAAACCATGGGAACTACATGTTTGTGTTTAACGCCATTCTCAATTACAACGACTTCTAAAGGAGGAAAACTCACAAGGGTATTACGTTTAACTTCAGAAATAATGGCCTGTCCCCATTATTTAAAACAATGTTTGAGTTTGGGAATAGAAATATGTAAAATGTTGAGACTGATGGATATTCACTGGTTTTTATCAACAGAATCAATTAATAAAAAACAAAATAAAATAAATATAAAAACTCTCCTTAAATGGGGAAATTTATATAAAAGAATTATTAAGTTCCAAATTTTTAAAAATCAAACAATGGGAGGTCAAATTATGTATTCAAAGAGGAAATTATTTAAATCTTTATGGTCTGTTATCATGTGTGCACTATTGCTGATAGTAGTTTTAAGTACTTCATTACAAGCTCAGGAAAGAATCCATTCGACTGACGCAAAGAAGCGGTTACAATGGTACAAAGAACATGTTGCTATGAAGGCAAAGTCTATATTTAAAAACCTGGGCTGGCAGTTCATTGGTCCTATGAATATCAGCGGGAGAATGACAGATATTGCGGTTACTACACCTAAAGGAAAACAATACACCATTTATGTTGCAGGCGCATCAGGAGGAGTGTGGAAAACAGTAAATGAAGGTACAACCTGGGAGCCGGTGTTCGAGCATGCCCCATCAACATCGATTGGTGAAGTAACGATCGCGCCGTCCAATCAGGATATTATATGGGTAGGAACCGGAGAGGCAAACATATTCCGGAGCTCAATGGCAGGAGCGGGAGTTTATAAATCGATTGATGCAGGTAGAACCTGGAACTATGTGGGCCTTGCTGGGACACACACTATTCCCAGGATCGTTATCCACCCCCAAAATCCTGATGTTGTGTATGTTGCCGCTTCGGGCCATGAGTGGACAGACAATAAAGATCGGGGAGTGTATAAAACATCAAATGGAGGAAAGTCCTGGAAAAGAGTCTTCTATGTCAACGAAAAAACAGGTGCCATCGACCTCGTTATGGACCCGTCGGATACTGACACTCTTTATGCTGCAACATGGCAGAGAAGGCGGAAAAAATGGAATGATCCCAGGAATGAATCCGATTATACTGGAAGCGGAATCTACAAAACAACAAATGGCGGTAAAAATTGGGCAAAGATAAATAAAGGTTTGCCACAAGCAAAATATAGAGGAAGGATAGGTATTGATATATGTCGTTCGAAGCCTAATGTCCTGTATGCGTTTATTGATAATTATGAAGTTGAGGGCCAATGGGCTAAAGGAGAGACCGATTCTTATGGCCGTCCCAGAGGAGGCCAGATAAAAGGTGCAACTGTCTATCGCACCGATGACAAGGGTGAAAACTGGAGACAGGTGAGTGAAACGAATGAGTATATGATGCGTATATCCTCCACGTACGGATGGGTTTTCGGCCAGATTCGTGTTGACCCCAACAACGAAAATAAAATTTATGTCATGGGCATTTCTTTAAATGTCTCGGAAGATGGCGGGAAAACATTTCGCGCATTAAGGGGGATGCACGTTGACCATCATGGATTGTGGATTGACCCGGACAATTCAGATTATCTCATTAATGTTAATGATGGCGGCGTCGATATTTCTTATGACGCTGGTGAAAACTGGAGAAATTTTAATATCAATCTTCCGCTCGTGCAGTTTTTTAATGTTGCTTATGACATGGATGAACCGTTTCATGTGTATGGTTCTGTTCAGGACCACGGCAGCTTCAGGGGGATTGTCGACCTGAGCCAGGGACGAAACCGAATCCCGGCAGTGGAATGGGAAGGTGCTCCGGGTGGTGAAGGCAGCAGTCATGCTATTGATCCTACAGATCCAAATATTGTCTATTCCGCAGGTTTTTACGGGACGATATCAAGGACGGATTTAAGCACTGGAGAAAGCAAAAGCATCGTACCCAGACCTGGTAAAGGCGAGCCGAAATTGCGCGGTCAATGGGTTGCGCCATTTATTATATCTCCCCATAATCCGCGTGTCATCTACCATGGAATGAATATCCTTTACCGTTCCATGAACAGGGGAGATGCCTGGGATAAGATCAGCCCGGATTTAACGTATAATGATCCCAAGAAAATAGGGGATATTCCTTACCAGACCATATTTTCAATCTCTGAATCACCGTTAAAATTTGGATTAATATATGTGGGAACCGATGATGGAAAAGTCCATATCACAAAAGATGGCGGTAAGACCTGGGCCGAAATTATGAAAGGCTTGCCCTATCAGAAATGGGTATCCGAACTTGTTGCATCGGCCTATGACGAGGGAACAGTTTATATGGCACAAAATGGTAAACGGGATGATGATTTTGCTGCATATTTATGGAAATCGACAAATTATGGTAAAACCTGGCAGGATATTTCCAGCAATATTCCCTGTGGTCCTGTAAACGTTATCAGAGAAGATTCCAAAAATAAAAATGTCCTGTACGTCGGCACAGACATAGGTGTTTATGTCACGGTCAATGGCGGAAAAAATTGGTATGTTCTCTCAAAGAATCTCCCGTCAACTTTTGTGCAGGATCTTGTCATTCATCCGAGAGACAAAATTTTGATTGCTGCCACACACGGCCGGGGAGTGTATGCAATGAATGTAGAGTATGTTCAAGAATTAAACGACAAGATCTTAAACAAAACATCCCATCTGTTTAAAATAAGACCGGCAAGACTCCCACGAGGAAGAACCTGGCGGACTCGCACAAGGGCTCAAGACGCATGTATCTATTACTATTTGAATAAGCCCCAGAAAGTTTCTCTATCTGTGTATGATAAGGAAGGAAAGCTTGTCAAAAAGCTTAAAGTTACTGAAGATGCAGGACTCAATATTGCTGAATGGGATTTAACACCGGAAGGTAGTCAAAGACCACAACAAAGACGCCGATTTGTTATGAACTATGTAAAAGCCGGCATGTACAAAGTAGTATTAATCGTTGGTTCAGAAAAATTAGAAGGAGAAGTCGAAGTTCAGAGATAATTTCTCCATTTTTCAGTTCTTGAAACCAGGTTTTATTATATTTGTCATCTAAATAAGACAGTAAAAGTACAATAATTTAGAAATTCCCTCTGACATCTTAATTGGCATAGTTCTTGCCTAAAATTAATATGTAATTTTTTGTATTTATCTTTTTTCCCCTGTATTTTCTTATATTTTCCTTGTCTTTTGACTTCAAATTTTTCATATGATAGAAATTAATGGATTTACCGGTAAAATTCTGCCATAAAATGTACAGCTTTTTTCAGGATGGAGGCTAAAATGAATAAATTTTTCATTCGAACAATATTAATTGTTTTTTTATGTTTATTTTTTACGACTTTTTGTAATGATAAGGACAAGGCTGCTAATACAGATTCCAAGCTATGGCCTAATATTGAGCCTTATAAAAGCGGTTTCCTCAAAGTATCGGACATTCATGAAATTTATTATGAACTTTGCGGGAATCCCAAGGGTAAACCGGTATTTGTGCTGCATGGAGGACCGGGAGCGAGCACTTCGCCTTATTACCGCAGATTTTTTAATCCCGGTGCCTACCTCATCGTGCTGTATGACCAACGTGGTGCCGGCAAATCAAAACCTTTATTTGAAATCCGGGAGAACACCACTCAGCATCTTATAGAAGATATCGAAAGACTGAGAAAGCATTTGAAGCTTGGAAAAATCATGCTGTTTGGTGGCTCTTGGGGATCTACCCTTGGCATAGCTTATGGCGAAACCTACCCAGAGAATGTAAGCGGTATGGTTCTGCGTGGAATCTTCACAGGCACTCAAGAGGAAATAGACCATTTTTACCGGGGCGGAGTAAGACCTTTTTTTCCTCAAACATATGAAAAGCTGGAACAAACTCTGGGTCAGGCTCCTTCACCACAGACTATCCTTAATTTAGTTCAGAGTGAAGATCCATCAGAACGGCTAAAATACAGCAAAGCCTGGACTGCATATGAGGTCAAGCTCGCTGAACTCTATATTCCTGACAGGCGGGTGCAGGGCTTGGTCAATTCAAGGGAGCTGGTTAACGTTGTGGCTTCTTTAGCTCTTATTGAGAATTATTACATGGCTAATGGATGTTTTTTTGAAAAAGATCAACTTTTACGGGATGCCTATAAGATAAAAGACATTCCTGTTGTATTGATTAACGGACGATACGATATGATCTGTCCGCCTGTCAACGCCTACCGATTGCATAAGCTTCTTAATAATTCCAGGCTGGTTATTGTTGAGAGAGCGGGCCATTCTATGGGAGAAGCATATATCGAACAAGCGCTAATACGGACGATGAAAGAATTCGAATAATACGTACACAATGCAGAAAATAGGAATTGTGCCAGCATAAGGATTAGTGATATTCTTTATTTCTGAATAAGCCGAAAAATCCATAAATATTTTAAAAAATTCTTGTAAACCTTTATGAAGGAACAAGCGTCTAATAGGGGGAAAAAGAAAAAAAGAGATGCCTGAGAATGAGCAAGCCCTTGTTGACCGCTTCTGCAGCGGAGATAGCTCTGCCTTTCAAGAATTGGTGGAGCGTCATAAAAAGAAAGTATACTACGTCGCTTACGATATCACAGGAGACCATCATGAAGCTGAAGATATCTCTCAGGAGGTGTTTATAAAGATGTTTCGTTCCTTAAAAACTTTTCGCCGGGATGCAAAAATGAGTTCATGGCTTTATCAAATAGCGGTCAATACCTCTATTGATTCTCTTCGTAGAAAATCTCCAAAACGTCAAAAATTAATGGTTAGATTAGATAAAACAAGTATTAAAGAAAATCCCCCGGGAAGCGGGATAACAGTCGTAGATCCCGAACAAAGCGCAGAGGCATCAATTCTTCAAAGTCATATTTCTCAGGCACTTCAGAGGGTCTCTCCAAGAGAGCGTTCTGTATTTGTGATGCGCCATTACAACGATCTCAAGATGACTGAGATTGCAGAGATTTTAAATGTCTCTGTGGGGACAGTAAAAAGCCTTCTTTTCCGCGCCATAAAAAAACTCCGGAAAGAGCTCTCATTCTATCTGGGAAATTCTGGATTGGAGGCCACATATGAGTGATTGTAAAAAATGTCGCGTTATGTTTGCCGAAGCATTATATGAAGAATTAAATGCTGAACAAAAGTTATTCTTTAAAGACCACCTTCTTCTCTGTAAAAAGTGCAGAACTAAATTTGAAAAGATGGCATCTACACTCAAGATCATGAATCAGAGAATCCGGCCAGAACCCGGCGAAGCTTTCTGGAATGGATATCAAATCCGTCTTGCGAAAAGAATAAAGGAAGAGGAAATTCTTGGAGCAAAACCTGAATCTTGGGTAAGGACGTTTATCAGGACTTTAAGTTCTGCTCCCAGATGGTCCTACCTAACCACAGCCGCTCTTGTGCTTGTTTTTATAGGTATCTTCATCGGAAGAATGGTGTTTTCTCCATCTGTCTCAGAACTTCAGCAGGGGCAGCAGATTTCAAGTATTACTTCTCAAGCAGAATCCAGAATTGAACTGGTAAATCGTACCCATAATTACATAAACCGTTCAAAACTGATCCTCCTTGCGATGATAAATTTTGATCCTGAAACAGAGGACCCGTATGCCTTGGACCTGCCTTACCAAAAACAGATATCAAGAGAGCTGGTGCAGGAGGCAAGCTTTCTTAAAGGAGAACTGGCTGATTCCGACCAGAGGCGCTTGCAGAACCTTATCGCAGACCTTGAAGTGATTCTACTACAGATTGCCAATCTAGAATCAGAGCATGATTTTGAAGCCATCGAGCTTGTTAAAGATGGTGTGGAAAGCAGGGGAGTTTTATTAAAAATCAGCTTAACAGATATCCGGCAATTTATAAAAAAGAGGAGTAAAACGGAGCCAGACGCAAAGGTTTCGCATGAACTCCGAATTATATAAGAAAGGAGACTAAAATGACTCAAAAAATCACACGTTTTATATTCATGATTTCTATTTTTATGCTTTCTCTTTGTATCCTTTCCTCTGCATTAATTGCCACAAATATGCAGGATGAGGATACCAAAGCTTACAAGAAAGCTTACAATCTTATTCTTGATGAAAAATGGGAACAGGCAAATAAAGCCCTGGAGCAATTCGTACAAAAGTATTCTCAAAGCGCCTGGGCAGATGATTCACGGTTCTGGCAGTGTTATGCCAGAGAGAAACTGGATTATCCATTGGAGGAAGTTTTCGACTGCTACAAGAAATTTATAAAAGCCTATCCAGAAAGCAAATGGGTTGATGACGCTAAATCTAACCTTATAAGAATCGGCCATCAACTGGCGTCAAGCGGAAAATCCGAGTATGAAGCTATTGTCAAATCAATGGAAAAAAGTGAAGACATGGAAATTAAACTGGCTGCTCTTTATGCTCTCGAAGACATGGGTGATGAACAGGCTCTTGAGGCTGTTCTCAATATTTATGACAGCACATCGGATAAAAAGTTACGTGTCAAAATCATAAACATCCTCGAAGATTTCGAATCGCCTGCTGCTTTTGCCAAAGCAAAGGAAATCGCTCTTCAAGACCCTGATCCCTCGATCCGGCGCAGAGCTCTCCATGTACTGGTTGATTTCGACAATAAAGAGACAGTGGCAGTACTAATAAAAATCGCCCGGGAAGACTCTGATCCAAAAATTAGGAAAGAGGCAATTTATGAATTAGGAGATACGGAAGACCCGGTAGCTATCCCTTTTCTGACTGAAGTGGCAATAGCTGAGGAGGATGTCACCCTGGCAAAAGCAGCCGTGTATGCTCTTGAAGATATAGACAGCAAAGAAGTGTTTCCAGCTCTAAAGAAAGTTATGAATGAAGCTAAATCTTTAGAAGTGCGAAAAGCTGCTCTCTTTGAACTAGATGATGAGGAAATCCCGGAAGCGGTTCCTCTCCTGCGGGAAGTTGCCTTAAATGAGAGCAATCTTGATCTGCGCTGTGACGCCATTAACACTTTAGGAGATATCGGAAATAAAGAAGCGGTTGAAGCACTTAAAGATGTTATGCGTTCGACAAAAGAGCATAAAATTCAGAAGGCTGTCATCCATGCTTTAGAGGATTGTGAAGGAAAAGAGGCAGCAAAAATCCTCTATGAAGCAGCCCTCAGTTTATCAGACGAGGAACTGGCAAAAGCCGCAACTTATGCTCTTGAAGATGTGCTTGAAGATGAGGATGCCGGATTGCTCCTTGATGTATATAAAAAGTCAAAATTTCTTTCAGTCCGCAAAGCAGCCCTCTATGCCATGGAAGATATGTTGGAAGCCATACCTGTAAGTGACCTTGGAAAAATCCTTCAAGCAGAAAAAGATTCAAAGATGAGGCGGGCAATCGTTGAAGCTCTGGGTGAGACTGAAAGCGATGATGCAGTTCCATTTCTTGAGAAGGTGGCTTTGGAAGACAAAGATAAAAAAGTACGTTTGGATGCCATCAATGCTCTTGAAGAAATCGATACCCCAAAAGCCCGTGCAGCATTACTGAGAATCCTCAAAAAAAAATAATTAAGGATTTAAATGTAAAGGCTTGATTCATCAAATAATTGGGACAGCAGGCTGTCCGATTACTTTTTTAGGTAACAACGAATTCTCCTCTAGAGGAGCACGTTGTAGGGACTATCAGCCTAAATAAGAAGGTTTTGATTTTTTCAGAGGCAATCCCCTTAAT
>Ga0114922_10006671_pt1 | contig 10571 bp, 8 predicted proteins | sample AartaG_FD_100975 | JGI IMG/M metagenome (GOLD analysis project Ga0114922, IMG submission 100975) | Deep subsurface microbial communities from Aarhus Bay to uncover new lineages of life (NeLLi) - Aarhus_00045 metaG | ecosystem: Environmental > Aquatic > Marine > Oceanic > Sediment | place: Aarhus...
CAACTCCTGAGCGATATTCTCCAGGGTTTTCCATCCGTAGCCACCGCCTCTGGCTTGTTTTTTTGCTGTGGTGATTTCTTCGAGTTTTTTCTTTTCATCGGACGGAAGCTCTTTTTTCAAAATTTCATACAGCGCAACCGGAGATGTGTTGTTATCTTTGGCAATGTCCTTTATCGATGAGCTAGCGCTTTGGACCTTTATTCCTTTGTTTTTAAGCAGTTCAAGCGCTTCACTCTGAGAAATCTTTATTTGCCCGATAAATTCTTCGAGACTCATTTCCTCCGCATGGGGAACAAACGGTTCCTGGCGGCTTTCTTCCCAGGAGTTTTTCATCCTTGTTCCGAAATCCATCACAGTGCTGAAGGGCGGGAGACTGATGGCCGTGGCGACAAAAACCAGAATGGTTATGGCTAAAGATACGCTAAGCTCCATCTTCATTCGGAGCCCGGTTTTAACCTTCTTTTTGATATAGTTCAGGATAGGTTTCCAGTTGTAGTAAATGTGAATCACGGCAAAAATCAGGAAAATGTAGCCGAATATCGTGTGCAAAGCTCCCCATTGCTCCTTTGTGAAACCCAAGAGTTTCCAGTTTGTCCAGTGGGCAATCCGGCCTGGGGGAACAATGTACAAAACGATCCCCGTTACGCTTTCTAAGATAAAAGACCACAGGACGATCAAAGCGGTAAAAGCCCGGAATTTGAATTTGTTTTTTCTCATTCCTGTCTCCTCAAAATTCACATCACAGATTATGACGAACAATTGTACCAAAATATGACTTGTCGAACACCAGGAATGTAAACGAAAAATTCTCTGAAACATAGATGGGTGAATGTTATGCACCTAAAGAGCGGGAGTGATCCGGATTATTTCAATTAGATGAATTGTCTGTATAGAGCTATGCACAAAGAAAAAACTAGAGTGACGCGATGGCAAATTTCTCATTCATACCGCAGGGAATCCACCGGGTTGGCTATGGCGGCTTTTATGGTTTGATAACTGACCGTGAGCAAGGCGATGGCAAGGGACAATGTGGCGGATAAAGCGAAAATCCACACCCCAATGTCCACCCTGTAGGCGAAGTTCTGCAGCCAATTCTGCATGGCAAAATAGGCAACTGGCCAGGCAATGGCATTGGCTATCAGTACTAAGGCCATGATTTTTTTGGTGGTTAACAGGGTGATGTTCCACTCTGTGGCACCCAACATCTTGCGAATGCCGATTTCCTTTGTCCTCTGGGCTGTTGTGAAAGAAGCCAACCCGAACAAACCAAGGCAGGCCACAAAAAGGGCAATAAAGGCATAGATGGAAAATGTTTTTCCCAGCTTTTTCTCTGTCCGGTACATCCGGTCCAAACGGTCGTCCAGGAAGGTGTAGCTGAAATCTCCTTCAGGGGAATGTCCCTTCCAGATCCTTTCGATAAATGCCAGGATTTCTGGGATGTTCCGGGGACTGATTTTAATGGAGAGCCAATCGATCCTTTCTGAATTTGGCGTTAATGCGAGCGGCTCGATATTGAGATGGAGAGGGGCGAAATGGAAGTCTTTGACCACACCCACAACAACGCCCTTCTCATCCTCTCCGCTGAACCCGAACCGTTTTCCGATCGGATCATCCCAGCCGATGGCCTTTACCGCCGCTTCGTTGAGGATATAGACCTGTCCTTCCTTATCGTTGTATTCTTCTGCGAATCCTCTTCCTTGAACAACAGGAATATTGTAGAAGCTCAAGAAATTGGCATCCACCCAGTTTCTGTAAACGATAAGCCTTTCTTCCGGATTGTGCCCGTCCCACTCTCCAAAGCTGGCACCTGAGATATCGTGGGGAAGATAGTCGGATGAGGCAACATCCAGAATATGTGCACTTTGCCGGAGTTTATTTTTTAATGTTTCCTCACCTCTCACAGGATTCGGAACGGTCACGACATAATCTTTGACAAAGCCCAGCTCCTTGTTCCTCATGAAGTGCAGCTGATTGAAGACAACAACTGTGCAAAAAATGAGAGCCGCAGAGATGGCGAATTGGCTGACGACCAGTGAGTTACGGAAAAAGGATGAACTCCGTGAGCTTGGCATTCTCGTTCCCTTGAGAACGGCTGTCGGCTGGAATGAAGAAAGAACCAGGGCGGGATAGCTGCCGGAAACGAGACCGATAAACAGGACCAAACCGAGCAAAGTCAGCATCAAAATCCCATTGTGGACGAAGCCGGTCTCCAGTTTTCTATCGATGAAAACCCGGAAGGCGGGCAGGAGCAGCTTGACCAGCATCATGGAAAATAGAAAAGATATCAAAGAGAAAAGAATCGACTCGCCCAGGAACTGCCGGATGATTTGCATCCGGTTGGCTCCGATGACTTTCCGCATCCCGATCTCTTTTGCACGGCTTGTTGCCCTGGCTGTGGATAGATTCATATAGTTAAAACAGGCAATGAGCAGGATAAAAAAACCGATGGCCGACAGAAGATAGACATTACGAATATCTGCTGTCGGCTCGATCTCAAAATTGGCCTTGGTGTAGAAGTGGATATCCGCCACGGATTGGAGGCGGAGTGTTTGTGTGGCGTCCTCACTGTAATTTCTCTTTAAAAAATCGACCAGCTTGTTTTCAAGATAAACGGGATCGGCCTGCCCGTGGAGAAGCACATAAGTGCGGTAGCTCCATCTGTTCCAGCTATAAATACGATCTCTGCCATGGAGATCGACCAGAGAAGAGAACGAAGCCAGGAAATCAAAGCGGAAATGCGTATTGCCGGGGATATTTGCCAGCACCCCTGTTATCTGGTAATCCTTCTCATCGACATGGATCGTCTGGCCCATGGGATTTTCCTGGCCGAAATATTTTTCCGCCATGTCTTTGCTGACAAGGAGACAGTTGGGCGTGGCAAGTGCCCTCTCGGGATTCCCGGCTAACAGAGGAAAATCAAAAATTTCGAGGAAAGCGGGATCGACATAGTAGATGTGATCCTCAGCGAACCGATGTCCCCCGTATTCCATCACAACCCTTTCGGATTCGACTTTTGTGGCTTTCAATACTTCAGGAAACTCTTCCTGCATAGCCGAGGCCAGAGGACCGGGTGTGACGGTGACCTGGGATTTTCCCATGTAGGTCTCGCGCGTGTCGACGAGCACTCTGTATACATTTTTAGCGTTTGTGTGGAACCGGTCATAGCTGAATTCGTACCGGACGTACAGGGATATCAAGACAAAACAGGTTATCCCGATGGTGAGTCCGGCCAGGGTGATCAAGGAATATCCCTTTTGCTTTTGTATGTTGCGGAGGGCGCTCTTGAGATAATTTTGAAACATTGCTGTCTCCAGTATAGAAATTTTCTTTTAGTTATTATTAAGGTTCATTATGAACGTGCAGGTCATAATCTATTCCATTCAACTAACGCTGTCGTCCGAAATTGAAATTCCGTACACACAACCCGAAAAATGGATAAAGGCGGCTGATGCCATGGACCTTTTTAAAAAAGACGGGCTGTTTTGTTAAAAAAAGCACTTTGTATACTCGCTTAATAATTCGGTTACATTTCACTCGTGTCACTGCGAGCGAAGCGCAGCAATCTCAATGTGTGTCATTGCGAGCGGAGTGAAGCAATCTCATGGAAAAAAATTTATTTCTTCTTACGAGATTGCCACGCAAGCTCGCAATGACACAGACCTGGGATTACCACATCACTTCGTTCCTCGCAATTACATTCACTAGACGAGATTGCCGCGCTTCGCTCGCAATGACACAGACCTAGGATTGCCGTGCAAGCCCGCAACTACACTATCTTCTCCAACGAATAGAATAAAAGTGCTACCTAATTAATGCGCATAAAGACTTGTTCCTCTTTTAGATTTTTCTTTTCTCGAGATGTTTTTTGCGGTACTCGGTCGGTGTCATGCCCGTGAATTTCTTAAAGGCCGCGTTGAACACGGATTTGGAGTAGAATCCTGTGCTGTAGGCGATATCCAGTATCGTGCTTTTTTTCTCTTCGGGAGCGGTCAGCTTCTTCCTGGCCTCTTCGATCCGGTATTTATTGATGAAATCGTTGTAGCTCAGACCGAAACGCTCGTTGATGATACGGGACAGGTGATTGTAATGAACCCTCAGCCGGAGAGAGAGTTTGTTGAGTGTCAGGTCAGGGTCGAGAAAAAGCCTTTCTTCATCCATAAGATGAAGGAGTTTGGCAATGACATCCTCGATCCTTTTGGAATCGATCGGGATTGTTTTGTATTTGTCGCGGCGCCTTTTTTGCTTTCTCTGGCGATTGATGAGGAGCACGGCCCCGGCAGCCAAAAGGACGGCCAGGACAACAAGGAAAGTAAACGCCGGTTTTTGAAAAAAAGAGGGAAGAACCTCGAACGCAAAAAAAGCGCCGTCTTCATCCCAGACTCCGTCGTTGCTCGCCGCTTGTACCGTGAAACGGTATTCCCCCGCAGCCAGGTTCACATAACGGGCCGCTCGTTCTGCATCGAGGGGAAGATAGACGAATTCTTCCTCATACCCTTCCAATCTGTGCTTGAAACGGATTTTTTCAGGAGCACGAAAATCAAGAGCAGTGAAATGAAACTCTAAAGTTTCGGACCTATGGGGAAAGCAAGGGACATCATCGCTTTCGACCGGCTTGCCGTCGCACAATACGGCTTCGATGATTGTCCTTGGAAAGGCTGGCCGGACGGCAATCTTTGCCGGATCGAATACGGAGATTCCTTTCCCAGTCGGATAATAAAGCCTGCCAGAACCGTCTTTCCAGACCGAAGGCTGGCCTTCCCCGCTGCACTGGGAACCGGTCATGCCCTCAGCTTCATCAAAAAAAGCGGGTACCAGGTATCGGATTTTCCCCCCAGCATAATCATTCAGCACCTTCAAGCCTATCCGCATGACTCCCCTGTTGGTACTCATCCACAGGTTCCCGTGTCCGTCTTCTGTTAAAGAATAAATATAATTGTCCCTCAATCCCTCTGCTGTGGTGAAGATTGTTACTTTCCCTTCATCCCAACGCAACAGGCCGTCCCCGTTTGTCCCTATCCAGAGAATTCCTTGCGTATCTTCATACAGGGAGATGATTCCCGGCTCTGAATCAGCCGGGGTGAGTTCTATTTTTTCGACTGCCTTTTCAGATACGCTAAACAGCCCCTGACTCGTCCCGGCCAAAAGCATGCCATCGCGAGTCTCCAGCAAAGCCTGCACCTGGTATCCAACCATGCCGGCAAAGGCTCCAGGAGGATCGAGCTTTCCGTCCCGGAATCTGTTCAGCCCTTTGTCCGTCCCGATCCAGATGACTCCCTTTTTGTCCTGAAGAAAAACCGTCACATGATTCGAACTCAATCCGCTCTCTGAGTTTATCCTGTTCCACCGTCCCTTTTGCAAAATGGCGAGCCCGCTGTCCTCTGTCCCGACCCAGAGATTTGCGTCGCTGTCCTCGAAAAGGATCCTGACTTTGTTGGAGGAAATCCCTGTTTGGGCATCGAAGGTTTCGACGACTCTGTCATCTTTCATCCTGCAGAGACCGCTGTTTCTGGTCCCGACCCAGAGAAATCCCTGGCGGTCCTCCATCACTGCCGACACAGCGCTTTCGGGGATTCCGTCATCTCCGGTGATATTCCTCACCAGAGGGTCTCTGAGCTGGACGAGACCTCCGGTATCCGTCCCGATCCAGAAATTCTTATCCCGGTCGATCAAAAGGCAGCGGATAAAGTCATCCGGCAAACCTTGATCTGTGGATAAACCCGTCAGAGTGTCCCCGGCCATTCGCTTCAGGCCATCAGCCATGGTCGCTATCCACAGGTTTGCCTGGTCATCTTCCACCAGAAATGTAATCGGCGTGTAGCTCGTGTCGGATACGGAACGGATGATTCCATCTCCACTCCTCAATAAATACAGGCCTTCCAGAGTGCCGATCCAGATATTCCCCCAGCGGTCGGCAGCCAGTGACAGGACCGATGAGTTCAAGAGTCCTTCCTCGTAACCATATACAGCGATCACTCCCTCATTGAACCGGGCCAGTCCGCCTCGCAGGGTGCCTATCCAGAGTGTTCCCCAGTTGTCTAAGCAGAGACCGGTTATGATGTTATCATACAGCCCATCCTCCTCTGTATAGACATGGATGCCGTCCCGGCTGATGCGGTTCAGTCCATAGTCTGTCCCCACCCAGATGTTGCCCTGCCAATCCCCTATTATCGTCCGCACATGCGGATTGGACAACCCATCATCCGTGGTGACGTTTTTCCAGAGCCCTTTCTCGCAGGAATACAGGCCGCCGCCATCGGTACCTATCCACAACACCTTGTTGGAATCTTCGTACAAGCTGGTAATACTGTCGTATGACAGAGGAGAATTTTGTTTTGTAAAAGTTTGGAATCGGACACCGTCAAACCTGGACAGGCCTGCGCGTGTGCCAACCCAGATATAGCCATCCTGTGTTTGGATGAGCGCGGTTATGGAATTTATGGGCAGGCCCGATTGAACCGTCCAGGTTCTGAGGAGGTATTCATTTAGTTCTCTTTTGGCGTCCAAAGAGAGGAGGAGATTTGACACCAGGATGAAAGAAAAGAGGAAGAGAACAAAAAATCGGCTGGCCCGGCGCATTATGTTTTTATTCAACGGTATGGACTGCAGGAATTTCCTTCTATTGCTGGCCACAAATCCTCCACCATTTTTCGAGATTCTCGAATCTGAAGCCCAGGGATTAGGATATAACATGCAGAGCCGGTTGTTCAATAGCTTAAAGAAGGGAAAAGTCACAAAAACAACCGGATCATGAAAAAAATCGTTTCCAACCCAAAAATCGACATCCAGCCGCTGGGCAGGCTCCCCTCTGATTCACCCTTTTCTTGAAATTCCGGTACAGGCTGCAAAAATAAATTATGAGTTCCCTTGACTTTTTCGCTTCCATTTCCTATAATGTAGGAAACGAATCGAAATGAGTGCATAATGAAATTATTATCCCGGACAGAAGAACTTCTGCTCAACTGCATCCTGCGATTACAGGAAAATGCCTATGCCTTCATGATCAGGGAAAAATTAAAAGAAATCACAGGTAAAACCTGGGCGTTCGGTGCTATTTTCATCTCCCTTGATCGTCTTGAAAAAAAAAGATACGTTGAGTCTTTTTTGGGCAAAGAAACTCCTGAGCGAGGCGGCAGAAGAAAACGGTTTTATAAAGTGACTTCCTATGGTTTAAAAACACTTGCTGAAATACGGAAGATCGATGAAGCTATGTGGAAAGACCTTCCTGTTTATCTATTAGACCAGGAGTGATCCATGAACAAAAAATCTCCTCATCCGCCAGGAATGGCTGTTTGGCTTTTAAAGCGGTTTTTCCCTGATAAAACCGGTCTCTACACTCAATTGGGAGATATTGATGAGGCTTTCAACACCATTGCCAAGGAAAAAGGTAATTTTGCCGCACAGGCCTGGTATTGGATAACGACCGTAAGGTCAATCCCCTATTCCATCATGCGTACTCTTGCCTGGAGTTTAACCATGATGAGAAATTATCTGAAGATTGCTTTGAGAAACATGCAAAAATATAAAACCGGATCATTTATAAACATTGCAGGTCTTTCATTAGGGCTGGCATTTTGTATTTTGATCTATCTCTTCATCAGCGATGAATTGTCCTTTGACAGGTTTCATGAAAAGGCCGATTCGATATATTCGATCGTAATCAATGACCATTTTTACGAGTATTCTCACCGGCATGGGCCGGTTCCCATAGCGCCGGTTTTGAAGGACAATTTTCCTGAAATCGAAAGTTTTGCTAGGCTTATCTGGGAAATAAATGTACCGGTTAAGCACAATGACAACATTTTTAACGAAAGAATATGCATGGCCGACCCGGAATTTTTAGAAATATTTTCTTTCCGGCCTAAAAAAGGCAATCCCGGTTCGGCATTACATTCCGATAACTCCGTTGTTTTAACTCAAAACACGGCGAATAAATATTTTGGAAATGAGGACCCGATAGGAAAGGTTCTCTTATTTACATTCGGAGAAAGGCAAAAGCCCTTCGTGGTCGATGGAATAATGGAAAATGTGCCTTCAAACTCCTCGATACATTTCTCCATCTTAATAAATATTGATAATTTGAATTTTATTTATTCATCAAATTCTCTTGATGACTGGAGGCACCATTCATCTGAATCCTTTTTGTTGTTGAAAAAACAAGCAGACCCCGCACATATTGAAAACAGGATACTTGGCATCGTGAAACCATACATGTCTGTTTCTTATGACATAAGGAAGAAGTATGGGTCGTTAGTGAAAAACGGAGAAACAATAACTTATTCTCTACAAAATCTTAAGGATATCCATCTGAATTCATCGAATATTTACGGTTTGCCCAGAAGTGATATCAGAAAATCCTATATCCTCGCCGCAATTGCATTATTGATTCTCTTAATCGCTGTCATCAACTTCATCAACATGTCGATAGGAAAGGCCTCCTTAAGAGCCCGTGAGATCAGTGTCAGGAAGATGCTTGGAGCCGGGAGGAAACAGCTTATCCATCAATTCTGGATTGAATCTGTTTGCACAGCTTTGATTTCGATTGTCCTCGGTTTATTTATCGCAGTGCTCATACTGCCCGTTTTTAATACTCTTTCAATCAAAAATCTAACCGTTAATTCGCTTTTTCATTTGAACAGCATCGTTGTCTTCCTGCTGTTAATAGTATCTGTGGGTATTTTAGCCGGGAGTTTCCCCGCTCTGGTCATGGCCAATTTTAATCTCACCGATGTTCTAAAGGGAAAATTCAAATTAAGAAGAAAAAACCTTTTCACCAAAATACTTATTACCCTGCAATTTTCAATTTCGATATTCTTATTGGTTGCTTCGATAATCATGGCGAGGCAGATACGATTTTTAAAAAACTACGACCTGGGTTTTGACAAAGACGGAATATTAATCGTTGACCTCCAGGAAAGGCATAATAAAAGAAGCCAGGAATTATTTAAATTATTCAAAGAAAGCATACAATCTCACACAGCTGTCAAAAGCGTATCGGGCTGTATGAATTCTCCCAACAGAACCGATTTATACGGGATGATTGACAACCAAGGGAAGAAAATCTACGTGTATTGCAATAGAGTTCACTATGATTATTTGAAAACGATGAAGATGAATTTGATCGAGGGGAGGGATTTCTCGAGCGCATTTTCAAATGACATATCCTCGGTTATCGTCAATCAAAAACTCGTGGATGAATTGGGACTGGAAGAGCCGATCGGAAAAACAATAAAAATTGGACCGGAGCCTCCAGTGACAATTATAGGCGTCGTCAAAAATTTTCACTACTCATCGCTAAAAGAAGAAGTCGCACCTGCCGCCTTGAACATGGACCCGACATCGGGATTATTCTATGCAGTTGTCAGGATATCGGCCGCGAATATAACAGAGACGATCACATATCTCAGGGAGAGATGGGAAGAAATTCAATCCGTTAGACCGTTCGAATATTCATTCCTGGATGATGATATTCAATTATTTTATGCCGATGAAAACAGGTGGAATACGATCGTGGGTTATTCCTCTTTCTTCACCATTCTCATTGCCTGCATGGGCGTTTTCGGTTTAACCCTGATAACCGTCAACAACAGGGTGAAAGAAATCGGCATAAGAAAAATACTTGGCGCTTCCATATTGAGCATTTTGAAACTCGTAACAAGCGAATTCGTTATATTGGTTTTGATAGCCAATATTATTGTCTGGCCTCTGGCTTGGGCTGTGATGAATAAATGGCTTCAAAATTTTGCCAGCAGAGTTGATTTCGGAGTATGGCCCTTGCTGATACCCGGAATAATCACTGCCCTTATCGCACTCCTCACTTCCTGCGGCTATTCCCTTAAAGCTGCCTTAGCTAACCCGGTCGATTCACTGCGGTATGAGTGAAAGAGAGAGTAATAGAGTCTCATCAGAGAGGATGGTTACTCCCCTTCAAGGCTCTCTCCGGCAATGAGCTCATCATCTGGGATAGGGCCGACATCCAGACCTTCGAGCGGAAAATCAATTTTCACCCTCTCGTCCATCTCTTGGTCACCGGTTCGCAAACCTTTCATCGATTCTACCGACCCTTCATCGAACGCTTGTTTTTGTTTTCATCGCGAATAAGAGATAATAGTTATCTCCTATTCCCTTGTATTTTCCATACACAATATGGAAGAAATTGAGATAATAAAATCAAATGCATAGAAAGGAGAGAACTATAAAAAATCTATTCCAAACAAAAAAATGTGCTTTGATCTTTTTTGGCTTCATTTTGATAAGCGTTTTATCCTACGGAACTGAGGAAACGGTCAGCTTTGATTCCGAACGCTGGCAGCTTGGGCCAGCAAGCCGGATTGAGGAATTCATGGGTCGAAAGGCGCTCACTCTTACCGGAACGGCTTTTCTCAAGGATGTCGAATTCGAAAACGGAGTTGTGGAGGTGGATCTGGCTTTTAAAGAAGGAACGATTTTCCCGACCATCATTTTCCGCCGGCAGGATGAGGCAAATTACGAAGAGTTTTATGTGCGTCCGCACAAGTCCGGGAAGCCCGATGCGCTTCAATACACACCGGTCTTTAACGGACTCTCCGCCTGGC
>Ga0114922_10006672_pt1 | contig 10570 bp, 12 predicted proteins | sample AartaG_FD_100975 | JGI IMG/M metagenome (GOLD analysis project Ga0114922, IMG submission 100975) | Deep subsurface microbial communities from Aarhus Bay to uncover new lineages of life (NeLLi) - Aarhus_00045 metaG | ecosystem: Environmental > Aquatic > Marine > Oceanic > Sediment | place...
AAAAGGAAACCAAAAAGAAAAAAGAAGAAGCAAAAAAAAAGGAAGAGCCGCCTAAAAAAGAAAAAAAAAAAAAAGAAGAAAAAAAAGATGAAGAAAAAGAAATTGAAGTAGAAAAAGATAAAGAAGGAGAGAAAGAAGAAGAGAAAAAGGAAGAGCCAAAGGAAGAAAAACCCAAAGAAGAAATTGCAGAAGAAGAAGTAGAAAAAAAAGAAGAAAAAAAAGATGAAAAAAAAGAGGAAAAAGAAAAAAAGGAAAAACCTGCAGAAGAGCCTACGGAAATGAAGGAAGAGGCCGAGATAAAAAGGGAAGAAAAACCTCCCGAAGAAAAAAAAGATGAAAAAAAAGAAATTGAAATAGAAGAAGATAAAAAAGAAGAAAAAGAAGAAGCCCCCCCCGTAACAAAAGAAGCTCCACCAGCAGCCAAGAAAAAAAAGAACAACAGGATGACGATAGAAGAGATCGAAGCAAATCTAAAAGAAGTCAAGGAAAAAATGGGTGGATACGATTCAAAATATGCTCAGGAACTTTTAAAAAGGAAGCAGAATCTCGAGAAATAAATCATGATCCCCTTATTCCCATCGCCTTCGCAGTGCTTTTAACCACCTTAACTTTTTGAGATTTACATCAGTATACATTTATGATAGGATAAGTTCTAATTCTGGAAGAATTATACCAACAATACCTAAGGAGACTAGATTAGTGCTGGATAAAGAAGAAAAAGATAAAATCATCAAAGCTTTTAAAGTCAATCCAAACGACTCGGGCTCACCAGAAGTGCAAGTTGCACTACTAACCAATAGAATCAATTATTTAATCCAACATTTTGAAACTCATAAAAAAGACCATCATTCCCGGACTGGCCTTTTAAAAATGGTTGGACGTCGAAAAAGACTTCTGGAATACTTGAAAAAAGAGGATGCCAAACGCTACGAAACCGTTATCAAAAAACTCAAACTCAGGAAGTAAGCTGAGGCTCCGGGGGTAAAATGTCAGATCAAAAAATCAGTATCGATATCAACAACCGAACGCTAACCGTAGAGATACACAAGATCGGAAAACAAGCGGATGGATCGGCCCTGATCCGTTACGGAGACACCATTATGTTTGTCTCCGCCACTTCAAAAAAAGAAGCCAAAGAAAAGAAGCCGTTTCTTCCCCTTATCGTTGATTATCGCGAAAATACTTACGCCGCAGGAAAAATCCCTGGCGGCTTTTTTAAACGAGAAGGAAGGCCATCAGAGAGAGAAATCCTGATCAGTCGCCTGATAGACAGGCCCGTCCGCTCTCTTTTCCCTGCGGGGTATTATTTCGACACACAGATCGTCGCTCTTCTCCTCTCAGCGGATATAGAGAACGAATCGGACACGCTCGGGATCATCGGGGCGTCGGCAGCCTTGTATTTTTCCAATATTCCTTTCACGACGCCTATGGGAGCTGTAAAAGTAGGCATCATCAATGATGAGTTCGTTATAAATCCGAAGAAGAGCGAGCTGGAAAAAAGCCCGATCAACATGGTCGTAGCCGGAACTGAAGAAGGAATCGTTATGATGGAAGCTGGTGCTACAGAAATCGGTGAGGAAAAAATCCTGGAAGCTGTTTCCCGAGCCAGGGAGCCGATACAGAAAATCATTCAGGCGCAAAAAGATCTTTACGAAAAATTGAACATTCAAAAGAGGGAATTTGAAGCCTATAAGGTAGATCAGACAAAATTTGAGAAAATCGAAGGCAAGATCGCTACAAAACTCATAGAATCTTACCAAATAAAGCTTAAGAAGGAAAGAGATGCCAAGGCCAAACAAATCTTGGAGAATCTTGTAAATGAAATTCCAGAAGAAAATGAAGAAGAAATAAACGAAACAACCCAGATATACAACGAAGTTCAGAAAAAGCTGGTCCGGAATTTGATCATCGAAAAAGAGAAAAGAATCGATGGAAGATCGTTCGATGATATAAGACCCATTTCCATCGAAGTGGGTATGCTTCCCCGCACACATGGCTCAGCCCTTTTCACTCGGGGCGAAACACAATGTTTGGCCACAGTAACTCTTGGAACTTTCGAAGATGTCCAAAGAATCGATGGCTTGGGGGAAGAAGGGGAAAAAAGATTTATGCTTCACTATAATTTCCCACCCTTCAGTGTCGGCGAGGTTTCTTTCCTGAGGGGGCCTGGCCGGAGAGAAATCGGACACGGCGCACTTGCAGAAAAATCTATACTTCATTCTATGCCTGGTGAAGAAGACTTTCCCTATACCGTTCGTATCGTTACGGATATTTTGGAGTCGAATGGTTCATCTTCTATGGCATCTGTCTGTGGCGGCGTTCTCTCGTTGATGGATGCTGGAGTGCCGCTATCCATGATCGTTGCGGGTATTGCCATCGGGCTTGTCAAAGAAGGCGAACGTTATGCAATCCTTACGGATATTGCCGGCTTTGAAGATCACTTTGGAGACATGGATCTGAAGGTTGCTGGATCAGAAAAAGGGATCACGGCCATTCAGCTCGATCTCAAGATCCCATCGATCGATCTTGGAATCCTGGGCGAGGGTTTAGAAAAAGCGCGCGTTGCGCGACTAAATGTTCTGGAAAAGATGAAACAAGCCATATCTGAACCTCGACCCGATATCTCTCCCTATGCACCCCGCATCCTGTATCTGGTTATCAATCCGGAAAAAGTCTCAGACGTTATCGGTCCTGCCGGCAAAAACATAAAAAAAATTCTCGCCCAGACTGGGGCTAAAATAGATATCGATGAAACAGGCAAGATCACCATCGCATCTACTGATGTCAAAGCTGCTGAACAGGCTAGGGAAATGATCCAAGAGATAACTGTCGAAGCGGAAGTTGGAAAAACTTACACGGGGAAAGTTGTGCGTATCGAGGAATATGGAGCATTTGTTGAAATACTGCCCAACATCGTCGGACTCCTGCACATTTCTGAAATCGCCCATCACAGAATAAGACACACACGTGATGTCATGAAGCTCGGACAAACAGTCAAGGTAAAAGTATTGTCCGTGGATGAAGATAATAAAATGAAATTGAGTAAAAAAGCCTTGGAGCCCCGTCCCTCTGGTTCTGTGGACAACAATCGGCCCTATAAAAAGAACTATTCCGATCACGACGACCGTAAAAATAAAAATCGATTTTAAGGGTTGAGCTATGGCTAAGCTCAAAAAAAATCAAAAGGGATTCACCCTTATCGAGATGATCGTCACCTTTACCATTCTGGCTATCCTGGCTGCAGTCGCCCTACCGCTGGCTAAAACAGCCGTCAAAAGAGAAAAAGAGATCGAGCTGAGAAGAAGTTTACGGATGATAAGGGATGCCATCGATGAATATAAAAAACTCGCCGATGAAAACAGGATCGAGTTCGAAGACAAATCCGAGGGATACCCGCCTGACCTAGAAACTCTTGTTAAAGGTGTGGAGGTCAGTGGCAGTGCTCAGCCTGGCGGAACACAACGAGGAAGATCTCGACAAACTCAGACCGAGGATACAAAAATCTTAAAATTCATGAGAAAAATTCCCAAAGATCCGATGACCCATTCTTACGATTGGGGGCTGAGATCCTACCAGGATGATCCGGATAGCGAAAGTTGGGGAGGTAAAAACGTCTATGATGTTTATACCAAAAGCCTGGGCATTGCCCTTGACGGAACAAAATACAAGGAGTGGTAAATCAGATGAACAGCAAATCTAAGGAAGAAGGATTCACACTGATCGAACTGATCATCGTTATCACCCTTATCGGGATACTGGTTGGTTTAGGCCTGCCACAGTTTAAAAACGCCACAAAAAGAGCTCGAGAGACCGTGCTAAAAGAAAATCTGTTTCAAATGAGAAAATTGATCAACCAATATCTCGTGGACAAGGGAAAATACCCTCAAACCCTCTACACGCTCGTGGAAGAAGAGTATCTTTTCCGCATCCCGATCGATCCGATTACAAGATCAGCTGATACTTGGATGGAAATACCCCAGGTAATGACTATGGAGGAGATGGGAGCAGGCACGATGCCAGGAATCATGGATGTCCAATCTAGCTCGGATGAAATCAGTACTGATGGGACAGCCTACAATACTTGGTAATTTCCACGAATTGGAGTTCGATCACGATGAACAAAACGGATGGATACACGATCCTCTTGTTGATGTTCATGGTATTTGTGATGAGCATCGGTTTGATGATCGCTGTGCCGGTGTGGCAAACACAAATCCAAAGAGAAAAAGAAGAGGAGCTGATTTTTAGGGGAAAACAGTACGTGGAGGCCATCCGCTTATTCCAGCGCAAAAAGCCGGGAGCATTTCCCAAAGACTTCGAAGAGTTGATCGAAGAGAAATGTTTGCGGAAACTATTTGAAGACCCGATGTCTCCAGATGGCAAATGGAACCTTGTCCTCATGGCTCAGGGTCCAGTTTCGAGGAGAGCGAGGCAACCAGCAAGACGGACAACCAGAGGTTCGAGGTCTGGAGATCAAGCAACGACGCAGAGAAGCACTAGAGCGGCCTTTTCTGTCCAGAGGGTTCTTATCGCTCCGCAAGCGTCTCTCTCTAGGATAGATAATCCTCAAATCATAGGCGTAGTGAGCCCCTCGACCCAAGAATCGATTAAAATATACTATGACCAAGAGAGCTACAATACTTGGCTTTTTTTCTACGGGCAAGACCCAAGCAAAATGCCTGAGATCGTTTATTACGGCCAAAAAGAAAAAAATAAATGAGCTCTATCCTTATAGTAGCGGGGGAAAACTCAGGAGAAAAACACGGCGCAGCTCTTGTTAGCCAGTTCAAACGACTCCAGCCATCCTTGTCTTTTTATGGCATAGGCGGCAAGCACATGGCAGAGCAAGGGGTATCTCTTCTTTATTCTGTGGAAGAATTGGCGATTGTCGGAATATTTGAAGTTATCACCCACCTTCTCCGCATAAGAAAAATATTTCAGCGAATAAAAAAAGAAACTATCGAAAAACGACCTGTTGCCGCAGTCTTGATAGATTCCCCCGATTTTAACCTCCGATTGGCCAAACATCTCAAGAAGTTGTCCATCCCGGTTTTATATTATATCAGCCCAACAGTTTGGGCATGGCGGAAAAAGAGGTTAAACACCATAAAAAAAGTTGTGGATAAGATGCTCCTGATCTTTCCCTTTGAAGAACAGATTTACGCTGAACACGGGATCCCAGCAACCTATGTGGGACATCCATTAAAAGAAAGAGTGAAAATCACTTCCACAAAAGATGAATTTTTTCAACGACACCGATTGGATCCAGAGAAAAAAATAGTGGCCATATTGCCCGGCAGCAGGAAAAGCGAAGTAAAATTCCACATGCCTGTCCTGATTCATGCAATTAAAAAACTGGAGCAAGAATTCCATTCCCAATTTGTCCTGCCACTTGCAGAAAATCTACAGGAGGACTATCTAAGGTCTTATCTCAAAGATCTCCCAACTCATGTCACTATCCTCCCTTACGATGGATACGATGCCATGGCTTACAGCGACATTGCGCTTTCCTCATGCGGCACAGCAAACTTAGAGGCAGCCTTGCTTGGGACTCCTGTCGTAGCCTTTTACCGCCTCTCCCCTCTCACCTATTATTCGGGGATCAAGCTTATGAAAATCGATCAATTTAGCATAGTGAACATTCTTGCGGGTAAAAATATCATCCCCGAATTGATCCAAAGGGATTTTACGGTTGAAAACATCCTGGATGAAACACGAAAAATTCTCCTATCAGAACGAGTTCGATCTGAAATAAAAGCTGAATACGAAAAAATATACATTGCACTGGGTGACAAAATCGCTTCTGAAAACGCTTCTCGAGAATTGGAAAGAATTATTAAAAATAGAGGAGACCTATAGCATTAAAGGAGGAAACATGAAAAAAGGGATTTGTGTAGTATTTGCATTGTTCATCATTTTCGGTTGGACCTATGCCCAAGAAGATGAAATCCTGAATCTTAAGGAAAAGATTATAAATCTCCAGAACAACGGGAAGCTCGGCTTCACAAATTTTGCGCTTTGTTCAAAAATCATGGGATTTGCATCTTATGTTCCCCACCAGGAACCTGTTCTCGACAAAAACGGAACACTTCTGGTCTATTATGAACCCATCAATGTATTCACCAACAGAAAAGATGACTTGTATGAGATCTGGTACACACAGGACATGACTCTGCTCAAGGAAAACGGGGAAGTCGTTTCCCACTGGAATGATATTCTCACTTTTCATTACACAACCAAGAAGCCGGTCATGGATCTTTTTGCCCAAAACAGCATTGAACTCAAGGGAATGCTTCCTGCAGGGAAATATAAATTTAAGGCTACCTTAAAGGATAAACTGACTGAAAAAACGGCCACACACACCATCGATTTCGAGATCCGCTAACCGCCCCATTTCTCTCAGTGGGTGGTCACGAGGGGAACAAAACGCACAGGTAGCAATTTCTTTCTTTTTAATCTATTTTTTCCTCGAGTGACAAAAATCAATTCTTGGAAGGCCGAGCCGACAGGGATGATCATTTTTCCCCCGATTTTCAACTGTTTCTCAAGGGAACGCGGGACCTTATCCGGTGCCGCAGTGACCATTATGGCATCAAAAGGAGCTTGTTCATCCCAACCGTACGTTCCATCTCCGATTCTAAAAAGAACGTTGTTGTATTCTAATTTTTTTATGATCTCCTGTGCACGAAGCGAAAGAACCTCTATCAACTCCACGGTGTAAACTTCCTGAGCTATCTCTGCGAGAATGGCAGTTTGGTATCCAGAACCCGTCCCGATCTCGAGCACCCGTTCTCCTCCTCGCAATTCAAGAACTTCTGTCATGTAGGCCACGATATATGGTTGAGAAATGGTCTGGCCCTCCCCTATCGGGAGAGGTTCATCGCCGTAAGCATGATTTTGCATGTCTTTGGGAACGAAAAGATGACGAGGAACTTTTTTCATCGCATCAAGGATATTCAGATCCTTGATTCCACGGGCAGCAATCTGGGAGTTGACCATTCGTTTCCTATCGCTTTCAAAGTTACGCTTCAAATGGGTCTCACAAACGGGAAATCTCAGTATGCCCTTGCAAAATATACCCATTGGCCTGCATCAGCCTGGCACAGGACACATTTGCCTTTCTCTTCCTGTTCAAGGGGAACCACGCGGATGGTAGCCATAGTTTCTTCCTTTATTTTATCTTCACACTCCTGGTTCCCGCACCAAAAGGTTTTTAGGAATCCCCTCTTCGATTCAAGGACAGACTTGAAATCCTGGTAGTTGTCAACCACGTGCGTGTTCTCGTGTTGGAATTTCTGTGCTTCAGTCAACATGGAATCTTGGATGTCGGATAAAATCTGTGGTATTTGAGTCTGCAAGGAATCCAGACTCACAGATTCCTTCGCCATAGTGTCTCTCCTGATAACAACGGCTTGGTTGTTTTTGATGTCTCTCGGCCCAATTTCGATCCTAAGAGGGATCCCTCTCAACTCGTATTCTGAAAACTTCCACCCAGGCGTAAATTCCTCCCTGGCATCCAGTTTAACTCTCCATCCATTCTGTTTCAGTTCCTGCTCCAATTCTTCTGCTTTGGGAAGGACATCTTGTTTCCAGTTGCCGAGTGAAATCGGGATGATCACGATCTGGATGGGTGCAATCCTGGGAGGAAACTTCAAACCAGAATCATCTCCATGAGCCATGATGACCGACCCCACCAATCGGGTGGACACTCCCCAGGATGTTTGCCATACATACTGGAGTTTTTGCTCCCTATCTTCGAAACGAATGTTAAAGACTTCAGAGAAATGCTGGCCAAGGTTGTGAGAGGTTCCCATTTGGAGAGCTTTTCCATCCGACATCAAAGCTTCGATAGCATAGGTCTCGAGCGCACCGGCAAATCTTTCTCTCGCTGTTTTTTTACCAGAAACGACAGGAATAGCCAGCTCATTTTCGACAAAATCTTTGTACATATCGAGGATCATCAGCGTTTCTTGTTCCGCTTCCTCAGAAGTCTCATGAGCTGTGTGACCTTCCTGCCAAAGAAACTCTGTCGTTCTCAAAAAAGGTCTGGTGACTTTTTCCCAGCGGACAATATTCGCCCATTGATTTATCAATACAGGCAAATCTCTCCATGATTTGATCCACTTGGAATACATATTGCCTATAATGGCTTCAGAGGTCGGTCGTACAGCCAACCTTTCCTCGAGCTCCTCTTCTCCCCCATGGGTTACCCAAGCGACTTCGGGCGAAAATCCCTCCAAATGTTCTGTCTCTTTCTGAAGAAACGACTCAGGAATAAAAAGCGGAAAATAGGCATTCGTATGCCCGGTCTCTTTGATCCGGTTGTCGAGAAGTCGCTGAATGTTTTCCCAAATCGCATATCCGTACGGTCTTATGACCATCATTCCCTTCATTGGCGCGTAGTCCGCTAACTCGGCTCTGCGTATTATCTCTGTATACCATCGCGAAAAATCTTCACTTTTCGGTATGATCGCTGTAACGAATCGTTCCTCTTTTTTCACTTTTCACTCCACGGCTAAAATCTTTTGCCATTCTATCCGCAGACGTTTTTTTTGTCAATTTTTCGATCAGGTAACAGTTCCATAAAAGGGGTGATAGGACGAGGAGGAAAATGGGACTAATCTCACCCCGTAAATCATCCAAAGGGGTGATTGACCGACCAAAAAAATTGTGGCAATTTAACATTGCCAAGCCAAAGAGAAGGAAGCAAACATGGCAAGAAAACCAAGAGTATTTGATTTTCGCGAACTCGGAAACGGAGAGCTCGGGTTCAGCATCCCGTTAAATACCCAGATTCTGGGTAAAGATACCCGAGGAAAGGAATTCAAAGAAAAAACAGTGTTAACCTACATCAGCCATAATGGATCGTCCTTTTGGATGGCGAATTCTGTCGCAGAAGGCAACGAACTGAAGCTTGTCATCGACCTACCGCCAAAACTTTCGGACGAAAAAAATTTAAAGCTCATCATCAAAGGTATAGTAGTCTTCGTCGAAGCTCCGAAAAATGAAGAACCGAGACACAGGGTTTCTTTAAAATTCGAGAACAAATATATCATCGAAGACGACGAGGGGCAATATTGCTGAAAGTATTGAAACAGAGCATGCAGCTAGTCACTGTCTTAACCTCTTTCGATGATAAAAAACGAGAAAAAATCACCCCGTAATTCATCTGAAAAAGGGATTGAACATGTTTGAAACATCTGACACAATCCAAAGGAAAATGCGAACAGAAAGGCTACCACATAAACCCTCCATCCAAGGCGCTGCCAAAGTCTCGAAGAGAGAGCGGGCTTTTGAGCTCTCTCTTCCTGCTTTGGTGTCCGGTAGCGATGTCAAAGGCAAAGATTTTGAGGAAAATACAAAAATCCTATCTATCAGTGCACAAAACGCTCTTTTTTGGCTCAAATCAAGAGTCTTGATCGGGACCCCATTATGTGTTTGTCTTCAAGTTCCCAAGACCATCATCTTAGAGAATCGACTCCATTTAGTGGTTTCCGGGATCGTGAAATTAGTCCAAGCCAACGCGAACAGAAAAAACAGCCAACTGGTATCCGTCCAGTTGGACAGGACTTTTAAAATACGACCGACTGACTAATCCCCCAAATTATTCAAGATAAAGGGGGGGGTTAGATTTTATCACCCTCCACAAGTCTTCCCTTGACATTGAATTTCTGTTTTATTAACATACCGTTGCGCCAACAATAAATGAGAAATTTAACAGAAAAGGGGTAATCAAAGTAGGACAGCAATGAATAAAAAGAAAACTTCGGCAGGAGCCGAAAAAAAGATCAAGGTTCTCGTCTATTGCCCTTCAGACCTCATTCTTTCTGGAATTTTAAAAGCGATGGAGTCCTCCTCAGATTTAGAGGTGGTGAACATCGAAAAAAGTACGATCGAATCTTTTCTCGAATCCATCAAAGCATTAAAACCAGATGTTACTCTTTTTGCCAAATCGGAACCCCTACCCAACATTCGAGAGATTTGCAAAGCGATTAGAGAACTCTTGAAAGGGTACCCTTCATCCCAACTGATGCTTTTGGGGAATATCCCCTCCCAAGAAGAAATCGTAAGTTTGATGAACACAGGTGTGAGAGGATATTTCGACTTGAACGATCCTTCCAATCAACTGTCAGACGCAATAAGGATTATCAACAAAGGTGAGATTTGGCTGCCTCGTGATAAGATGAGCAGCATTATGGACCGCATCATTTCTGTTGTCGGGCGAGACCTTAAAGAAAAAACTCTCGATCAACTCACTCCCACAGAATTTCAAGTACTCAGGTTGATCGGTCAAGGAAAAAGCAACGACGAAATCGCTGAAGCAATGTTCATCAGCAAAAATACAGTCCGATCTCACATCAAAAGCATTTACGCTAAACTCGATACGCATAGCAGACTTCAGCTCGCCCTGTATGCCATTAACTCCGCTCTGTTTTAATCCATGAGGTAAACATGACAAAATCATCAACGGCTAAAAAAAGAGTGCAAAAAAAAGCCAAACCTCCCTCCGACGTTGCTATCGACCGCCGGCGGGAATGGCGTTTCGATCTTCCTCTGCCTGCAATCGTTG
>Ga0114922_10006673_pt1 | contig 10570 bp, 8 predicted proteins | sample AartaG_FD_100975 | JGI IMG/M metagenome (GOLD analysis project Ga0114922, IMG submission 100975) | Deep subsurface microbial communities from Aarhus Bay to uncover new lineages of life (NeLLi) - Aarhus_00045 metaG | ecosystem: Environmental > Aquatic > Marine > Oceanic > Sediment | place: Aarhus...
GGTCGCCCAGGCTCTGACCCAGATCAACGCAACCGACGCGAGTATGGGCGATGCCCCGCTGGCGCAGCTCCGCCAACTGATCGGTGAAAACCGCCAGCCCGGGCTGGTGGCCCTGGCCCGGCTGAAACTGGCCGAGGGGCTCGAAGCCCGCGGAGAAGATGTCGACGGCGCCGCGAAGCTACCCGAGGCGGAAGCCCAGTACCACGAGATCATCGGCATGTCAGCCGCGCTGCCCACCGTCAAGGCCCCCGCCCTGTATCGAATGGGCATCATCTGCGAAAGCAAACGCGATTTCGAGCAAGCCCGCGAGCTGTACACGACGCTCAGCCGCGACCCCAGCTACAAGGGTTCACCGTTCGTCGGCCTGGCGGAAACACGGGTCCAGCGGCTCGACGAACTCGCGGTGCCGGTTGTGTTTGAGCCGGGGATGAACCCCGCGCCGCCGCCCCTGCCGGCCACGCAGCCCGCGCAGCCTACTCTGAGACCGATCAAGCTCATTGACCAGACCGGCCAGGCGCCGCCCCTGCCAATCAGTCGCAAGCCGGCGCCGGAGATACCGGCTGCCGAAGGGCCGCCCGCGCCAACCGCCCCGGAGCCGGTCGAAGAAGGGCCGCCCGCGCCCACTGCCCCAGAGCCGGGCGAAGGGGAGACACCCGCCGAGGAGCCGCCGGCCGAGCCGACCGAACCCGAGCAGCCGTGAAGCACGACGAAGAGATCCTCGACCGCCCATTCCCAATCGATGAAGCCAACGCGAAACGGGTACGCCTGCGCATCCGCCGCAAGCTGCCCGGGCGGCGACTCGACAAGTACCTGCACGGGCGCTACCCGCGCCTCTCGCGCACGTCGATCCAGCGTCTGATTCGGCAGGGCGCGATCACCGTCAACGGGCAGCCCGCCAAGCCCAGCTATGAAGTGAACGGCGGTGACCTGGTCGAGATGGTGGTGCCCGAGCCCGAGCCGCCGGAGGTCATCCCCCAGGACATCCCGCTCGAGATTCTCTACGAAGACGACCAGATCATCGGGCTCAACAAGCAGGCGGGGATCATCTGCCATCCCGCCCACGCCCAGCAGACCGGGACGATCGTCAACGCCCTGGCGCACTACGCCTCCCAGCTCAGCCACGGGCAGGACCCGTTCCGCCCCGGCATCGTTCACCGGCTCGACAAGAACACCACCGGCCTAATGCTGGTCGCCAAGACCGACGAAGCGCACTGGCGGCTGGCGCTGCAGTTTGAACGACGCACCATCCAGAAGACCTACCTGGCGGTCGTCTCGGGGGAGCTGAACCTCGACGGCGACACGATCGACGCTCCGATCGGCGAGCATCCCGTCGTGCGCGAGAGATTCGCGGTGATGATCAAGGAGAACCGCATCAACGTCGCCAAGCAGGCGCTCACGCGCTGGGAGGTCGCCGAGCGCTTCCGCGGATTCACGCTGGTCAAGCTCCTGCCCAAAACCGGACGCACGCACCAGCTCCGCGTACACATGTCCCACATCAGACACCCGATCGTCGGCGACCTGATGTATGGCGGGCCGGCGATCAGCGAGCATACCATCACCGGCGAAGGCTCACAGACGCCGTTTCTGTCTCGCCAAGCTCTGCACGCGTGGCGGCTTGAGTTTCAGCACCCGATCAGCGAGCGGCCGATGCTCATCGAGGCCCCCTTCTGCGCGGAGTTCAAGAAGCTCATGCATCTGCTGCGGAGAGCCCGCAGTGTTTAGGCGTCGCCCCGTCGCGCTCTTCATTTCGGCGGTGCTGGTCGCGGTCGGCGTGCCCCTGGCAGGCCAGGAGGCACCGGGCCGGGCAGGTGACCCCGCTGTTCGCGCGGTACAGGGGCGCCTCGCGGAGCTGCTCGCGCAGTTACCGAAGGGAACCGAAGCCGGCCTGGTCGTCCTCGACTGTGACGACCAAACCAGGTGGTTCGCCCACCAGCCCGAACGCCCACTCAAGCCGGCCAGCGTGATCAAGCTCTTCACGACCGCCGCGGCGCTCGAGCGCTTCGGCCCGGACTTCACCTACGAAACGCGCGTCTACCTGCACGATGAGGAACTCCTGGTGCTGGGCGGCGGCGACCCCGGTCTCGGCGATGAACGCGTCGCACGCCGGCACGGCCGACCACTCCACGTCGAGTTCGACGACTGGGCACGGCTGTTGAAGGAACGTGGTATCACCAGGTTGAAGACCATCGCGCTCGACGACAGCATCTTCGATCGGCAACTCCGCCACTCGGACTGGCCCGACGCTCAAGCAACGGCGTGGTACCAGGCCCCGGTCGGCGGCATCAACTTCAACGACAACTGTCTGGATGCCCGCTTCACGGCTCACAACGGACGAGTCACGCTTCTGCTCCAGCCGGACCTCCCGACCAGCTTCTTTCGCAACCAGCTCAGGGCGGCCGCCAGACACGAACCGGTCGCAACGCGCGCCGCGGATCAGGACGTCTTCGAGTTTCGCGGCCCGGTGGCGCGTGACGATCAATTCAAGCCGATCAGCGTCCGCCGACCGACCGTCTTCTTCGGTTTCGCACTCCAGCACGCGTTGGAGAAGCGCGGCGTGATGTTACCGGGACGGGTCGTTCGGCGGATGCCGACGCCGACCGCGTTGGCTCAGGCGGAGCTGCTGGATATCCGATCGACTGCGCTGGGAGACGTCTTGTGGCGGTGCAACACGTTCAGTCAGAACATGTTTGCCGAATGCCTGCTGAAGTCGCTGGCGGCGTTCGACCCCGATGGCTCCCGGAGCGGTATCGAAGGCAGTTGGGAGGTCGGTATTCGCCAACTCGAAGAGACCTTGCAGCAGCTTGGCATCGATCTCGACGGCGCGATTTTCCGCGACGGCAGCGGGCTGAGCCACGAGAGCCGCGCCACTGCCGAACAAGTGGTACAACTGTTGGCCCACATGCGTCGTCATCAGCACGGGGAGCTGTTTGTGGCCAGTCTGGCGCAGCCGGGCCAGGAAGGCACGCTGCATCATCGCCGGTGGGCCGCCCCGCCGTTACAGGACCGCCTGCGGGCAAAGACGGGAACGCTCAACGACGTGCGGTCGCTGGCAGGTTACGTACAGCGTCCGGATGGCAGAACGCTGGCATTCGCATTGCTGATCAACGGGGATTCATCGCCGGCGATGCGCGTGCAATTCGCGGAAGCGCTTGCTCAAGCGGGGATCGACGCGCGGCCGTGATCGCCGGCGGTAATCGCCAAACGCAGTGCAAATCGTGCGAAGTCCTCCCTCACCCTTGTGATCGGCGGGCCGTCGGGGACAATAGTAGGCCAGACGGGGCGGCGGCGCGGCGCCGGCAACCCGAGCTGCCACCTGCAACCTGGAGGACTTTCAAAATGAGACGGACTTGCTGGATGGGCTTGTTGGCGGGGATCGTGATCGCGGCAGTCACTCTCACGGCCGTCAGCGGGCTGTACGCCCAGGGACGCGGCTCGAGCGATTGCTGCGTGGCGTGTCTGGACGTGGTCAGGATCTTCACCGAATACGAGCGGCAGAAAGATCTGACCGAAGAGATGCGTCTGGTCAATCAGGAGATGCAGGACGAAGAGCAGCGGCGGCGCGGTCAGATCGACAGTCTGCAAGCCACGCTCGACGCCATGAGCCCGGACGATCCCACACGCGTCAAGCGCTATCGGGAGATGTTCCAACTGCAACTCGACTACAAGAACTGGGGCGAGTTGATGCAGGCCGACATGGGGCGCGAGATCGGGCTGTGGACCCGGCGGATCTACGGCGAGATCATGAACGCGACCGAAGAACTCGCCCGGCGCGAAGGCTTCGACATCGTGCTGTACAAGGACCAACCGGAGCTGATCGGGTTCGATCCAGACGCCGTCCGGGAGCAGATTCGCTCGCGCAAGCTGCTCTACGCCGGCTCGACGGTGGATCTCACTCAACCTGTTCTGGACAAGCTGAACGCGGATTACCGCCAGCAGCCGAAGACGCAGATGCTCCAGATTTCACCACAGTTGCCTTGAGCAATGGCCAAACGAGACGCCATTACCGTAGCAGACGTGGCCCGGCACCTGGGAGCCGACGTCGAGGGTGATGCGGGGCGCGTTCTGCGCGCGGTCCAGCCACTCGACCAGGCCACCCCGGACGCGCTCTCGTGGCTCGGCAGTTCCAAGTACTTGCCGCAATTCGAGCAGACTAACGCGGCCGCCGTGCTCGTCCCGCGAGAGCTGGACGTTCCCCAGGGCCACACGGTAATCCGCGTGGCTGACCCGGACCTGGCGCTGTGCGAGGCGCTCACGCTGCTGGGTCCCGAGCCGCCGCGCGTGCCGGTCGGCGTTCACACCAGCGCGGTAGTCAGCCCGGACGCGACGGTTGAGGGGGCGGCCATCGGAGCGAACGTGACCGTCTGCGGCGGAGCCAGAATCGGCCCGGGCACCGAGCTCCACGCCAGCGTTTACGTCGGTGCCGAAACGCAAGTCGGTCAGGACTGCGTGCTGTGGCCGAACGTCGTCGTGCGCGAGCACGCCACGATCGGCGATCGCGTGATCATCCATCCCAACACGACCATCGGCGCTGACGGGTTCGGCTACCTGCTGCGCGACGGCAAGCATCACAAGATTCCACAGGTCGGCCGGGTCGTGATCGAAAACGACGTGGAGATCGGGGCCAACTGCGCCGTCGACCGAGCCCGCAGCGGCGAAACCCGCATCCGCCGTGGAACCAAGATTGATAACCTCGTACAGATCGGCCACAATTGCGACATCGGTGAGGACTGTATCATCGTCGGCCAATGCGGAATCTCGGGCTCGGTGACACTGGAACGTCACGTCGTGCTCGCCGGACAGGTCGGACTGGTCGACCACGTCCGCATCGGCGCCGGGGCGCAGGTCGCGGCCAAGTCGTGCGTGGTCCGCGACATCCCGGCGGGAGCCGTGTATCGCGGCATCCCGGCTACCGACAACAACCTCTTCGGTCGGCAGCAGGTGGGCATCCGCCGGCTGCCGAAGTTGATCGAACAACTGCGCGAGCTAGGCAAACGGGTCGAAAAGCTTGAGTCAGCAGCAGACGATCCAGAAAGAAGCTGAAGTCAGCGGCCGGGGTCTGTTCACCGGCTTTCCGGTCACGGTGCGCTTCAAGCCCGCTCCGCCCAACAGCGGCATCAACTTCGTGCGCTTGGACCAGGACGCGCCCATCCGTATCCCAGCCCGGATCGAGCACCTGACCAAGCGCGCCCGGCGGACAGCACTGCGCAACGGGACGGTCGCGATCGAAACGGTCGAGCACTGTCTGGCGGCGGCCTTCGGGCTGTCCATCGACAACCTTGAGATCGAGATGGACAACGCGGAGCTGCCCGCCGCCGACGGCAGCGCGCGCCTGTTTGTCGACGCCCTGCTGGAAGCCGGCCTCGCACCGCAGGAAGCCCCGCGCGTCGGCATGAACATCACGGAAACCGTACGCGTTGCCGAGGGCGACGCGGAACTACTCGCGTGGCCCGGCGAAGAAGGCCAACTCGACATCATCTACGAACTGCACTACGCCGAAAGCGCGGTCGGCCGACAGATCCACCGCTTCTCGCTCGACCGCGACAGTTTCGTCCAGGAGATCGCCCCGGCCCGCACGTTCGTGACCGACCGCGAAGCTCAGGAGCTCACCGCCGCCGGCATCGGCACGCATCTGACTTACGACGATATCCTCGTGGTCGGCGACGAGGGCCCGATCCAGAATGAGTACCGCTTTCCCGACGAGTGCGTACGCCACAAGATCCTCGACCTGATCGGGGACTTGATGCTGGTCGGCTGCCCGATCTACGGCCGGATTTACGCCCGCAAGTCCGGGCATAACCTGAACCATGAACTGGTTCGCAAGCTGCTCGAGCAGCGCAGTAGTGGCCAGTTCCAACGCCGTCTGACCAACCCGCCCAAGCTCGACATCCAGCAGGTGCAGCGCATGCTCCCGCACCGCTACCCGATGTTGCTGGTCGACCGGGTGATCGAGATCGAAGGCGATCGCCGGGCGGTCGGGCTCAAGAACGTCACCATCAACGAGGCGTTCTTCCAGGGGCACTACCCGCGGCAGCCGATCATGCCGGGCGTGCTGGTAATCGAGGCGATGGCTCAGCTCGGCGGCATCCTGCTGGCCCAGAAGTTGGAGCACACCGGGAAGGTCGCCGTGTTACTGAGCCTCGACAAGGTCAAGTTCCGCCGGCCGGTGGTACCCGGCGATCAGATGGTTATGGAGGCACTGGCCAGGCGGGTGAAGTCGCGAACCGGTGAGGTGTTCTGCCAGGCGCACGTTCAGGGAGAGCTCGCCGCCGAGGCGGAAATCCGATTCATGTTGGTCGACGCCGATCCCACTTGAGTGGCCCGATGAGCGATATCCATCCAACCGCCGTGGTCGATCCGAAAGCGCGTCTGGGCAGCGGCGTGCGCATCGGCCCGTTGTGCTACGTGGGCGCCGAAGTCGAGTTGGGGGACGGCTGCCTATTGCATCCTCAGGTCACGCTGCTGGGCCCGGCCACGTTCGGCGTCAAGAACGAGTTCTATTCGCACTGCACGCTCGGCGCCGCCCCGCAGGACCTCAAGTACAAGGGCGGGCCGACCTCACTGGTGGTGGGCGACCATAACATTTTCCGCGAAAGCGTCACGCTGCACCGCGGGACCGAAGTCGATCGCCGCAGCGAGGGCCGCACACGCCTCGGTAGCAACAACCTGCTGATGGTCGGCGTGCACGTGGCCCACGATTCCGACGTCGGCAATCACGTCATCATCGCAAACCAGGTCCAGATCGCCGGTCACGTCCGCATCGAGGACTGCGTCACGGTCGGCGGCGCCAGTGCCATGCACCACTTCGTCACGGTCGGTCGCAACGCGTTCATCGGCGGGATGACCCGCATCACGCACGACGTACCTCCCTATATGAAGGCCCAGGGCTACGACCAGCAGATCCGCGGGGCGAACGTCGAGGGCATGCGGCGCTGGCATATCCCCGACGAATCGATCGCCGCCGTAAAAACCGCCTGGCGCCTGCTCTACGCCCGCCGTGGCGAGCACTCCCCCGGCCGCACCATGCAGGCCCTGCGCGAGATCGAGAACGACGGGCTGGTCAACGACGAACATGTGCGCTATCTCGTCGATTTCCTGCGGCGAAAGCTCGACTTCGGCATCTTCGGCCGGGTGCGTGAGCACGACCGGACCGACACGCCGGAAGATCGGGCCGCGTTCTACGAAGAATCGAAGACGGAGCCTCAGGCATGAAGGAAGCGCTGCCTGTCGCCGTAATCGGCGCGGGTCACATGGGCCGGCATCACGTGCGCAAGTACGCCGAGATGGATTCGGCAAAGCTGATCGCCGTTGTGGATGCCAACCTCGAACGGGCCAGAGAGCTCGCCGAACCACTGGGGGTCAAGTACGCCACGGAGCTGACGGCCGATCTGGGGGATGTGGCGGCGGTGAGCATCGCCGTCCCGACCGTAGACCACCTGCCCATCGCCAAGCCGCTGATCGAGCGTGGCGTAGCGGTGCTGGTCGAGAAGCCGCTGGCGTCCACGCTCGCGGACGCCGAGCAAATCGCCGCCCTGGCCAGGAAGCACAACGCGATCGTGCAGGTCGGGCATACCGAGCGGTTCAACCCGGCAGTGCGGGCGATCGATCGGCTCGGCGTGCGGCCGAAGTTCGTCGAGACCCACCGCATCAGCCCGTTCACGTTCCGCTCGGCGGACGTCGGCGTCGTGTTCGACATGATGATCCACGACATCGACATCCTGCTGCACCTGGTGCGGGAGGAGATCCAGCAGGTGGACGCCGTCGGCGTGAATGTGCTCAGCAAGCACGAGGACATCGCCAACGCGCGGGTCCGCTTCGGGGCCGGGGCAGTGGCTAACCTGACGGCGTCGCGGCTGGCGCTGAAGACCGAGCGCAAGCTGCGGGTGTTCTGCGAGCACGCCTACGTCTCGCTCGATTACCAAAACAAGGTCGGGATCGCGATCACGCTCGACAAGAACCTCGACGTGCTCAAGCTCGCCCGCGAGCACAACCTCGAGGACCTCTCGCAACTAGCCGGCCTCGACTTCGGCAAGATGGTCACCGTCGAGCCACTGACCATTCACGACAAGGATGCGCTCCAGGACGAGCTCGAAACCTTCCTGGACTGCGTGCGGAACAGGAAGCAGCCGCCGGTCAGCGCTGACGCCGGTGTCGCCGCCATCCGCCTGGCCACGATGGTCGTCGACTCGATCAAGAGCCACCGCTGGGATGGCGACGACTCCGGACGGATCGGGTTAGAGGCGGACATCGTACGATCCCAGGCAGACAACAAAAGACGCTAACCAAGACCCAAAGAGCCGCGGGCTTCAGCCCGCGCGGCCCCGCGCAGGCCGAGGTGGGCGGCTCGTTACGACGGAGTCTCCAATACCACTAAAGCAGAAACCGGCAACGGATGCCCCCAAACAGAACAACAAGCTATCGCAATCCACAACGTGGCCCACGGCTTCGGCCGTGGAGAACGCGAGTCACTTCGAGATCCGTGTCCCACACGACCGAAGCGACGGGTCATCGACATCATCGCGCGGCCCGTTTCCTGCTCCTCGGGTCTCTGTCTGCCGCTTTGCTATTCGGCACCATGCCGCTCGGCGGCTGTCATTCGGACGGCAAGACAACCCTGCCACGGCCCACCGGTCGCGCACAACCCCGGCCGATGCCTTCGCCGGTGAAGGCTGTCTGGGTCGCGCGATTCCATTACCGCTTCCCCGATGACATCCGCACAATCATGCGAAACTGCGCCCGAGCGGGCTTGAACACCGTGCTCTGGCAGGTACGCGGCGAAGGTACCGTGCTGTACCCTTCGAGAATCGAACCGTGGTCGGCAGAGTACGCCTATCGCGATCCCGGCTTTGACCCGCTGCAAATCGCCGTCGAGGAGGCGCACCGCCACGGGCTATGGATCGAAGCCTGGGTCAACGTGATGCCGGGCTGGAAGGGATCCCAGCCCCCGCCGATCCGGAGCCAACTCTGGCACACGCATCCCGATTGGTTCCTGCACGACGCCGCGGGACAGCGGCAGCCACTCGGCAGATTCTACGTCATCCTGAATCCGTGCCTGCCCGAGGTGCGCCGCCATATCGCAAGCGTGATCGAGGAGATCGTCACGGACTATGACGTGGATGGCGTCCAGCTCGATTACGTCCGCTACGCCTGGGATTCCACGAAGAACGCCCGCAGCCTTTACCCGCGAGATCCGACGACGCTGAGGTTCTATCGCGAACAAACCGGCCGGCACCCGGATGACGACCTCCAGGCCTGGGACCGGTGGCGCGCCAGCCAGCTCACCCGCCTCGTCGGCCAGATCAAGGACTCCGTCGAGCAGCATCGGCCCGGCGCGACACTCACCGCTGCCGTCTGGTCCAGCCCGCAAGTCGGGTACCGCGATTACCTCCAGGACGGCATCGCTTGGCTGCGCACGGGCATGGTCGACGCCGTCATACCAATGGCCTACACGATCGAGCTGGACCGGTTCGAAGGCTACATCGAGGCGTACCGCCGGTCGGCCCCCAGGGGTCGCGTTATCCCCGGGCTCGGCATCTACAAACACGAGACCCGAGAGCAACTCGGCCGGCAACTGCAGCAATGCCGCAACTGGGGCGGCGACTTCGCCTTGTTCTCCTACGACTCGCTCCACGCCACCGCCGGCGACCGCGGCAAGTCGATCGACCCACGGAAGAGCAGGCTTCGCCAGATGCGTACAGGCACGGTGCGGCGTTTTCAGTCGGAATGATCGCTGCGACGAGAAACGAGCGCAGCGCACCGCGATGGCAATCGGTCGCGTACTCGAACCATAGGACAGCGTGGAGTGTTCACTATGAACGCGAGACGATTCCAGTTTGCTGCTGCGGCAGGCTTCCTGAGCATTGCAACCATGGGCGCGGCCTCCACGCCGGCCGCTGCAGAAGAGGTTTCTCAACGCGACGAGCCTTTGGCGTGGTGGCGTGCGGCGCGCTTCGGCCTGTTCATCCACTGGGGACCGGTGGCCCTGAAAGGCACCGAGATCGGCTGGTCGCGCGGCAGAGAGGTACCGACCGAGGAATACGACAACCTGTACAGGAGCTTCAACCCGACCGAGTTCGACGCCGACGAATGGGTGCGGATCGCCAAGGCGGCGGGCATGAAGTACATCGTCATTACGTCGAAACACCACGACGGGTTCTGTCTGTGGGATTCCGCGTACACCGACTACGACATCATGTCCACGCCATTCCATCGCGACGTCCTGGCGGAGCTCTCCGCAGAGTGCAGGAGACAGGGCCTGAAGTTCTGTGTGTACTACTCGATCTGCGATTGGCACCACCCGGACTACCCCACCGACAGCCCCGGCGGCAAGGGCCGCAAGCCCAACCCGAACATGCCGCGCTACGTCGAGCACCTGAAGAGCCAACTCCGCGAACTGCTCGAGAGCTACGGTCCGCTCGGCCTAGTGTGGTTCGACGGGCAGTGGGAGCCCCCTTGGACACCCGAGCACGGCAACAACCTTTACCGGTTTCTCAAAGACATCCAGCCCGACCTGATCATCAACAACCGCGTCAGCAAGGCCAGCCATGGGGCGGCCGGAACGACCAAACAGAAC
>Ga0114922_10006674_pt1 | contig 10569 bp, 9 predicted proteins | sample AartaG_FD_100975 | JGI IMG/M metagenome (GOLD analysis project Ga0114922, IMG submission 100975) | Deep subsurface microbial communities from Aarhus Bay to uncover new lineages of life (NeLLi) - Aarhus_00045 metaG | ecosystem: Environmental > Aquatic > Marine > Oceanic > Sediment | place: Aarhus...
ATCGACGGCCAGGCCCGCCGCTTCATCGAAGCCGACTTCGGTAAACCGCTCATGGGCATAGCTGATGGATGACGAAGCATTAATGCGCACATAGCCGTGTTCGTATCCCTTTTCTTTGAGTATACGCATTATTTCAGAATAACTTCCGCCCTGAGCCCCCACGCCCGGGATGAGAAGCGGCAGTGACTGACCATTCTGCAGCACTCTTTCTATGCAGGTGCTGAAATCCCTCTGTGTAGCGCCAACCACTGCACCGACTCCGGGATGCTGCACCGCCCATGATCCGATCGTGCCGAGTACCCGCTCATAGAGCGGCATACCAGAATCGAGACCACTGAACTGAAAGTCCCTGGAACCCGGGTTTGAGGTCAATGCCAGAATATAGAATCCCCTGTCTTTGTACCCTGTAAATGGCTCTATAGCGTCGAATCCCATATAGGGATTCAGGGTCACCGCGTCGCCTCCAATCACCTCGAATACAAAGCGCGCATAGGCTGTAGATGTTCGCCCGATGTCCCCGGCCTTCAGGTCTATTATCACCGGCAGGTCCAGTTTCTTTGCAGCTTGGGCGAGTTTCGAGAGTGCCTGAAGGCCTTCTGAGCCATACTGGAGATAGTAGGCCGCATTGGGTTTGACCGCTGATATCCTGTTCGATATGGCCCCAAGTATGATTGAAAAGTAGCGAACGATTTCATCGCCGAGATTCCGCGATGTATCGATCTTCATCCTGTCTACCACAGGGTCCATGCCGAAGCAAAGCACCGACCCGCTCCTTCCAAATGCCTCACCGAGCTGCTGCAGGTATGGATGCTCTATCATGATTTTTCTCCTCACCCTTTCAGGTTTCTCGATCCGGGTTTTACCGCCGGTATGTTTTGAGCGCAGAGCGGACAGGCATCGGGCTTATACATGGGAACGTCCATCTCGAGTGAGTAGTAGTAGGGCTCATCGGGTTTGAACCTGCCGCTCGATCGATTTACGATTGACGCGTAGCCTCTCACCGTACCGCCGGCAGCACGTACAGCATCACTAACCTCGATTACTGAACCGCCTGTCGTTATGACATCCTCCACGATGAGCACCGCTTCTCCCCTTTCGATTCGAAAGCCCCGACGTAATGTCATCATACCCTGCTCCCGCTCCAAAAAGATCGCCCTTGTACGGAGCAGGCGGGCGACCTCATAGGCGACGATGATACCGCCAACCGCCGGTGCGACAACAGTATCGATATGCCGTCCCGAAAAATGCTCAGCTATGTCCTCCATGAAGGCGAGGGAGGTATGGGGATCGGAGAGCAGCAGAGCACACTGAATATAGGTATCGGAGTGGTTGCCGGATGTGAGTAAGAAGTGGCCTTCCAGCAGAGCACCCGTGGATTTGAGCAGCTGAACAGCTCTATCATGTTCCATATTCTTCCCCTCCTCCCCTACTCCATGCTAGGGGAGTTGACCACCCATGAGGGTAATGAGAAGCGCCTGTGCCGTATAGAGCCTGTTTTCCGCCTGTCTGAAAATCACCGACCCCTCACAGTTGATAGCGTACTCATCGATCTCGAAACCTGGATGAACGGGCATATCATGCATCACGTGGACATCACTTCCCTCTATAAGCCCACGATTGACCTGATAGGGTAACAGGAGTTTCATACGCCGTTCCTTCTCTTCGCGATAGGCATCATCATGAAAAAGCTCCATGTTAACCCAGGTGTCCGTATATAAAAAATCACATTCCTTGAGAGCATTTTGGAGATCGAGGGTTTCAACCACAGTATCCCCTTTCGCCAAGCACTGTACAACATCGGGAGGGATCTCATCCCGGATTGGCGTTACCAATGTCAGATGAACACCTACCTTGCTGCATGCGAGAAGAAGCGAGTTTGCGACATTGTTCTGGACCCCGATGTAACAGATCGACGTGTCATAACTTCCCTTCACTTCAAAAACAGTCATGAGATCAGCGAGAGTTTGTGATGGGTGGTACAGATTACAGCATCCGTTGATAACCGGGATGTGAATGGAATCCGCAAGTTCTCTTAAATCCTCGTGATGTATAACCCTCGCCATGATACAGTCGAAAACTGTCTCCAGATAGCGCGCTTCATAGGAAATGGGGGAGATGGAGAAATTGCTGCTTTCCCAGCCCATGACCACCGTATCACCGCCCAATTGTTTCATGCCGAGCTCGAAAGCGGCCCGGGTGCGGGTCGATGTTTTCTGAAAAAGTAGGAGCAGAGATTTTCCTGTGAGACTATCACTGTATTGAGCAGAGTTTCTCTTGATATCGATTGCCAGTTCTATAAGGGAAAGGATTTCCCCCTCTGACAGCTCGTTCACTGAAATTATCTTTTCTTCCATCGTTTCCCTATATGGGAGTGCATTTCACGTCCAACGATTCGTCAGCGGCTGTAGGTTCCCATGAGCTCACCTTGGCCGAGAATATGTCCCTCGATTTCCCTGAGGAGCTTCTTCTTCGTCAGCCCCGGGCCTGTCTTGAGTACCGTATCGAGTGCATATACCTTGAAGAAGTAACGATGCGTACCACTTGGGGGACAGGGCCCACCGTATCCATACCGTTTGAAATCGCTGACGCCCTGAACTGTTCCGTCACTCAAGCTTTCCTTCTTCGCGACATTCTCCGGTAGTGAATTGGCTGTTGCCGGGATGTTGTACGCCACCCAGTGTACCCAGGTACCCATGGGTGCATCGGGGTCGTCAGCAATGAGCGCGTAGCTTTGCGTTCCGTCTGGGCCTCCGGTCCAGGTCAGGGGCGGGGAAATATCCGCACCATCACAGGTATACGGTGCCGGAATAACACCACCCTGCTGAAAGGCTGTGCTCGTCACCTTCAGTTCCATAGGGGTTCCCTCCTTTTGTCTGTTCTTTGCGAGAAGGGTTTGCGTAGAGAAAAGAATGGCAATGCAGAACGTAATGAGAACTGCCCGTTTCATCATGTTTTTACCCTCCCCTTCGTTCTGGAGTAACAGTGAAGGTCACATAGGGTGCATCATGTGCTCCATTGTACCGTCTTCATCTTCCTTTTTCAACTCTCATGTGCATGGTGCTACAATATTCTTCAGTAAGAAGAGGTTTTTGCAGGGGTAAGGCTCGATGGTAATACGCAACAGATACGCGTCAATGCTCGGTATGCCGCCCGTCGTACTCCTGAATCTTCTTTCGCACTGCAGATTCAGCCTCAGTGTATATTTCCTGAATCTCGGGATCGAAAAAGTTGAAGACCCGTTTCTCAAAGGGCTCATCGATTCGTGCAATCAGCCTCTTGGTAAAATCTTCGATATCCTTACCGTAGATATGGTAAGAATCAGCATGCCAGTTCAATCGCCCAAGCTCAACAACTTTATCTGCTCTGTCTGCGATACCCTGTGCAATGACCTCCCTGTTGAACTGTATGATGCCGAACATGTTCATGAAATTCGCTCCCCAGGCGTCATTGCTTCTGAATCGTACATTGCAGTTGAGATGCCAGGCTCCATCATCATTTTCCACGATACGGTAATGGAGTGATTGGAGGCAGGGAGGGTCATAGCAGGTGAGGTCAATATTCGGCATCCACGTGATCATCTGCGCCTGTCGCGTAAAGGGCTGCTGCGAAAGCTTTTCGATCACCGCCTCGATCTGATTTATCCTGAATGGTCCTACAGAACCCTGTACACCCTTCCCCTCCGAGAGCTCTTTCCATGTTCCGTAGTCGTGGAGCCGCCAGTGATAGGTGTACTCCCAGCGGGTATCCTCTGGATCGTTCATGCTCTTCATCCAGTGGTCCTTTGCCCCCTGAAGCTCCATCACATACTCACGAAGGTCTTCGATACCTCCTGGAAATGCCTTATGTATCATCGGGTCTGACCAGGGCTCTTCGATGGTGATGTTCATTGTCGCATCGATACTCGGGGGATCCTCGTCTCTGTCATACTGTGTGCGCATGGGAAGACCCTTGTCATAGAGGTTTACGAGGGCCTTCTCATAGGCCCCGGCAAGGCTTGTGTCCGAGACATGCAAAACAGGAATATTCTTCATCGCCTTATCCACCTGAATTATGGAACCATGGGAGAATTATTTGGAGACTGCCGCCTGTTTCTCCACCAAAGCCTGGGCAATTCGTGTTGCATCTTCCTTACGATCAACCGTCGTCACAACCTGAATGTACCTGGACATCTTTCTCCCCGCAGCACTCTTAAACGAGCTGATAGCTATCAATGCTCTGAATGCTATCTCATTATACTCCTCTTCAGTGAAATGAGAAATGAAAAATACAGGCCGCTGAAGTGTTATGAGAAAGGTACTGTCAGAGCATGACTGTCAGGCAGGCTTGCAGTGGAAAAGCATCACATCTCCGAAGTTGAAGAGCTTGGCGAGCCGGTCGCCCGGTTTTTTAATATACAGGGGCCGTTTACCGGCAGGGATACCACCCCACGAGACCTGTTTCAGGACCTCAAAACCAGTTTTCCTCAACAGGCTCTTCATGGTCTTTTTTGAGAAGAGGTACACATGATCAGGGATCGCGGATCGCCAGTTCTTCCCTGCAACCCGTGCCTGCATTCCCGAGACGTTCGGGGTGGTAAGCACCATGTATCCCTCTGGCTTGAGGATGCGCCTTACCTCCAGGAGAAGGCCAATCGGATCGGGCACATGCTCGATCAGATGCGAGAAGTGTACTGCATGGAAAAAGGAGTCAGGAAACGAGGCCTGCTCAAGGGTACCGACAAAGACATTGAGGCTGAAATGTGTTATCGCATATTCGGCTGATTCCCTGCAAATCTCCACACCATAACAATCCCAACCCTTCCTTTTCATGTGATTGAGAAGCAGTCCCGTGGCACAGCCAATATCGAGGAATTTCTTTCTTTCGCTGTCATTGCAACAGAGGGAATCGAAGCGTATATCTTTTAATCCAAGCTTCATCAGATTAAAGAAATTGACCTGATTGGTGACCTCATAGTCAAAATAATTTTCTCTGTACCGTTTCTTCAGATCATTGAAAACAGGCCGGGGATTCTGATAAACAAGACCACAGTTCGTGCATCGCTGATAGCCGAATCCATCAAGCTGAAGAAAGAGCTCGGTTTTTTCTGAACCGCACACATTGCATTTTATACTTTCAAGTATTTCGGACATATCAACACCCGACCCCACATGCAGGGTAACAGAGGATCACAACCATGTATCAGTAATAATATCGGTTTAAAAGGAGGATCGTTCACCCTTTAACGAGTATGCCGTACCGCCACAGTAGCCCGGCTAGATTTTTGTCAATGAGAGCCCTGACTTCATGGCCCATTGCTCCGTATGCCCGATCAATGGATTTCCCATGCATCCTGAGCTCCACTATCGTTATTGGCAGCATCGCTTCAGGTGAGATGGCGATGGCCTCATCCCCCACAGAGAGCGGGTTCTTCACAGATATGCGTATCTCACGATCCGCACACTCTCTGATAAAACCGAGAACCTGCTGCGATCGTTCAGCACCCCTATCATAGCTCTGCATGGGCTCAGAATCCGGGAACAGAAAGCCTTCAGTGAAACCATGGCTGTCGGTCAATCCGATGAGCCGAACAGCTTCAGGATCGATTACGCTCGATCCATCAATGAATACATCATCGATGACTCGCCTGTAGGCTCGTGCTATCAACGCAACATACAACAGGTTCTTTGTCCTTCCCTCTACTTTGTATCCATGTATGGGAAGGTTTTTTAATTCTGGAACTCTCCTCAACAGGCAGAGGTCCTTTGAGTTGAGGATGTAGCTGCCCCGTGCATCCTCCTCGATTTCGAAGCGCTCGACCTCCCTGGTCTCTTCCACAAGTGCATAACGCCACCTGCAGGTGCCGGCACATGCACCCCGGTTTGCATCGCGGCCTGTGAGGAAACTGGAGAGGAGGCAACGGCCCGAATAGGACACGCACATAGCGCCGTGTATGAAGATCTCAAGTTCAATACCCCCAGATTCCTGGCACATCCGCACGAGTTCCTCATACCGCAGCTCCCGTGCCAGAATAACCCGCTCCACACCCTCTTCACGCCAGTACTGCAGAGCCTGGGAGTTCGTTGTATTGGCCTGTGTACTGAGGTGAAGTGGGATGTTGATTTTGCGCTTCCTGATAATCCTGATAATGCCAGGGTCGGAGACGATGAGGGCATCAGGTTTATACTCTTCCATGACATCAAGGAACCGATCAACACGATTCAGATCACCCTCATGGGCGAAGAGATTGCATGCAACGTAGAACCGTTTTCCCAGGCTGTGGGCCTCATCGATTGCCTGTCCGAGGGAAAGCTCATCAAAGGAAATGTATTTCGTGCGCAGAGAGAGACCAGGTAATCCGGCATACACGGCATCGGCACCATAGGCAAGGGCATAGGAAGCTTTTTCACGATTTCCTGCAGGGAGGATGAGCTCAGGTTTGATCATTGGTTGCAAGCTTAAGCTTGTCCAGGGGGGCTTTTCTCTTTTCCGTTTTGGGTTTGGATGATGCAGCCCTGGGTTTGGGAGGTGAAGACTTCTTTTTTTCAGGAGGGCCTTTGTGTATACCGACGATATCCTCGATTTCCTTCCGGTCGAGCACCTCTTTCTGCAGGAGGCGCTTGGCGAGTCTGTCGAGAGTGGTCTTGTTTTCAATAAGTATCTTTTTTGCTTTTTCAAATGCATCATGCACAATGCGCTTGATCTCATCATCGATGAGTTGAGAAGTTTTCTCACTGTAGTCCTTGTGCCGCGCGATTTCCTTACCGATGAATATCGGCTCCTCTTTCTGGCCATATTGAAGCGGGCCGAGCTTTTCACTCATACCCCATTCGCACACCATCCGTCTGGCTATACCCGTCGCACGCTCAATATCATTCTTTGCCCCTGTCGTAATACCCCCGGCACCGAACTGCAACTCTTCAGTAACTCTCCCGCCCATGAGCAGCGTCACCTGGTCTGCTACATAATCCTTAGTGAGGTTGTGCTTATCTGTTTCGGGAAGGCTCTGCGTAAGGCCAAGAGAGAGGCCTCGCGGAATAATGGTCATCTTGTGTATAGGATCAGCGTTTGGCAGAAGCATACCCAGCAGCGCATGCCCCGCCTCGTGGTATGCGGTCACCTTCTTTTCATCCTCGGAGATGATAATGCTCTTTCGTTCGGGCCCCATGAGCACCTTGTCCTTTGCAAACTCGAACTCCTCCATACCCACCTTGCGCTTGTCCCTGCCGGCCGCGAGCAACGCAGCCTCGTTCACGAGGTTTGCAAGATCTGCCCCGGAAAACCCAGGTGTTCCACGTGCGATGACCTTAAGGTTGACCGTTTTAGCAACTGGTATCTTCTGCACATGTACCTTGAGTATGCCTTCCCTTCCCTTGATATCGGGGATGTCGACGACGACCTGCCGATCGAATCTGCCCGGTCTGAGCAGAGCGGGATCGAGTACATCCGGCCGGTTCGTGGCAGCAACCACGATAACGCCCTCGTTTTCTTCAAAGCCATCCAACTCAACGAGCAGCTGATTGAGCGTCTGTTCCCGCTCATCATGCCCGCCGCCGTAGCCGGCACCCCTGACCCTTCCCACAGCGTCCAGCTCATCGATGAAGATAATGCAGGGTGAGTGTTTCTTCCCCTGATCGAAAAGATCACGAACCCGGCTCGCACCGACACCGACAAACATCCCGACAAAATCCGACCCGCTCATGCTGAAGAAGGGGACATCCGCTTCACCCGCAATAGCTCTGGCGAGAAGGGTCTTGCCGGTTCCAGGCGGACCGATGAGCAGGAGCCCCTTGGGTATCTTCGCACCGAGTTTCGTGTACTTGCTCGTGTCTCTGAGATAATCGATTACTTCTTTCAACTCTTCCTTCGCCTCGTCGACACCCGCAACATCGGCGAAGGTCACCTTTTTAGCAGAATCCGGCTGAAGCCTAGCCCGACTCTTACCGAAAGACAGGGCCTTGTTACTGGTACCCTGAATCTGTCTGAGCATGATAAACCAGAAAACCCCCAGAATAAGCAGCCATGGAATAATCCCTACGAGGGCATTGAGAAATGGAAAGCTCTTCTTCATTTCACCTTTGAAATCGATGTTGTTGGCCAGAAGCATGGGAATGAGGTTGGGATCATCATAGGGAATAATGGTGTGGAAGGATATGAGAGGCGTGTCACCGCCCGAAATGTAGCCGTAAATGTCCTTGTCAACAATCCTTATCTGCTGCACCTTGCCGTCTTCAATGAGCTGGACGAGCTGTGAATAGTCGACTTCCTCGTAGGTTTCCCGGGGCTTGTTGAACATGAACATCAGAAAAAGTGCTATGAGCCCAATGATCGCAATCAGTGCGAGCCTATTTGAAGGTCTGAAATTCTTGATGTCCTTTCTGTTGTTATCCAAGTTGTTCCTCTTCAGGGTTGGACAAACTCCCCAATATAGTCAAGCTCCCGATACCTCTCATTATAATCGAGCCCATATCCAATGACAAACTGGTCCCCGACCTCGAATCCCCGAAATCGAATCGGTATTTCAATCTCTCTTTTGCATCTTTTATCGAGAAGTGTACAGACATGGAGACTCTTCGGATTGTGGAGGCTCAGATATTTGAGTATGTAGTCGACCGTGTAGCCTGTGTCAACGATATCTTCAACCAGTAGAATGTGCTTCCCGCGCACATCCATTTTGAGGTCCTTGATGATGCGAACATCACCGGTACTCTCCGTTCCCTTATAGCTCGTTGTGGCAATAAAATCTATACTAATGGGGGATGTGATATGCCTGCAAAGATCGGCTAGAAAGATAAAGGCCCCTTTCAGATTACAGATGAGTATGATTTCTTCATCACCGTAATTATCTGAAATACGTTTACCCAGCTCCTTCACTTCGTGCTGGATCTGATCTCTGGAAAAGATGACCTTTATGTTTTCCAATCTCTCAATTCACCCACGAGAACATTTACCGTACGATCGGTAATCATGTATTCTTCAGACACCCTGTTGTCCATGCCGTAAAACGAACAGAAGACTCCGATGACCTCGTTGTTACTTTCCAGAATGGGAACGCAACCCCTTGATGTACCATCAACCTTGTGATCGATAAACAGATCCTTTATCTTCTTTCGGCCGACATTTTTCAGGGTTATTTTATCCCCTGTTTTTCTACACCGTATGCTGATTGGTAGTTGGATCTTATCGTAATCTAAATAGATCTTGTCTCTTGCAAGCTCTTTTTTTTCAAAGCTCCCTTTGTTTTTCCGGAGATGAAATATCAGTTCTTTGCCAATCTCAGGAATACGCTGAGCACTTCCGATTTCATGTACATGGTAAAGATACCCTGGCACCCTGGTATCGACAACTCTTTTCTTGAACACGAGTGAATCATACTCCTTGAACACCGAAACGAAGTTGTTTTCATAGATTGTCTTGTTCCCCTGTACGTTTCCTGCAGAAATGAGATCGAGCACCTTGTAAGGGAGATACCCCTTTCTCATCTCATTTCCATTGTCAATAAGCTGTTCATACATGAGAACCACGATCCTTCTACGGATGGCAGCATCGAGCTTTGCAAACTTGCTGTAATGGAGCCTGAACCCTGTGCTGTCTTGGTCTTCAAGAACGGTGTCCATGGTGCTGCGGGTGAGCCGATCAAGCAGCATATTCTCTTCACGCTGAACCATTGCAAAGATGCCAAAGTGTTCTCTATACCTTCGATTGATCTTTTCGAAAAGCGGCAGAATTTCATAGCGTATTCTGTTTCTCGGAATATTCCAATCAAAGTTTGTGCTGTCGATTCGATAGCGAATGCCACTAAACTGGAGATACTCCAGTATTCGGCCCTTGCTCAGTTCGAGCAGGGGATGAATCACAGAGCCGAACCGCGGATGTATTCCACTGACACCGCTGGGCCCCGTGCCGGTTGCCAGACGATAGAGGACCGTTTCGATATTGTCTTCCAGCGTATGACCTGTTGCAAGCTTTTTAAATCCCGATTTGTGCATGGTATCGAAGAGGAACTGATACCGAATCCTGCGTGCCGCTTCCTCTGGGGATTCTCTCCTCTCCCGCAGTGATCCTATCTGAAGCTTAGTACTGTAATAGGGTAACCCTATACGAGCAGTCATATCCTCAACAAATTTCTGGTCAAGATCTGCATCGGAACCACGAATTCCATGGTTAACATGTGCGACCCCCAGGTCGAGCCTGAAATGATTCTGTAGTACATGAAAGATGTAAAGCAGGGCAGTGGAGTCGGGTCCGCCCGAGACGGCAAGAAGGATTTTATCCCCTTCCACAAGGAGCTGATTCTGAACACAGAAGTCCCTTACCTGTTGAAGAATTGAAGGACGGGATTCATTCATATTTACTACCTGGAGGAAGACTGACAGCGGCAAACATGACCGGATTATTTAGAGTGCCTGTCGAGTTTCAAACCCGTCAACAAAGAGAATCATAAATTTTGTACAAATAAGCATGGTGCTGGCGAACGAAGTTCGCCCTATCTATTGTTATACCTGTTCATCGCCTCGTCTATTGAGACTGTCATCATGACGTAGAGGGCCTCAACGACTTTTTCCGATTCAGCATAGAAAGTTGTCAGTTCAC
>Ga0114922_10006675_pt1 | contig 10568 bp, 10 predicted proteins | sample AartaG_FD_100975 | JGI IMG/M metagenome (GOLD analysis project Ga0114922, IMG submission 100975) | Deep subsurface microbial communities from Aarhus Bay to uncover new lineages of life (NeLLi) - Aarhus_00045 metaG | ecosystem: Environmental > Aquatic > Marine > Oceanic > Sediment | place...
CCTGTCCTGAAGATACCCAAATAAGCGCTCTATTTTCCCTTTTGCTTCTGGATTTTTCGGGTAGTGATGAAGAAAAGCAATCTTTAGCTCTAAGAGAGAGCGATGGATCTCTGTTTGGATTCTCTCTAAATCAACTCGATACTCAAAGTGCATAGAAAAGCCAGATCTAATGAACTTGAACTTTGAGTCATTATCAGTGTAAATAGCTTCAAATATGCCATATTTCTCAATGGCTTGCCGGATAATACACATATTAGCCCAGGTAGTGTCAGAGGGAAATATCTTGGCTGCTAAGATAGCTCTTGAGAAATCATCTTTCATAGCTACAAGATAAGTTCTCTTCTTAAGATGAGGAATCCAAAGATGTTCTGATGTATCCATCTGAACAAGGCGACCAAAGCTATCTTTTTCAAAGGGCTTTCTCTTTCTTCTTCTGTTTTTAGGAGGCTCATAGCGCTCGTTTTCCTTTAATATCCTCTTGATGGTGGTAGGATGTTTTCTAATTTCTACTTCCTCTTCTAATTTGTCAGCTAAATGAGAGTGATTTATGCGGGGATACTTATCAAAGATCTCCACTACCTTTTTCTTAATGGGTTCTTCGGTTCTGTTCCAGGCAGGATGAGATCGATGATAGAGAAGACAGTCAAGGCTCTTTTTGCCTTCCTCAAATCTTCTCATTAATCTTCGCATCTGGCGGTAGGAGATCTTAAGCTCCTTAGATGCTTCTTTTAAATTAATTATTCCCTCTTCTATTAGGCTTAAAATCTTGTATCTCTCTAATATTTTTGCTGAATGAAATTTACCTTTTTGCATTAGGAACTCCTTGATGGATAATGTTTAGATATTTTCTTTAAGGAGAGGACTATTTCCTGAGACCTTGCTCTTTTAAGATTTTGATGAGTTTTTCTCTTAAGGAAAGAGAAAACTTAGAGGAGGGCTCAGGAACTTTTTCTTTGCTCTTAGGCCGATAGGCAGAGCGGGCTATTTGAAATAGCTCTCTTAGTTCCTTTCTGGAGTAAGGATAGTCTTTAATATATTCATCAAATGAGGGGTCTTTACCTTGCTTCAGCTCCTTTAGATACCGGGAAAGGAGATGACTCATAAGCTCGTGTTTTTTGCTCAAAAAGGGGCCTCCTTTTCTTAAAATACTTCCTTAAGTTTTTTATTGCTCTGTAATAAGTAGATTTGGTGGCCTCCCTGCTTTCTCCTGAAGTAAGAGATATCCTTGAGAAAGGAACCTCTTTTATTGCATGAAGAATAACAGCTTTTCGTTGTCTTAAAGGAAGACTCTTTATGGCTTGGCACAGGAGAAAAATTGAGTGTTCCTTTTCTCTTCTTTCTACAAAAGAGGATTCTCTTTCCAGGTATAAATGGTTTTCCCTAAGAAGTCTCTTTAGTTGGCTTCGCTTTCTGAAAAACCTTGAGATCTCATTTTTAGCAATAAGATAAAGCCAGGTGACAAAAGATGTCTCACCCCGAATGTCTTTGATGTGTTTAAAGACTCGAACAAATACATCCTGGGTGATGTCCTGGGCATGCTCTCGATGATTTACTCGTTTGTAAATATAGCCATAGATTGGTTCTAGGTATCGACGGTAAAGTTCATTAAAAGCTTTAAGGTCACCTTGTTTTTCGCTCTCCATCAAATAGTGATCAGGAAATAGCATCAGACATCTCCTCACTCTGAAGGATTTTTTCCTCTCTATATATATAGACCCTTCAGAATGAGAAAAGTGTCGCTTTCTTAAAATCAATTTTACAACAAAAACTAAGTAAGTGAAGTCAGAGGGAAAAAGAATTCTTTAGGTAAGTATAATGGTGGGAAAATCATTCAAACATTTGATCCTAAAAACGGACACTCTAGCTTAGAAGTTAGAGAGGTCATTCTATTAACTAAATGACAGACTTAATGCGAGAGGAGTTTCCCCAAAATTTTTAGAACTCAGAAATATTTAAAGGTAGCCATAGTTGTGGAGTTGGGGGAGTAGGGTCTTCATTTTGCCTGCAGAATTTTCTCCCAAATAGTAAATTGTAGATTCCGTCACAAATTGCATACTGTTTGAAAGGTGGAATCTCAAATAGTCTTTTCGATTTCTCATATACCTTCTTTAATAGTATCCTAAGCTTGGCTGCAGCTCCTAAAATGACACTTATGAAAAAGAACACAACCATAATTAAGAAAACAATATTCCTTAATCCTTCATATTTAATTAATCTTACATCCTCGAGCTGATAGGCTCCTTTAATGAATCTGAAAGACTCCTCACACTTCCATCTGGTAAGGTATATCTCCATTATACTGAGGGCATCTTCTCCCGTTTTTACCTCTAGGTTAGTTAAGAGCATAAGAGGCTTCTTTCCCATACCTTTTACTACCACCAAGCTGAAATCTTTATCCTCCTCGAAAGTAAAGGATACCTTCTGGTAGCCTATTCTTATTATTTTCTTTTGGGGAGGCTCTCCTTTAGGATGAATAATAATCTCTGCTTTTTTAGAACATCTGGTATTTTGGGCAATTCTGGCTATGTTTCTCACCTTTCCTACTTTATCTATCATATCTCTTTTGGTGGTCATCCTCACCACGAACTGGATTTCTTTCTCTAGAATAGGAACAAACAGTTTTCTTCTATCTCCACCTCTATCTAGAGCCCATATCCCCTTTTTACCTATTATTCTAATTACATCATCTATAGTATTTAAGATTTCTATATTTTCACTCCTAAAGCCAAGAGCCCTTTTAGAATAAAGCTTTCCATATAGGGGAATTACCTTATCTCCTCGAACATCGGCTCCTACTGCTGCCAGAATGGGCCAGCCATCTTTAATCTTGCCTGTGGAACCATCTCTTACCGGAGCAAGGCCTTCCTGCTTTTCAGAATACTCCTTAGATATATCAGACAAATCCAGAGCTAGAACAGTATCTTTTTGTGTAAAAGGCTTTGCTTCTTTCATGAGACGCTTCTGTATGTTAATGGTGAGGCCTTTAGTCTTCATATGTCTAGAGAGTCTATTTACGGTTTTTATCAAAGGAATATCTTCGTCTAGAGTTCTTGCAATGCTGGTCAGTTTTACATCTTTTGAGGCTTGAATACCGTAGATCATCTGGTGAATAAATTTTCTTTTGGGTTTGTCTAACCCTAAAGATACCTTTGCAGAAAATCTAGCTATCTGTGATCTTATCTGTGTGGCTGTTTTAGCGGGATTAGCCATATTAGAGCCTTTCTTCTTTTTTGGAAGTTTCCCCATAATTCTACCACAACATGCATCTATCTCAAGGCAATTCTCCTATTCCACTTATCTAAACGCTGTATCCCTTATTATATCATCGTTCCAGAAGAAGTAACCCAAAATTTTGGGGAAACTCCTCTAATGCGAGGGTTGACAATCTTAGTATGTTTATTATACTAAAAAGAGAAAGAAATAAAATGAGAATAATAATTAAGGGCAAAGCCTACAATATTAATAAAGAAAATGTAGAAAAGAAGATGAGAGGATTAAGTATTCTGCAGAGATTGGAGGGAAACAGTTTCCCATTAAGCAAGTACTGAGTCAAACCGTAAACCTTCCCAAGCTTGGGTTTACTAGTCAGGAGGCTTTCACTGTTTTGCAAAGGTTAGGTTTTGAAATAATTAGGAGGAACTAAGGAAGCTAAAATTTAACTGATAAGGAGAGAAAGATTAAGTTAGATCTCTTCCTCCCAAAAGATAACTTTTAAAGGACAGTCGGTGCTTTTAGGCATTGTGTATCCTTTTTTTATCTATTTGCAGAGGAGCCTATGGGAATATCAGGGACAAACTGCATCGGCTCCGCGGACAATGCCTGCCCTGAGGCTCTGGTCCGTAGACTCCTTTTGCCCAAACGTATTTCGCCAGTATTTATGCGTCAAAGAGCCTATTTTTTGCTTAACTTTTTTGCTAAAGTCTTGACTGTAGTTGGTTGATAAGTATCCAATATCTTAAATGTTGAGTGAAAAACAATCTAGTGGTTCTAAGCCAATTTACCACACACCACAGAATCAGGAAGGAAGCAAGAAATGGCAGATTTAAAGAAGATTTCAGATAACCTCATTAAGGGGAAAGCTCCTGAGGTTAAGGAACTAGTACAGAAGGCTATTGATGAAGGTGTGAATGTGGAAAAAGTTTTGAATGAGGGTCTGGTAGCAGGAATGAATGTAGTGGGAGCGAAGTTCAAGGCTAATGAGTTCTACGTTCCTGAAATTCTCATTGCCGCTCGAGCCATGAAAGCAGGCATGGGGATTCTAAGGCCAATCCTGGCTGAAAAAAATATCAAAGGAGTAGGTACAGTGGTTCTAGGTACGGTGAGAGGGGATCTTCACGATATAGGCAAAAATTTGGTGGCCATGATGTTGGAAGGGGCAGGATTCGAAATAATTGATTTGGGAGTGGATGTGAGTCCTGGGAGGTTCATAGAGACAGCTAGGGAAAAGAAGGCAGATCTAGTAGGACTTTCAGCCCTCCTTACCACTACTATGCGCTCCATGGAGGATGTCGTCAAGGCGGTGGGAGATTCTGGTCTCAAGGACAAGGTTAAGGTGATGATTGGTGGTGCCCCCATCACCCAGAGCTATGCTGATGAGATAGGAGCTGATTGCTATGCTCCCGATGCTGCCTCAGCGGTTGATGAGGCTAAAGGACTTCTGGGCATTTAATCTTGATTCTGAAAGCTTCGAGGAAGTCACCGACAGTATTTAGATTAGTCTTAAGGAGGAACTGAAAACAAGGCCAGAAGGAGGTGAGAGATTAAGAAAATAAACAGGTCCATTAGTTTGGGGAAAGGAAGGCTTTGCAAGAAAGAAAGTGTTGAAAAATTATTTTCTCCATTGGAAGCTTTCCACAAAAAAAATGAACGATGTCATATTGTAGAGAAATCTTACGATGTTGAGAATAATATTTTGGTCTTGAAGATAGAAGATCTAGTAAGAAAACCGGTACTGTCAAAATTTATATGAGAGAATATGAAAATAGATATGATAGATCAACAAAGCCAAAAGATGAAATCTTCTTTGGAGTAAGGTCATAATTGTTCTTTGAAAATAGAGTTTTAATAGTTGTAGGGCTTGATACTAGAGTAAGAAAAATGGAAGGTTGGTTATTCTGGCTCTACTATTAAAAACTAAATGAGGTTTAATTTAAAAAGCTAGGCTTTTAGCAGGCCCTGAAAATCCTATTGTGGATACTGACGTTCTGTGGATAACCCTTTAGGTTACCCACATCATTTGGATAGCTCTTTGAGCTCTTTACAGTCTCCACAATCCTGCTGCTACTATCTTTTGATCAATGAACCTTTTTAAAAGACTTTAGTTGAGCGAGGGCTCTGTAGCTAACTGGATAACTTTAGCCCATTTGCCCTGAAGGGTATTTATATCCTTTAATTCTTCTATAAGGGTATGGGCACAGAGTAATTAAGAGTAATATGTGGTCGAAGAAAGTTATAGTGGGTAACAAATAAAGTGGTTAAAGCTACTGCTCCGTTCCTAGAGTTAAAACCGTAGGCACATCTTATGTGGAACTTATAGGTGCGGTTAAGTCTTTCAATAAGCTTTTTGAAAGGGCGAAATTCCTCTGATTCTGAATCAAGATTCTGCAAGCCAATAACCTTCTCATGAGCGAGATTAGCCTCATAGCTTTCATTGATGAAGTGAATAATTGCAATGAGGGCAAAAATATTTAGCCTTACTCCGATGACGAGGATGTACTTGTGATAAAGAAGATGAGACCTTACACTTAAGCTGGGTGCGCTTTTTACCATCATTGAAATAGAGGTATTGGTAAGGAGCACTACAAATCTTCGAGATAGAACCTTCCGGTACTTTAGTCTTGGGATTCTTAGTATTGACTTTTTTTGAGAGGATGGCCTCTCTTTTGCTCATAAACAGATAAAAGTTTTTTCCAGTTTAACTTTGGCCTGGTTTTCGAAGGAGTCTTAAGAGGTGGGTTCGGGTCAACAAAGAAATTGCGCTAATTAGGATGCTTTTCTTTGAAATCATCTTTAGGTTTAACAAGAGGATTGCGATTAGCTAAAACATCTAAAAGGCCTTGAGTAATTTCTTCTATTTCTTCACGGGTGAACTTGGAGCAGATCCAGATAACAAAACGAGCAGTTTTTTTCACTAGGTTTGCCTCCTTTTTTTGGTCGATTCCCAAATCCTACTGTAACAAGTAGGGGGAGGCAAGTCACTCTCACTAAAACACTTGACAATAAAGGGTTTAGAACAAAATCATTAAAAAACTTTTGACATTACGGAAAATCAACAAGGAGGTAAAAAATGACCGGAAGAGAAAAATTTTTAAAAATTGCTCATTTTCAATTAACTAATGAAGTTTTTCTGTCTTCTTGGCATCAATGGTTCTGGCATGATGTTCTAAAACGCTGGGTTAAAGAGGGAGCTCCAAAACGAATTCTCCAAGATGATTATAGAGCTGAATATTTTGGTTTTGACAGAGTAGAAGCCGTTCCGATTATTTCCAATGTAATGTGTTTGGGGGAATCTTTTGGACCTCCTTACCCTCCCCCTTTCGTGCCTTTGTTTGAAAGAAGAGTCTTGAAAGAAGATGAACGCCATAGAACAGCAATAGATGAGGGTGGAAGAAAAATTTTGGAGTATAGAGATCAGCCAGAGAGAATGCCTGAATGGCTAGAATTTCCAGTAAAGACAAAGAAAGACTGGGATGAGGTAAAAAAGCGACTGGATCCGAACTCTGTAGAGCGATTTCCGGCCTGGTGGGAAGATAAGGTGAAATGCTGGAAACAAAGAGATTATCCTTTGGGAATAAGCGTAGGGAGTTTCTTCGGATTGTTGAGAGAAATGGTCGGAGTGGAAAACCTGTGTGTTATGTATTACGGTAATCCGAGTTTGGTCCACGAAATGGCTGAATGGATGGAATATTTTGAACTAAAGATATTGGAAAAAGCATTACCCGATGTTCAATTCGATTTTGCTTTTTTCTGGGAGGATATGGCTTATAATAAAGGTTCCCTAATTTCTCCTAAGATCTTCCGGGAATTTATGATGCCCCACTATAAGAAAATAACCGATCTTTTACGGAGTCATGGGATAGATATTATTCTGGTAGACTCAGACGGTAACACCGAAGAGTTAATTCCTCTTTGGGTAGAAAGTGGACTCAGCGGTCAATATCCCTTGGAGGTAACTGCGGGCATGGATGCGGTTAAATTGAGGAAAAAAATTGGCAAGAATTTCATCCTCATAGGTAATATAGATAAACGAGCTCTGATAAAAGGAAAACACGCTATAGATGAAGAGTTAAAGAGAAAAGTGCCTTATCTAATCTCTCAGGGAGGATACTTTCCGGCTGTAGACCATTTTACGCCCCCAGAGGTATCTTTCGAAAACTATACGTATTTTATTGAATCTTTAAAGAAAATGGGCTCATAGTAAGACTGAATAGGTGGTAACAAACGGGATTAGATCAAATAATACACAGAAAGGGGGTGGAAAATATATATTTAAATGTTAAAAACTTGTTGTATTCAAAATGGTGACTAAAAATTGGTTAAAGGAGGAAGTAGATGCATAAGTTGTTGAAAAAGAGATTTCTAGCAACGTTGCTTTGTATGAGTTTTTTGGTCTTTGCGGTCTTAGCGGGAACTGTATTAGCTGCCGAAGACCTTGACTGGTGGAAAGAGGCTGCTGCTCCGTACAAAGGTCAAACCATTACCATATTGGGTGAGTTTACGCCTGTTTCGGAATTCATTCTCGAGTCGGGCACCATTGAGGAGTTTGAAGAAATTACCGGAATAAAGGTTAATTTCCCAATGGCCACGTTTGAGGAGCTTTTTGCGAAATTGATACAAGATCTTGGACAGGGAACTAAAATCTATGACGGTGCGAATATTGAGCAGGATATCATTTTCTCGTTTTATGGAAAGGGATGGCTGGCCAATTTGGATAAGCTTATGGAAGAACACCCGGAGATAATCTATCCTGATTTGGACCTACCCGATTTCAATGTGTCCCGTAATTACGCTACCTACGATGGCAATTTATATGGTATCCCCATCGAGTGTAGCATAAAAACATATGTTTATAGGAAAGATCTTTTCGAGGATCCAGAAATAAAAGAAGCATTCAAGGCTGAGTACGGCCGTGATCTTGCAGTTCCGGAAGACTGGCATCAGTATGAACAAATTGCCAAGTTCTTTACAGATTGGGGGAAGAAGAAAGGGATAGACTTATACGGTCACACTGCTGAAGCTAAAGCTCACGTTGCCTTAGCCTACGAGCTTCTTTTACAGTATTTCCCCCCTTGGGGAATATGGACTTGGGGTATCAATATGGACACTATGCGGGCAAGTGTGGAAAGAGGTGGCACTTTGGACTCTCCGCGAGCCAAGGAAGCACTCCAGTGGTATATTGATATGTTAAAATATGGTCCTCCCGGAGTTCGAACCTACACCTGGGATGAGGCTTTTGCCAGTATGGCCAGCGGTAAGGTGGCCCAGGGGTTGCTCTATTGTGAATGGTTTGCAGACATGCAAACGAATCCAGAAAAATCAGTTGTGGTAGGAAAGTTAGGCACTAACCTTACCCCTACGTTACCTGAGGTTATGAATCACCTGATGAGAAGGAGAGGTTATGATGAAGGATACATAGGGTACATAGAGACTAACCCTCTGGTCGCTTTTGAACCGTCTGAAAATAAAGAACCTACCTTTCTTTTCTTTCAGTGGTTAACCCGCAAATCCTTCATGACTGAATATGTCGTGGCAACTGGTAACGTGCTCAGAAAATCTTCTCTATCCGATCCTGCGGTTATAGAATTAAACGAGAAGCTAAATGGGTATTTGGACTTGCTTACTCGATACGACTTCTTGTATGTTGGTTCTCCTGACTTTGGCAATCACGCTACTTTGATTCAGATATATAAGAGCTGGTTTGAGCGAGCAGTGGCAGGGGAAATTTCCGTAAGTGACTGCTTGGACGGTTTGGCTGAAGAAATAGACCAGATTATGGAAGAGATGGGATACTAGTATTGAGAAAGGTGAGACATTCGGAACTTAAGGGGTGGGAGTTTTTATCTCCCACCCTAGTTCTGTTGTTATTTCTGGGTGTGGTTCCCATTTTGTATGTGATTTATCTAAGTCTCTTTAGATACGATTTATTTTCGGTGGTTGGGATGCGGTATATCGGCCTGGATAATTACCGAAAATTGTTCAGTGACCCTGTATTTTTGTATAGTTTGGCTCTTGGGCTACGCTTTGCAGCTACTACTTGTGTTATTCAGATTTTTCTTGGATTGATTCTAGCACTGTTCCTGGCACGCAATTTCACGGGCAAGGGATTAGTGAGAGGTGTTATATCTTTACCTATTGCTGTTGCTCCCGTAGCAATAGGATCTGTGTGGATTCTGTTGACCAATGTAGAGGTAGGTCCTTTACCCTATCTGGCTGAAAAAATCTTTGGCATTCAATATAATATTGGATTAAGCGCTGGCCAGGCGTTTTTAACCGTAGTCATAATGGATGTTTGGCATTGGACGCCATTTGTGACTTTGGCTTTCCTAGCAGCTCTTACCATGCGTCCTCAAGAACCGCTTGAGGCTGCCAAGATAGATGGGGCCTCCAGTTGGCAGAGTTTTCGCTATGTAACACTACCTTTTTTGGAACCTGTTCTCATTACCGTTGTTTTGATAAGAGTGATGGACGCCCTTAGGATTTACGATGAGGTACGTATACTAACCGATGGAGGACCTGGTTCAGCTACGCGGTTTGTGAGTATTCACATCGCGAAAATGGTTGTGTCACAGGCTCGGTATGGATATTCGGCAACAATGTCCGTATTTGTCCTCTACCTTACTATTGTTATATGTTGGCTGTTATATATTCTTATTTCAAGAAGAGGGGGAGCTGGTGCCACGAAAGCAGCTTAGTTCGGTGGTTACGTACATCGTATGTGCAGTAATAGTATTTTGCACGTTATTCCCTATTTATTGGTTGTTTGTGACTTCTTTAAAAACAAGAATTGAGTTGTTTGCAGGATTGAGTTTTTTACCCAAAAACATGTATTGGGGGAACTACGTGAAGACTTTTTTTGCACAATCAACCTATCGGCGTTTCTTTATTAATTCTCTAATTGTAGCTTCAGGAAATACAGCTCTTGTTATTTTTCTGGCCTTATTGGCCACTTTTGCTTTTTCTCGCTTCAAAATTAAAGGATCTCAAACGTGGTTCTTTTGGCTACTGACCAATCGTATGGCTCCTCCAGCAATTTTTATTCTTCCCTATTACTTAATGTTTAGCTATCTTCATCTAATGGATACTAGAATTGGGTTAATACTGATATACTGCCTATTCAATCTTCCCTTTGCTATATGGCTACTGCAGGGAATGGTAGATAGCATACCCAAAGAGTTAGACGAGGCTGTAAAGATAGACGGTGGCTCTACCTGGAGTGTTCTATGGCATGTAATACTGCCTTTAGCAAAGCCTGGGCTGGTTGTTACTGCTATCCTGATTTGGGTTTTTGCCTGGAATGAATTTCTATTTGCTTCTGTATTGACTCATGTCCACGCTCGGACAATAACCTC
>Ga0114922_10006676_pt1 | contig 10568 bp, 7 predicted proteins | sample AartaG_FD_100975 | JGI IMG/M metagenome (GOLD analysis project Ga0114922, IMG submission 100975) | Deep subsurface microbial communities from Aarhus Bay to uncover new lineages of life (NeLLi) - Aarhus_00045 metaG | ecosystem: Environmental > Aquatic > Marine > Oceanic > Sediment | place: Aarhus...
AAATTCTCCATCACCCAGATTTCATAACCTGAATCTTGGCTTAGGGCACTGTACGCGACGAGGCTTCCATTGGGATGGATACTCATGGAGCCTAGTTCCCGGGCGGCCAGATTCAGCCTCTGTATACTGCCGCCCTCCACCGGAATACGCAGCAGTTCATCGCTGTACAGAACTCCATGATCGCTAGCCGGCATTTCTCCGGAACCAAAAGTCGTTTTGATGACCAAGAGATGCCGTCCATCCGGGGTCCAGGCCGACACGCGGGCGCCATTGATCAGCTCCGGCCATTTAACACTCAACAGGTCTCTGGGATTTTCTCCCCCAACCTCCATGACCTTGACAGTCGAAACCGGCGGCCAGGCTCCGCTGTCTTCGACAAATGCCATGCGGCGTCCATCAGGCGAAATGCTAATAGAAACTCTCATTCTCATATTATGACCAATAAGGTAAACCTCTTTTTTCTCCCGGGATTCGATGTCATAGGATATAAGCGCAGTTTCATTCGTCTGTTTTCTACAGAAAAAGAAAATCCTCTTACCGTCGTGGGAAAGCCCTGGCCTGACGGTTTCAGTTCCTCCATCATCCTCCAGAATAAGGTTTGTCCCGCCGTTTTTGACATCGACGCGGTGGAAATCTATGCGATAGTCCCTGTCTTTTGGTGATCGAAACGCAGACACAAGAAGAGATTTTCCATCAGGGAACCACCGGATAGGCCCAGGTTGGTTCAGTTTATTGGGAAGCTCCCGCTCCTCTCCGGTTTTCATGGAACGGATGATAATGGTAGAGGCTCCCGGCTTAGCCCTGTTTTCCCAGTCGTGCCGGAAGTAGGCCAAATATTTACCGTCATTCGACCAGGATGGTCCGGAGTTGGAACCGACAAACCGGCTGGGAAGCACCTCAGATTTTCCAAAAACATTTTCTGAAGCTGGATTGAAGTCTGCAATGTAAACGTCTACACTATTCGCACTGATTGCATAGTAACATGCGCCCTCATGCGTGAATCCCATCCATTTGCCAAACTGACCGATATCCGCTTTCACCAGCTTGGGCGCTCCTTCACTTTTCCCATCCACGACATCGACCATCCAGGCTCCCGGTTTGCCATCTCGATCACTGATGAACAAAATGTGCTTGCCATCCGGTGTCCAGATGGGTGAGTAGTCGTTAGCGGGGTGCTGGATTATGGGGAATTCGCGGCTTCCGTCCGAGGAAAGCAGAAATATGTCCCTCTGTTCGGCTACGTCTGTTGCTGGCAAACCATAGGCTATATAGCGACCGTCCGGTGAAAGGCTCGTGCTCAAAATTGTGGATAGAGATTTGATCTTTTGTCCAGACTTAATGATTTCCAAAGATCCATCCTTTACAGAGACGAAAGCAATCTCGTTTCTGAGGTTCCGCTGGTCTCTTGCAAAAAACGCTGTGAGAATCCTTTTCCCATCCGGGGACCAGCCCAGAGGTACAATAAAGTCTCCATTTTCCCGGCGATGAAGGATACGGGGGTTGGAATCTTCAAGCCCTATAAGACGCAGGTCCCAGATCCCGTCTTCATTAAGCCAATCATAAGCGATCTGGCTTCCGTCCGGTGAGAAGACTGAAAACTCGGCAAGTACTCTGGTTTTTATCGAACCGCTCTTAGTAAGGCGACGGTTTTTTCCGGTTTTAAGATCCCGAACGCAAAGATTAAGGTTTTCCACAAAACTGAGATACCTGCCGTTTGGTGAAAGAGCCCCCCAGGTATTCACTTCGGGACTCGACCAAACGCGCCGTACTAAAAGATCTCCGCTTTCCTTTTTTGCTAAGGGCTTTAATAAAACAGAAAGCCGACGTCTCGCCTCCTCTGCTGTATCTTTCTGATTTGCATAGTTCTTCAGCACTTTCTCATAGGCCTTTCGGGCTTCGATTCTGCCCAGTTTCTCGTAACAGATACCGATGCGGAGCTGAGCTTTGGCTGCGAGGGATTCGTCCTTGATCTTGTCGATGACCTTCTGGTAAAGGGCGATGGCTTCTTCCAGGTTTCCTTCTGCGCGTTCCTTGGCCAGGGCTTTCTGGAAAAGGTCATACCCGTTCTGTTGAGCAAGACTTCCGAAGCTGAAAGCCACCAAGGTCAGAATTGCGATCATGATTAAAAACTTTTTCATAGAACCTCTCCTTTCATTTTGCTTTTCATCAATAATCTAGCGCTCTCAGCTTCAGAATGTGTCACGGCTTTGTCCTGATTATGTAATATTTTCGCAAAATTCATTTCACGAAATTGTCTGTTTTATGTCACGAAAATGTCATGAGTCAAGAACCAGCTTGTAACCGACGCCATGAACAGTAATCAAGTGGCGGGGCTGAGAAGGGTCATCCTCGAGCTTTGTCCGAATCAAAGCAATATGGTTATCCACTGTTCGTGTGGTCGGATAATGGTCATATCCCCACACTTCATCCAGCAACTCGTCCCGGGTGACGACCTCGCCCGCACGGGCAGCCAAAAGGCGAAGAATCCCGAATTCCTTACGCGACAGATCCAGAATTTTATCTCCCTTCTTCGCTTCAAAGCATTTGAAATCTATTGAAACATTTCCAAACTTAAGATCGTCGGGCAAATCCCCTGTCTTGGTCTGCTGGATACGGCGCATAATGGCTCGAATCCTGGCCAGAAGTTCCGGCACGGAAAAAGGCTTGGTGACATAATCATCTGCACCCAAATCCAGTCCCAGCACGCGGTCCACCTCCTCACCCCGGGCAGTCAGCATCAAAATCGGTATGGTCATTCCCTCTTCACGCACTTTGCGGCAGAGCTCATAACCGCTCATTTTAGGAAGCATTAAATCCAGGATAACCAGGTCGGGCTTTTTCTCTTGAATCAAACAGTAGCCCTGCTCACCGTCAGTAGCACTCAGAACTTCGTATGATTCGTACTCGAGGTTGTCTTTGAGTCCACGCATAATCGCCAGATCATCCTCAATGATGAGAATCCGTTTCATCACTCCTTCTCCAAGGGAAGATAAATGGAAAACGTGCTCCCTCTGCCAGGTTCACTCTCCACTTCAATCCGTCCGCCATGGGCTTTAACGATATGGGAAACCAGGGTCAGTCCCAGACCGGTTCCGGGAAGGCGTTTGTTCTCCTCAGAAGAAACTCGGTAAAACTTTTCAAAAATCCGCTCTTTCTCTTTGGGATCGATTCCCACACCCCGGTCGATCACCTGAATCAGGGCATCTCCGTCCTTCCTTTGAAGCCGCAAATCGATATCCCGGGATGCTCCCGAGTATTTCATAGCATTATGGAGAAGATTCAGTATGGCTTGTTCGATGGCGTCCCGGTCCACTTGAACATCAGGCAATTCTTTTTCTATATGAATATGGAGTTTGAAGCCCTGTTGATTGAGGGGATATTCTATGGCTCGAGCGGCTGTTTGAACAATTTCGGAGAGAGAGGCTGGTTCAGGCCTGTATATCCTCTTTCCTTCTTCGATCTTGGAGAAATCGAGCACATTGTTCAGCAGGCGAGTCAGGCGCTGACTTTCACTGACGATTGTGTCCAAATATTCTTCCTGTGCTTTTTTGCTTTTAGAACGGCCGAGCCTTAGGGTTTCGGCAAACATGCGAATCGCTGTCAGCGGTGTCTTGAGCTCATGGGAGACGCTGGAGACAAATTGGGAACGCATCTCTGCCATCCGCACATCACGACGCACATCCCTTAAGAGAAGATAAGCCCCGAAAAGCGTCACACTCAGTACCAAAAGCAAGGCCAGAAGGTAAAACACAGGCTGAAAGCGCCACTGCTTGGAGAGAGCCTCCACTTCGCCTGTATCAAAAGCAATCTTCAGGCCGCGGAAACTCTGTCCCAGAGATTCTCCTTCTAAGCTTTCGTCTGTGATGAGCTGAAATCCGAGGGGAAAGTTCTGCGAAAAGACGCTATCCAGTTTGAGTGAAGAAAGAATATCTTGAGCATGGACCACAACAAGCAAAGGCTGCAGTCTGGTCGAAGGAAAGGCCAGGCTTATCAGCCAGGGTTCTTCTCCATAAGAAAGCCATACAGGCTCATCTTCCCTACTCTGATTTTTTGGATTAATGAGTGATACTAAACTTTGAAAGTCTCCTTGAAGGGCCAAAGACTGCTCCAGCTTTTGTATGTAGTCCTTGATCCATTGTTGTGATTCCCTGGCCTTATCCTGAATCGATTCATCAGGAACGGTTTTAATGAGTTTCTCAATCAAATCGTTGAGCATATAGGACTCAGTGGGCGACAGCCAGCGATTCTCTCTAACCTCAGTTTGGATATGCTCTGATACTTCTTCATAGGCCATGCCTTCATCAAGCAGGCGTCCAGCAGCATAAAAAGACAACGGCACTCCATACTCATCCGCAACTCTGGAAGGAAGAGTGAAAAGAGCATTATAATGCGCTAAAGCTTCCTTCTTTCTTCCAGATTTTGCGAGGGTTCGGGCCAACAAAAGACGGGCATAGGCTTGTTGGACTGGTTCCTGGGCTGTTTTTATGGACTGCCGGTACAACTCAGCAGCCTGAAGAAAATTTTTCTCGACAAATTCCTCTCTTTCCGCACGCTTAATCCTTTGAGCAAAATCCGAACTGCTCAGGAACTCGAAGGATTCCCCGCTCTTTTGTTCTACATCACAAGGAAGCACCAGCCGGTTCTGGTCCACAAGGCCGATCAACAAAACCTCAGGATTCACATAGCTGCGTGTGGCTAGTAACCGGGACCAATCTGCAGCAGAGCCAACCTCCTGAAGCTTGATCTTTTCCAGCCGGACAAGCAGGTGTTGGCCGATTTCGCTCGACAAACGGCGGCGCTCGTCTGCTATCCGCTTTTGGGAAAGTTCCCGCTCCTGACTGATCATGCGCAACGTAAACACAACCAGGATTATGCTAGGGAGGACGACAGCGATCAAAAACAAAAGGATTTGCTTTCGATAACTCCGCGAATGAATAGCCATTGAGTTGACTTTTTAAGAGGTTATTCTAATTTTCTTCTGCCAAAGAAATGTCATGAAAATGTCATAAGGATAATTTTTTCAGGATGGCAATGGTTTTCCCTTTTTATATCCCCGATATAGCTTATAGCATAGGGGAAAATTTGATGTCAAATAGGGTCAAAAGAAAAATGAGACTGTGTCTTTATTACTCCATTCATCACTAGTATTATTAAATCAGTTTCTGAAGTATTTTTTTGAGTATTTCTGCTTGATGTTGAGGACTCTTGAATTCCCATTCCTCTCCCTTTTTTTTCTCGGCAACCACGTCAGCTACTTTATTTAATACAAGATTTCTCCAAACCTGAACCATTCCATTTGGAAACTCATTTCTCTCTTTGGGTATAGGGGCCCATTTTTTGTTCTTCGAATAGATTAGAGAAGCATTTTCTGCACAATCTTCGGTCAGCAAATCGATTTTTTTCGCGATTTTAATGACAATAGTTAGGAAGAGAATAAATGTCACTAGTGCTCCTAAAGACAATAAAAACAAAACTAGATCTCTCTTTATCAGTCCAGGAATTAAAAAAATCCAACCGAATAAGATGAAAGCAAACCTGATAATTACGCTCGCATCCAAAGCATATCGAGCAAAAGCATATTTAGTTGCCAGATGATCTTCGGCTTCCTTTCGGTGTCTTGTCTGATCTTTTGGACTAAATTTTTTAAATCTAAACACTATTCCATCTGATTTTTTTATGCCTTTTCTATCATTTATTACATACATGACACCTTTGGCTTCAGCTGAAATGTTTTGACTCTCGTCTATCGCAGTTTCGACATGGGAAAAAGTTCTTTTAAAAGGAATCCCATACCTGATGGAAGACAGGAGCCTAACAAGTCGACTTCTAGGGCTATAACCTCTGATAGCGAAAAAATCGCCGCATTGAAATTTCATTATTCCCTCCTTATTGTTTTGAGATCTGGTACCAATTTATAAATATAGGCTATGACATCTATACAGCCATTCTCTAAGATAGCCTTAAAGGGCTATCTCCTTTTGCTCAACTAATTTATAAAAAACTTTAACAAAAAACAATGAGGTTCTAATCACAGTGCACGTATATAAAATCGGATACAAGCGGGAGGGGGTCAAACTTTAACTGAGGACATCTGTAAGGTTTCTTCAAAAAGTCTTCTAACCAGATTTTTTCTTCTTGCTGACCTTATCTGACTGAAAATTTTGTGTGCCCTTTTTGTTGAGAAACCTTTCGGAAGTTCAAGCTCTGGAAGGGCTCTGAAAAGATTAGATTTTGCAGGACTTAGATAAAGAAAATCAATAAGCGCTTTTTCTGGAGTGGCCATCTTGGCCATACTCTTTCCGATTGTTTCGAACCCGAAAAAGAAAGAAGGATGGACATGATGAACGGAAACTACGCCTAGAGGAGTATTATGTATCTTTGTTCTGTCAATAGAAACAGCATAGGTTACGGTAGGAATCTGAGAAATCATGTCGTGGTAGTAAAGTGCGCTCTGGAGAGAAACATAACTTGGAAATGGATCTGTCAAATACACAGGCAGGGCTAAAGTTTCAACCTTATCCTTGAATGCCCAGAGGCCGTGCCTCAAGTGAACCAGATGTCCAGACAAAGACAGGCGCGAAAGAAGCTTGCTTGCATGTGCGCTGTCTATATTCAAACAAGCTGCAGCATCAGAAGTCTGAAACACTGGCACATTCATTTCCAAAAGCTTAGTGTGAACATCAACAAGCTTCACGACCCATCCCTCCCCAACGCCTCGACAACATGCAGCCTTATATTATCCCAGACCTCTTTAGAATCAAACCCAGATTGGTCTTCGGGCTCAAGGTAAGAAATAACTTGGCTTTTAAATATGACAAAGTCCATAGAAAAGATATTTTCTTTTACTTCGTTTATTTTAGAACGTAGTTTATCAGGCAAATCGACCTTCTCCACTCTTGAGGCCAGAAGGAGATAGAGATCAAAAACGTCTCTTGCCTGGGCTGTTTTTCTAGAAATTAGTGCTCTAATTTTTTGAATACATGTCGTCTCTGCTGGATAATGATTGACCAAAATAAGAGGAAGATCATAAGTACGGATAACTTCAGGAGAAATTGGTTCAAACTTAACGTGTTTATCCAACCCCCGCCTTGAAAACTCTATTTTTGTGGGAAGAGGTTTCTCTTGATGAGACACGATCAATCCAAGTTTCCATCTCTGAGTTGTTTCTGTTTGCTTATGCTCAGTAATGTGTTCAATTTCAATATCTCTGACTTGAAGGATATCCCTAAATGGCTTGGAGTCCAGGATGTGATTGATTCTTTTGCGCAGGAGGGTGACAGATATCGATTGAACATCTAAATCAATATCCTCGGAATACCTGGGGCTTTTGAAGAAAAATCTCAAATTGCCCCCTCCTTTCAAAGCATAGAATCTCTTATCCAGCTTCCGTACCAGTTGACTTAAAAAGAGCAGGTGAAAAAGCTCGACAGACTGTCTGGATGAGTAAGTATTCATGTTCACATTCTCCAGGATTTATAATACTTGAAATAGACATATTTGTCAATTTCAGGTATTATAAATTTCCATCTTGTTATAAATTTATCAAAAATCGGGATTTTTTATTACTTAGAGTTGCAAGTCTCTTTCTTATCAGTGCGCAATACGCCTAATCAGTGATCCCTTCTCTTAATGTCTTCACGGATAGATTTAATCTTCATAGGAGAAAAGGATGCGGTTAAAGCTGAAATTTAGCCTTTTTTACTGTTTTTTCCATCTTTTCCTTTGTCAGGACATTGACGTAGTCGACAATGAGCATCATAGTAAAAACAAACATAGTGATCATGATAGAATGGCCAAAAATACGTAACAATTCAGGCATCTTTTTCCTTTGAAGGAGAGAAACTGAGAGACTCTGTGATTTCCATGACTTTTCCTTCAAGCAAGGAAGTTACGATCATCCATATTCGCAAGACAATCGTATATGTTTGGCCGAAAGTACAGACAAGCAAGGGGCATAAAGGCATCTTGATGGCTTTTTTATATAGAAACACAGCTATAATAGAAACACAGCTATAAAACTTTTTTGGTTATCCCTAATTCGCTAAGTGTGTCCTGGAGACTATTTTTTGCCAGAATCATGACCTCAACCGAAGAGTCAGAAAGTACATACTGGGGACCTTTTCCTTCGAATCTCTTTGCAATGATGAGATAATCAATATCTCTTTTAATGAGTTCTTCAGCAACAGCTATACCCTTCCCCTTCTCTAGAGATAGGAAGGCGTTGGAAATGATGTGTTCGCTTAAAATATTCTTTGTTTTGGCATCCACTTCGATGAGAGCAAAATAAGGCGCATCGCCAAAGTGTTCGGATACTCGCCCCTCAGGAGAAGCCAATGGGACAGCATATTTATTAACATTTTTTTGAAGAGGTTCGTAGTGAATGCGGATATGATCGACAAAAGGAATCTCTTTTTTTATTTTTTTCTCCAGTAACTCGACGGTCCGGTGGGCTTTTTCAATCTCTCGGACCTTTAATGTTAAGTCTGCCTCAACAAACCGATAGCGTCCTGAACTTCTTCCGACTAAGCTCCTAATTTCTCCGACTTTGCTTTCCCCTCTTATGATCTGGCTTATCTGATTCAAAGTATTGAAATCCAGGGAAGCATCGAGCAGGACTTTCACGGATTCGACCAGAATTGCAAAGCCCGATTTCAAGATAAAAAAGATAACGACAACGGCAGCAAATTTCTCGATCTGTAATCCAACTAAATGTCCGCTGAGACCGATAAAAACAACAAGAGAAGAGAAGGCATCTGTTCGCGAGTGATGGCCATCGGCAAGAAGGCTTGGAGAGTTGGTTCTCGCACCCACTTTAATCTTATAGACAGATAGAATGAAGGAAACACAAAAGGCTAAGAGCGAAACGGATAAGGCAAGATAAAGGTTTTTGATTTCCGGGGTTGGAGCCAAGAAGATCTCTTTCATAATCTCATATCCGGCCCAGAAGATAAAAAAGGCTATCAAAAGAGAGATCAAATTTTCCACTTTATGGAGTCCATAGGGGAAGTTTTTTGATTTTCTTTTCGAAATCTTTAATCCTGCAAAAACGGCAAAAGAAGAAACCGAATCGGTCAAACTGTGGATGGCGTCCGCTTTTATGGCGATGCTGCCGGATAAAAAGGCGACCAAGAACTTAAAGACGAGAAGGATTAAATTGATGGAACTCGATACAAGTGAGGCCTTCTCTGTTTTTTCCATTTTAATTGATTCTAAATAGCCCTTATCGCATTCGGCAAGCTTTAAATATTTATTATTCTTACGAAGAAATCAAGATATTTATTCTGGCAGGATTATTCCTCTTTTTTCACCGTAATTTCTTCCTTTATCGTATACACAACGGAATTGATAAAAACTCATTTCGTCGCCTCGGCAACAGGTGAGACGCCTGGACACATATTGCGGACGATACCTGTATCTGTTACTATTTCTAGCTAAAACCATAATATTACTTAAGCAAAGGATGAACAATCATGCAATGTAAACAAAGATCAAACGATCCTCTCCGCCTCCTGAATACCACTGTATCTCTGGCAATAGCTTTATTGCTGTTTTTTTGGGTACCGGGGACAGCAGCGTTTTCAATCGGACCTTCTTTATCTGGCCAGGAACTGGAGCCCATCGAGACCATGATCCAGGTTGGTCAATACCGTCTGAATTTCAAGATCATCAAAGGCGGCAACCTGACGATTCTTCTCGAAAGCGGCGGAGGCAATGACTCGAATGAATGGAATAGAATGGCACCCGATCTTGCGCAAAAAACCGGAGCCACCATAGTCTCCTACGACCGGGCCGGTTTAGGAAAGAGCGACCTGCCCGAAACTCCATATGATATGCACGAAGAAATCGACTGGCTCTGGCAGGGACTCAAACAACTTGAGCTGGATAAGAATCTCATCCTGGTGGGCCATTCCTACGGCGGCTGGCTGATTCGCTTATTCGCCAATGATCACCCCGATGCCATCCGGGGCATGGTGTTTGTAGATGCGTTCACAACTGAATTCGTCGATGCGCTCGGCCTGGAGTATCTCGATAACCACCCCATGATGGGAAAGCTTCCATTTCCCACGACACATCCAGAAAAACTCACAAAAGTCCAACGGGCTCTAGTCCGCATTGTTGGAATGGGTTTAGGCTCCAAGGTCAAGGTCATGCGGAATACATCTGTCCCTAAAGGTATACCCGTTCGGGTCATCACCTGTGGTAAAGGATTTCTTCCGAAACCCGAAGAGCGAGAGGCCTGGCGGCAATCTCACGAACAGATGGCGGCATCGATCGAGGGGGCAGTCCTGCGTGTAGCCGAACAAAGCAGCCACATGGTTCCTTGGATGCAGCCTGACATCATCATCGAAGCCGTGACGGAAATCATTAGCTTGATAGAAAAAAGATAGGAATTTTTTTTTGCTGGAGGACAGAAATGCCTCACATTTTTTCACGATTTCAGGCCTCTAACGACCTACAATAAGTGTATCTCACTCAAAACGACATGTTCATAGGCAAACAAGCTAGACAAATCGACATAAAGGTCAATATTTCATAGTGATGAATACTAATCCAGTACAGCCTTCAGA
>Ga0114922_10006677_pt1 | contig 10568 bp, 9 predicted proteins | sample AartaG_FD_100975 | JGI IMG/M metagenome (GOLD analysis project Ga0114922, IMG submission 100975) | Deep subsurface microbial communities from Aarhus Bay to uncover new lineages of life (NeLLi) - Aarhus_00045 metaG | ecosystem: Environmental > Aquatic > Marine > Oceanic > Sediment | place: Aarhus...
AAGCAACTTGTCTCTGACAACCAACGCAATGAAGGAATACATCGGTTATTTTATTTACAAACTGCAGGGTTGGCTTTAGGTGGCAGAAGAGAACCATATACCAACGCACATTCTTTCATCCGCTAAGATCCTCTGGAAATACCTTCACATGAACCAACCCCTGCAAAAAAGCGATGTTGTCATCGCTATGGGCAGCCACGATTTGCGGGTAGCCTCGTATGCCGCCCAATTGGTGCTGGAAGGGTGGGCACCGCTTCTAATCTGCTCCGGTGGTTTTGGACGTTTAACTAGCGGCACCTGGCAGGAAAGCGAAGCGGTGCGTTTTACGGCCGCAGCAGTGGAAAAAGGCCTTTCCCGGAAAAAAATCCTCCTGGAAGACCGCTCGACGAACACCGGGGAGAACCTATTATTTTCCAAAGCCCTGTGTGAAAAACACGGTATTTCGACAAGAACAGTGCTTCTGGTCCATAAACCATATATGGAACGCAGGGTATGGGCAGCTACACGGAAAATCTGGCCTGAACCGCAGGCATCCGTCTCCTCCCCGCCGATTCCGTTCGAAGCATATCCCACTGAGGATATTCCCCTCAAACAGGTCATCCACATCATGGTTGGAGACTTTCAGCGCATCCTATTTTATCCGGAAAAAGGTTTTGCTGTCCCCCAGCCAGTTCCAGATGAGGTAATGGACACATTCGACCTTCTGGTGCTCAACGGTTTCACCCAGCACTTGATCTGATGTTGAACCAAAATAGCAGACTAAGTATAATTAAACAAAAATAGAAAGAAAAATAACATGCTACAACCAAGCAAACAGATTGGCAGCCGGCGGTTAGCCGTCCTGATCGACGGAGACAACGCCCAGCCATCCCTTATCAATAAAATATTATCTGAAGCCAGTAAATACGGTACAGTTACCGTGAAACGTAATTTCGGTGATTGGACAACCACCAATATGGGCGGCTGGAAGGATACATTAAACACCTACGCCATCCAGCCAATCCAGCAGTTTCGCTATACCATCGGTAAGAACGCGACTGACAGCGCGATGATCATCGATGCAATGGACCTGCTGTACAGCGGCACTGTGGACGCATTCTGCCTTGTTTCGAGCGACAGCGATTACACCCGCCTCGCGACACGTATCCGAGAAAAAGGGTTCTTTGTGATGGGCATCGGGCAAAAGAAAACTCCGCGCCCCTTTGTTAATGCCTGTGACGTATTCGTCTATACTGAGAACCTGGTCCCCAGGAAACCAACCAAGAGCCGCAGCGGGCAGAAGAAGTCCACCGCAGCCGTAAAAGAACCGCCCGCACCAAACCCGATACCTCTCCTTAAACAAGCATTTGAAAATGCTGTGGGAGAAGATGGTTGGGCATTTTTGGGCACACTCGGCCATCATCTGCGCCAGCTAGACCCCGGATTTGACGCACGTACCTATGGGCAGAGCCAATTATCCGCGCTGATCCGAGCTCATCCAAAATCATTCGATATCCGTGAGGTAGACGGAGCTGATGGAAACTCCAGCATATATGTAAAGCTGATCACACGCAGCAAAAAGGCAAAGTGAATTATGGATAATGTACTGGACGTGATTTTCAAGCGCCGCAGTGTGCGTATTTTCAGCAAACAGAAAGTTGAAAAGGAAACATTAACCAAATTACTGCAGGCTGCTATGGCAGCACCTTCAGCCAGCAACAGCCGCCCCTGGGAATTCATTGCTATCACTGATGCGGAAACGCTGAAAACGCTGCGCTCCAAACTCAAATATGGAAAATACAACGCCCCTGCCGCTGTTGTCGTTTGCGCGAATTTAAAAATCGCAAAAAATGAATCCGCTTACCGTTTCTGGGTGCAGGACTGCAGCGCGGCCACTGAGAACCTGTTGATCGCAGCTGCTGGATTGGATATGGGCACGGTTTGGATCGGGTCATACCCAAAGGATGACGTGATGGATACCCTTCGAGTAACGCTCGGCATCCCAGAGGATGTGTTCCCGCTCAGTCTTGTGTATGTTGGCTATCCGGCTGAAGAGGTGTACCCACGCACTCAGTACAGCGAAGATCGGGTGCACTGGGAAAAGTATTAGCGCATTGCGCTTAAAACTATGATTTGCTATACTGAGATCAATAAATTATTCAATCAAACATAAAGCAGGAGGAATAATGCAAGATTTCTTTAAATCAGATAAAGTGGATGATTTCATCAAATTCCGGAAGATGATCACGCCAGCTATCATTCAGGTTTTGTTCTGGGTAGGCGCAATCGTGTCCGTGCTGGCAGGCTTATTTACCATGGCATCCAGCTTTGGGCGATACGGCGGGGGAGCAGTCGCATTTTTAGTTGGGTTTTTCATAATAATCCTGGGGCCAGTGGTTGTTCGCATCTACTGTGAACTCCTCATCCTCTTCTTCCGTATGAATGAAACCCTCACAGAGATCAAGAACGGTTTAGCTAAAAAATAATAACATCAAACAGTAAGGAACCTGCTATTTTACAATTATGATCCAGTGTTTCAATTAATTGGGCAGGTTTTTTTCATTTAACCTGCTGAAATTTGTTAGAATTAGAAATAGATTGAACCTAGCTGGAAGGGAGAAACAATGATTTTTAATCCTGATGATTTTTATCGCCTGGGGATGGCGCTTCTCGTTGGCGGTATTATTGGAGCAGAACGTGAGCGCCATAAGAAAGCAGTGGGGCTGCGCACGCTGATTCTGATATCCTTGGGTTCTGCCCTTTTTACGATCCTTTCTTACCGCATCGGCATGGATAACAGCAATGAACCGGGGCGGATTGCTGCTAATATCGTCAGCGGAATCGGTTTTCTGGGTGCTGGTGTCATTCTGGAACAGCACGGGCGGGTAACTGGCCTGACCACAGCCGCCACCATCTGGCTGACAGCCGCATTGGGAATGGCTGCCGGTGCAGGAGAGTATTTATTATCAGCCGGCGCTGGATTAATGGCGCTTATTGTACTGATGTTATTCACGCGTTTCGAGGAATATCTGGAAATTTCCAGTGAAACACGCACCTATCAAATCACCACCAAGATCAGCTGGGATAAATATAAAGAACTGAAATCACTATTCAAGGAGCAGAATCTTTCGATCCAAAATTATAAGCAGGAAAAAAAAGAGGACGAAATGGTTTGCACTTTTGAAGTGTATGGTACTAACAAACGGCATGATAAATTGGTCCAGAAGCTACTGAATGATAAGCAGATTAAAGAGGTGTGGTTTTAGATTTCCACTCTGGTGTGGGGCTTTTCTGGCAATTTCTTCGTTATTACAATGCGGATTTTAACCGGGAGAATATTCAGATGAATTTTAAGAAGATCATAATCAACGCGATCGCATTGGTAACACTGCTTGCTTTTTCAAGCTGCCAGAACATGACGATTGATCCGGCAGATGAGGATACCAAAACGCCGGATACGGACACATCTCAGACGAATGAAAGCAATGAAGCTGAAGATTTTCCTGCTGAGATCATGGGCGGTGGAGACCTGCTTCCGGATGGAGTGCTGGTCAACACGGATAATGGTGTTGGATTAATCTATCTTGATGCAAACGGGCAGATCCTTTCGGAAATACAAACTCCCGGTATTGGGTTTGCTGACCCGGAAAATGTAGCCATTGCCGGAACAGTAATTCCCGGCCAACCACTGCCGCCAATCATCTACCGCGGTTGGGAACCGGAGGGTGCATTACTGATAAATACGAACGGTCAAACATCCACTTTACGGCTAACAAATTCCTTTCTTTCGCTCAATGGAACACCCGGCCAATCCGCGCTTGCTTTTTCAGAAGTAATGATCAGCCCGGATAATTATCCCCATTCCTTCTTATACGCAGGGAATATAGCAAATTTAGACAGCGTCGGATCCTTTTACGACCTGATTGATGAACCCACTTATATGGCACTTATGACCATAGGTGTTGAAGCTGTCAGCGGTGAACCGCAGGGGGTCTGGTATACAAAGACTGGATGGGGAATCGGCGGAGCGGATCTGATCTTTCCTATCACAAGAGGGCTGTATTTTTTCGATCTCACCAATGGGGATAACCTTCAGTATATAGATGCGGACCGAAGTTTTCAGGGTATTTCACCAGACCTGAGCCACGCAGGCACCGTTGATTTCAATATGGCAGGAGACCGGGCTATGACCGTTGTCAACCTCACCAACAACCGGAAAACTGCTTTCACGCTGGATCCCGCCAGCGACCGTGGGGCAGGATTTTCAGTATTCTCCCCAAACAATCAATTTGCGGCGTGGTTAGAAGCAAGCGGTTCGATGATCTCGGAACCATCCAATTTTCATCCACTCGTACGGATAGGTAATATCCAAAATGGTAGTATTGTGAAAGACCTGGTTGATGCGGCAGCCGTCCAAGCCATTAACGGCAACCGAGCAACCTTTATGCGTCCTGTCGGATGGCTGACCAACGAAATCCTTCTGATGGAAGTCCGCGGGCAGGATTGGGGAGACGTATCGCTTCTGAGCTACGATGTCATATCCGATGGATTATCTCTCTTCTCTTCCGGTAATTTTGTTGGATTTGGTTACCAATAACCTGTAATTCCGATTAAAAAGGCAGGCGTTTCCCAACACCTGCCTTTTATTACCTTTTAGATTATTTTTTCCAGATCACCCCAGTACAATTATTTATTATTAAGTAACTTTAATAATGTCGTGTTTTTTTAACAAAGTTTGCGGTTTTTTACAATGTAGTGTAATATGATTAGTAGTTTGAAGTTTTATCATTTCATGATTTACCATCGCAGCACGGTGATTAGGGAAACCGTGAAGAAAGATCGATAGTGTAAGAGGCCAGCCACTATCGATCTTTTCTTTACCTATCCCTTAGGAAAGCAACTGTAACACCTTCTCCGCCCTCGTTATCCAACGCAAGCTCCCATCTCTCTACCAACTGCGCATTTCCCAACGCTTCCCGCACCACCTGCCGCAGGGTGCCTGTTCCCTTGCCGTGTACAATGCGCACAAAAGGAAGCCCGGCGGCATGCGCTGCATCCAGATAGCGGTCAAGCGCCAGCAAAGCATCTTCCGCACGCATACCGCGCAGATGCAGTTCTGTGCCAGGAGACGGATAAAATATCTCCTTTGTTGAATCAGAACGGCCTTCAATCGTTTCTGAACTATTAATTCGCCGCCCTTCGTTTTTAGAGCGTTCAATATCCCGCAGGTCCACCTTGACGTGCATCTTCCCGATCTGTACTTCCACTTCATCTTCAGCAATCGAAGAAACGATCCCATCCGTACCCAATCGGCTTATATATACTCTGTCGCCTGTTCGCAGCGGACGACGGCGCCGCGGCTGAAAATGCTCTTTTTCAATCGGTTCATCAATCCTTTCCATCAAATCGCCCACTTGCTTACGAAGCATCTTTTTCTTCTGGGTAGATTTCGCTGGTGCTTTCACCTGTTTACGGATAGCGTCTATTTCCGTGTATAGTTTCTCGGCTTCCTGTCCTGCCTGAAGCCTGGCTTCTTCTAATATATTCAAACGTTCTTCTTCAATGCCAGCCAGTTCCACTAACAGTTTTTCCTTTTCAACTTCTACTTCCGCACGCAGCATCGCTGCACGCGCATTCTCCCCCCGCGCACCCTCTAATTGGCGATGGATGTCATCAAGTAAGTCATCTGTTCGTAAGTTATCAGGATCAATCATATCCCGCGCATCCTGAACAATCTCATCGGAAATACCAAGCCGTTTAGCGATCGCTAGCGCGTTCGAATGTCCGGGAATGCCAATTAATAGACGGTATGTCGGCTTCAAGGACTGCAGGTCAAACTCTACGCTGGCATTCAAGACACCCTCGGCGCTGTGGGCGAATGCCTTCAATTCCGGGTAATGGGTGGCGATCAGGCAAGGTGTCCGCCGCCGCATCAAGAAAGTAAGGATCGCCCGTGCGAGTGCAGATCCCTCCTGCGGATCAGTGCCAGCTCCCAATTCATCCAACAGCACCAGAGTATTGCGGCTTGCTTTCTTCAAGACGCGAACGATATTGGTAACATGCCCAGAAAAAGTGGACAGAGACTGCTCAATTGATTGTTCATCACCGATATCAGCAAACACATCCCTGAAAACACATACCTGTGAGCCGGACTGGGCGGGAATGTGCAAACCGGATTGTGCCATTAACACCAGCAGACCAGCGGTTTTCAACGAAATGGTTTTCCCACCGGTATTTGGTCCAGTGATGACCAGGGCATGCGTGCCTTGCTCAAGGAAGATATCGATTGGAACGGCTGTCTTTTTATCAAGCAAAGGGTGGCGAGATTGCATAAGACGCAAAATTGGATCCGGGATTTTATTTTTCGAATCATGGAAAGAAAGCAGTAAGGGTTCCACCGCTTTCAGTGAAAAGGCATATTTTGCGCAGGCGAGTGTCAGATCTAAATATGCCAAACCTTGGACAATCTCCTCTATTTCTCTGAAGTGTTCGCCGATCTGCCTGGATAAATCAGAAAGAATTTGGTGCACTTCCTCCACCTCGGCTTTAGCCAGTGCAATCCGATCATTGTTCAGGTCCACCACTGGTAGTGGTTCCACAAATAGTGTCGCACCGGATGAAGATTGATCTTGTACAACGCATTTCATCCGGCTTTTAAATTCCGCCCGCAGAGGGACAACGTACCGGTCCGATCGTTTCGTGATGATCGTCTCCTGCAGCATACGTGCGGTTGAAGGATCATTGATCAGATGAGTTAGTTTTTCCATTACCCGTTCATTGGCATGCTTTAAACCCCCGCGGATCTCGCCCAATTTCTGCGAAGCACTGTCTTTCACATCTCCCTTATCATTAAGCACCCGGGAAATCGCTTCAATCAGCCCATCTGTCGGTGCCAATGATGCGGATATATCTTTCAGGTGCGGCAGATCAAGCGTGATTTTTTCAAAAAACCTGAATAGATCTCTGGCAGAGATCAGAGTTGCTTTAATATCAAGCAATTCTTCAGGAGATAGGACACCCCCCCGTGAAGCCATCCCGGCCTGCGGGCGAACATCCCGTGCACCGCCCACACCGATGTCCGCATGTTCGCTCAGCAAGCGACTTGCTTCGCTGGTACATGCCTGCCGATCGCGGGCTAATTCGAGGTTATTCGTCGGCCGCAGCGCCCGCACTAGTGCGGTTGACGCACTGAAAGCGGTATGCTCAGATAATTGTTCTAATATTTTCGGAAATTCAAGTATATTGAGCGATTTTGTATCCATCGCGCTCAATTATAGCGGTTATTAATAATGAAACAGTTCGTTATCTAGTTTAAAGATCACCATCCAAATAATTTACGGATGATATTAATTGAGAATCGTTCTCGTAAATAATGACCATAATCCACGGCGATCTCGACCTGTTCTCTGGTTACACCTAACTCTTGTGGTGCAACTGGGCCGCCAAGGCTCTTGATCCAGGCACGAATCGCATCTGGATCAGGCACACTCGCCGCGGCTGCCTGCACCTCATCCCAGCGATCAATAATTCTCTCACAGACGCGCTTGAATTTCGGGGAGTCGCTTAATTGCAGGTAAATGGGGTCGCTTTCGATCAATTCTCCCGCAATATGAGGAAGGTTCTTCTCAATAGAAGCAATTTGTACATTTCGGGGTGGAATTTTTGTTCTTTTCAGCAGACCTTCTGCCCCCCCGCGGGATAATGCCTTCAACCGCTGATACCATTCCGCGCACATAATCGCCGCCACGCCCACCGCATGGCCGTGATACAGTCCTTCCTTATTTTCCCAGTGGAACATCATTTCCCAGATATGGGATATATGATGCTCCGCCCCGGAAGCCGGGGCGCTGTTGCCAAAATCCGCCATGCAAAACCCGCTCGCGAACTGCCCCTCCATCATCGCGGCCATACTATTCGGGTCAGCAGTCCGAATCCCATCCACCACCTCAGCGGCGCGCTGCCCCACTCTCAGAGCCCTGGCATAAATCTCTTTGTCGAAATCCGTGTCCCAGATCAGATGGGATATCTTCCAATCAGACGTCGCGAGTAGCTTACTGATCAGATCCCCGAAGCCAGAAGTGGTTAAAAATTTGGGTGACGCGCAAATAGTTGGTAGATCCGTGAAAACGGCGATCGGCGCTTGGCAGTAGATTGATCCTTTCAGATGGCCAACTGTAACCGGTGCGTTCTTGGATGTATACGCATCCACCGATGCCGCTGTAGGAAAAGAGACAAACTGATTTTGCGATCGGTGGCTTGTGAAGCGCACTGTATCCGTGATCGTCCCGGAGCCAACCGCTACAAATAACCGCGGAACGGCATCATATGCATTGAAAACGCGCGTCAGAGTAGTTCCATCCGTATGCAGCCCTTCGGGATCGAGCACATGATAGATCGCATCCCACCCCTGCTGCTTAATGGCTTGATACACGCGGTCTCCGAGCACCCGCGCGGTATTCTCATCCGCCACGATCATAAATTTTTCGTAACCTTTATGCTGGCAGAATACAATAAATTTCTCGATCGCTTTGTCTCCGATTATGATCGGCATATGCTCCGGCATTTTGTTCCTCCAATGGTGTACAGATATCCGTACTCTACCGATTATACTCGCGCTTCTGGTTACGATTGCTATAATAGATGCGATGCAGAACTTTTCTGAAAAATTGGATGCCCTCACACATCCCGGGTGGTTATTCACAAAGGAGAACGGCGCGGTTCGCTGCCATGCCTGCGCGCACCGCTGTCTAATCCAACCTGGTAAACGGGGTATCTGCCAGATGCGCATAAATATCGATGGCGAACTACGTGTACCGTGGGGCTACGTGGCTGCTGCTAATGTGGATCCGATCGAAAAAAAGCCCTTCATGCATTTTCTGCCGGGAAGTGATGCGCTCACTTTCGGAATGCTGGGGTGTAATTTTCACTGTGATTTCTGCCAAAACTGGATCAGTTCGCAGGCGCTACGTGATCCCGCTTCAGCCAGCAGTACGCAGTATATACAAGAAGTCAGCTCGAAGGAACTGATTCGCTACGCCCTTCGATCCAGCGCTGAAATTATTGCCTCGTCTTACAACGAGCCGCTCATCACCAGTGAATGGGCCATAGACATATTCAAACTCGCCAAAGAAAGCGGACTTAATACTGTATATGTTTCTAACGGCTTTGCAACACCCGAAGTGCTGCATGCGCTTCAGCCATTCCTGGATGGTTATAAAATCGACCTTAAATGCATATCGGATGAGAAATACCGCAATTTGGGCGGTAACCTGCAGGTAGTCCAGGATACTATTAAACTCGCCCATGATCTCGGGATGTGGGTGGAAGTGGTCACACTGGTGATCCCGGAATTCAACGATAGTAATGAGGAGCTCTGGAATACTGCAAGGTACCTGGCCGGCATCTCCATGGATATCCCCTGGCATGTCAGTGCCTTTTATCCAACCTATAAACACCTCAATGCGGAACGTACACCTGCTGATACAATCCAACGCGCGGCAGAGATCGGCCAGGAAGCAGGGCTGCGTTATATATACGCGGGTAACCTGCCCGGGCGCGTCGGATCGCTCGAAAACACATACTGCCCCCGCTGCCAGGCACTGCTCATCGAGCGTACAGGGTACTCCGTACAGTCCAACCGCATCACCACCGAAGGTACCTGTCCCCAATGCGGTGAAGCGATCGCTGGAGTTTGGGCTGAGCAATAATACTTTCCGCATCTTTTCAACACACCAAATCTCTTCCATATATTGAGTAACTTTTTTAGTTATTCCGCGTTATATAAGGCAAGTCAATAATTTTTGAACATTATTAACAAGGCCTATCGCGATATCGCGGAGGCCAATATAAATGCCTCTTTGGATTGCTGCGCCGTACGGTAATTAACGGTCTGTAAGAGGCGACTTTGAGGTGAATCATGGCTATCATTACTCGATTAGCTGTAGGATTTGTCAGTATTGTGTGCCTAGCCATGAGTCTGTTAGGTTTACAACCACCACCCGAAGAATGAAGGGTGATTTCTCAAAAACCACCGGCAGGGAGCAGTTAGCGCAGCGCATGCGCCATACCGCTGGATGATGGGATTGGTTGAGCCAATTGGCTAGCTGGGTCCACTTCTGACTCTGCCGGGAGCTTTCGCTCCCGGCTATTTTTTCTTATTCGAGAGACTTATCAGCCGGGCACGCGGAATTCATCCGCCGGTCACGCAGGAAGATCAGTATCCCCAATCCAAAACCGCCCAATTGAACTAAGGACATGATCCGGAACAACGCGCTGGATCCGGAAAATTCGTACAGCACCCCACTAATCAGTGCACCAATCCCCGTTCCTAATCCGGAAAGCACTCCACCACGCAGCGCCTGCGCTGTTGTTCCCAGTTCTTTCGGCGCCCGACGATTCACATACGCCACACTTCCCGATTGGATCAATGCGAATCCCGCACCACCAAATATCTGAAAGAATGGGATCAGGTTTGGCTCTTTGATCAAAGACAATCCGGTTAACCAAATGAATAGAACAATAAAAGCAAGCAGGATCATCTTGAATTCCCCGATCTTAGCCTGAATCTTATCCGCCATTGAGAAAGTCAC
>Ga0114922_10006678_pt1 | contig 10568 bp, 7 predicted proteins | sample AartaG_FD_100975 | JGI IMG/M metagenome (GOLD analysis project Ga0114922, IMG submission 100975) | Deep subsurface microbial communities from Aarhus Bay to uncover new lineages of life (NeLLi) - Aarhus_00045 metaG | ecosystem: Environmental > Aquatic > Marine > Oceanic > Sediment | place: Aarhus...
CAGGACCATGAGCTTGTCGAATGGCGACGGTTTGAAGCGGCCTACCGGCTTGTCTTTGTGAGGCCTGCCCTGGCGCGAGAGTCTATGAACATGATCATGGTTCGTAAAGTCAATAGTGTCAGGGGTTCTAAACCAAATCCATGCACGCCAGGCCTGCCCGCCATCCGGCAGGCGGGTCTGGGCCAGGGGCATGGTTAAAAAAAGACATCCCCATACTCAACGTATAGTTTCTTTCATGTATAACCCTGGAGCGAAGCTCTGGGGTCAATTGCTGGGTAGTTACAAAATAGATACACCAAAATGGAAAAGGATACCAAACAAAACCTCCTCACGGCACAGAATATCAGAAAACAGTTTGATCAGACTCTGGGTCAGCATATAGAATATCTAATTGGAACGAGATATGGGGCTGGGGCATTGCCTATAAATTTGGCAACCATATCATGCATTATCCTTCTTACTGAACGTGAAAACGAGATCAATAGTTACACCTCCACCCCATCTGATCGGTATACCCATGCAACATTACTCAATGAATTAGCTGAAATCGGCCTTGACCCAGACGAAGACCTGAAGATGAACATCCATAATATGATTAAAAAGGGCTACATAGATGTTGACGATAATGGGAAATTTTCTGCTAAGAAACCTACCATAAGTATGGCAAAACTACTTGACCGCTTTTTCCCAAAAATGCCTGGGATGAATTTTATCGCCTACTTTGTTCAGACCATGGATGAGGCGCAATCTGGACGAAAAGATCTGGATTCTGCGATCAGTCAATTTGACCAAATGTTAAAGATGCAAGGAGTTTCTCTCTTAAAACAGAAATTTAAGCCAAAACTGGAAAAAGCGCCAAGACATCCTGTTAAGCGCCGGGCTAAACTTAGGAAAACAGAAACACCCCATATCTCTCCCTCTGGGTCAAAGATCATATCCTCTGAAAATTTGGGTCAGGTTGAGATCAGGGAACTATTTGCCGGACAGGATGAACCAACAGAGAAACACGAAGAGATAGATAAAGCCGTAAAGTCTCAAGAAATAGAACTATCCGGAGAAGCAAAAGAGGAGGCATTAGAGCCTGTTTCTGATAAGCAAGATTTTATTAAAGGTACAGTTACTGTAGGGTCACCATTCGAAGAAATCACCCCTCCCTATGAAGGCTCGATACATACCTTGGAACCAGTAAAAAAAGAAACGTGCCTTTCAGTAAAACTAAAAATGGAAGTGCCAGAGGCCAAAGCATTTGAGGTAGGTGATGCATTGCTGCAATCCGAAACAAAATATGAAACAGAAATTATTACGGAAGGACATTCCCTTAACAGAGCTGATGATGGCATAGAAAAACGGATTGTCGCTTTTGAAGAAGACCTTGCAATGCAATGCCCAATGTGCAAGATTGCTAAGGTCCAAGCAAAAGAGACCGCGACCGGAAAAACTTATTACAAATGCTCCAATAAAGACTGCAATTTTATAAGCTGGGGAAAACCGTACCACATTGTTTGCCCACAATGCCAGAACCCATTTTTGGTAGAAACATCTAACAGGGGTGGAAAACCGATCTTAAAATGTCCAAGAGCAACATGTAACTACTGGCAAAAACTTCCCGTAGAAATTACTGAAGAAATTCAGAAGAAAGCTGATTCTAAGACCAAAGAACCGGTCAAACCAACTGTAACCTCACAGAAACCACGTAGAAGAGTTGTAAGAAGAAGGGTTGTTCGCAGAAAAAAATAGAAGTCTAATTATCAGCACACAAACATCTTTTCCCATAAAATTTGTATTAATTAGTTTCTGAACTAAACTCATTCAAAATTACATGTTACCTGATATTAATCGGTAGCAGGCAGTTTGGATTTAATCCGTATTAATTCCTCACCCCTTGGGGCGATTATGGATATTCCGATTGATACCCCACTGCTCTGCGACGGGATAGTTCATTATATGAAGATTATACCAACTAATACTTATCCAAAATCTCTCTTATCCTTTGAGATACCTCTCTCATGGTAAAGGGCTTCTGTACAAACCCATCACATCCTCTCTTTAGTATCTCAGCTGCCTGGCCGTCTATACTGTAGCCACTTGATAGAAGGACCTTTATATCAGGGTTGATCTCTTTCATCCTGTCATAGGTCTCTCCACCACCTACGCCCGGCATAATCATATCCAGGATAATTATATCAATCGTGCCCTGCCTATTCTTATAGAGCTCAATGGCCTCTTTGCCACCTCTTGCTATTAAGACCTTGTAGCCTAAGCTCTGTAGTAACTCTTCACCAATCTCAATCACCATATCCTCATCATCTACCAAGAGGACCGTCTCTGTACCTTTTAAGAGTTCTTCAGGTAGCTCCTTTTCTTCTATGAGTTTCTTTTCAGATGCTGGCAGATAAATGTTAAAGGTGGTGCCTTCACCCTTTTCACTGTAGACATTGATGATACCACCATGGTTTTTGATGATACCATAGGCGGAGGCCAGTCCTAACCCTGTTCCCCTTCCCATCTCCTGGGTGGTAAAGAAGGGCTCAAATATCCTCTTTTGAGTCTCCTCATCCATGCCAACACCTGTGTCTGTAATAGAGATCTTTACATATCTTCCGGGTGTAACATTAAATGGCCTTGTATAGTCCTCATCAAGGGTGACATTTTCTGTTTGGATATAGAAATCTCCTCCTTTTGGCATGGACTGCCAGGCATTGACATAGAAATTTAGTATAACCTGATTGATCTGACCTTGGTCTACCTCTACTGTCCAGGAGTTATCTTGATATTTTCCACGGATATTTATCTCTTTCTTTGTCCTTTCGAACATACGGTTTTGGGACTTTATCAGCTCATTGAGATCAGTGGGCTTGATTTCATATTTTCCTCCCCTTGCAAAACCTAAGAGTTGCTTGGTCAGTTCTGCCCCACTTAGGACACCTTGCTCAATGTTATTTAATCTTTCATAGTCTGGATGGTCAGAGGTTTTACCTAAAAGTATAAGGGATGCATTTCCCTGGATACCCATAAGCACATTGTTGAAGTTGTGGGCAATCCCACCAGCAAGAGTTCCAATAGCCTCCATTCTTTGGGCATGTTGGAGTTGGGATTCAAGTCTTCTTTGCTCTGTTATATCTCTTAAAAAATTAAGGGTAGCTGCTCTACCTTCCCAGGTTATTAAAATAGTGTTTAGCTGCGCCCACAATTCTTCACCAGCTTTACTTATTATTCTAAAAGAATAGGTGCTGGGAGGTTCCTCTCCCTTCAGTCTCCTTTTATGCCTTTCAAAAACAATATCCCTGTCTTCAGGATGAATAAGATCAACAAAAGGGATCTTGGCCAATTCCTCCTGAGTGTATCCTATCACCTCTTCAGTCTTAGGGTTTGGGAATTCTATTACTCCGTCTTGAGCAATAAAGATGGCATCGGTGGCGTTTTCTACCAAAAGGCGGTATTTCTCTTCGCTCTCCTTGAGGGCTTCCTCTTTCTGTTTGCGGGTCGCTTCCTGCTGATCCCTCTGCAGTCTTGCGTGCAGGATTGGAGCTATGTAATTCGCTATGGTTTCCAACAACTCCTGGTCTTTCTCGTCATAGTCTGTGGGCTTATTGCCCACAAGGAGATTGCCAATGACCTCTCCTTGATGAATGATGGGCACATCCAGAGCCCTGAGTATAGGAATATGGCCCTGGGGCACGCTGAAGGATTCGTTTGAATAGAAGGTTTTTTTCTCAATGAGGGCCTTGCCCCAGATGCCACCCCATGTCTCACGAGGGAATACGATGTCCTTGTCAGGAATCTGGCACTGATCCCATATATCTCTTGTTATGGACGGGCATACAAACGCTCCGTCTTCGTCAATATAGCCAAAAACGCCATATTTGCTTACCATGTTCTCCAAGATAACCTTCAAGACTTCTCCATACATTTCATTTTCAGGAATAATAAGGAAGATCTCAGTAATCTTATTCCTGATGCTCAGTTTTCGCTCTGACTCCCGCAGCGCCTCCTCCGCCCGCTTGCGCTCGGTGATATCCAAAACGACCTCAATGGCACTATCAATAGTTCCATCTGGATTTGGAATTGGAGCTGAAAACAGTACATAATTTTTCCCATCAATACCTATTAATTCAGTGCTCTCTACCCTATTATTTTTAACTGATTCTATCATAGGACAGAAATCACAAGGTTTTTCTAGTCCCATATACTTCTCATAACATAACTCTCCTGCAAGATCGCCAAACCTTTCTTTTAAAATTTTATTTTGAAACAAGATCTTATGGTCAATCCCGACAATATCAATACCAATTTCTGTACGAGCTAACCCATCCATAAGGGCTTGTAACTTGTCTCTTTCTGATTTTAATGCCTCCTCTGCTTTCTTACGCTCAGTGGCATCCAGATAGATTCCATATGCTCCAACCACTTTGCCTTCGATGACCACTGGTACCCCAATAAATTCAACATCTATGAGTGCCCCGTCTTTTCTGTATCGCTTGCCAGATCCATGAATTGCCTCCCCTCTAAGGGTCTTTTTCGTATATGACATCGCATCTTTTATATACTCTTTTTGTGCAATGACTTGGTCAAAATTTTTACCGAGGATTTCAGGTTCCTCAAGCTGAAAGAGGTTTTCGAAATATCTGTTGCATGAAATAATCCTGTGTTTATCATCAAGGATTACTATGGCTAATGAGCTATAATGGAGCAATGACTCTAAATGTTTTTCTGATTTCTCCTCTTCTTGCTTGCGATCAACTGATTCTTTCTCTAACTCTTTGAGCCTTTGCTCTAATTCTTCATAGGATGGTTTTTTGGCCAAGAGAATGTCCTCCTGCTGATTTTGATAACAAACCCCTCACCAGGGCACCCTGCGTCATCCCCATGAGGTATTGATTCTAGCCTTAAATTCATTGCCTTTTCCTTAACAAAAAGGGTTGTGGATAATAAAAATACTCAGAACCATTTCATAATATCATGGACTATTCTTTATTCAGAAAGGGGGGATTGTCAAGGTTTCCTTTCTTCAGAATGGATGGTTCAATATGTTGTATTTGATTTCATCTACTCATTTTATACTAATAGCGAAACCTTTGATTTGTTTGTATGCAGAAAAAAAGGAATAATCCAACTTTTTATCTATCCAATTCATCTCTCACAGCCAGCCCAATCTTCTCTAACAGATAGGGCTTTTTTACATAGGGCCCCACACCCAATTGTTAGGCCTCCCTGACACGGTCTGTTTCAGATAATCCGCGCAGTAATTGCCTTTTGCCCCGGATGCAATTCAAGAGCTCTTTCGTACGTCTCAAGCCCATTCATGCCAGGATCCATGATCATATTAAACACCAATAAATCCGCCGAATGACCTTTCATGTAATCAACCGCTCTTTCTCCGCTTGAGACGGATGTGACTGAATAACATACCCTTAAGGATATTAGTAAGTATTAGTGCTGGAGTTCAGGTTGGTTTTATAGTTTGATCCTTTCCTTACCCATTCATCAATCTCTTTCGTTTTAAATTTCCACTGGCGGCCAAGGCGATAGGCAGGTAAACCTTTCTTCTCGATCCATTTGTAGATAGTATCCCGGCCCATGCCAAGGTATTCACAGATCTCATCTGCAGATAACCACCGATCTTCCATATCTGCTTGAACCTCCCCAATATGCTTAGCCTTTAAAATGTTACCTGTATTCTTCCTTTTATCAAGATCCGTGCCACATGTTTACCCTTCCCGGATAATCTCTCAGAGTGAGTAATGACAACCATTTCCCTGAACTATTAAAGATAAATTGCCCCTCAATAAAGTGGGCTCTTAGGGGTGTGTTACGTTATTGTCGCCAATTTTTTGACGATTTAGGCGGTTTTAGACCGATATTTGCTGTTAAGAACGTTTTAGAAATGAAAAGAGTGGAATCATGGAGGGTGACAGGTAGGGATAAACTGTGTAGAATGGAAAATGATGTGTTTCGAAAAAAGGTTTTAAAACCACATAGCCAGAAATATGGCTCACTTTTAGGTACTTAGGATAAAAAGCCCTGTTAGGGGGTGTACTACCAGGGCTAGTTTCGCATCGCCTTTTATAATCTCTTTTCTTTTTGAGACAAAATTGCCGATAATCTCATCCTTTAATCCAACGACATACCAACTATTATCTTTTTTTGCCTTGAACTATTGTTTTGCCGTCGCTTCCTCTGACAAGAATTGCATAGACCTGTTTTTGCCTCATTTCGGAAATGAGAAATTCTCACAGCATATCCGGATCTTCATTCCAAAGAGGGGTTATCAGACTTTTTGACAGTCGGTCCATAATAATATTGGTGGAGTAATGCAGCTTTCCCATCATCTTGGAGCTGGTTGTAAGATAGTCGTAAAAACCAAATCCTGCCATTATGGTTGGTATCAGTATAATCAGAATTATACCCAATGTACTCCGGATGCCGCTTGTTCGTTGTTTTTTGCTAAGCGTCCTTGTTTGCATATCCTCTTTTTCCTCCCCTGAAAAGGGCAACACAAGAAACATTGCTCCTTCATTTTAGATATAAACAACTATTTCAAATATTTGTCTAAAATCTTCTCATATTTGCTTTTTTCGCCGGCAGGTTTTTTCTTGATTTCATCCAGCGCAGTCTGAAATTTCTGGATCAATGAGTCAGGAGTGTCTTTATGAAACGCATAAGAAAGTACTCCCTCTTTCAATACATGGACAATCTCGTAATCTACCGGGTTGAAGCCGTTCTTTTTGATAAACCACTTCGCAACCGTCTCCTCATATGACCACATATCTATCTTTCCTGAACTTAACTTTTTAATGATTGAAATTGCCTTTGCAGTTCTATCCAGGTTTTTCTTGGGGATACCTGCCGCAACCAAAAGCTGCTCACCAACGTCATCACGGATTACGCCTATTTTATATTTTTTAACGTCATTAATGGAATTGATCTTTATATTTCTATCTTTTCGGGCGGTAAGTGAGATTCTGGTAGGTGCAAATGGTCCAACCCATTTAAACAGTGTTTCTCTTTCTGCTGTTCTTGTTGTGCCAAAAATAACGTTATTTTTTCTTGTTAATCCGGCCTTATAGCCTTTGGACCACGGCACTAGTTGAATATCATCGCGTGTTAATCTTGAATTCACCTTTTTGAGCATTATATCCATCAAGTCAACAGAGATGCCCTGCAATTTTTCATTTTCCTCAAAATTGAATGGCGGATACTGTTCAGTCCACAAAACCAGATCATCGACAGTTTGAGCAAAACCTGCAGAAAAAGGAATCAAACAAAAAACCATCACCGTTAGTAAGTTAATTAATGTAGACTTCTTCATTGCTACCTCCTTCTTTTTATCTTGTAATTACATGTTAAAAATCGATTAACCATTACGCCACCTTATCCAAAGCAACAACTTCTTCTTCACTTAATACCTTGCCCCAAAGATTTATCAGCCCTTTGCCATGCTCCGGTGTCCGGGGCACCGTGGTTATTGGCATCATGCCGATGATCTTCTTGATCTTTAAGATCCCGATGCCGTATTCCTCTTTGTCCATAGTGAAGGTGAGGTATTTGACGAGTTTCCGAACTACTGAACGCTATGATTTATATTCTTCATTATTTAAATGATCAAGAATGGGGCCAAGAAAATCTTTACGGAAAGTCAGAAAGCAGTTATTTTTCGTCAAGTTTTTGACAGTCATGAAAATTTCAGGTGTAATTTCAGAAGATTAAATTGGCATTTTTTATAAATATCCAAAATTAGTTTACACTTTATAAACCGCAGGTAAAACAAATATACATATATTTCTTATTTATTTTAGCCTGTGTTCATCTGTGGCCAAAAATCTATATTATAAATGTAAAAACCGGCAAATGAAGGATGTCAATAATAAAATATCTTTTTCACCATAAAGAATAACCATTAAACAGACCGGGTAAATCAAAGACCTAGGGTTGACTATTCGGTTTGACATTCTCGCTTTGCATTAGTATAAATGTAACCGTTCAGGGTCAAAGGATCAAAGGCACCCTGGTTAAATCCGCTTCGCTCCTTTCTACGAAAAATTTAACAGGGCAAGCAGAGGCACAAAGTGAAGTATGAATCTGGATAGTTAAGGAAATCCATACTATTAAAGTGCAAATTATGCTGTCAAGGTTTTACCAAGAGCGAGGGGATCTGGAAATATATCTAAGGGAAATCATAAAGGACAGCTCTTCTATTATAGCCGTATACCTCTTTGGGTCTTATGCGAACAAAAAAGACAAGGTAAGCTCAGACATGGACCTGGCATTTCTTTTGGATGAAAAGGCTTATAATGCAGATCCCTTTGAAGCTGCTGGATACGCTTATATGGCTTCAATGCGAGTAGGGATTAGGTTTAGAAAAGAAACGGATGTAGTTATCCTTAATTCCTCCTCTATTGAATTGGCCTATGAAGTAGTGGTGAGTGGGCGTTGCGTATACGAAGCAGAGCAGGACAAAAGGCTTGAATATGAGGCAGCGATAAGGGGCATGTACTATGATTTCAAGCCATTTCTCATTGAACTAAGATCAAGGTTTCTGGAGAGGTTATAGGGCAAACATAGACATATGAAATCCATAGAAAAAAAGATGAAGATTATAGAAGAGAGGGTGGGGAGGCTCAAAGAGCTTTCCAAAAACATCCATTCTCTCTCTAATTATCAGGCCTCCCAGGGTTCCAGAGACATTGCGGAAAGAAACCTTCAGGTAGCTATTGAGGCCTGCCTGGACATTGGCAAGATCATTATTTCCCTAGAAGGTCTTAAAGAACCCAAAGATAACAAGGCAATTTTTGCTGTACTTGCAGAAACAGGCATTTTAAGCGAAAAAAGCCTCTCCTTTTTGGTTCCTATGGCAGGGACAAGAAACATTCTTGTTCATGGTTATGATAGAATCGAAGATAGTGTTGTCTATGGGGTTTTAAAAAAGCACATTGAAGATTTCATGACTTTCTTGAAGGAAATCAGGGATAACTACCTCAAAAGAAATGGCTAAGAATAGCATCAGGCTATACTGCAAAGGGTAATTATAAACTCTATAAAAGAAATTAAAGAGAATAAAACACGATGATGACCTGAAGATCATCATCGTGTAAATCAGGAGGGAGGTCTAGAAATCCTTAAAATCATCATCCCTCCACGGCGTAGGCCCCTCCCCTCCGGCCTGTAAGCCCTCCGGGCTGGAAGCAGGGCCGGCCTCTGGCTCGTATGAGCCTACAGCTCGGAAAGAGGCCATAGGAATCACCTCCTCAGGGCTCTGCCCTTTTTCCTTATGAACTGCAAGCTCCCTTGTCATCTTTCTTGGGACCTTGATCATCTTTCTTTCGCTGCCTACACCATGCTCATTACTTTTTACTTCCTTTCCCTTTCCCCCTGCCAGGGCTATCAGCTCACCTACGACCTCCTTCATCTGTTCTGCCTGGGTATTCATCTCTTCAGAGGCTGAGGCAGACTCATCAGCATTTGCAGCATTCTGCTGGGTGATCTTGTCCATTTCTGTTACAGCCTTGTTAATCTGATCAATGCCCTGGGCCTGCTCCTGGGAGGCAGCAGATATCTCTTTCGCCAATTCTGTTACTTTTTCTACGCTCAAGAATACCTCACGATATCTGTCGTCGGTCTCTTTTACAAGACCTGATTCTGCCTCAATCTTTTGAATGATATTCTCAACAAGTTCCTGTGTATTCCCCGATGCCTCAGCAGATCGCAAGGCTAAATTACGAACCTCATCGGCTACCACAGAAAATCCGGCCCCGGCCTCGCCAGCCCTAGCAGCCTCTACTGCCGCATTAAGGGCTAAAAGGTTTGTCTGAAAGGCAATCTCATCAATTGTCTTGATGATCCTGGCAACATTACCGCTTGCTGTAGAGGTTTCCTTCATGGACTGAATCAGACTTTTCATTGAAACATTGGCATTTTTGAGGTTATCAAGACTCTCATTGGAAAGGTGATCTGCCTGCTGAGCATTATCCGCATTTTGCCTGGTCATCGATGACATTTCCTCAAGGGAAGAAGATGTTTCCTCTAAGGATGAGGCTTGCTCGCTTGTGCCTTCGGCCAGTGATTGGCTGGCAGATGATACCTGACCAGATGCAGAAGCTACCTGGTCGGCACCTTCATTTAGCTCTTCAATGGCCCTGTTCAATGGTCTGGTAATAGAGAGGCTAATAAAAAACCCTAAAAAAGAGGCTAATAAAACACCAATGATGACAGAAATCCATAAAAAACTTACAGCCTTTTCAGAAAGACTGTCCATTTTGTGTGCCTTGGCATCCATTCCTGCCCTGACAGTCTGATTAATTAAATTACATTTTTTCCCCAACTTTTTTCCTATCTCATTAAAGATACGAAAGTTTTTAATTTGTAAACCCTCAAAATGTTTCAATTGTTTTTCGATATAATCCTGCACCTTATGTATCTCTCTCTGCAAATGTAACATTACCGAGGCAGCGCCGTCAGAAAATAAATTGTTGGCAACGTCTGCTTCCAGCTCTTCCATTTTTTTCATTATCCTTGGCGCAAATGGATGGAGCTGGTCATCAAGACCCTGGAGTGCCCTAATAAGCTTTCCC
>Ga0114922_10006679_pt1 | contig 10566 bp, 5 predicted proteins | sample AartaG_FD_100975 | JGI IMG/M metagenome (GOLD analysis project Ga0114922, IMG submission 100975) | Deep subsurface microbial communities from Aarhus Bay to uncover new lineages of life (NeLLi) - Aarhus_00045 metaG | ecosystem: Environmental > Aquatic > Marine > Oceanic > Sediment | place: Aarhus...
CGGTCTGGATTTGCAGGCGGAATTTGGGATAGACCCTGGGCCACAAGACTACTTCGGAACGAGCATTCCACAAAGTGGTGCGTACGATGTGGGTGCATATGAGGGTAGCGGCGGGGCGACACCTACGCCGACTCCAACGCCTACACCTACACCAACGCCGACACCTACGCCGACACCTACGCCGACACCAACACCCACGCCTACTCCAACTCCGACACCAACTCCGACACCAACGCCAACTCCGACACCTACTCCGGAGGTGGATATGTATGTTTACGACATTGCGATGTCGTATTATGAGCCTAAAGCTAACTACTATGCCGCCAGGGCAACGGTTTGGATTAAAGATGTAAGCCTTAATGATATCAGCGGCGCTACTGTTACCGGCGAATGGAGCGGTGCGACCACCAGCGGAGACGAGCAGGGTGACACGGGCGTAGATGGTAAAGTCACCTTAGAGTCCAAGGCGGTCAAAGGCGGCGGTACGTTCACCTTCTGTGTCACCGACGTTTCGGCGACCGGCTACACCTACGAGCCGTCGTTGAACAACGAGACCTGCGACTCGATTACTGGCCCATAGTATGGATGTAGACTAAGCTGGGGATAGCAGCCTAACAGAGTGTTGTTTTAGAAAGCGTGGCGGTCGTTACGGCCGCCACGCATTGTGGCTTGAAAGTATGATTTTGGGAAAGATTTAGTCCCTGCTGAAGAAAGGAGGTGAGAAAAAAAGAGGTAGGGAGCCAAATCAGGAGTTAAACATCAATTTTTAAAAGGAGATATATTATGTGCAAGAGAATATTTTGTTTAATTAGCCTTGCTGTACTGCTTTGCCTTGCAAGCACGTTGCAAGGGACGACCTATTACGTCAGTCCCTCCGGCAATGACAACAACTCGGGGACATCGCCGACGGAGGCATGGGCGACGACTGACAAGGTGAACAGCATGACGTTTTCGGCCGGTGACAGTATACTGTTCGAAGGCGGTGAGACGTTCAGCGGAGGCCTTGTCTTTACATCCAGCGGTACATCGACAAGCCCGATAGTGATAAGCTCATACGGTACGGGGCGGGCGACAATCAACTCGGATTTTGAAGAAAAAGGCTTTTATGGCCTGGACTGCGCAGGACTCGAGTTAAGGGACCTGATATTTGTCGGTTCGGGTAATACCGGCCCCAATTGGGAGAGCATTGATTTTAGCGGTGTCGTGCTTACCAATACGACAGGGACGATGCTCGAGTATCTTCGCATTGACAACCTTGATGTAAGTGCATACCGGTCGAGAGGGATTTTGTTGAATGGTCAAGAGGAGGCTGGCGGCTATCGAGATATCGAGATTACGAATTGTGTTGTTCATGATATCGGTGTAGAGGCGATTAACTCTTCGGTGCCGGCATGGCCTGTGAGAGGTGATACGTATGAGGACCTTTATGTCGGCGACTGTGTGGCCCATAACATTACAGCTATTGCGGAACAAAGTGGAGACGGACACTCCGGCAGCGGGATTGTATTCGGAGGTGTCAACGGCGGGCTAATTGAATTTTGCGAGGGCTATAATACAGGTCGCAATTGTGCTACGTCAGGCGGCGGGCCGTTAGCTATATGGTGCTGGGAGTGTGTGAATATGACGTTCCAGTTCAATGAGGCGCATCACAACAAGACATCCGGCGGCGACGGCGGCGGCTTCGACCTTGACGGTGGTACGAGCTTCAGCAATATGCAGTACAACTACGCCCATGATAACCAGGGCGGCAATCTGCTGATGCAGTTTTCGCGCAGCCGTTACTCCGGTGATAATATTTTCCGGTATAACGTAGTTGCCAACGATGCAATTGGTTCTCGCGGGCCGATGGGTCTGATTCAGTTTTATGCCGGAGGAAAATTAACAAAGGTAGATGTATATAATAATACTCTGTATGTCGGTCCGGATTCCCGCGAAGGTGCGATTTCAGTATGGGAGTGGCGCGGTCAGTTTACCAACATCAATCTTCGCAACAACATTTTTATAACCGAGCCGGGCAAAACGACACTCAAGTTAGACTACACAGGCGGCTTTAATTTCCAGAATAACGTGTACTGGGCAGGTGGCGGTCCTCTGGAGATTATCTGGGGGGATGGTGGCCCGGTATATACCAGTCTGGCTGAATTCCAAGCCAGTGCAGGCCAGGAGATGCTCGATGGTCAGCCGGTTGGTCTTGAGGTGGACCCGCAGTTAGTTGATGTCAGTGACCATCCTATCTTAGGTCCCCACAATCTGGCGGATTTGACCGGCTTTAAGCTGACGCAGTATTCAGCATGTATCGATTATGGTCTGGACTTAGCGACACTTTTTGGAATGAACGTTGGGACCCGGGATTACTGGGGTAATACCATCAAGCAGGGCAGTGCCTTTGATATAGGCGCCCACGAATACCCCGGCGGCGGTACTCCTGATACGACGGCGCCGACACCGGACCCGATGACGTTTGCGACGGCGCCATACGCAATCGGAGACAATGCTGTCAAGATGGTAGCTTCAACCGCATCCGATGTCAGCGGAGTCGAATACTTTTTTGATTGCGTAAGCGGCGGTGGTAATGACAGCCGTTGGCAGGCAAGTACGACCTATACCGATACTGGTCTGACGCCGAGTACTCAGTACGGTTACCAGGTCAAGGCGCGTGACAAGAGTTACAATCAGAATGAGACTGCACCATCAGCGACGCAGTTGGTAACGACGAATCCGCCTGATACGACGGCGCCGACACCTGACCCGATGACATTTGCGACGGCACCGTATGGGAGCGGTTTTACTACGATTGCGATGGAGGCAACAACGGCTACCGATGATTCCGGAGGGGACGTTGAGTACTACTTTGCGTGCATCACCGCCGGCGGTAACGACAGCGGCTGGCAGGCCGGCACGTTCTATGAGGACTCCGGCTTAGATTCGAGTACATCGTACAGTTACCAGGTAAAGGCCCGTGATACGAGCACCAACCTGAATGAGACGGCGTATTCTGCGGCGGAAACCGGTACGACTGACACCTATATGGGAAACACTGTTTTCTCTGACGGTTTTGAGAGTGGTGATTTTGTTGAAGGCGGATGGGAGATAGGCGGCAGTGTGATAGAAGTTGCGACCGCGGCGGCCTATACAGGCACCTATGGTGCAAAACTTGGCAAGCAAGGCCGGATGGAGAAGTCCTTAAGCACCGAGGGTTTAACAAACATACGCATCAGGTATATGCGCGGACTGCTGTATGATAGTGCTAAGTTAACGGTCGTTTGGGATGACGGCGACGAGACACATGTAATCGAGAGCCTCAACGGAGCATATCCCTGGGAACAGATAGACGTATTCTGCGGTCCTTCGGCTGATAACAACCCGAATTTTAGATTGCTGTTCAAAAACAGCAACGAGGGCCCGGCGAATAATCACTCCTACGTTGACGATGTCGAGATTATGGCCGTGGGTGGCCCGACACCGACACCTACGCCGACTCCGACACCAACGCCGACACCAACTCCAACACCGACTCCGACACCAACGCCAACGCCGACGCCGACACCGACACCTACGCCTGAGCCTGAGCTATATGTTTATGACATCGCGATGTCGTATTATGAGCCTAAGGCTAACTACTATGCTGCGAGGGCAACGGTGTGGATTAAAGATGTAAGCCTCAATGATATCAGTGACGCCACTGTTACCGGCAATTGGAGCGGTGCAACCACCAGTGGAGACGAAGAGGGTATCACCGGCGGCGATGGTAAAGTCACTTTAGAGTCCAAGGCGGTCAAAGGCGGCGGTACGTTCACCTTCTGTGTAACCGACGTTTCGGCGACCGGCTACACCTACAACCCGGCGCTCAACAACGAGACATGCGATAACATAACCAACCCGTAAAGCTGCTTTGTAGTTTGGAGTTTGTATTAGTAATGGGGCCTGCTTTAGCAGGTCCCATTTTTTTTGTTATCAGTTAGTGGACCTCGTTAGTTAGGCGGGCAATTGTGTAGAAAAGGGCGAAAGCTGGCCGATATAAATTTCGTGATTCGTGACATGTGAGTTTTGTCTCGTGTTGTAAGAGTTTTTTTATCGGACTTAAGGACGTGACCCGTTATAAAATTTAGAACGGGTAATAACGTGATGCGAAAAAGAAGGATTTCCAACAGGGTTAGGGAGAAAAAATCATATAAGGTAGCAGGTAAGTGTCTTGGTATTGCGGCGCTTTTGATACTTTTGTGCAGTTGTGTTAGCTTCGATATTGGCGATTGGCCGAGCAGGTTTTTTTACCCGCATAATGACCCACCAGTAAATTGGTGTGGCTTAATAGGCGCTTTTTTTGCGTATTATTTGATGTACTATATTGGTCCCGGGGTGCTTCTAATATTAGTTTCGGCTATTTGTTTTTTAGTAGCGAGGCTGGCACATCGGGGCATAGAACAGCCTGTTTTGCGGATGATTGGACTGGTGCTTCTGACTGTTGCGGCTTCGAGCAGTTTTTATTATTTTTGGCCTTATAAGGTCTATAGCTTTCCAATAGGTTCAGGCGGGGTACTTGGTGTTGGAGCGGCTGAATTTTTGCGGAGTCATTTTGCCTCGTTGGGCACTTTCATACTGATTGCAGCTACGTGGGTTGTCGGGATTATACTGTTAGCAGACACTTTATTACTGATGATGTTTGGCTGGTTTAGTTTTGTGTTTAGAAAGGTGGCTGGTGTGGCGGCACCTGCGTGGTCGGCAGCGAAGCAGCGGTCGCAGGTGCTAAGTGAGATATGGCAAAAGTTAAGTGCCCGGCAAAAGCTATTGACGGCTGAGGGTGAGGTTTTGCGATTCGATGGGCGTGTTGGAGTTGAAGATAGGGTTGAGGATAGCTCTGCCACAGGTAGAGCCGGCCCAGACGAGGTGAGTGAGCATAGAGGATTGAAGCTGATATTTCCGCAGATGCGTAAAGCTGCTAATCCTTATGTGCCGGCGAGCTACGAGGATTACAGTCTGCCTCCTTTGGAGTTATTGGCTGAGCCGGAGCATAGTTTTGCTTCGGTGCAGGAGAAGGTTATCAAGGCCAAGGCCACGACATTGGAAAGGCTTTTGGCAGAGTTTAACGTTAATGCTCGAGTGGTTGCGGCTGATACCGGGCCGGTTGTAACGATGTTTGAATTGGAGCTTGCAGCTGGGGTGAAGGTCAGTCAAATTAGCACGCTTTCAAATGATATGGCCCGTGCGCTGGGTGTTGCTGCGGTTCGCGTTGTGGCACCTTTGCCGGGCAAACATACGATAGGTATTGAGGTTCCGAACAGCGAGAAAGAGAAGGTGCGCATAAAGGATATGATGCAATTGGCCGGCAATAAACCAGAGAGGATGGAGATACCTCTGTTTTTGGGTAAGGATTCGTCAGGGGATGCGCTTATATCTGACTTGACTGAGATGCCGCATTTGCTGATTGCCGGCACAACCGGTTCGGGCAAAAGTGTCTGCATCAACAGTATCATTACGGGGATACTCCTTACGAAACGGCCTGATGAGGTAAAGTTAATTTTGATTGACCCGAAGATGGTTGAGATGACGGCGTTTAATACGATTCCGCATCTGATGTGTCCGATAGTTACTGAGACGCAGCGTGCGGTGCATATTCTTGAATGGGCAACGGTGAAGATGGATGAGCGGTACGCCCTTTTTGCCGAGGCGAGGGTGAAGAATATTGCCGAGTATAATAGGCTTGGCATCGAGGGGATTATTGAGCGGTTTAACCCTGGTAGCCCTGAGGAGGAAGCTAAGATTCCGAAGAAGCTCCCCCATATTGTGATAGTAATTGATGAGCTTGCGGATTTGATGATGACCGCTGCCAAGGAGATAGAGGCATATATCGTTCGGCTTGCGCAGAAGAGCCGGGCTATTGGTATTCATATTGTATTGGCTACCCAGCGTCCACAGGCGACAGTGGTTACGGGCCTTATAAAGTCGAATATGCCGACGCGAATAGGTTTCCGTGTTGCAGCGCGGATGGACAGCCGGATTATACTTGACCAAAACGGTGCTGAAGCGCTGCTTGGTCAGGGCGATATGCTGTTTCTCAAACCTGGCACAAGTGATTTGGTGCGTTCCCAGGGGACTTTTGTTGATGAGGCAGAAATAAAGCGGATAGTTAAACATCTCAAGGAGGTTGCCGAGCCGCAATTCCATCCAGAGCTTACGCAGCTTAATCTCGTGGATGCTTCCGATATAACTAAGGACGAACTTTTTGATGGTGCGGTGAGGGTTGTTCTGGAGAGCCATCGGGGCAGTGTGTCGCTATTGCAGCGCAGGCTCAGCGTAGGTTATGCCCGTGCTTCGCGTATGATAGAGATGATGGCGGTAATGGGTATTTTAGGGGAGTACAAGGGCAGCCAGGCCCGTGAAGTTATGATGACGCTCAAAGAGTACGAGCGTATGCAGGAGCGGATGGAGGCAGGTGCCAAGGCGGGACGTAAAGGTAAGGTTCCCAAGGCAAGGGATAGCGTTTTGGCAGGGGGAGATTTGGCCGAGGATGAGGATTCGTCCGAGCCGAGTTATATAAGCGAGGGCCAGCGCGGCTATGTCTCGGTTGATAGTGAGGCTGATTAGTTCGTAGGGGAATAATTCAATAGGGCAGAGGGCAGGCTATCTGCCGTTTTTTGGTTGTTATTCGGGCACGCCATCAATTGTCCATCTGCCATCCTGGTCGAGCATTACGACCCCCGGTGTGCCGGGCTTATCAGGACTGGCGGAATTAGCGGCGGTTACAGTAATTGTAAAGGTATTGTAGGCGGTAACGGTAATCGCATAAGCGGCATCAGTGAAATATTTGCCGGTCAGGTCGCCGGGTTGAAAACCAAGTGTGGTCAGGTCAACGGTGGTCCAGTCGCCGGTCCAGTCTTGGCCTTTTTCAGCCATGAAAGCGCGAGCTGCTGAAAGGATAGTTCCTGCTCCGGCTTTGCCCTCAGACCACTTGGCTGAATCAACCCTGCCTCGCATAAGTGGTATTGCCATCGCGGCAAGGATGCCGATGATAAGCAATACCACCATTAGCTCAATCAGCGTGAAAGCTTTTCTGCTTTCCATACCTGCAGTTCCTGCTAAGGGGTTTTTGAAATCATAAGTGCTTGGATTTAAGTCACTTGTGATTTGTCACAAGCTCTAATTTTGTTATAATCGGCCAGATTTATATGCGACTATACCGGTTTTTCCTTATTTTTGCTGGTTCTACCAAGCCGATGTTGATTAAGTTTGATAATATCGGACAAAACTTTTTCGGTCTGCTATGGAGAATTTGCAGCGGAAAAAAAGAAAAAAGTTGATTAGTTGATGTGAAGTAGGTATATTTTTGCAGTCCAAAATTGCTCTGTCGAACGGGGTCGAGCATAGCAAAATAGAGAGATTTGGGGTCAACAGTATCACGGCGTGGTTGACTCAAGCCTCCGACAGAGCCAAATCGGGCCAGTGCAGTATGGCCTCCGTGACAAGACAGATGAGAGCATAAGTACGCAAGAGGATAGAAGAAAAGCAGCTTATGCTCTTACGCACTTATGACTTATGCACTTGGATTACCCGGTGGTGTAATTGGCAACACATGGGCTTTTGGTGCCCATATTCCAGGTTCGAGCCCTGGCCGGGTAGTTTTGGAAATTTAGAATTTTTGAATTTGAGTTTGGAACTACAAAGTACTATGGTTGAAAGAGTAGCGATAATTTTGGCAGCAGGTGTTAGCAACAGGATGAATACGCAAATGCCGAAGGTGCTACATGAGGTATGCGGTCGACCTATGCTGGCCTATGTGCTCGATGCGTGTCGAGAGGTCGGTGTGGAAAGAATATATGTCGTGGCTGGTTTTGGGATTGAGCAAGTAAGAGAACGATTCGACACTGCTTCAGATATTATCTGGGTACAACAGGAGGAACAAAAGGGCACTGCCCATGCGGTTCTGTGCTGCAAGGAAGATCTGGAGGATTTTGATGGCGAAACCTTGGTGCTTTGTGGTGATGGGCCCTTGATTAGAGCCAAAACTTTGAAGACACTTATAGAAAAGTATGAAGCAAGCCAGTCGGTGGTGACGCTGGCAACTGCTGTTCTGGAGGACACTGCTGGATACGGCCGGATAATCCGGGATGCATACGGCAATATTGCCGGTATTATAGAGGATGCCGATTGCACGAGTGAACAGCGTGTCGTTAAAGAGGTCAACCCCAGTTATTATTTGTTCAATAACAAGGTTCTTTTCGAGGCGGCAGAGAAGGTCAAGCCTGATAATGTCAAGAAGGAGTATTATCTGACGGATGCGATTGCTCTTATCATCGCTACGGGGAAAAAGGTAATAGCTGTTACGGCGGTTCGACCTGATGAGGCCAAGGGTGTCAACAGCAGAGTGGAGCTTACCGAAGCGAACAAGATTATGCAGCGTAGGATTCAGTGGGAACTGATGGACAATGGCGTGACGATAGTTGACCCTGATAATACCTGGATTGAAAAAGAAACACAGATTGGGCAGGATACAGTGATTGAGCCTTTCACATATATTCACGGTGAGGTTAAAATTGGCCGTGGGTGTCGGGTTGGGCCATTTGCTTATTTAAGGGACGGGACGGTTTTGGAAGACGATGTTGTGTTAGGTGTATTTACAGAGATTAAGAATTCGACTTTGGGCAAGGGCGCTCGTGCACGGCATCACAGCTATATCGGCGATGCTACTGTAGGGAAGAATGTTAATATTGGTGCGGGCTCGATAACAGCTAATTTCGACGGCGAAAAGGTCAGCCGCACAACTATAGGTAATGACTGCTATATCGGTTCGGGTTCGGTACTGATAGCGCCGCTTGAGCTAAAGGATGGCTCGCATATAAGTGCGGGGACAGTGGTTTCACAGGAAGACATAAATAAATTTGGCCGGGGCTCCAAGACGCAGTAAGTCGCGTTTGGGTACCTGAGTGGAAAGGTTAAAGGAAATGTCTCTGAATGATAATCTGAAGATATTCTCCGGCACGAGTAATACAGCGTTAGCCGGTGGGGTTTGTAAGTATTTAGGGATTTCCCTTGGGGAGACGAAGATTGAAAGGTTTCCGGACGGCGAGAAGGTTGTCAGGGTTGAAGATGATGTTCGGGGCAGGGATTGCTTTGTTGTGCAGTCGACCTGTAAGCCGGTAGATGAGAATCTGGTCGAGCTTTTGATTTATTTAGACTGTTTGCGAAGGGCCAGTGCGAGCCGCATTACCGCAGTAATACCTTATTTTGGCTACGCTCGGCAGGACAGGAAAGACGAAGGGCGAGTGCCTATTACCGCCAAGTTGGTGGCCAATCTTATTACTGTCGCTGGTGCCGACAGGGTGCTGGCAATAGACCTGCACGCACATCAGTTGCAGGGTTTTTTCGATATACCAGTTGACCATCTGACCGGCGAGCTGGTGTTGGGCAAATATTTCAAGGACAAGAAGATTAGTAACCTAACGGTGGTTTCGCCTGATGTAGGTAATATGAAGATTGCATCCAGATATGCTTCGCGTTTAGGGGGAGAGTTGGCGATTGTACACAAAAAGCGGATAGGCGGCAGCGAGGTGGAGGCTCGAGAAATCATCGGTGATGTGGAGGGCAGAAATATTCTGATGTGTGACGATATCATCGCTACGGCGGGGACAGTGTGCAGTGCAACCAAGCTGGTGAAGGAGCGTGGAGCTAAAAAGATATATGTTGGTGCCACGCACGGAGTTCTTGCGGGCCAGGCCTTAGAAAAGCTGAGACAGGCGCCGATTGATGAGGTGGTGATTACTGATACTATACCGCGGGAGGAAGAGGCGAAAAAACTTGGCAGTATCAAGATTTTAACTGTCTCTGCTATGTTAGGCGAGGCAATAAAGAGAATTCACAGGAATGAATCGGTTAGTAGCTTATTTGAACCCCGCCCCTCGGAGGAGCGGGGTGAAGGTTTGTGAGCTGCGATTGCAGTGAGGAAGTTATGGAAAAGACGTTGCTTTTGAAAGCAGAGATTCGAGAACACACCGGCTCAAGGCATGCGGCGAAAGTCCGCAAGCAAGGGCGGATACCTGCCATTGTGTACGGGCATAAGCAGGATGCTGTGGCTATTTCGTTGGATGCACATAGTCTGATTGATGGGTTGCATCACGGGCATCGGCTGATGGATGTGCAGATTGGTAGAAAGCAAGAAAAGATGATTATTAAGGACCTTCAATATGATTACTTGGGCAGAGATATCATTCATGTGGACCTGATGAGAGTAGATGTAACCGAGACGGTCAGGGTAACGGTTCCTATAGAGCTCAAGGGGGAAGCCAGCGGTGCGCATGAAGGTGGGATTATTGAGGAGCATACCGACCATCTGGAGGTTGAGTGCAAGGTAACTGATATTCCGGAGTCTATTGTTGTTTCGGTGAAGGAGGTGGATGTCGGCGATAGCCTGCATGCCGGGGATATCGAACTTCCGGATGGTATAAAGCTGGTAAGCCCACCGGATATAGTGTTGGTTACCTGTAGTTTGGTTGCTGCTGCCAAGTCGACGGAGGAGATAGAAGAGGAAATGCCGGCGGCACCGGAGGTAATCACTGAGGCGAAGGAGGAAAAGGA
>Ga0114922_10006680_pt1 | contig 10565 bp, 3 predicted proteins | sample AartaG_FD_100975 | JGI IMG/M metagenome (GOLD analysis project Ga0114922, IMG submission 100975) | Deep subsurface microbial communities from Aarhus Bay to uncover new lineages of life (NeLLi) - Aarhus_00045 metaG | ecosystem: Environmental > Aquatic > Marine > Oceanic > Sediment | place: Aarhus...
AGTTCCCAGTTCCCCCTGCATCTCCCAGATCAAATCAGAGAATTCAGAACGAGTTGTGATGCGCGGCAACAGCTTTTCGTATCGCGCATTTATCATTTCCCAGTCTACATTTGACATGTTTGGCGTCCAGAAATGCTCCCGCTGAAGCAGCCATGACTCCTGATACATCTGTTCCCATTCCTTATGCCTGTCAATGGAGACCTTTATTCGCCCAAGATCGATCCAGCCGCTTTCTCTACCTGGTTTCCCTTTTTCTTTATTCTCGTCAGATTTCTCGCCTGCTTTCATAACTCGCAATCTATTGCCTGATCTATATATCAGAGTTTTGTGGTCAGAGCCAATTTGAAAGCTGTTGACTCCCTTTGCTATGGTTTCTTTTTTCTGATTTTCAAAATCATACATCTCCAGTGAGCTTTTGGGAGAAGCGTTCTCATCACTCCACGGGGAGCGACCAAGGCTTCCCTCAACCTGAAATGACGTGAATAGAGCTTTGCCTGCGATTCCCTGGATCTGTCCATAGCGTCCCTCTGGAAGCGGAAAAGCAACTACCCGATCTTCAATCCCCTCTAAATCAATTTTGGTTACTTTTTCCTGCTCTGATTCTTTTTCTTTGTTTTCATCTTCTTTTTTGTCCTCTTTAGCAAGCGGCCTGGGTTCAGCAACAAAGGGTGAAACCAGGTCTTTTTGCAAGGGAATCAGGCAGGGGATCATTCCCTGCGGGAAATTGAGGTCAAATTGTAAATTGTCATAGACAGGGTTGAATTCACGGTAGGATAGGAAGTATAGATATTTGCCCTCCGGATCAAAGGATGGGCCAATATCACGAAGAACGGGCCTGGTAATATCCCAAGTTTCACCTGTTTCAACCTTGCATAGTCTTATTAATGTGGTTTTATTGGTAATGGAAATGCCATAGGCGAGCCAATTGCCATCTGGCGACCATGCCATTCCGGAGATTGATGAATATTTGCTTTTGTCAAGAACACGGCTTTCTTTTTTCTCCAGATCAATATGAACCATCTCAAAGCGATGATTGCTCAGGACAATCTCATCAGACTCAGGTGAAACAGCAATATTATTTGGTATGCCAATATCCAATTTGCCCAGGCGTTCCGGCTCTCGACTTCCATCGGTGTAGTGTATTTCAATAGCATTCTCGCCATTGGAATCACTGACGGAGAGAAGCCTTTTGCCGTCGTTTAACCACTGATTCAGGCGATAGCGTACTCCATCAGGCTCACCATGCTGCACAACCGCTCCTTCCCAGTTGCCCAGGGTAAAAGGTTTGCCTCGTGTAGTGATGACTACTGAATGTCCTCCGGGATGAAGAGAATAGCTTTCCATGTATCTATTAGCTTCAACGAACTTGCGATTTCGCTGGATCCTGGGACTGTGAAATTCTATCTCAAGCTTTCTTTCCTGGCCGGATTCAGGGTCGTAGAGATAGAGTTCGCCACCAGCGTGAGCGATGACCCTTTTGCCATCGGTGGAAGCGTTTCTGAGATAGTATTCTGTGTGATCAGTATGGCGACGTAAATCTTCACCATCTGGCATACAGGAGTATAGATTGCCAATGCCCTGGTGATCTGAGAGGAAAAATATCCGGTTCCCGATCCACATAGGATTTACTATATTTCCTTTGAGTTGAGTGAGCAATTTGAATTTACCACTTCCACGAGCATCGACCCAGATGACACCGGCAGTTCCACCCCGATAGCGTTTCCAACGGGCTGGTTCTGTGGAATGCCTGCCGATAACAACGCCGCCGGAAGCACCATAGGAGATACTTCGTCCGGCGCCCAACGGCGAGGGTTGGGGAAGTCCACCTTCCCGGTCTATGCTGTAAAGGGCGAGCCATCGTCGGAATGGTAGACCGGCGTTGGTTGCGAATAAAATCTTTTCTCCATCCAGACTCCAGTTGGCAACGAAGCTATTTGCACCCAAGTAAGTAAGTCTTTTTGCAGTTCCGCCAATGGAAGGCATTATATAGATCTCCGGAGGGCCTTCTTCCTGCCCGGTGAATGCAATGAGTTCTCCGTCGGGTGATAGAAATGGATAGCTTATTTCCCCAAGATTTGAGGTGAGTCTGCGTGCTAAGCCACCTTGAGCAGAAACAGCCCAAAGATCATCTTCAGCAACGAAAACAATATTGTCGCCATTAATAGTCGGATAACGGTAGTAACCAGCTGTTGACAATTTTAACCTCCCTGCAAAGATTTTTTGCTTTTTCAGTAATTTGACAATTTCAGATCAGGAGTTGGGTTAAGGGATTCAGCAATACATACGTAATCTGTTAGACTAACCGGATCTGTAGCGAGCAACCTGGATTCTGTTGATTTAACCCAGACTACAAGAAATTTAACGCCGACGTTATTTTACAGAAACACCGCTACCAAGTCAACACAAGAGTGGTGAATTGCATCGGGCGGGTTTCTTGGGTGAATAGGACATTTTGAGGGAAGATGACCGCTATTTGTGCTACCAGGGGCTTTGGGCATGATGAACGGAACCCGTCCCTACAGAAGAGAGGCTTGCTCTAATGAATTCGCCAACAGATCGTTCCTGATGCTGTTGACGAATTCGGTTCTGGGTGATGATGCTTAGTACACTGCGCCACAGATTCTCGTCTAGTTAGAAGCTCCAGTAGGACAAGCGTCCCGCGCTTGTCCGTGCCAAACCGGTTGAGAATTTACGCTGTTATATACTTAGTATTCCCCCTCAGAAACGATGCATAGTATTCCCCCTTAAAAAAGGGGGCCAGGGGGTTGTATAGAATTTATGAACAGCCTGCAAAGCTTCAATAATGTAGCCAACGATTCATGGGAAAACAACCCCCTGGCCCCCTTTTTTAAGGGGGAATCCATGATTCGCCAACAGTATCATTCCTGTCCCGTCTGTAATGCACAACTGAATAATGGAAATTGTATAACCGGATTTCTGGACGCAAAATTTATACTTTTAGGCACGCGTTTTCACTTGACAATCTTAACGTATGTGTAGTATAATTTAAAGGTGAGTTATGGGTTCTTGTGGTAGCAGGATCATGCCAGAAATGGATTGTAAGTTTTGCTGGGAAAATATCACAATATCACCCCCATCCCAACCTTCCCCCATCAAGGGGGAAGGCGCACGGCATCTGCATTTCCAACCTTTGATGGGCGGAGTAGAGTATTGTGATAGGTGATAAATCAAAGTGTTATTATACTAAGTATATGACACCGTAAATCTGCAAACGGTTTGGCACGGACAAGCAAGGAAGCATGGACAAGCGGGACGCTTGTCCTACTGGGGCTTATAACTAGATGAGAATTTATGGCGCAGTGTGCTAAGTGAATTATATTTTACCTACCGGAGCGTAATCAGTGTACGAGAATAAGATAGTTATTCGCGGGGCGAGAGAACATAACCTTAAGAATGTCGATCTGGAAATTCCACGCAATAAACTTATAGTGTTTACCGGGGTGAGCGGATCGGGTAAGTCGTCGCTGGCATTCGATACGCTCTATTCCGAGGGTCAGCGCAGATACGTAGAGTCGCTGTCAGCCTATGCGCGGCAGTTCCTTGGCCAGATGGAGCGGCCGGATGTGGATTTTATAGAGGGTCTGTCGCCGGCCATATCTATCGAGCAGAAGACGGTGAGCAGAAACCCGCGCTCGACTGTTGCTACTGTGACGGAGATATACGACTATATGCGCGTGCTCTTCGCCCGCGTCGGAACACCCCATTGCATTGAATGCGGGCGCGAGGTGGGGGCACAGACAACGGATGAAATCATAGACAGGATACTCCAGTTGCCGGAAGGGAGGAGAATACAGATACTGGCACCCATAGCGCGTGAGCAGAAAGGCGAGTATAAGGATGCCTTCGAGGCAGCTATGAACGCCGGTTTTGCGCGGGCGAGAGTTGACGGCAGGATATACCAGTTGACCGAGGACATAAACCTCGATAAGAACATGCGGCATAACATCGAGGTAATCGTTGACAGGATAGTCATCCGCGAAGGGGTGAGAGGCCGGCTGTCGGAATCTGTGGAAGCCGCGCTGGAACTTGCCGAAGGGACAATTGTCGTCAACGTCCTGGAAGATAACAATGCAACGCCTGCACTCCCGGAAGAGGATATTCTTTTTAGCAAGAATTACGCGTGTCCTGTCTGCGGCATAAGCTACGAGGAACTGACGCCGCAGATGTTTTCCTTTAATACCCACCAGGGGATGTGTCCTGAATGCAAAGGCCTGGGCGTGAAGATGGAGATGGCCACGGACCTGGTGGTGCCGGATGAAAGCAGATCAATTAACGAAGGTGCTATAGCTCTCATCGGTGAGCCAAGGAACCTGTGGATGAAGCATCTTATGGAGGGCATTGGGCAGCATTACGGATTTACCCTTGACACGCCGTGGTCTGAATTAACTGAAGAGCAGCGGAATGTGATGCTTTACGGTACTGGTAAGACCCGGATTAATTTCATCTATACTTCTCACAATGGTCGCAAATGGCCTCGTAAGAGCCGGTATGATGGTATCATTCCGAGCCATGAGCGGAAGTTCCATAATACAAACTCCGATGGTATGCGCGAGCATCTGACTAAGTTTATGGCTAGCGTTACCTGTCATGAATGCAATGGTGGCAAGCTTCGTAAGGAAAGCATGGCGGTGACGGTTGCGGGTAAATCCATAGTGGATATTGTGCGCCTGGGCATCGATGAGGCTGCCGAGTTATTTGATACATTGCAGGCTAAGCTGAACGCTACGCAGGTTCTAATCGGCGAGGAACTGATAAAGGAGATCCGCGGCCGCCTGGAATTTCTGCGGAATGTAGGGTTGAACTATCTTACACTGGATAGAACCGCGCCTACGCTGTCGGGAGGAGAGGCACAGCGGATTCGCCTGGCAAGCCAGATAGGGAGCGGCCTGGTGGGTGTGCTGTATATTCTGGATGAGCCGACGATAGGGCTGCACTCCCGAGATAATAAGCGTTTGCTGAATGCATTGAGAAAGCTTAGAGACAGGGGCAACACAGTAATAATAGTGGAGCATGACGAGGAGACTATGCACGCGGGCGACCTGATAGTGGATTTTGGCCCGGGCCCGGGTGTCAAGGGAGGTAAGATAGTAGCTGTTGGCACACCTTACGAGATCAGTCGGAATGAGAAATCCATTACAGGCAAGTATCTGAGCGGGGAACTGATGATCCCGGTACCGGAGAAACGTCGCCCCATTGGTGACGAGTGGCTTAAAATCGTCGGCGCGAGACACAACAATCTGAAGAATATAGACGTGGAAATTCCGATTGGTGTTTTTACATGCATAACTGGCGTGTCCGGTTCAGGAAAAAGCTCGCTGATCAATGATGTGCTCCACCAGGCGCTGGCAGGTAAGCTGATGCGGGCTTATACAAATCCGGGTAAACACGACGGGATCGAGGGCATCGAACATCTGAACAAGGTGATCGACATCGATCAATCGCCCATCGGCCGCACGCCCAGGTCGAACCCGGCTACCTACGTAAAGGTTTTTGATCATATAAGATCTCTCTTCGCCCGGTTGCCGGAATCCCAGGTTCGGGGATATAAGCAGGGCAGGTTTAGTTTTAACGTGAAAGGCGGCAGGTGCGAGGCATGTAGCGGCAACGGGATGAAGCTGATACAGATGCATTTCCTGCCGGACGTATGGGTAACTTGTGACGTGTGTCATGGCGCCAGGTATAATGATGAGACGCTGCTAGTGAGATTCAAGGATAAGAACATTGCCGAAGTGCTGGATATGGATGTGCAGGAAGCTCTGGAACACTTTGAGAATATACCCAAGGTGGCGAGGATCCTTCAGACACTCCACGATGTGGGGCTGGATTATATCAAGCTGGGTCAGCCGGCTCCAACGCTATCCGGCGGCGAAGCCCAGAGGGTTAAGCTGGCTAAGGAACTCTGTAGAGTGTCGACAGGTAAGACCCTGTATATACTGGATGAACCCACCACAGGTATGCATTTTGCCGATACTCAGAAGCTGCTGGATGTGCTGAACAGGCTGGTCAATGCCGGCAATACTGTGGTTGTCATCGAGCATAACATGGAAGTGGTGAAAACAGCAGATTATGTGATTGACCTGGGCCCGGAAGGCGGGGATCAGGGCGGATGGGTCGTTGCCACAGGCACGCCGGAACAGTTGGCTGAAGTTGAGGACTCGTATACCGGCCACGTCATTAAGGAAGTGCTGGGCAATGGGGGTCGGAAGAGTATGCTGGAGGTTGCCGCTATGGATCAGTCGCCGGGTCAACCTGCTACCCATCTGAAGATCAAGGGAGCTAAGGAGCATAACCTCAAGGGCGTGGATGCTGAGATTCCTCTGCGCAAGATGACAGTTTTGACAGGGGTGAGCGGATCAGGGAAGACCTCGCTGGCGCTGGATACAATATACGCTGAAGGGCAGAGGCGTTACGTGGAGTCTTTGTCCAGCTATGCGAGGCAGTTCCTGGGACAGATGCCTAAGCCTCACGTTGACTTCATAAGCGGCCTGGCCCCGGCTATCGCTATCGAACAGAAGCCAGCCAGCATCAGCCCCAGGTCTACGGTTGGCACGGTGACAGAGATCTACGATTACATGCGCGTTCTTTTCGCTCGCATAGGTATACCCCATTGCCACCAGTGCGGTCGCGAGATAAGCAGTCAAACCGTCCAGCAGATCGTGGACATGATTATGGAATCTCCAGAAGGCACTCGCGCTTACATAATGTCCCCAATAAAGCTGGAGCGAAGCGAGGATTATGAAACCATACTGAAACGTGCTCTTAATGATGGTTTTGCGAGAGCATGGGTTGATGGCGAACTGGTGGATCTAAGGGATGATATGGAGATAGATAGACGCCGCAGACATGAAGTGGCCATCGTCGTGGATAGATTGACCATAAGCCAGGAGGACAGAAGCAGAATAACAGAAGCGGTGGAAACTGCTCTGACTGCCGAACGCTCAGACCATAAGGTTTTGGTGGAGTTCTTCCCGTCATCAGAAGCCCAGGGAACCGAGGATGAAAAATACACACAGATTTTTAGCGAGGAGTTCGCCTGTGTGGAGTGTGGCATCAGCTTTGATGAGATAACTCCGCAGAGCTTCTCGTTCAATAATCCGGCTGGTATGTGCAAAAAATGCGAAGGTCTGGGGACGGTACATGCTGCCGATCCGGATCTCGTCGTCCCGGACAAGAAGAGATCCATAAGACAAGGCGCTATAGCTTCCTGGGGCGGCGTATTGCCGTTGAACCCGGCCTCGCAGTATCTGGAGAAACTGGCTGAAAAGTACGGATTTGGCTTGAATCAATCGTTCGAGTCCCTGTCGGAGGAACAGCAAAACGTTATTCTGTATGGGGATGATGAGATGATCGAGACAGGCGGCGTATCCTTCCGATTCAGGGGAGTGGCTTCCAGCCTGGAATGGGCTTATGAGAGGGGGAGATACCGCCGGGAGATTAGCCCTTACATGAGGGACGTCCCATGTCCGAAGTGCGGTGGCGGAAGGCTGCAACCGCAAAGCATAGCGGTCACTCTAAATGACAAGTCCATCATCGACGTGATCGATATGTCCATCGGGCAAGCGGCAAAATTCTTTAGTGAACTCAAGCTAACCAAGCGTCAGGAGAAGATAGGTGAGGAAGTGCTGAAAGAGGTACAAAGCCGCCTTCAGTTCCTTGTAGACGTGGGCCTGGACTATCTCACTCTCAGCCGGTCTGCTCCGACGCTTTCTGGTGGTGAAGCGGAACGCATACGCCTGGCCAGTCAGTTGGGCTGCGGCCTGGCAGGTGTTCTTTATGTGCTGGATGAACCTACAGTTGGGTTGCACCAGCGGGATAATCACAGGCTTCTGAAGGCGCTCAGGAATTTGAGAGACTTGGGTAATAGCGTGATAGTGGTGGAGCACGACCGGGATACTATCACTGCTTCTGATTACATGCTGGACTTCGGGCCTGGCGCTGGTGTTATGGGTGGGCAGATCGTTGCATCTGGCAGCCCGGAGCAAGTGGGTGCTGAGAACAGCTCTCTTACAGCGCATTATATGTCCGGAAAATTGATGATCCAGGCTTCAAAATTCAGGCGAACGCCGAATAAGAAATGGCTGGAAGTCGTTGGAGCGCGGCATAACAACCTGAAGAACATCAGTGTCGGGATCCCGCTGGGCGTTTTCACTTGCTTAACCGGCGTATCCGGGTCTGGCAAAAGCTCGTTGATGAACGACATACTTCACAAGGCGCTGGCGCGCAAGCTTCACAGGGCAAATGCTCTGCCCGGCGACCATGATGATATAAAAGGTTTGTCGTATATTAACAAAGTTATAGATATCGACCAGAATCCTATCGGCGATACGCCCAGATCAAACCCCGTCACTTATATAGGCGCGTTTTCGGAGATCAGGCGTCTGTATGCGGAACTGCCGGATGCCAGGGTGCGCGGGTTCAAAGCCAGGCGCTTCAGTTTCAACGTGAGAGGCGGACAGTGCGATGCCTGCGGAGGTAACGGTTACAAAAGGATCGAGATGCACTTCCTGGCCGATATATGGATCAAATGCGACGCCTGCAATGGGACAAGGTATAAAAAGGAAGTTCTGGATGTGAAATACAAGGGCAAGAATATTTCCGAAGTGCTTGATATGACTGCTCTGGAAGCCCTGGAGCTTTTCCAGAAAGTACCCGCGATAAAGAGGCGGCTACAGATGCTATGCGATGTGGGGCTGGACTATATACACCTGGGTCAGTCGGCAACTACCCTGTCCGGCGGCGAAGCGCAGCGAGTTAAACTTGCCAGTGAGCTGGCAAGGCCCAGTACGGGTAAGACTCTCTATCTGCTGGATGAACCTACTACAGGCTTGCATTTTGCTGATATTCAGAAGCTCCTGGACGTCCTGAACCGGCTGGTGGATAAGGGCAACACAGTAGTCGTGATAGAGCACAACCTGGACGTGGTCAAGAATGCAGATTATGTGATCGATCTGGGGCCAGAAGGCGGCGAGGAAGGCGGATATATAGTAGCCTGCGGGACGCCAGAGCAAATAGCGCAGGTCGAGACATCCCATACCGGCAGGTATATAAAGGATCTGCTTTGAGAATAGGGACGAATCACACGAATTGAATTCAGAATAAGTAAGTTTCAAGAATAACCTTAAACATTTCGAGCATCACCAAATCCCCCTTAATCCCCCTTTGGAAAAGGGGGAAATGGCTTCGCTCTTGTCCAAATTTGGGATTACCTGATTAAATACTCAAGCTCCATAAAAGGCGGAAACTTAAGCGAGATATGATCCGATTCCAGAAGGCGAAGACAGCGGATGCAAAAGAACTTGCTATGGCATCGTGGCAAGCTTTTGATAATGACATCAACTACGGCGCGTCGGGTAAAGGCGGCCCTCCTGGCTATAAATCCGACCGATGGCAGAGCAGGATGATGCGGATAGGGAAATATTACAAGATAATGGATGATTACCGCATTATCGGCGGGTTTATCGTCTTTGAGAAAGGTAATGGCCATTACGAATTGGGCAGGATATTCATCGAGCCTGATCACCAGAATCAGGGCATCGGCGCTCAAGCTATGGAATTTATGGAGAAGCAGTTCCCCAGGGCTAAGAAATGGACGTTGGGCACACCTCGCTGGAACCGTCGCACCCGGCATTTTTATGAGAAAATGGGCTACGTTATGATAGGAGCGGACGGACCTGATGGCGTCCGCTATGGTAAGGTGATTCGGAAGGTAGAAAAGGAGTAAGATCATGCGATCAGTGATGCCTGTTGGATATTTTTTCGATTTCACCTTCCGATCTCCGAAGCTGCTGTCGTCTATCAAGATCGACGGCGACTTGAGCGATTGGGACCCGACTCATGAGGTTCCCGATCTTATGCATCTGCGCGGTAATAAGCCGTTTGCGCACGTTTTCTTTTCCTGGGACGATGATAACCTTTATATCGGATTGGATGTGACTGGCAAAAGAAAGCCGGTGGATGTAGATACTGAGAGATTCTGGCGCAAGGATTGCCTGGAACTGTGGGTCGATTTCAGAAACGACAAGACCCAGCGAAGATATACTGAGCATTGCCACCACTTCTTCTTCCTCCCCAAAGGCCGCAAAGGTAAAACTGGACTGGCCACTGCCGGGGAGTGTACCGAACCGGGTTCGGTGGTACAGGAGCACATTTTCGATCACCCGGAGATAGAAGTCGCTTCATCCGTGGAACGGGGCTCATATACCCTTGAGGCGCGTATACCACGAAGCGTTATACCTACCTACGATCCCGCCAATTATCCCATGATTGGATTTAACTACCATATAAATGATATAGACAGAAGGACACAGTGGTGGAACTGTGGACTGGATTTCCCGCGGCATCAGGATCCCAGCACATGGGGAGCAATCGAGTTGACGGGTTGATCTTCAGTCTCAAAAAAACTAGGCCCATGTGGGCTTCGGGGTGAAATGAGTTGGGAAACCACAATCGAAGCATTTCACCTTAAAACCCACATGAGCCTTCCTTAATAATATAACACACTATTCTCAAAATGTCAACACAAAAAACGGCGTAAAAAGATCAAT
>Ga0114922_10006681_pt1 | contig 10565 bp, 8 predicted proteins | sample AartaG_FD_100975 | JGI IMG/M metagenome (GOLD analysis project Ga0114922, IMG submission 100975) | Deep subsurface microbial communities from Aarhus Bay to uncover new lineages of life (NeLLi) - Aarhus_00045 metaG | ecosystem: Environmental > Aquatic > Marine > Oceanic > Sediment | place: Aarhus...
GGACAAGGCAGCGACTTCTGGTGAAAGTGCAAGGCTCATGTTCACTCCCTGGAAAACGGAGGGAAGGTAGCGAATTGACAGTTCGGCTTGCTATATTTTACCCTGACTTGGCGATTTTGACAAAACTTCTTCTCTTCTTGGGACTCCGCAACAAGTCCGAACCTCAAGGGGGTGTAGATAACGACCCTTCAAAGTAGCAGCCCTAGTGGGTTGAAGAATCCAACAAACTCGTTCAACTCAACAGAAATAGTGTTATGGTCAACTTTTCCCAGTAAAATGCAGAAGATGTGGACAAGACTTATTGCGGATGCCCTTCTTCTGCAAACCTTGACATATGCTGCAATGACAGGTATAATAAGGGCACGTGATTTCCACTTCCTCAACTTCCACTACTCGGCCCAGAATGTCATTTTCCCCCTAGCAGTTTGTCGGGGAAAACACTTCATGAGCAAATAGCCTACCGAATATGGTACGCAGTTGCAGAGTACTACTATATACAGTGTAATTGTAACCCGTAATTCGATTACTCCGACAAACTGCTAGGACAGAGTTAGACAGGGAGGAGGTGATAACAAAGTATGTAGCCAAAAAGAAGGATATCGAATGTTCCCCTCGGGAAAGCGCAACCGAGGGCTCTAAGAAAACTCGCCGAGGAGAAGAGGGAATAAACAATGCAGAAGTTGTTAGGTGTAGCAGTTGTTTTCACCTTGCTGATCGCGACAACAGCTTGCGGGGCATCTGGCAGTGAAGAAGAGGTGGCAGAGACAAAATCGGCTGGCGAGCCTGCCACCTCCATCCCTACCCCGGTCCAGACTCCTGCCGCTACTCGGTATGTCTTGGCCACGCCCACTCCCTTGCTAGCTCCTCCCACGCCTACCCCCATACCACCTAGCCCTTCACCCACCCCCGTACCACCTACCCCCACGCCAGAACCGCAAGAGACACCAACCCCTACAGAAGAAGCCGGGCCACAGCCGCAAGCTCCTACCGACACACCGGAGCCGCCAACCCCTACAGAAGAACCGACACCGTCACTTCCTTCTGTCACCGACATCATGATTGAAATTCCAGCCGGTCCCTTTACCATGGGCAGTGATGAGGGCGATCCTGAAGACAGCCCAACCCATGAAGTGGATCTCCCCGCTTTTGAGATGGACAAGTTCGAGGTGACAAACGCCGACTATGCCGCCTTTGCAGAAGTGACCGGTTATGTGACCTACGCAGAGAAGCAAGGGTTCAGCAGTTGGCGCGACGAGTGGGGCACAGGTGAGGACAACCATCCCGTCGTCGTGGTCACCTGGGGCGACGCCAAGGCTTATTGCGAGTGGCTGGGCAAACGGCTCCCGACAGAGGCCGAATGGGAGAAGGCAGCCCGGGGGACCGATGGGCGGGTCTTTCCCTGGGGCAACGAGTGGGACCCGAACAAAGCGAACGTGAAAGAGAGGGGACTGCGTGGCACGGCGGCTGTGGGCAGCTTTGGTGCCGGTGCCAGCCCTTACGGTGTCGATGATATGACTGGCAACGTGTGGGAGTGGACGGCCGACTGGTATCAACCCTACCCCGGCAACGCAGTTGGCGATCCTTACTATGGGGAAAAGTTCCGTGTGACGCGGGGCGGTGGCTGGTTTGAGGTGGAGCCGCAGGCCACTGCTTTCAATCGCAACGCCGCCGATCCAAGCAAAACGGCTAATGATGACCTCGGCTTCCGCTGCGTGCATTGAGGTGGTTGAGGTGATAGAGGTAGATAGGCAATGGCTTGTGGCTGAATAAAGACCTAACCAACGGCCGACCACCTGCGATCTGCCATATACGAGAAAGGAGGGATGCGTATCGAACCACAAAGCAGACATCTCACCCTGGTAAGTGCAATGCTTTTTAGCCTCGGAACTATCAATCAATCCCAAAGGAGGAAAAATCGTGAGCAAGAAACTGTTCAGTCTATTCGTCCTGACCGCATTGTTGGTCAGCCTGTTGCCGGCTACTGTGGTCGCTGCGCCGCCGCTGCAAGAGGGAGGCAAGACCTACACCGTTCAGAAAGATGACTGGCTATCAAAGCTAGCTGATAAGGAGTATGGTGATGCCTACGCCTGGCCGGCCATCTACTACTACACCAACTTGAAAGCCGAAGAGGATGAGACCTACAACACCATCAAGAACCCTCACATCATCGAGATCGGCTGGACCCTGTACCTCCCCATGGCCGAAGAAGCGGCTGCCTATATGGCCGGCGAGGTAGAGATACCCATGCCGGCCTGCGAGATCAAGCTCATCCAGAAGGTGGACGACTATACCGTCAAGTTCGTCCTGTACCAGCCAGATGTCGCCTTCATGCCAAAGATCGCCTTCACCGCTTTCGGCCTCCAGAGCCCGGCCAGCTACGAGAAGTACGGCGGCGGCGGGGACCTCCTCAGGAACCCCGTGGGCACCGGCCCCTACAAGTTCGTGGAGTGGGTGCCTGACCAGACCATCACCCTCGAGCGCAACGAGGACTATTGGGGCTCTGCGGCCAAGACCGAAAAGATCGTCTTCCGGGTCATGGCCGAGCCCGCTGCCCGCGCCCTGGAACTCCAAACTGGCACCGTGGACGGCATTGACAACATCGCCCCGGACGACTTTGCTACCCTCGAGGCCGATCCCAACATCACGGTCTACCCCCGCCCCAAGTTCAACATCGGCAACTTGTCTATCAATCGGGATAAAGAGCCTCTCGACAAGCTGGAAGTGCGCCAGGCCATCAACTATGCCATCAACAAGGAAGCTATCGTGACGGCCCTCTATCCGCCCTCGGCGGAGGTGGCCACTCAGTACATCCCGCCGGGCATCTTTGGCCACAGTGACGGCGTGACGGGCTACCCGTACGATCCCGACAAGGCCAAGGAGCTCCTGGCCGCGGCCGGCTTGCCCGATGGCTTCAAGACCACCTTGTGGGTGATGCCTGTCTCCCGGGGCTACTATCCCACACCGGACAAGGTGGGTGAGGTCATACAGGCCGACCTGGCGGCAGTGGGCATTGAGGCCGAGATCGTGACCTATGAGTGGGGCACCTACCTGCAGAAAATTCGGGTAGGTGAGCACGACATAGCTTTGGGCGGCTGGATGGCTGACTATGCCGACGCGACCAACTTTCTCGACGTCTTTTTCAGGGGCGCCACCCTGGCTCAAGGAAGTCCGCACCAGGGGGTCATTGATCTGCTGAACGTGGGTAATTCCACGTTCGACCCGGCGGAGCGCCAGAAAATCTACGACCAGGCCAACCAACTCATCCAGGACCTGGCCATCGGGGTGCCCATTGTCCACAACAGCTCGGGCACCGCTTATCTGAAGGAGTGGACCGGCGTCAAGGCCGACCCCTTCAGCAACGAGTACCTGGCCATCGTGGAGGCTCCGGGCAAGGACACGCTTATCTTTGCCCGCAACGGTGACTCGGTGAGCCTGGACTGCGTTGACGAGACGGACGGTGAGTCCTTCTGGATCTGCGAGCAGGTCTTTGAGTCCCTGGCCGAGTTCGAGCCCGGCACCACCAACGTCATCCCTGCCCTGGCCGAGAGCTGGGAGATGTCCGAGGACGGCACAGAGTGGACCTTCCACCTGCGCCAGGGAGTCAAGTTCCACGACGGCACCGACTTTAACGCCGACGCCGTGCTCATCAACTGGAACCGCTGGTGGGATCCCGAGAACCCGCTCCACATCGGCAACCAAGGTCTGTTCACTTACTTCAAGTGGTTCTTTGGTGGGTTGAAGGGAGACTAGCTTGTCCAGCCATGACAGAAATGTCCTGGCTACAGGCACAGCTTTCCGGCCGTGCCTGCATGGAACCTACAGTGCAGGGGCTAGCCCCTGCACTGTAGGTTTTTCTTGAGTGGGGGATATCGTTATGACACGATACATCGTTCAAAGATTGGCCATGCTGATCCCAGTCCTCATTGGTATCTCTGTCGTCACCTTCTCCATGCTGCGCCTCATACCTGGAGACCCGGCTACAGTCATGCTGGGGGAACACGCAACTATTGAACAGATCGAGGATTTTAGGGAGAGGATGGGCTTGAATGACCCCATCTATATCCAATACCTCCGCTATCTGCAGAGCGTCATGCGGGGAGACCTGGGTCGGTCCAGCTTGACCCAGGAGTGGGTGATTGTAGAGTTGGGACAGAGGCTGCCGGCCACTCTCGAACTGACCCTGGGGGCCATGTTCATCGCCTGCACGGTGGGCATCTTGGCTGGGGTGATCGCGGCCTACTATCACAACTCTTTCTTCGACCTGGCCACTATGGTCGGCGCACTGATAGGCGTCTCCATGCCTGTCTTTTGGCTGGGCCTCATTTTAATGTACATCTTTGGTTTCAAGCTCAAATTGCTGCCGCCCTCTGCCCGAATGACGGTGGGCGTCGAACTGCAGACGCTTAATGAAGCCTATCACCTCGATCAGATTCTCAGCGGGCCGTGGGGAACTCCAGTCATCGCCTTCACGGACTTTCTTTCCCAGTTCTACCTCTTGGCTAGCATCCTGACGGGCGATTGGAAAGCTCTGCTGGATGTTCTAAAGCATCTCGTCCTCCCTTCCGTGGCTTTGGGCAGCATCTCTGTGGCCATCATCGCCCGCATGACCCGTTCCAGCCTTCTGGAGGTATTGGGCGAGGACTATGTCCGCACGGCCCGGGCCAAGGGTCTGCGGGAAAGGGCGGTCCTCACCAAGCACGCCATGAAAAACGCTTTTCTGCCCATCATTACCGTGATCGGACTACAATTTGGGGGGCTCTTGGCCGGGGCCATTTTAACCGAAACCATCTTTTCCTGGCCTGGCATGGGACGCCTGGTGGTCAATCGCATCCTGGCCCGCGACTATCCCTCGGTACAGGGCAGCGTGCTGGCTATTGCCCTGGTCTTTGTCTTTGTCAATTTGATGGTGGACATCTCTTATGCTTACCTGGATCCGCGCATCCATTATGAGTAGAAAGGAATCATGCCGGTGACTACTGCTGAAACTGCTGCCGGGGGCTTTCGTTTTCGGACCGGTAAACCCACCAGTCTGTGGCGCGACGCCTGGCGCCGGTTGCTGCGCAACAAGTTGGCCATCGTCGGTATGGTTGTCTTGGGCATTTTTCTCGTCATGGCTGTCGCCGCCGACAACTATTTGCTCCTCTTACCGCGCACTCTGTTCAAGGTGGAATTGGCTGAGGATGCGACAGGCCCGTTGGCTTTCCTCCGTGCCTGGGGCGAATTGACTGCCAAGCAAGCCACACCCTTGTTGGCCCCTTACAATCCCTACAAGCAGGAGCTAGTTAGGCGCCGGGAGGCTCCTTCAAGAGAGTATCTGCTGGGCTTGGATGAGACCGGGCGTGATATGCTGAGCCGCATTATCCACGGATCCCGGGCCTCATTGCAAGTGGGGGTGGGTTCAGTCTCCTTTGCTATTGTGATTGGGGCCCTGATGGGAGCTGTCGCCGGCTTCCTTGGCCGTTGGGTCGACAATCTGATCATGCGACTGATGGACATCATGTTGGCTTTTCCAGCCATGCTCCTGGCCATTGCCATCGTCTCCATCCTGGGGCCGGGGCTGATGAACATGCTCTATGCCATCGCCATCGTTTCCGTCCCCATCTATGCCCGCATCGTGCGGGCCAGTGTGCTTTCTGTGAGGGAACAGGATTACATCCTGGCCGCCCGCTGTATTGGCGTCCCCCCATTGCGGATGCTCTTCCGCAATGTCCTCCCCAACTGTCTGACGCCGCTCATCGTGCAGGGGACATTGGGCATCGCTACGGCCATCCTGAATGCGGCAGGTCTCAGTTTCCTGGGCCTGGGGGCCCGGCCGCCCAAGGCGGAATGGGGAGCCATGCTGGGACGAGGGCGGGGTTCAATCTTCACTGCACCGCACATCGTCATCTTTCCTGGCATCACCATCATGTTGATGGTCCTGGGCTTTAACCTGCTGGGCGATGGACTGCGCGACTCCCTGGACCCCCGCCTGCGCATAGATTGAGCCCCTGAGAGTGGGGGAGGGTGGTGATGATATCGCTGAAGCGTTTTGCACTGGACGGTTTTATCATTGCCTGCCTGTTAGTTGCAGTCGCAGTGGGCGCCTCGATCCCAGGTTCCCGTCTGATTGGTGCTTTCCTGGATCGCTTTTCCCCCCCTCCTCCACCGAGGATGGCCTCGACCGCACCTGATAGAGACGGCTGGCTCCTCGACCGCGAGAGCGAACACTTTATTTACTACACTCAGCCTGGTCAGAGCATACCCGATTGGGCAGCGGAGCTACACGAGTTCACTTACGCAAAGGTGGCGGAGCTTTTTCCTGCAGCGAGAGCGCCCAAGATAGAATACTACAGATATCCCTCTCAAATCAATTTGGGACGGGCGTTTGGTCATTCGTGGAAGGGTTATGCTACTCAAACAGACGAGGGAAGCGCCGTACACTCTTTACAAAGCTGCCATCCCCACGAGGTGATCCACGCCATTACCTTCGCCATAGGGCGACCGCCGGCCCTTTTTGAAGAAGGTGTAGCCGTAGCCTATGATTGGCGATTCGCTCTGGACGAAGGCGACGTCCATGCTCTGGCTCGAGGGAAACTCGTGCAGCAAAAGCTGTTGCCGTTGTACTCCTTCCTGACCACTAGAGAGTTCCAGGCTTTCGATAGCCTCACCGTCTACGTCGAGGCTGGCTCTTTTGTCAAGTATCTGATTGACACTTGTGGCCCAGGCAAGATGCGATCTCTTTTTGCATTGCCTAGACACAGTGATCTTCAGGGGATAGAAACAGCCTTTCAGGAAATTTACGGCCAGTCCATTTCTGAGATGGAAAGCGAATGGTGGGCCTTCCTCCGAGCCTGGCACCCGCCAGAGAGACCATCCTTGGAGAAAAAGACCTCCCTTTTGCTCTTTAGTGGCTCATTGTTGATCTTGGTTCTGTTGGCAGGGATAGCTTTGAGTTCTCTGGTGAGTAGGATCTTTGAAGGCCTGGCGGCGGTCATTGCTGGCGGAAGGTGGCTACAGCGAGGCGAAACTGGGGTTGTCGAAAGCCAGAGCGGTTGAGGCGATCAAAGAGTTCTCGGTGTTGGGCCTGTATCTGGAACGCAGAATATCTTCTGGCAAAGCGGCAGAATTGCTGGGTATGAGAAAGAGAGAGTTCATCAGATTTCTGGCGCGCAAAAGAATACCTTCGACTATACGGACGGAGAGTTAGAAGAGGAGTTCCGGACATTCAATGAATGGAAGCGAGAAAGAGCCTCTGCATAGCGCTGTGGTATCCAACTCGGGCCCGCTCATTGCTCTGGCGACGATAGGCAGACTGGACTTGCTGAAAGACCTGTTTGGTCAAGTTTGCATCCCCCAAGCCGTTTATGACGAAGTGGTTGTCTACGGCGAAGGCGAACCAGGCACTAAAGAGACAGACGAAGCAGAATGGATCAAGACCTTTAAAGTGGAGGACCGCCTGGCGGTAAGTCTCTTACGAGAAGAGATGGCTGCTGGGGAGAGTGAAATGAGCCCGAGTTGCGCGAACTGGGGCCAGGCCATTTTGTGGCCTGGCACTATGCAGGGCAGTTCTCGAGCTAGATCGCTCCACAGATTGATTCATGCGCAGCTTTTCGGGTCACACTGACGCCGTCGTCAGTGTGGTCTTTGCTTCTGACGGTTCGACCCTTTCTCGGCTGGCCGCGATGGAACGGTCCGACGTTGGAACGTCGCCAGCGGCTGGGTCGAAAAGGCGTTGGAGGCCGGAGATACTCCGCCGATTCGCTATGTTTTACTCTGACCTGGCGATTTTAACAATTGAAATGCTCCCCAGAGCAATTGCATTTGGAATATCGGGTCGATCTTGGAAGGCTTCTCGGTTTCTCACGCTCCCTCCGGATCGCCAGATCCAGGCCGAGCGAGGGAGATAAATGCAATCGCCCTGAAATGCCAAACTAGCCTTGACATATATGGCAATGGCATATATAATACTACCGTATGGCGGTCATCCCTGATCTGTTCCTCGTTATCAAGCCGGGATGCCCATTTTCGCCAGCAGGACTGACACAGGAAGGAGGTGAAAGAGAGAAAGCCAATACCCCTGAAATGTCCGAAGGTTGGCAAATTGGCTAGAATCGGAATTCGCGTTTTGAACACAGGAGGAGAAATAAATGTTTAAGAGGAAAAGCTTTTACCTGTTCCTGGCCGTCATCGTCATGGCTTCTATGGTACTGGCGGCCTGCAAGACCCCCGAACCGACTGTAACGACTACCGTCTACAAAATTGGCACCAACGCCGAATATCCGCCTCTTGAGTCGGTGGACGACGCGGGCAACATCATCGGCTTTGACCCTGACATGATGGAAGCCATCGCTAAAGCGGCCGGCTTCGAGATCGAGTGGGTCAACACCAAGTGGGACGGCATCTTTGTCGCCCTGGCCTCCGGCGAGTTCGACGCCGTCATCTCGGCGGCTACCATCACTGAAGAACGGGCCGAGACCGTTGACTTTAGCGATCCCTACTTTGAGGCTGGGCAGGCGATCGTCGTTCGCGCCGCCGAAACCGAGATCAAGACCGATGAGGACCTGGCTGGCAAGAAGGTCGGCGTCCAGTTGGGCACCACCGGCGACGCCTGGCTCACGGAGGAGACCGGGGCTGAGGTAGAGCGGTACGAGGAGAACACGCTGGCAGTCCAGGCCCTGGCTGCTGGTGACGTAGACGCGGCTGTGATGGACAATCCTACCGCCGCTGAAATCGTCAAGGCCAACCCTGAGCTGCGCCTCAAGCAGCTGCCGGGGGTCTACACCGACGAGAATTACGGCATCGCTGTCAGCAAAGACAAGCCAGAACTGCTGGAAGCCATCAACGAGGGCTTGGCCGCTGTCAAGGCCGATGGCACCTATGACCAGATCTACGACAAGTGGTTTGGCGTGCCCGAGCCCCCGCCCAGGGCGGGCGGCACCTTTATCTTTGGCCGTGGCGGTGACTCGGTGCAGCTCGACCCGGCCGTGGTCACCGATGGTGAGAGCTTCCGCGTCACTGGCCAGGTCCTCGAGCCGTTGTTCCAGTATGAGGACGGTGGCACAAGGCCCGTCCCTGCGCTGGCTACCGGCTACTCGGTCAGCGACGACGCCCTGGTATGGACCATCAACCTGCGCCAGGGCGTCAAGTTCCACGATGGCACCGACTTTAACGCCGACGCCGTGGTTATCAACTACGAGCGTCAGTGGAAGACCGATCACCCGCTGCACTTCGAGACCCAGGTGTATGAGTACTGGGAGTACATGTTCAACGGCTTCGATGAGGACTGCCTCATCACCAGTATCGAGGCGGTGGATGACTTGACCGTCAAGATCACCCTCAAGAAACCTCTGGCTCCCCTGCTGGCCGACCTGGCCATGGACATATTCGCCATCTCCAGCCCTGCGGCTCTTGAGGAGTACGGCGCTGACTATGGTATGCCGACCGTGGGCGCGGTGGGTACCGGCCCCTTCAAGTTCGTGGAGTGGGTGGAGGACGACCACATCACCGTGGAAGCCAACATGGACTACTGGGGCGGTGCGCCGTCCATTGACCGGGTCATCTGGCGGGTGATCCCCGACGACTCGGCCCGCTACCTGGCCCTCAAGGCCGGCGACATCCACGCCCTGGAGCAGGCCGGCATCGAGGACCTCAGGGATGCTGAAGCAGATCCCAACCTGTACGTGGAGGCCGTAGGCCTGAACACCGCCTACCTGGCCTTTAACTACCACATCAAAGAGTTCCAGGATCCAAAGGTGCGAGAGGCCGTGTTCCACGCCATTGACCGCCAGGCGCTGAAAGACGCCTTCTACGGCGACTATGGCCAGGTGGCGAGCACCTTCCTGAACCCATTATTTGTGTGGGGCCGCCCCGGCGACATCGAGGATTGGACCTACGATCCCAATCTGTCTAAGCAGTTGCTGACCGAGGCTGGTTTCCCTGATGGCCTGAAGGAAGTCACCAACTTGGACACGGGCGAGGTCGGGACTCTGAAGCTTTACTACATGCCCGTCACCCGCTTCTATTACCCCAGTCCCAAAGAGATCGGGGAGGCCATGGCGGCTGATCTGGCCAAAGTCGGCATCGACACCGAACTGTACCTGGAAGGCGACTGGGCGGCCTTCCTCGGCTCGCGGCGTGAGGGCAAGCTGTACGGCCTCTACATGCTCGGCTGGGGCAGCGACAACGGCGACCCCGATAACTTTCTCAACTACTTCTTTGGTGGGTTGAGCGCACCTGGGCAGGTCAAAGAGCCCGATCAGCGCGAAGGCTGGTACGCCAACCAGGAAGTGGCCGATCTGCTCTACCAGGCTGCCGTCGAGACCGATCAGGCCAAGCGTGCGCCACTCTACGAGCAGGTCGAGCACTTGCTCCACGAGGACCGCGCTCGCCTGTGGGTGATGCACAACGACACCCCGCGCATCTTGTCTTCGAAGATCAGCGGCTTCGTGGTGCAGCCGGTGGGGGCTGACAAGTACGAGTGGGTAGTGATCGAGGACTAGGCCTGGTGCAGATTCAGGGTGCACCGGGCTGGGGTTCTATCACCAGCCCCGCATGGCACAGAATGGGGAGGTGTGGGGGCAACCCCC
>Ga0114922_10006682_pt1 | contig 10564 bp, 19 predicted proteins | sample AartaG_FD_100975 | JGI IMG/M metagenome (GOLD analysis project Ga0114922, IMG submission 100975) | Deep subsurface microbial communities from Aarhus Bay to uncover new lineages of life (NeLLi) - Aarhus_00045 metaG | ecosystem: Environmental > Aquatic > Marine > Oceanic > Sediment | place...
CCTATGCCAGAAGAGATCAGACACGTAACATCTCCTGTTCGTATCATCACCAAAAAGGAATATGATAAGCAGGAAGAACACAAGCGACTCAATGAAGAACCAGCGTTTATAGGTTTCACCACTGGTATCACCAAGAAAATGCAAAAAGATTATCTTGAAAGATTCGGTGCTGATAATTGGTACGATTGGGCAAACATACATTGGGGAACCAAGTGGGGTTGCTATGACCAAATAATGGGAGACATTGAAAGAAATGAAGATAATGTGATCGCACATATGTCATTCCAAACCGCATGGGCGGGTGGAGCACACGCTATCCAGCAGTTAAGTGACAGTTTTACTCTTGTAGAATTTAAACTTACATACGCTGATGAAGATTGTGGATCAAATTGTGGTGTCATTCTATATAGTGAGGGTTGTGTGGTTGAAGCAGACATCCCCGATTATGGCGACGCTTCGATGGCGATCTATTTTGAGTGTTGGGGTGGCGAGGAAGATTGGGAAAAGGTTGATGGTGAGTGGAAATGGAGAGACGAGTAGTTTTGATTATATGTTACTAACCCTCGGCGGAAGTCGGGGGTTTTTTTATGCCCACGAAGACTGGCTTGGGTGCCGACCCGGTCGTCGTCCGAAGTCAATCAGCACACCTTTGTGCGGTTTGATATCATTGAATGGGTTTGCCCCGGGGCAATCTTCTTCAGTTGTGCCGTCAGAGTTATGTCCGGCACCCAGCCCCGGATGAGGATCTCCTCCTGTGAAAATAAATTCAAAATAACTTCACTTTTATTTGGCAGTCTTATATAATATATTTATCTTTATACTATAACCAAGAATACTCAATTATGAAAACATTAGTTATTCACCCAGACGACAGGTCAACCGACTTCTTATCTCAGATATATGAAGGCCGTGGTTTTACTGTCATTACCAAGCACAAGAGGGATCTTCCTAAAAACAAGTTCATTCAGGAAATCAAGAACCACGACCGCATTATAATGATGGGCCATGGATACCCTGGTGGTTTGTTTATGTCACATATTGATTCGACTCTCGTGTATTTGTTGAGGGAAAAAGAATGTGTATGTATTTGGTGTAACGCAGATCAATTCGTGAACAGGTACGGCTTGAAGGGGTTTTACACTGGGATGTTTATCTCCGAGGTGTCAGAGGCAAGCTGGTTCAAGATTGAAACCACCCAGGAGGCCGTGGATTATTCCAACAAACTGTTTACTCGTTTGGTAACTGAGAACATTGATCTCGAAAATCCCCAACCCATTATTAAAGAGAATTATGTTGGTGATTGTCCAGTCATACATTTCAACAACGCCAGACTGTATTACAACGATAAAGTATCGGAGATTGAATTCTTCGACAACTCTGATCAATTTGATGGGGAAACCGATAACACTATAATATTATAATCATGAAAGTTTACAAAATGAATCGTTCAGGCTTCATTGAGGAACTGAACACGGACGGGTCATACAAGCCCGTAGGTTGGTCAAGAACAAGGGCTGAAGCCAAACGTAGAGGCAACAGACAGAAGAAAAATTTCAAATCATGACTTGTACTTGGTGTGGCAAAGATAAATCGTATTGGGATATGCAACCGATGTCACTAACGGATGAACAAAAGACATATCCAATCAGACCAGCAAAATCATTAGTTTGTCATACTTGTCTGGGATGGGATGTACCAAAACCAAATAAAAATAGAACTCATGGAAACTAAAGAAATCAATCTAAGCGAAAAGCAAAAAGACAGACTCGTCGATATAGTGATAGAACAAATCAAGAAAGATTTTGCGATGGGCGATGAAACTGCTGTTGATGAACTGTTGAGATTCATACCCGATGAGAACCTTATTGGTTTTCTACCAGACGAAGATCAGCCAAGATATTATTAGGAATTATTTGGTTTCTTCAAAAAGATTATGTATATTTTAATTATCTGTGTTCATAATTAAGTTTTGGTTATTGAGTTTAACACTAAGGTGGGGAGGAGTCCTCACCTTTTTTTATGCTCGCAAAGTGCTAGAAAGATCCAGTTTAGATCCAGTGCCGGATCTGGGTGCCGGGCTGAAGTCAAACGGCACAACCCCCCAATTTCGTAACGTACTGACCCTGAGTATGGTGGGATTTTTACATGTTGTGCCGACTGATAAGACCCAGCGCACCCAGATCCGGATCCCCGGATCTAGATCCTTTTCTAGCGCTTTAGTTGTGCAATCTGACTTTTGCCCCGGGACTCCTCGACCGGGTCGTCCCTCGTCCTCGGAAAATAAATTAAAAATAACTGTTGTTTTATTTGGTGGTCTCATATTATAAGCATATCTTTATACTATATTAATAATTAAAACAAAACATTATGAACGATCACAGTCAAAAGTTAGAAGAATTAGGTTTGAATTGGGAAGTAACCAAAGAGCCCATTCAAACAGTATCTGGAATTGAGATACCAGATAAGATGGCCATGATGAGATCCGACACCGAAGTGGTTTTGGGTATCCATGGTAAAAACTATGATCCGTATCAAAATCACGAACTGATGGAACTCCTGCATCAAATCGGTGGTAAAACGGGTTTACAAGTCCATTCAGGAGGTTCATTCAAAGGCGGGGCGAAGATATGGTTTCAACTGAAATCGGACAACCTCAGTCTTAACGGGGACACTATCGAGGGTTATCTGTCGGGGTTCAACTCCTTTGATGGATCTTCCTCTCTTGGCCTGGGAAATTCAACGGAAACAGTCTCGTGTGAAAATGTATGGTGGGCGGCTTACCGTGAGGTGAAAACCAAACTCCGTCACTCAGCATCAATGAGGCCGAAGATCGAAGAAATGCTGGCTAACATTGACATCGTATTACAAGAGGAACAGAAATTGTTCAGGGAAATCACGATGTTGAGCGAGACCGCCATGACCGAGACTCAAAAAGATCTGGTCACCGCGCTTCTTTTCAATCTGGACGAAGAAGAAATACTGAATGAACATGAACTTTCTACCAGGAAGAAGAATCAACTGGAAGATTTCAGAAGTGATTTGAAGTGTGAAATCGCCCATAAGGGTGACAACCTCTGGGGATTGTTCTCTGGCGTTACCCGTTACACCACTCACTCCATGAAGTCAACCGACAATTCCGAGGGTAAGATGTTTGGTCAGACAGGTGTTAGGGAACGAAGAATATTCAAGGAACTTGTTGAAGCCGTTTAACAATTAATTATTCCGAGATGAGAAAGGTGGGTGAAAGTCCACCTTTTTTTATGCGCATGAGAATCCATCCGGATCTGCGCGCCGGGCATCCAAAGTCAAATTGCACAATAGTAAACTCCCATACGTTTACCATGGTTTACCATTGTGCTGTCTGACATCGATCTAGAGACCCACGCTGGATGCGCCCCCGGGCACTTCATCGATTGTGCAATCTGATATTCACGGACCACCGGGTCGAGACCGGTACTCACCCTCCTCGAATCTTTTTTTAAAAAACTGGATATTTGTTTGGAATAGTCATATAATATTTTTATCTTTACAGAGTAATCAAATCATAGAAAAATGGGATATACAACAGATTTTGACGGTTCACTAAAAATTAGTCGTCCGTTAACGAAGAAGCAAACCGAGTACATCAACGCCATCAACTCCACACGGAGAATGAAACGTGATGTGAACAAACTCATGGCAACCTATAAAGGCAAGCATGGGAATCCAGGCGCAAAGGATAAGACCAACGCCCAGGAGGTCTACGGACACGAGGGAGAATTCTTTGCCAAGGATGATGGTAATTTAGGTCAAGGTAATGATGATTCTGTCATTGACCACAACTGTCCTCCAGGCCAGGTTGGATTTGCCCAAGGTCGGGTAGAGAAAGGTCAGCCAGGATTGTGGTGTCAGTGGGGTATTACAGAGGATGGTGATGTACTACAATGGGATGGTGGTGAGAAGTTTTACAACTACATTGAGTGGTTGGAATATCTTATCAAGATGTTTTTCATTCCATGGGGCAGAAAACTGAACGGTGAAATCTTCTGGTACGGTGAGGATCGTGAGGACATGGGTAAGATCAAGGTCAGGAACAACGAGGTCTTTGTCTTTACTGGTGAAGTGGAGTACAAGGATAATGACAAGTAACAGAACTGAATCGTATTACAAAGGTGGGCGAAAGTCCACCTTTTTTTATGCCCTCGAAGTGCCAGCCCGGCACCCAAGCGGGAATATCAATCCGCACAAATCTGTGCCGACTGACTTAACTAACTGGACGACTGGGAGTTAACCAGGATTTCCATGGATCTTTTTTGAAAATAACTGTTGTTTTATTTGGTAGTTAAATAAAAAGTTCTTATCTTTATATTGTAATCAAAACTCAGAAAAATGAAAGATTTACAATTTGAATTTACCCTTGACTATGACGGTGAGGTAGAAGATCTCGACATCTGGGACGGTGACACTACTGAAGTCGAATGTGAGGGAATCATCGACAAGATGAAAGAAAAGAAGGTGATCGGATTTGGTGAGAGAACCGAAGGTGTGGTCAAAATCAGAAATGGTCAAGTGGAGTACAACGAGAGGGTGTGTATGGAATTGGGTGAGGATTGGGATTCCGATAATTGGACTGAAGAGGATTCGACATTTCCGTACTCGGATTTATAGATCCTAACACGACACCACAAACCCTGACGAAAGTCGGGGTTTTTTTTTGCCCCGATGTTCCGTCTCCAGGATCCAGCCCCGGGCACGAATGTCAAATGGCACAGGGGGTTGTGCAATTTGATATTTGGGTGCCGGGGGTGCTTGGGTGGGGTTGGATCTTTTTTAAAAATAACTGTCGTTTTGTTTGGCAGTCTCGTATAATATTTTTATCTTTATACTATGAAAACAAAACAATATAACGAATCGTACATCCTTGGACACAACAGTTGTCATTCCTCAATGATTTATGAGGTGGATGGAAAGAAGTTCAAACTCACTTATACCAATGGAAATTCGTATGAACGTTATTCTATTGAAATGTTTGACGGGTTAAAATTGAACCTCATCGCAGGAATGTCGGATCTGAATATTAAGAAAAACGGTTCTGCATATATCAATACGGATATTGAAAACGAAAAGAGATCCGCTCACGTACACGAAGAAGCTAGGAAATATATAAAAATGTTATTGTCATGACAAACTTCAAACCAATTGGACAGAACGAGTTTAAATTCTCATACGGAGGACATAAGTTTATCCTTGCGGAAAAAAGCGTCGGAGTCTATGGTCTTGGACGTTGTGTAAGCCTTTACCAACTTCAAGGGTTAAATAAAAAGTTCGTCAAGTGTATTGGTTGGACTAAATCTGATAATCACGGTGGCCCGAGTAAGGAAGTACATTTACCAGGCATCGTAGATATTGAAGCGTGTAAGCAAGGTGCTGAGTATTACGTCATCTCACTTTTGAACTAATGAACGACTTTTTAGGAAAATATTATCCCAGCATAAAGAAAGCTTTTCATAGGCAACGTATTACTCGCCTACAAGAGCAACTGGAAAACGAAAAAAAACTCTATAAAAAAGAATACAATGTGGAATTCAATTCATAAGTTCGGATATACCGATGAGGAAATCCAGACAATTGCGGATGAACTCATAGCAAAGGAAAAAGAAGAAGCAAACCAGACATGCCCCGATTGTGGTGTTGAGCCTGGACAAAAGCATGTTGAATGTTGTGATGTTGCAAGGTGTAGTACTTGTGGTGGGCAACGACTGAGTTGCAGTTGTGAAGAAGAGAACGAGGACGTATGGACAGGCATTTGGCCAGGAACTCTCGAAGCACTCGAACAGAAACTTATCTGCTGTTGGAATGATAGTAAAGAATGGATGGGGGATTTAAACGAATTGGCAAGAAGAAATATCATGAAAAGTTAACACCCGATAACCCGTATTACACTGCCCCGATTGGCGCTCGGGGCATTTCGCATGCTCTACACCCCCATTTCTGAGAAAAACCAAACCAACTAGACGGGCCGATACAAGTCAAACCGCACAAATATCTGTGCCGATTGACTTTTTTCGACGCCGTCGGCCATTGCGACAATTATCCCCCTCTAAAGGGGGATAATTGTCGCAACCAACACCAAGTTCTATAACTCACTGACCTTTAGATTTTTATGTGGATCTCAGAGAAAATAAATGAAAAAAGATTTGGCAGTCTCATATAATGTTCTTATCTTTACATTATGATACTCAAGAAAAAAGAAACAGGAAAGATCGAGATTGACCTGACGGGTCCAGACGGAAATGTTTTCAATCTCCTCGCACAGGCCAAGAAGCTCACCAAGACCCTCAACGACCGCAGAGAGAATGAATACCTCGTGTGGGAGGAAATCAAACATGATATGATGTCTGATGACTACGACCACGCGGTTGATGTCTTTGAAGAACATTTTGGACACATCGTAATATTGTACCGATGACCTGGAAAGAAGAATTCAAGAAGGAATGTTACTGGGTAAGAATTAACGACCGTGAAGGTATATTTTTACTCCCTCCTATCCTTATAATGGCGGTTTTTGCCATTAGTTTAGTTGTTTTAACTGAAATCGGAATATTAAATTTATGGTAATGATACAGAAAGGAAATTTCAGATCCGTATGGGATGAAGGAATTGTAATCACCCCCGCAACATTGGACACCGACACTGGTTATGTTGAAACAGAATCAATGGATGCCAATGGTTTCGAGCATTTAATTGATGAACATTTTGAAGATGAAGATGGTGATGAACATGAAGTGTGTGATGTCTGTCATGAGTATATACTTAAAACCGCTATGGTAGATGGTATCGGTTCTTGCCTCGACGAAGTAGAAGTTTGTTCAAACTCAAATTGTGATAGCCATGAATAAAAGGCCCATATTTCCAAACAACGAAGATTGTCCTCTGACCGACGAGGAACAGAACGCACTCAAGATTCTATTGGACGACCTTGAATGGAAAGCCGTTCGCCCTTTCAAAAATCTGACAAGTACATATACCGAATCAGTTGTTGATGGGTATGACGAGAGGGAAATCGAAGCAACCATTACTTGGGGTGTTGATGGACAATGGACAGATTTTGATTATGTAACCATAGATAGAGAAAAACTAACATCATGAGTTACGATGATATCATAAAAAAAGCAATTGGTGAAGATTTTGAAGAAATCAGATACCATGACGATTGTTATGTGTCTGTCAAAGAGTGTAAACAAATAATGAAAACACTCGAAGAATCATTAGAACCTACATTAGTTGAGTGTGAAGGTTGTAAGACCATGATTCCAGAATCCGATCTTTACTGTCACAACTGTGGTGATGAAAATTTTTAACCATTTATTTGGCAGTCTCATATAATTGTTTTATCTTTATACTATAAACCAATTAAAACTTTTTATCATGGGATTAGATATGTATCTTTACAAAAAGCATTACGTTAAGCATTGGGATCACAATCCTAAAGAAGAACACATCAAACTTACCGTAAAGAGAGATGGAACAAAGTATCCTTTCATTAACCCCAAAAGAGTAACGTACATCCAAGAGGAAGTTGCTTATTGGAGAAAAGACAATCACATTCACGATTGGTTTGTTAATAACGTACAAAATGGTGTGGATGAGTGTCAAGAGGCGTACGTTGATCCTACGAAACTGAAAGAACTCTTGCAGATCTGTATTATTGTGAGAGATAGTACCAAAATTGTTAAGGGTAAAGTAAACAACGGTTATACCGTAGATGAAAATCTCAATAAGATTTACAATACCGTTGATGGTATGATTCTCGAAGATCATTCAGTAGCAGAAGAATTACTCCCAACCACATCTGGTTTCTTTTTCGGTGGAACTGATTATGATGAGTATTATATGAGAGGTGTCACCGAGACAATCAAGATGTTGGAAGAAGAACTCGCCATTGAATATGGTAGAGATCAACCCGAATACTACTATCGTTCCAGTTGGTAGCCTTGCCCCTGATTTCCAGAACCCCGGCGCTAGTCGGGGTTTTTTTATGCTCTGGATCCCAGCCAGATCCTGCTGGGTTGGCAACCAAAGTCAAACGGCACAACACTTTGTGCAAATTGATTTCTCCCTGTGGCACTGTGAGTTACGCTGGGGTCCACAGGTGTGCAAACTGACATTCACCTGGAGACGGTGCAGATCCGGGCTACGAAAGTTTTTAAAAAAAGTTACATTTTTATTTGGCAGTCTCGTATAAAGTTTTTATCTTTACACTATAAATCAATAAAAAGAAATCATGGGATGTTTTAGTTTTATTTGTAAAGAGACAGGTCGACCCGCAACCTCATCATCATTTGATGGAACCGCAGTTCATTTATTCCTCCTTAAAAATGGAAAAGTAATTGAACATATGCATGGTAATTATGATTCATATGGTCGTGTCTTTGCACCCGATGGTATGAATAAAATGCCGCCCGAATCGTTTGAATGGAAACTCGACTGGGGCGAATGTTGTAAATTGATGTTCAGCTCTAATAAGCAGAACGGAATCGCATTAATCCACGCCAACTACTGGAACGAGGGAATGCCTTACCCAGTTGAAAGAAGCGAGGATGACCCTAACCAAGGATGGGGTAATGAAGGACACTGGGAAGAAGTTATTGAACCTTTTCATAAGTTTAACTTTTAAATATAAAAATCATGGGACAGTACTACATGCCTATTTCAATCGACAAAAAACAATTCGTATACAGTCACGAGTATGACAACGGATTGAAGTTAATGGAACACTCCTGGATTGGCAATGGATTCGTTGGAATCGTTGAAGATCTTATTGCTGAAGGCGGCGCCTGGAACGGTGACCGTATCGTATGGGCTGGTGATTATGCGGATGAAGATAAAGGCCGCAAAAACAACCTCTATTCTATTGTAAGTGGTAACGACAAGAACAAAATCCACCCAGCACCAACCGAAAACAAATACCGGTACGTCTTGAACCTTGACACCAAGGAATACGTCGACACAAAGAAAATACCTTTGTCTGACGTGTGGACTGATGACAAAGGAAAAGAGTGGCCGTTCACAATGCACCCGCTACCTATCCTAACCTGCGAAGGCAATGGCCGTGGCGGTGGAGACTTCCACAAAAATGACCCACTGGTAGGAACCTGGGCAAGGGACCGAGTAACGGTATCCAAGACCAAACCCAAAGGATTCACAGAAATTGAATTTAATCTCTTTGAAGGCGACAAGCCTGCTGAATTTAAAAAGAAATCAACTGTAAAATCATAAAGTCATGAAAAAAACATTTTTTAAAGGAATCGGATTTGGCGCATTAACCGCCGCATTATTTACCCTCATGGTATTTATTACCATAAGCTGTTGCAAAGATGACCCAATTATACCTGATACACCTGAAATGAACATCGGAGAACCATATGGCGGAGGAATAGTTGCCTTCATATATGTTGAGGGAGATCCTCAATATATCCCTGGAGAAGTCCATGGTTTAATATGTAGTGAAGAAGATATGTCTGCTCCTGGTAGGACTACCTTTGAATGGGGAACTATGGGTTTAGAAACCAATGCACTTCATCCAATTAATGGACAACTCAACACCGATTCAATTATCTATTACGAAGAAGTAAGTGGAACCACTGCGTGGTACGCGGCACTAGTATGTGATTCTTATTCAATAACGGTTAGTGGGGACACTTATAATGATTGGTATCTACCCTCACATTCTGAACTATCTGGTATGATTGAAAACGGGGTACTTCCTGCTCAATATTGGTCAAGTACCGAACTCATAGGATACTCTAGACACTATGCAATTGTTATGCCCCCAGCCCCCAGAGAGCAAATGAAGAAGAATAAAAAATACCCTATCCGAGCTGTTCGAGCATTCTAACCTTTCAATAAATTGATTGCAAACCCCGGCGAAAGCTGGGGTTTTTTTATGCGCAGATCCACAGTGGATCCAGAAGAGGTATCCCGAAGTCAAACGGCACAACTATGGCTTGTGCGGTCTGACTTTACCCTGATCCACAGTGGGCCACCGCAGCCCAGCTACGGAGTGGTTGTGCCATTTGATATTTGGGTGCCAGCCCTGCAGATCTGCAACCCAAAAAAATGATGCTTATAGTCATCAAAATGTTTGGCAGTCTCGTATAATTGTTTTATCTTTATACTATAATTAAAACAGATCAAAGATGTTAGTATACAAAAATCAAGCAGACGCAAGGAGACAAGTTGGGGTTACTTATGTATCCTCGGTATCCATGACCGTTAAACACCTGAAATCATTAAAGTACGGGGAACTCACTCTAACCGTGTATATGGCCCCTGCAAAGATGAGTGGTTATGAAGTTTGCCCCGGACGCAACGCAGAATGTACCAGGCTCTGCCTTAACCAGTCTGGTAAGAATATCGGACCACAGAAAATCAAGGGGGACTTTATAAATAAGTCTCGTATTACAAAGACCAAGTTGTTCTTCGAAGAAAGGGATTTTTTCATGGACTGGTTGGTTGCTGAGATTGAAGCCGCCAAGCGCAAGGCCACTCGTATGACATATAAATTAAGTATACGTTTGAATAA
>Ga0114922_10006683_pt1 | contig 10561 bp, 10 predicted proteins | sample AartaG_FD_100975 | JGI IMG/M metagenome (GOLD analysis project Ga0114922, IMG submission 100975) | Deep subsurface microbial communities from Aarhus Bay to uncover new lineages of life (NeLLi) - Aarhus_00045 metaG | ecosystem: Environmental > Aquatic > Marine > Oceanic > Sediment | place...
CACTCATAAACTCACAGTCAATCTCCATGCCGTTCCTTATAGTCACAGTATCTCCCTCCCTTACCAAATAGCTTTGGGGCCAAAATAGCCACTCCCTTAACTCGATGTTGTATCCCAGCTTGGTCTCTGGAAACAATACCTGGACTACTCCGTCTGTTACCGCTTGCAAAGGAATAATTGCATTTGTCCCGTATCCAAGGAGAAACGCTATTACAGCGATTGCTCCAATAACAGTCCAATTCTCTATTTCCATCTTCTGTTTTGATTTTACTTCCACCGGCTTAAAAACTTAACTACCAATATTTGACACCATTTTTATACTTTTACCAGTAATACTTTGCGTACCGTGGGGACCACGGGAATTTACGCCTGTGGAGATTTGACCTCTACTTCGCCTCTTTGAAGGCGAGGCAAGCCGAATCGCCGAAGCAGGAACTTATAGAGGAGTCCACAAGGGTTAAACATAACATCGGGGCTTATCCCCTCTCTCAAGAGGGATTTGCCATAACCCTTTTACCAATTATTGACACTAAAAAATGGCCACCAAATACTCTCTCCTCGGCTTGTTGTGCGCCCTTCTTTTTTCGAGTTCCGCTATTGGGCTTGAGCTAACAACATCCCCCCCCTACCTCGTTGAAAATGTAATTGCAGACGACTTTTTGGAATATGATTTCGGCCTCAGGAACCCTAAAAACGTCTCTGAGCCAGTGACCCTCAGCAAGTCGGGCGACCTTGCCACCTACATAACCCTCGGCACTTCTTCCTTTTCCATCCCTCCCAACTCCTCCACCACAATCCACTACTTTGTCAGGGTTCCGAATGTCCAGGGGGGCGTTATGAACGGCAATATCCACATAGTTGGCTCTACCGATTCTATAATCTTTCCCGTGACCCTCATAATAGAAAAGAATGAAACAGGAGATGATGATGACGGGCCTACCCCAACAAGCAGGCTATTAGAGCCGGTCATAACAGAGTACAACAAGTATGTTGAACAGGGGACTCAATTAGCGATAACGCCCAAGGTGTATAATCCACAGAACTTCAAGGTCGATATACTCACTGTAGAAAGCGGAGGCACGACACAACAATTCTTCCGTCCAGAATGGGAAGTCCCTTCCGCTATACAGTCGGGGGGCATACTATCTCTACCAGTAACCATAGTGACTGAGGGAGCAAAAGTGGGAGTTTATCAGCCCTATATTGATGTCGTGGCAATCTATGATGGTCTAAAGGAAACAAGCAGGATAACCTTTAAAATCAATGTCATATACGGGACCGGCGAGACGGCAGGCGCAGATGAGGAAATCGAAATACACATCCCCTCACAGATTACGGTAGGTGAAACCTTTACCGTCACGGCATTGCACCTAGAAACCGAGGACAGCGTAAGGGCATCTCTAAATCCCTTCAATGCAGTCCTCCTAAGCTCTAGCAAAGATGACGATTCATGGGAAGCAAAGTATAAGGTCAACAGGGCAGGAACATATACCATGACAATCGAGGTTTACAGACACGGCGCATTAGCGGCAGCCAACACAACCACCATCACTACCGGAGCTGTCGAAGAACCACCCGAAGAAACGTGTACCCTTAATGCGGAATACACACCTGACGCCCCGGGATGGAAGGGCGAAGTAACACTTCTTCGCGTTACCCAAATAGAAACAGGGGACGATGTAACCTCGCAAACAGAGGTGTACTTGGATGGAGTGATATGGCCCCGAGGGTCAAAGATAACATTAGGGGATACAGAGAGCCATTCAATCAATATCAATCCATTGGAATCTTTTGAGTGTAACTCAAGGACACTGTCATTCAATACGCCCCAGCCTAAGCTTCAGATTGTGATAACCCCCTCCACCACCGTCGTAATAGGCGATACCGTGTCTGTCGCAGCCACGGACGCTTCGGGAACTGCTGTAAGTGCGACAGTTACTTACGCGGGAACCCCCTATGCCACCGGAACGCCCATCCAACTCAACGAGCAAGGTACATTCACCCTAACCGTTTCAAAAGAAGGCTACCAAAGTATTTCCGCAGATGTAACCGTCTTGCCTCCTCTATCCATCTCCGCACCAATAACAGAAATTATCCAGGGAGAACCGGGTTCTGTTAACCTCTCGCGGGATGAGTATTGGATTTTGATGAATGAAGCAGGAGAACCTATTGACCAAGGCTATGGGAATTCCATAATGTTCACAGAGGAAGTCACCACAGGTCTACCTGCTGGAACTTACTCCCTACTGGTTGGTGCAGACCAGGCGAAGATAGGGGAGATTAGGCTGGTGCCCCCAGGAGGGTTTCCATGGGAAATTGCAGTGATAATAATAGTCATCTTAGCTGTCATAGTAGTCTTCGTAAAATTTGCAGCAAAAGCCCCACAAGATAGTGTTCTAACTCATTTGGACGAAAGAGAAGCTGAGATAGTGGGGGACGTCGAGGGCGATGGTAAAGCACACATCATAGGTACATTAGGATAAATCAAAATGTCGCTACACCAACTTGACCATTTCATAAATACTCCCAGGACTTGCAACCTCTTTGGTACTTGTAAGCATTGCTTTATAGAAAACATACCTCCTGAAAAGGAAATATTGCCCCTTGAGCAGATAGAAAAGGTTTATCAGAATTTCAGCGACAATGGAGTTAAAAAAGCCGTAGTTACTGGGGGGGAGCCCCTGGCACGGCCGGGTTATCTGAGGATACTCAAAGCGGCGTGCCATTATTTTAAGACCGTGAATGTCCAAACCAACGGGACAATGTACCAAAATTTTAGGAATTTTGATAATCTTGCCGTAACCCTAAGTTTAGAATCAGCAGACCCTACATACGATTCGTATATCCGTGGCCCAGAACACTGGGAAATAACCCATGTGAATCTCATCCAATACGTTGAGAGTCTAGGGCCCAATAGAGTTACCATACGTTCAACAATATTCCAAGACAACGACATACATGGGCTATTAGACCTGGCTCGGGAGTTGGGAGTAGGTTGGATAGGCGTAAGATTCAAGCAGATGGGGTGTGGTAAGAAGCGAGACGAGTTAGCTCCTACTGCTGAAAGAATGCTAGACGTTTATGATACGGTCTATGAGCATACCAAAAAGTATAAGAACGAGGAGAGGGTGTTCGTCGAGGAAGGCCAATACTATCTAGCAGCAGAAGTCTTGCATAACAAGTACGGCAAGTATTTCAAAAAAGCCGGAACGTCTTGCCCCTGGGGCCACAGACTGGCAATGCAGGTGAATGGAGAATTGTTCCCCTGTTTTTATGCCATGGGGGATGATAGATTCTTTCTGGGCAACGCATTAAAGACTCCCTGGGAGGAAATTCAAATCAACATGGACAAGCTCATAAGGGAAAGGGACACCAGAAAATTTATTGACCAGTGCATTACCTGCAAATATAAACCTGAATGTGGAGGAAACTGCTCACTTTTAAACTGGGAGGTAAAAAAGCGGGGGGACGATGTTTGTCCTCTCCACTTAATAAACGAATTGAAAAATGGCATCAAAAAAATCCCCATACAGGGTCCCACTTGATAATGACAGGGAAGGCTTTTGTGAAGTAGACATAGACCGTCTGGACAGGGTCGTGTGTGGGATATCGGAGAAAATTGATGGAGAGGATGTAATAACTACTGCAGCAACTTACAATGCCTCAAAATCAGACCTTGCAAAAGGGAACATAAGAGCAGAACAAGTGACAAGAGACGATGACGACCGCTTTGTAGGACCAGGGGGGGACGAACTATTGGAACAGCATAGATTTGTAAAGAAGAATCTACCAAGGTTCATACAACAAGAAATTGACGTACACGGGCCACCAGGCAACATATTAAAAGACCTGCCTGGAAAGGCTAAACAGCTCCTCTCGCGGGATTAGGATGAGAACCAAAAACTATGACAAAAGTTCGGACACGGACTCAAGTGCAGACATAGATATATTGGCATATCTAGTGGCTAATGGCCCTGCTTCCATAATGACCGTTATCCGGGAAGTAGACGGATTCGACAGAAACAAGTACCATAAAATAAAAGACCGTTTCTTTCGACTAGAACGGGCGGGCTTGTTAAAAGGAACAAAGACACCCGTCAAAGGACACCAGAGAATCCTATGGTCTTCGACCTTTGATGAAGTTCCCCAAACTTATAAGGGGGCAATATACCTCCGGGAAGACGGGAAGCTGAACATATGGGGCTGTCCTTATACGGACTGCCAGTGCCTAAGCGACCAAAAGGAAAAGTGCAAGTTAGTCGTAGAGATAGAAGCAAGAAACGTAATCCGAGAGCTACTTCACGATTTCATACACGCCTTGGATGAACAGAAAATCAGTGATTTCATACACGCCAAGTATGCAAATCCACAAAAAGTCCAGCTTGTGACTACGGAGGTTCTTAGACAGCTAAAAACAAAGAATGCCACACCAATTGAGGTGGGTGCCACTACATCTTAACGCACCAAAGGAAGTCCAGGAAATCTGCTCTAGTGCCTACAGGGCAGAGGAAGGCCTTATACAGCTCTCAAAGCAAAAGAAATTTGAACCATTTGCAGGCTCTATAAAGGTTTTGGACATCTACGATAGTCTCAATAATGCCTCCCAGGGCTTTATTGCATTAGGAAGGAGGGCTTTTCCAGAACCGCTAGAGAAGGAGGAAGAAGAGGAAGAGGAAGAGGAAAAGACCAAAAAGAAGAGGGGCCCACTGACAAAACTCGAAGACGACATCAAAAGTATGGAAGCCTCCTTCCTAGACATAGAAAAAAGGTCGGGGCTTACACCAGAAGACAGGATACCCCAATATATCCGCTTCTCCAGAAGGGTTCTCAATCTGATGTACGCCGTCTTAAAGGATACCTCATCAGAGTGGCTTAAACGATTGGAAGACCCGGACCCGCAACTGGCATTTTACGAGGCTTTGATTACTATACTGCATGCCCTGGACACTGCTTCATACTATCTCCTGAGAATAAACCCCCTCATGGGCTATGACACTTTCTTGTTTTATCTGGAGAAGATTGAGGGGACATATACAAACATGACCACCGGCTATGACACCTTCGCCATCCAAAACATAAGGAAAGAGGTTAAAACAACATTCCCCCACCTAGATAAAATTTTGGAGATAACCAAAGCCAGGCTCATGGACAGCAACTACTTCCCCAAAAAGCCAGTTGGCCTACCGACGCCTACTAATGCGATAGACTTACAAATCTTCAGCGCCAATGGCCGTCTAACAGGACTGCAATTTGCGACAGTCGAAGTAAACCTACAACAAGCTATTAGTCTATCCAATCATCTTAACAAATCGGCTAAACCGGGTGATATCTCCTTCTTGTTTGGAGCATCAGATGAGCAGATGAATCAATTTATAATTATCCTATCAGACTCAATATACAAACACTCGGGGATGGTTGCTTCACCCTCTGTCATCAGGAAAAAAGACATTCACATAGACACTACACAACCTGCCGAAATAATCCCCGACACACCAGAGGATAAGGAGGAGTTAGACAAAGATGGACCTGGAGATTAAATATTTGAACTTGGCTGAGGAATCAAAATTGCAGGATTCAAGATTTCTAGTGATATCCAAGTCTATAGATGACCGAATACCCTGCGAGCATTGCCACGTTGCATTAAACGCGGTTACTAGATTCAACCCATATACGGAGAAACGAATTGACGTATTCGCGGAGGAAGACAGACGTGAGGAGGTCGAAGAACTAGCCAGGAAACTGGGCTTTATGAGCACACCAACCCTGAACTATGAGGGTTTGGTGGTAATAGGCGAGATGACGGAAGACCATTACCTTTATATACTTCAAGAACTATCAAAAGGTGATTTAGATGACTTGGCGAAGCAGGCCATCCAAGGATAATGAAAAGATGAAAAGGACTAACATAACCGAACTAAAGCCTACGAAGAGGCAAGCAAAACTCCTTAAAGAAATGCTAGTCCTGGCTGGGGCAGTCTGGAATCAGGCAAACTACCAGTTACGACAAGAGTTCTTTCAAAAACATAAGATTAATAGCTCTCACGCCCTTCTCCAACGAGTAAACCAGAAGTCAGAAGTCTACCAAACTCTAGGGCGAAGTTATGCTCTCCCGCTTCTTCATAAATTGGATGAAACTTGGAGAAGTTTCAAAAATCTGTTCAGGGAATTTGAAAAAGGCAAGACAGACAAACCATCACCACCACATTATTTTAAGGATAGGAAGCTAAACATCACGCTTCCAGCCTTCTTAGTGTTTGATTCCCTACAATACCACATTAAACGTAGAAAAGTCCACCTTCCAATTAGCCGTGCAATGCGAAAACAAGGGGTACACCAGCTAAACATACGCTTTGATGGTAAGCCGAGATGGGGGGGTAATCAGTTAAGGGGAGAACTCCATTACAACAAGACCACCAAAAAGTTCTACCTTTGCCAAGCCATAGACGTTCCAGACCCAAAACTAAAAGAGGGTGAGACTGTAGCCATAGATTTGGGCATAAAGAGACCGATAGTAGCATATAATGGTGAAAAAGCAGTAATCTACAAGTTTCACAAAACTCAACAGGATTGGGAGAACCTTACAGGAGAGATAACAAGACTTCAGAGCATCGCAAAAAGCAGAAACGGTATAAACACTACAAGACGCATTGATAACCTATCCCTTAAGCGTTCTAGGCAACTAGAGCAAAGATTCAACTTCATAGTCAAAGACTTGATTAGAAAATTCCCGGATGCTGGGACTTTCATAGTCGGAGACCTTACAAACATACGCAAGCGAGTGCCAGGCTCTTGCCGAAAGGCAAGACGCATGATAAACAACTACTGGTCATGCGCGAAACTGGTCAGAAAGCTTGCGAACAAGGCACAGGAAATCGGAGCGACATTTGCAAAGAGGGACGAGAGAAGCACAACCAAAACCTGCCCTGTCTGTGGTGAGAAGAACAAGCCAGCAGACAGGTCTTATGAGTGCTTCTTCTGTGGATACAGGCAGGACAGGGATGTAGTAGGTGCAATCAATATATGGAGACGTTACGTTTCAACAGGCTCAAGACTGAGACCTGCACTCACGGAGGTGATGGTCTAAAATGCCTCCGTCAAGTGGAATTCCAAGAAAGGAAAGAGTCAATTGGCGAGAAGAGTTATACAGGGTTAAGGAAGGAGTGAAGAGGGGGTTAGCCAGGATACTGCATCTTGAAAAACCACCCACAATCCACACTACCCAGAGAGAAGTAAAGGTGAACATACACAGCGGAGAGCAACTAACCCGGCTAGAACAGCTTGTCCCGGGCATAAAGAAAATGTTAGCCCAGAACCAGGTCGAGACGGTTAGACTCAGGGAGCTTATTCAAAAGTTACTAAAAGACAAATACAAAGAACACGTCGTTCCGAGAGAGGAGGTTATGGCTAAACAGGAAAATGAATTCGCAATGGCGGTAATCCGACAGGGGTTCGGTTACAAGGCCCCAAAATTCAAGGTTTACAACAAGAAGTACAAGCGATGGATACATAGATACCCGGTGGCGTTAAGCCACAACAACACCCCCATAGGCGAATTTCTGGGCGTATGGCACTACAACGGAAGGTATTACCCCGTACTCAGGAGGGGGCCAAAAAAGTATGAGGTATTCCTGGACGGGGTTGGCGAGCTACAGAGCGTTTATGTCCACGCGGACACTCTCAAGGGCCAAATAGCACAAAAGATGGTTCAATTAGCATACACCGAGACGGGTAAACACGTTCCGTCACAATACAAGGAAGGATGATGGAAGAGAAAAGCTGGCCCCAATTCTGGGATTTTTTAGAATATTGTGAAAAATGGGCATAGCAGGCAAGAGAAAAAGGCTAGCCAAGAGACTAGGCAAGAAGTGGAAAAACAAGAAGATAGGCGAAGTGCTAACAGAAATCCATAACAGAGGCGTTGAAGGAAAACCCCAGGATGGACTACGACAAGAATAGCATGGTGCTGTGGTGGCCAAAGATAAAGGGTTTAGGGATACCCGTCCCAAAGACAACGATTATACGAATGCCAAGGGCCTTTCTTAAACAGGCGAGCATTGAGAAGTATATGCCGCTAATCAAGAAGACCGCAAAACAACTGGGATACCCTCTTTTCATCAGAACAGACCTAGCTTCCGGTAAACATAGCTGGGAGAAAAGTTGCTATGTACCGAATCCTAAAGTCTTACTAGACCATATGCTTGAGGTCATCTCCTTCAATGAATGCGCAGACCTTGTGGGGCTTCTTTGGCAGGCCATTGTCCTTAGAGAATTCATCGAATTGGACTGGAAATTCACGACTTTCACAGGCAAGATGCCCGTAGCCAAGGAGAGGAGATATTTTGTCAAAGACGGCACGGTTCAGTGTCATCATCCCTACTGGCTACAAGATGCAATAGAACAACATTTAAAGTTTTGCCGGGATTTTGATAGATGGGCTAAAAAGGCAGATGCAAAAAGAACCAGGACCCGTGAGGAAATACCTGAACATTGGAAGAGGATGTTAGCAGGGCTGAATAAAGAGACCCCCCACGAAATTAAACTACTCACAGGATATGCAGAAAAAGTGGCTAAGGCTATGGATGGAGAATATTGGTCGGTTGATTTTGCACACGCCAAAAACGGAGTATGGTATCTGATAGATATGGGCACGGGGGAGAACTCCTTTCACCATCCCGATTGTTCTTATTGTCCAGAACCCATGCAAATCAAATTTACAAAGAATGGCCCGAAATAAAAGTCATGGTAACTTTTATGGAGACTACTTAAAATTCAAAGAGGTCAAGCAATATCACGCTCAGGGCGGGTCAATCTGAGGTGGGGGGTCCTGAGAGCCTTTTGGTTTTTGCCCCCACCTCTCTCAATCACGCGGGAGTCAACTAAACAACATTTACCGTTTAAACGATGAAAGACGATTATGGGCGGACCAGTATATGCTGTGGCCAAGAAATGCAATTCATGTACGGTAAAACGAAACGCCATGGGCTATGGATTCTTAGATATATTTGTGAGAAGTGCGGCCATCATAAAACCCTAAAATTTAAGATATAACTGTAAGCTTTGCTTACAGAAAAGTGTAAGTCGGTATTACTAGGGACAGAGAAATAGAGGGGAGCTGTTGCCAGACTCCCAAGCCCAACCCGTGGGTATGTTAGAAGTTACTCCTATAAAAACCTTTTTAATCCCAGTCCAGTAATAATACGCTGCGTAGTATTTGTTAGCCCCCAAGCCAACCCCGCCCGGGCATACAATGACCTCTGATGATATTGGGATACTCTTAGGAGTTATAGTAGCGATTGTACTTTGTATTTTAAAAGTATTGGGGGTCTTCTAATGCGGAGAAGGGGAATCGAACCCCCACCCTTCGCTCTCCCCTAAACTAATGGAAGGCGAATATTCTGCCATTAAACTACCTCCGCAAGGTCGTACCCTGCCCCCAGAATGGCAATCCGGTATCCTGCCGTCAAACCTCCACCGCAAAAATGTAATAAAAATTGCATTATTACACAAACAATCCCAGTTTTATCACATTTTTTTAAAGCAAAAAATAATCAAAGAATGTAATAATAATTACACATTTATAAGAAAAATTATAAATCTTTATAAAGAAAATTATAAAGGCTTAAACCATCTCGCTCAACCTGTAATACTCAATCCCATTCTCTACAAAGCTATTCAACTCCCCATCATCCTCTAGCTCTTTCGCCGCTATTTTGATTTTAGAGATGTCTGGATTATGCAACTCCTCCACAAGCTGGGGCACGCTTCGCGGGATACTACTGCCCTCAAAGAGAGTGAGTATGGCGTTCCTATAATTCGAGTCAGCCACTCTGGCCTTCTTTTCTACAGGGGTGACTTCCGATAATGAATAGCGCATCTTTGGTCGTCCACCTGTTGGCACTTCCTCTCCTGTTAATATCTCTTTTTTAGCCAGGCTAGTTATTGCCCACCCTATCTCGAGGTCTCCCCCGTCTATGAAGTCATAGAGTTCCCTCCGTGTTAATGGCTTGCCCTCTTCCCTTAGCTTATCACACACACGTTGCTCATACTCATCCAACTCTGGTTTTATCGGTTGCTCGGGTAGTGGTTCTAAAGCTTCCGGTTCTTCCAAGGCTGGTTGCTCGGGTTGTTCAGCTGGTTCCATCGGTTGCTTGGCACTGGTGAGGATATAGCGATACAGGAGTACGCCCTTTTCAGACTTGCCGATGCAGATTTTCTTTACTAGCTTATCTTTGTCGACAAGTTCGTCGAGTGCTGGCTTGAGTTCGTTGCCAGAGCCGATGTGAGCGGGCAGGATGTCCGTAGAGTAGCATACTGGACGGTTCGCTCGCTTCATGTAGTCGAGGATGCGCTGTTTGTATTCTTGTCTTGATACTGCAGTAATTGAGAATCGTTCTCGGCGCTCAGGCTCTGGTTGCTCAGGCATTGGTTCTTGTTCCTCTTTTTTCTCCTCAGGTTTCGCACCTACAAGTTGATAGAAGATTATTTGTACCCCTCTCTCATTCAAACCACCGTCAACTTCTTCTACTCTTTTGTCCTTCTCTACCAACTCATCCAATGCCTC
>Ga0114922_10006684_pt1 | contig 10561 bp, 7 predicted proteins | sample AartaG_FD_100975 | JGI IMG/M metagenome (GOLD analysis project Ga0114922, IMG submission 100975) | Deep subsurface microbial communities from Aarhus Bay to uncover new lineages of life (NeLLi) - Aarhus_00045 metaG | ecosystem: Environmental > Aquatic > Marine > Oceanic > Sediment | place: Aarhus...
CGGTGAATTCCCCCAGTTTTTAGACCGACGTATTGCGACACATTGCCACCACCTCGTACCCGCGTTGGAGCGATTCACGAACCAGTTTCGTCCCTGTCTTGCCGGAAGCTCCGATGATGGCTACTTTCATGGCGTCCTCAGGATCTCACTTTGCGCATCTTACCACGGCTAAGTACAAACGGTCTGCCCTGCGCTCGTCGAGCCCATTTGCAGCCACCCATTTTCTTCAGCCTTCCAATACGGAGCCAGCGAGTTGCGTATGATCGTACCACATCGTGAAGTGATGTCTACCTCAGCATCGCCGCAATCTTGGGGCGCGTCGCTTTGATCCGCTCATAGTCCAGTCTCAATCCGAGCGGTTCAAGGGCGGCTCCGAGGCCATCGTAGACGCCTTTGACCTCATCGAAAGGACGTGAGACGGTTTCCAGGGCGGTTCGCCCGGCCTTGTTCCTTACGGTCTTGTCGGCTCCTTTGTCCAGCAGAGCCTGGACGATCTCGGTGCGGCAGAGAAAAGCGGCGATGTGAAGCGGCGTGGAGCCTTCGTTGTTCGTGATTGTCATATCAGCCCCGGCATCGATCAACGCCCTTGCAGCATCAGTCTTGCCGAAGGTTGCCGCGACAACCAGGGGGGTGGACCCGTACGCATCTTTTGCATTCAGGTCAGAACCGGCATCGATGTGCCGCGGAATTGCATTGAGATTGCCCTGAAGGGCTGCCGCGTGGAGGCTCACACGTGGAGGCCTTTGCTCTGCGTCTGAGCCCTCCCGCTTTCCACAGCCAGCCACGGCGAGGAGTATGGCGAAAAGCGTCGCGATCGTTGCTGATTTCATTGTAGGCTCCTTCATTTGAATATTACGTGAATCAATCGTGTTTTATTCACCTTTTCCTGAAGGAAACACGCCGGGAGGTTACAGAGAAAATGCGCTCCCTCTGCAAAATAAAGAGGCTGCATGAGCGGCTGCAATCAGACAAGAAACCTCAATCCCCGCAAACAGCGTCAAGAGGCCGTCTAAGAGATGTGAACTCAGTTTTCTGGGCCGGGCGCCATTGATTAGAGCCAACTGCGCCACGACCTTGACAGGTCCGCGGCCACGGGCTCAAGCACCTCCAAGAACTGACCAGACTCGAAAATCCGGGACTCGACCGAACGAAGGTCTCCGACGCAAGGCTGTGATGCCTGAGGAATATGAGCAATACAGGGGCTACTCCTAAGGGGCGCTCCAGTATATATCATCAATATCAGCAAATTTGGTCCCGCCGGTCGTCGTTTCCGTAAAGAACATGGCGCCATAAAGTGGCCAGGCCGTGCTCTTACCGAAGGCAAGGTCCTCGCCTATCAAGTCTTTGGCCAGGGGGCGATCCGGGATGGGAGTTCCCGGTCCTTCGGCCTCGCTCAAATACAGATCGTACGTATCGTTGGCGTTGTCGGCAACAATCCAGACATTGTACCACTGGTTATGGATGATCCTGGCCAAGACGGTCGCTGTTTCATCCGTCGTTACAATATCCATGTCGGTAAGATCATTGTCGGCGCCCTTTCCACCCGCCAGCACACCCAGTCCTGCGACGACATTCTCCTTGTGACAGGCGGCGCCATCCATCGCATCCGGATCCGCATACAGGTTCAGATCGGTTATTCCCATGTAGTGGTTCGCCGGAGCGAAACTGCCGCTTAAATGTAGCCGGAATAGCAGCAATCCCACTTCGCTATTCCAAATGGGATTTGACAGCCCCGATACCATCACACCACGCGAGCTGCCGCCACTGTGGCCGGCATACCGCAGGACCTGACTATTGTCTTTTGTTACAACACCCACATTACCGGTACGTTCGCCGTGGGTATCCCACCTTCCGCCCGAAGCTCCCGTTGCGGTCTTGCCGTCCGGCGAGGAACCCGCCAGAGCCTCGAAATCCTCCACTAATCGCAGATCATAATCCACGTGGCAAATCGCTGCGTTGCGAGAGTAGAAGGGGCCCTTGTCGGTGATGACCCTGCAGAAGAACTCTCTGCCTTTATCCCCGGCCTGCATACTCACAATAGTCAGCGTTTCAGCATCATTCCCAATCGGGATGAAGCTGCCGGCTGAGACTTCGTACCACTGATATTCCAGTATCGTTACCTCCGGTAACGGCACCACCTCAAAGATCGCATCGGAGCCAATCTCCAGACGCACATCAGCAGGTGTATCCGATTCGATCGGATTGGCTTGGAAGGTGTACTGGCCCGCCCAGTGGGCCAGATCGGGCCAGATCCCGCCGGACCGCTGCTCCGGCATGGTGACATTTTCCACGGCAGCCATTCCCAACCGGTCCTCCAACTGCTTGTAATACAAGCTCCGGGGCGTCACCGGTTGACCGTGATTCTCCCACCAGCCATCCGGCTCATCGACCCACAGTCCGTTATTCCGTGTCCCGCTACATCCAATGGCAAAATTCATCCCGCCTTTCGGTGCTTCACAAATGAGGGACCCGGCCTGGCAGTTCCACAGCACCTGCTGGGCGCCCGCCCATCCGTGGCCGGTTCCGCTCGCGCCTCTGTTCTGAACATGGAGTTGCTTGCTATCGCGGACATTGTCGTACAGCGTTCCCGTGGCCCAGCGGTGATGCGGGCCGGAGTCAAGCCAGGAATTATATCCATAACAGTCCACGAATACACTGGGACCGGGTACCCTGCATCCTGTCACATAACTATGACGAGCGTAGGCGGCGTAGCAACGCTGGAACAGAATGTGGTTTGTGTTTGGGTAAGCTTCCGCACTTATGGCGAACGCACCGCGGCGTCCGCCCGTGAGAAGGGACTTGGGGTCAAGAAAGGCACAATCTTCGACTGTGACACGTGTTGAGTCAGACTCCACATTCACACAGCACCCGGCGAAATACTGAGCGGTGACTCTTCGCACCCAGCAATCTCCCACATCCTCCAATACCACCGCATTCCAGGGATGACTTTCATCGGTATCGCTGGCGTATGTGGATTCGATACGAAGGTCCTCCACGCCGCACTGCTTGGGACGAGATAACGAACGGCTTTTGAATATCCTGCCGCCGCCGTACTTATCCTCAATGACCTCGACCATGGGAGAATCAATCGTAATCGTGTTGCCGGTGATATCCACCACATATCGTTCGTACATGAGACGGTAGCTGTCGGTTCTCCAGCCGTACTGCCCCATCGCCAGCGCATTGATCCAGAACTGGTTTGGGGTTCGCTGGATGATAATCCAGTCGCCTACGGAATATCCTCTGGTATACTCGACATCAACACTACAGGCGCCTACGGGTACGTACGATGAGGTAATCAATCGAGTTGCCTGGCTTTGTTCAGAATACCCGCCGCTGCCACTCACTATGATGACGCTATAATTGTAGGCGCCGGTTGCCTCAAGAACGGTTCCGAGAACGTCCTGGCCCTGGCCGCGCAGGACCACGCCGCCGGCCGCAATCGTAAGCGAACGGGAGACCTGATATCGCCCGGCTGTCAAAAGGACCGCGCCCCGAAATCCGTTTGCATCCGGACTCAGAGATGACACGTAATCAATCGCATCCTGAATCATCTGCGTATCGTCGCCGTTCCGAGGAGATAACGTAGTCACGACGGGCACATCTGGAATGGGAACGCCGCCGCCCATGTAGCCGCAGTGCGAGAAGTCCGGGATGATGTTGACCGAATTGCTTTGCCCTTCATTCGCGTAGGTCTCGTAGACCAGGTGGCCGTCTGGACCCTCATACACCAGAGAGCTTTCCGGGCCTTGCCGGCCGCCTGGAAATACGATATCATCGATCCACGCGGTGTCCTCGCCTCCGGAGACCGAACCGTCCTTCGAATAGGTCCACTCAAAAGTCCTTGTGCCCTCGGCCACCGCGAAAGACACTTCGGCCCAATCCTCTTCACCCGACCACTTGTCCTGTTCGACCCCATCGATGCAGAACTTCAACAAGTCGAAACCGGACTCCGAAGAGACCTTGCGGTAGAATGTGATCGTGCCCGTTGTGCAATCAAACGTCACCTGCAGACTGGACCGTTCATTGTCTGTAATCGCACCGGCCTTGGCGCTATAGACTCCGGAATGCCTCTCCTGCGCCGTGATGTCCCAGTCCGCATCGCCGGTAAGCGTCCACGCAAACTTGCTGAAGTCGTTCGTCTCAAAGTCTTCGGTCGTGTCGCCGGCCGCCTGCCCACCGACAGCGCCGGCCATACCGAACAGAAACATCACTACAACTCCCCACTGTTTCGCCTTCATATGAGCCCCTTCTGATCGAAGCATTAGTTTCCCCGTCCGCACGCGCTGCGCTTGCACTCAAGCGACAGCAGCAAGACGAGCCCAAACCCGATTTTTGTCTGTCAACGGCAATTAACCGGGATTCTCCCTATACACTTCAGTGAAGCACTCCGGACACCTTGCCTGTTATGATAACATAATTTTGTCCCAATGTCCACAATACCCTGGCCGATTCAAGACATTTTGTCGCAGAACATGCCAGGCAAGTCGAGCACATGCGTCAAAAGACCGTTTTCCCGCTGCCATTCAGGCACACCGCTGCCGTTGCCTCTCGTTCGAGGACCCGATTCTCAGCAGTTCCCCACATGATCCCGGCCCCGTAGATGCTGCCATGATCTTTCCCCCTGCACGATTGGCGATCTGCCAATTTCATTGCCCAACAGAGTTGAGACCATTCTATACGCCGAAATGATCGCATTGCTCGTCGCAAAGGTTGCTACCGTCAAAATGAGGTACTTCAATAGTGAAGGAATTGCGGTGTTAAGCATGAGCAATGCGATTCCGCCCATCACGATTACGTGAATGACGTAGACATGGAAAGAGTTCCTGTTCAACTCATTCCTGAGTTTCCCGGGTTTGTCCAGATAACGTCGGAACGTTTCAATCATCACGTACACAAGGCAGAGCAATGAAAGGCCGAAGCAGAACCACACGATCAATCTGTCGATGATCCGCGAGACAATGAAACTGCCCGGGCGGAACCATGGATAGAGCAGGAAGAAGATGTAGACGGTGACGGGGATCCAGGCCGTCGCGTTGACGACATGGTAGAGCACCTTGCTGTCGGGCTTCGCGTCAAATGCCTTGAGTCTGAAGCACAGTGCCCCCAGCAGGAAGGCCATCAAGTAGATCAACAGCCTTTCATTCTGAAAGTCGAGCACTCCGATTTTCGTCCAACCCCGAAGGCCGAAGATATCCATACAAAAGCTATAGGCTAATCCAATGAGAAAGGCCCCAAGGACAGCGCCTCTCAGTGAAAGGCCCGGCACCTTGATCTTGGCTTTTGAAAGAAGTAGATAGAGTATGTTGAACAGAAACAGCACCGGCAGAAACCACAACCAGTTTTGACTCCAGATCCCGTTGCTCCAGTGAAAGTAGGTGGTCCAATGTTCTTGTGGCATATTCCGGGAGTACAGGAATATGACCTTGTATAGCGGAATCAACGTCAAGACGGCGATCATCCAGGGGATCATGAGTCTCTTGAACTTGGACTTGAGAAATGTCCACCCGTTCTTGTTCTTCATAGAGACAGGCGCAAAGAACCCTGATATGAAGAATATGGTTGGCATCATGACAATATCCAGTATCAGGAACAGAAGACCGGCCAGATTGTTCGTTGAAGGGTCGTCAACAATCCAGAAAGAGGCCCAGGTGCCGCTGCTTTCATAGACGCCGGCAGCATGACCAAGGATCACTAAGAAAATCATGAACGTTCTCAGATTGTCCAAGAAGTAGATCCTGGGGCCGTTGAGAGGGCCTTGTCCGTTTCCAGAAGGATTCATGGCTCAATCTCCAAATCGGGTTTCATTCACTTCTTCCTGAAAGGAACACGCCGGGAGGTTACAGAAAAAATTCGCCACCTCCGTAAAACCGCGACCAGATCGCGCTGCCCGACAGATAGCCTTCTACAAATCCCGCTCCAAACCCGCCTCGCAAGAAGAATACAAAGGAATAGGGCCGTTCTGGTCGGGTCCGCTGGAACGGCGCGAGCTCCAACGCGAAGGGGTCCGTGTCGCGGTATGGGGCGGAGGGGACTGGGTGGCTGTTTTCACGCGAATAAGCCTTCTTCGCCCATGGAAGAAAAACTGCGACAGGGCGTATTTTGTGCTTGAATGGGCCGTCCGATAAGTGTATCTTGCGCGGAGAATCAACGTTTGCCATTGTTGCATGCGATGCGGGGATAACAGGGCAACCGAGCATGGATGCTGCGCGCGTACGATGGACTGTTACCTCCGCTGCGCTCAACGGGGGGCCTTCTGGGCCGCCGGAGCGGTGGGTCGGAATCCGGGCGTTTCGGGCCCGGCCGGCAGCCGCACCGGGCCACAACATTCCTTTCGGCAAGTTCGTTCATCCATTCACGGTCTTTTCGCGGCGCATTCGCTGCGCGCTTGCGGGTTCGCAGGTTCATGTGCGAGACGCGGCGCGGGCCGGGGGCAGGCCGCGGATGAAAACAAGGAGGATGTGAGGACGGGGGACACAACACTTGGCATACCCTCGGAGGGTGGCACGGAGGTGTGATCCCGGAAAGAAAAGGGAATTTCGGATAAGGAGAACGATGATGAAAAAGGCAATCCTTGTGTTGGTTCCTCTGCTCGCGCTCGGCGCAGCCGCGCGCGGCGAGAATGGCGGCCCGAGTTCGCAACAGGACACGCCGACGACCGCGGTCGAAGTGGTCAACGACATCGGCGTCAGCCAGACCCAGGACACAACGGTGACGTCGACCGGGGGCTGGAGTGACAGCAAGTCCTCGTCCAGCTCGCAGGTAAACATCGATACGACGTCGATCTCGAACTATGAGAATCGAACGGCGCCGCTGACGAGCCTGCCGCCCTATCTTCCGTACTGGAATCACGGGGGCTGGGGCACGGTGAAGGCCTACTTTGCGAACGGGCCCAGCGCGAACGACGCGATCTATGAGACGACGTTCGATCCCAAGGAGCGCGAGGACATGCGTGAGCTTCGCAGTGTCCTGGGGGCCCTGCCGCACGCAGGCCTGCTGGAAGCGGTCGGCGGCGTGCTGAACGCCGTGGCGGTGGTTGTCCTGGGCACGCCCGACATGTACCATCACGGGCGCGGATTCGAGATCGCCGACTCCATCGTCCGGGACGTTCGACCCGAGGGAAAGCCGCTGCTGGTCTTTATCGACTCCAATGTGGACACGCGGCTCCTGCGGGAGGAAGGCTATGCCTACGTCGGCAAGGTGAGCATTGAGGGCGATGTGGATCGCAACTGGGACCAGGCCTACAAGGCGGCCGTCACCGAGGCGCTGCTGTGGGACGTGGACATCCTGCTCGTCTCCGGCGGCATGAAGGGCGTGACGGTCGGCCAGAACACCACTTTCCCCTCGGCGGCCGCCGGCTACGGCCAAGCCAATTATTCCCTGTCGCTGTTCGGAGCGGCGGCCAAGGGGATCACCGAGGGCAAGGGCAAGGCCGTCTTGGGCGTCGAGGCCTACCGGTACGATCCGGAGCGCCTGCAACGTCGACGGATCCCCGCGTCGCTTTACGATCGCATCCGCGTCCGGCCCATCTCCATCTCTGCCATGAAAAACGGCACGCCCATGCCGGCCGTGCCGCGCGGTGTTCCGGGTGCGCCGGGCGAGCCGACGGCGCTGCCGCCGAGCAAACGCGGGCCGGGAATCGAGGTCCGTCGCGAGCTGCTCGAGATGGCCGGACTTGATGACGCGAAGGTCGGCTGTGTGACCGTGCGCTGATGGTGCGATCGCCGACAGCCGGCATTGATGGAGTGGAATCTGCCACCCGTGAGGAGAAAGGAGGAACGAGGTCCAGCACAATGAACCACGAGCACCCGGAGGGTGATGATCGCGTAATGGAGGATCGGAAGAATTGTTGAAACAAGGAGGTCTCACATGAAGAAGGGATTTGTATTCTCAATCGCGATTGTCCTGCTGTTCGCCTCCGGCGCCTGGGCGTTTCTCGGGCAGGGGCAGGGGTTCCACATCGGTGCGGCGAACAAGCTGATGTGGTACGGGGGCGTCGGGACGGCCCAAGGCGGAAACACCGCGACCGTCGGTCAGGAGCAGGAGATGTTCTCGGCCCGGCATGGCGGCACCTACGGCATCCAGAAAGAGACGGGCGTCTTCGTGCAGTCCGGCACCATCAACAACGTGCACGGACCGAGCAGCATCGAGCAGAATGCCTCGATCGGCGGCCTTCAGGGGCAGGGCGTCACCGGCGGGTGCTATCGCACGACCGGGCAGACACAGGGTCTGTGTCTCGATATGGATACGGTGGTGAGCAAGCCGTGGGGGGTCGGGGGCGCCGGCGCGGCCCAGGGCTTCGTCGGCGGCCAGAGCCAGATCGTCATTACGCCGACGACCGCCAGCGCGCAATCGCAGTTCGTCGGCGCCGCCCAGTACGCCGGTATCACCGCCGGGCCGAACAACGACCCGCTGGTGGACAACAGCCTCGACATCCAGCTCGGCCAGAACCAGTCGGTTGCGGGCGGCTCGCATCCGCATTGATGCTTGTCCGCTCGAACGGTGCCGGCCGGCCCTCCCAACGGGCCGCAACGCACCCAAATGCAACACTCAATGCCCTCCGGCCCTCACGACCGGAGGGCATCCTCTTTTCCCCACCACCACTCATTCTGAGGGGCTCACCGCGAATGACCCTAACCGGGGTTGCTTATCTCGCGACCTTGGACGAACCACCGTTCCAGCGCTTCCATGAGTTGCTGACGGACGCGCTCATCCCCGGTACGACTTTCGGCGAGTTCTCTGAAACGAGCATTGGCTTGATCGATGCGCGCGTTGACGCGGTCGAGCAGCTTGAAGCATGGGTCCAGATCAGCGGGCAACTGCACTCGACCGCTGATACCCAGATTGGCGAGGCGCACGACCAGTTCCGCTTGGCCGCGAGATGTGCAGTCCACGTGGGACTTGCGTCCCTTTCGGAAGTAGACTGTATCGGGATCAAACATCGGAGATGGTGACAACGATGCTGGGTGCTCTTCAGGAATAATTACAAGGGATTTGGATTCGGGCCATTGGCCGACCCACTCAGCCAATGGCGTGGCATCCTCAAGCGCGGCGGCGTCCCAGATGTCGGCCGCCAGATCGTGAACGTTGAAGCGATCATTGTTGGATTTCGCCCGCTGCTGCATCTTCTCGATTTCAACCGCGCGAATGTCGCGGAAGTGTTGCGCCGTCGCCTCGTACAATCGCCCAACGAGTTCATCTCGCTCCTGCGGATCGGACACCCCAAGCAGCTCGAAGACGGCATCGTCCAAATCTCGGCGGTCGGCCTGCTGGAGTTCATTGGATAGCACGAGCGGTCCGGCAGCGATCCGTCGGGCGCGTTCAGGTGTGTGGCAGTCCATCAACTGCTCTTCAACCAAGCGGCCCACTGCACGATGACTCATGCGCGCCAAGGCATCGGCCAGACGCTCCGCGAGTTGGGGGGGTACGCCTCGCGGGTCCGGCGTCTCCAGGAGATTGACATCAACCACTTCGGTCTTGAGGTTGCCCTCTGTACCGGCAAATCGTCCGTAGAACGTTTTGAACAGACCCACGAGTGTTGAGTTCAAAATCGCCACAAGTGACGCTTGTTCACCAGATGCAAGATCATCTGACGCCACGTCGTAGAGATTGCAGTTGCAGATGATCCGACTTGGGTTTGCCGGGATGATGTGACGGTATTGCTGCGACTTGGGCCATAGCGCAAAGCCTGGTTTTGCAAGCCCCGTCAGGTCATACCAGGGATCGCGAGCGGCGCACGTGGAGCGTTTAGGAACGGGCTTGCCCTTGGACTTCTGGGATGCAAACGGTGCAGTCATCCCGTAGCGAAGATAGCGCCAGACCCAGGGCGATTTCGCCTTCAGCTTGTCCATCGGCTCATCGACCAGCAGGACAACACGATCCAGATCGCGGGCCCGAACGAGCGGGCGATCCAGCTTCATCAGACTGTGGACTTCCGCGGCGAGGTACTTGGCTTCGATAGGATGGACGCTCCCATCACCGGCTTCAATGATCTTAAGCTTGCCTGACTCAACCTCTTTGCGCGGTGCGCCGCCTGCGTGTTGGCGGAAGGCACGGTCGCCCTCGTGTGCCGCGAGCACGTCGGCCGTGATGTCTCTGGGCATAAAGAAGGCATCGCAGCCGCTTGTTATACCCCTGCGGATTGTAGCCACCTCACCGAGGGCAACAAACCGCCTGCCGAAACGTCGCATGATCTCAAAGTAGATGTCCGGAGCGCGCACATATCGTCCCCACTTGCCTGCGTGATAATCGCCGTTCTCTTTGGGAGCCGTTGCCGTCTGGCTGATGGAGGGCACATCCTCCTGGGCCTCCGGCTCACATCCATTCTCGTATTCATGCGCGAGCGACTCCAATTCCACAGCGCCCAGGATCAGGCCAGCTCGAACACCGTCGTTCCACAGGTCGCGTTGTGTCTTGATGATGATGCGCAGGTCTTGATCCTGATAATCGACGTCTACTCCCAGAACTCGATATCGCAGCGCCTCAATGGATGCCTGTCGGGCGTCTTCGTTCTGGCCGGGCGGGATCCCGATGATATCGGCCAGCCTGCGAGAGAACCGCA
>Ga0114922_10006685_pt1 | contig 10561 bp, 7 predicted proteins | sample AartaG_FD_100975 | JGI IMG/M metagenome (GOLD analysis project Ga0114922, IMG submission 100975) | Deep subsurface microbial communities from Aarhus Bay to uncover new lineages of life (NeLLi) - Aarhus_00045 metaG | ecosystem: Environmental > Aquatic > Marine > Oceanic > Sediment | place: Aarhus...
GAGGTCCCCGTCGGCTGCGTGGTCGTGCACCAGGGCAACGTGATCGCGCGGGCCCACAACCTGCGTGAGTCCCTTCAGGATCCCACGGCCCACGCGGAGATCGTGGCGCTGAGGCAGGCAGCGGAGGTCCTCGGGCACTGGCGGCTCGAAGGCGCAACCGTCTACTGCACGGTGGAGCCCTGCTGCATGTGCGCGGGCGCGCTCGTCAACGCGCGGGTGGGGCGCCTCGTCTACGGCGTGGCCGATTCGAAAAGCGGGGCCTGCGGATCGGTCCTCAACGTGCCGGCCGAGCGCCGGCTCAATCACCGCTTCGAGGTGCTTGGCGGCGTTCTGGAGGAAGAAGCCCTCGAATTGCTTCGGCGGTTCTTCGAGCCGCGGCGGTAGCGCGGCCACGTTGCAATCTGCCGCGCCGGTTCGGTATGTTACGTCAGGACGTGCAAGGTTTTCGATGGAGGTGCTCTGGCACAGAGGCCGTCGTTGGGACGGGACGAACCCTCACATGAAGAGCAACGGAAGTTGCTGCCGCGCCATCGCCCAATCGTTCCCGCCCTGATGGGACTGGCGTGTGGCATAGCGCTTGACGCGGCGCTGCGACCGGACGCGTGGACTTGGTTCGTGCTGGGATTCGCGGCGGTCGTGCTGTCGGTGTGGGGGGTCAGGCGGGGCCTCCGCCCATGGGGGCACTGGCTGCTGGCGTTGCTGTTGCTCGTTCCGCTCGGGGGAGCCTGCCACGTCGCGTGCTTCCGGCACAAGCCGCCCTGGCACCTGAAGAACCTGCCGGTGCGTCAGGGCGCCTACTACCACCTCCGGGGCAAGGTGGTCCGGGAGCCTGTCTGGCACTGTCGCGAGCGTGCGTTCTCCTCGTCGCGGGAATCGACCGCCGGGTTCTGGTTGGCTCGGCTGAAACTGGAGGCCATCTCTGGTGACGGCGGACAGTGGCGGAGGGCGGCCGGCAACATCGCGCTGTTTCTCGGCGGGGAGCGGGCAGACCTGAACGTTGGGAACAGGGCCGAGTTCTTCGGTCGGCTGTCCAAGAACCGCCCGCCGACCAACCCGGGCGAGCGGGACGGCGCGCTCCGCTACGAGCGATCAGGCAGCTACGGCACGACTTCAGTTGCCTCCTCCGCAGCAATCAAGGTGATCGAGCACGCGCGTTGGTACAGCTCGATGCCGGCCGCCGTGTCCCGGCTCCGCACGCTCACGATGCGGCGGCTGGAGCAGCGGTTCGGGTCGGAGGATGGTGGCCTCGAACCGCGCTACGGCCTGATGGTGGCGCTGCTGTTCGGCGAGCGGGGCGCCCTGTCGGAGGGCCAGTCGGACCTGCTGAAGGAATCGGGCACCCTCCATTTCCTGGCGATCAGCGGGCTGCACGTGGGGATCTTCTGCGTGTTCGTCGCCTGGACATTGGCGTTGCTGAACGTTCACGTCCGAATGCGCGCAGTTCTGACGATAGCCCTCATCTGGGCATACGTCTTGTTCACGGGCTTCCACGTCTCGGCGGTGCGCGCCGGATGGATGCTGAGCTTCATGCTGGCCGCGCCGCTCGTGCACCGGCAGTCGGACTCGCTTTCCGCGCTGGCCGGTTCGGCTTTCCTCATCCTCGTTCTCTGGCCGCAGCAGTTGTTTACGGCGGGCTTCCAGCTCACGTTCGTGGCGGTCTGGGCCATCGTCTGCATCTACCCCCAGTTGCACGGGCTCCTCTGGCCGTGGGAGGACTGGCTGGCAGGCGTGCAGCAGCCCGGCGAGCGGACGCTGGCGGCCGACCTATGGTTGTGGGCCAGGAGCTACCTGCTGCTCGCCTGCGTTGTGTGGGCGGCGACGGCGCCGATCCGGGCCTACCACTTCAACCTTCTCTGTCCCGTCGGGCCGCTTGTGAACCTGCTGGTGTGGCCGCTGGTACTGCTTCTGTTACTGACGTGTTTCGCCCTGGCTGTCTCGCTTCTGTTGGGCGGCCTGGGCGCCGGACTGCTCGTGCCGCCGGCTCTGTACTTCAGCGGCGACATCGAGCGCGTGCTCGAGCTTGTCGGCCGGTTGCCCGGGTGCGGCGTCTACATGCCTTCTCCGCCGTGGTGGTGGTTGGGGCTGTTCTACGTCGCTCTGGCCGTCTGGGTGCTTCGGCATCGGCTGCCGCTGGGGCGCAGGGCATTTGTGGCCGCCGCCGTCGCCCTTGCCGCAACCTATCTCGCCCATGACGTCGCCGCGCACGCGGACCGCCGATTCAGATTGACCGTCGCGGACGTTGGCGCGGGGCAAGCGGCGGTCCTTCGGCTACCGGAGGGCCAGACGATCCTGTTCGACGCCGGTTCGCTCCGTACGAGCGCGGCATCAGCGCTAGGCGAGATGCTCTGGGCCGAGCACGTCGGCCGCCTTGACGCCGTCGTGATCTCCCACCTGGACCGCGATCACTGCAACTACGTGCCGCACGTCGCCCGACGGTTCGACATCGCGCGCATCATCCTGCCCCGGGCGGGTGAACTCAGACCTGGCGCCGCCCGCGTCAGAAAGGGCCTGGAGGCCCTGGAGCTGCCCATACGCCTCCTGAATGAGGGCGATCGGATCGGGGCCGGCCGGCTCCGGTGCGAGGTGCTGCATCCTGGGGCCCGGTTCGTTCTGGATCCCGGCCTTCCGGAGAACGAGAAGTCTCTGGTGGTTCTCTGCCGGTTCCAGGGACTGAGTTTCCTGCAGACCGGCGACATCCAGGGCAGGGCCATGGAGCGCCTGTGCCGCCAGTACGGAGACCGCCTCAACGCGGACATCCTTATGGTGCCGCACCACGGCCGTTACGATCCGGCGCTGGATCATCTCTTGGCCCTGGTTCGCCCCAAGCTCGCCATCGCCAGCGGCGGGGAGGACGACTGCGGCGCCGACACGCGAGACCTGCTTAGCTACCAGCACGGGGTGCCCCTCTGGATTACGGGTGAGGAGGGGGCTATCATTGTCACCCTAGACGGAGGGAAGGCCTGCGTGCTCGGCTACGCGTCTGGCCGGACGATGGCGTTCAGCCCGTCCGCGTCCCCGGCACCCTCCGCCGGCCCGTGAGCCTGAAAAGGAGCCGGGATGACCCCACCCGCCATCCGCAAGGTGGTTCAGGACAGGCGCTTCCTGTTCGGTCTGACGTTCCTTGCGGCGGCGCTGACTTTGCTGGGGCCGCTGGTCGCCTACGACCTCTGGTGGCATCTGAAGGCGGGGGCGCTGGTGCTGCAGGAGCGCGCCGTGCCCACGGCCGACCCCTTCTCCTTTACGGCGGCCGGCCGGCCCTGGGTCTACCACTCCTGGCTTTCGGGCGTCATCCTGACGCTGGTCTGGCGGGCGGGAGACGTGGCCGGCCTCACGCTGCTGCGGGCCCTTCTGATCTCGGGCAGCCTGATGATAGCCTGGGCCGCGGCGACCCGGCGGGGGGTGCAGCCGGGCGTGGCGTCCATACTCGTGCTGGCAGCCTGCGTGCAGCTCAAGCCGCGCGCCCTGACGCGTCCTTACCTCTTCTCTTACGTCCTGTTCGCCCTGTTCTTCTTGATCTTGCGGCCATCGGCGCGCCGGACTCGGGTCCCCGATGGCGCAAGGGCTTTCGCCGCGGAGGACAGCTTTCTTTGGGGCGAGGGGGGACACCTGCTCTTGCTTCCCATCCTTACGGTGCTGTGGGCGAATCTGCACGCCGGCTTCGTCAGCGGTCTGCTCCTCATCGGCGCTTTCGGGGCGGGGGAGATGGTCCGGCTGTGGGCCGGGCGGGACAGGCGTCCGTACCCGGCGATGCTGTTCCGGGAGAAGGACGGGGCGCGGTTCAGGGCGCTGCTGGTCGCCGGCGTGCTCTGCCTGACTGCGGCGGCCGTCACGCCGTACGGTCCGGGCACGCTCATCTATCCCTTCAGGCTCATGCGCGAGGTGAAGCTGGTCGCCCGCATCCAGGAATGGCAGCCGATCGCTTTCAGCAGGAGCTTCGGCATCTTCTGGTCCTGCCTGATCCTGGGCATCCTGATTATGGTCCGTTCGCTGACTTTCTGCGTCAGGGGAGGGCGGCTGCGAGATGCGGCGGGCGAGTTGGTCACGGACGCGTTGCTGATGGGCGGGTTCGCCTTGCTTGCCCTCCGGGCTGTCAGGCACATGGAGTGGTTCCTGCTGCTGGCGCCGTCCGTGTTCGGTTACCACCTGGACGCTTCGCGCTGGCTCGGCCCGGGGGGTGAAGAGGGGAGGGGCGAGGCACACGGACAGGAAGGCTCCTTCTACGCCTGGGCTGCGTGCCTGCTGGCGGTTGTCTGTGCGGCTCGGCCCTTCATTCTGTCGGGCCGGCCGTCGATCGGGCCTTCGGAGCTTGTCCTGCCCGTCAAGGCGTGCGATTTCATCGAGCGGGAAGGGCTGTCCTATCGCGTCTATAATTCATATGAATGGGGCGGATACTTCATATGGCGCTTCTGGCCCCGCAATCGGGTGTTCATCGATGGACGCTGCCTGGTCTATGGCGACGACATTATCCGTCAGGCGTTCGACGTCGAGGGCGGGCAAATGGGCTGGGACGACATACTTGATCGCCGGGGGATCGAGATGCTCCTGGTTCGCCATCGCAACAACGAGCTGACGCATCTGTTCGTCGATGATCGCTGGCGCTGCGTCTATTGGGACGACGTGGCCATCGTCGGCCTTCGCGAGGACGTGCTGGAGAGGCGCGGCGGCCAGCCGGCCGAGTTCCCTCTGTCCAATCCGGTCCTGTTCGACGCCGACCTCGAGCACCTTCCGGTTGCGGACATACTGGCCGAGGTCGAGACGGTGCTTCGGCGCGATCCGGAGTGCTGGACGGCGCTGGCATACCGGGCGCGATGCCTGGTCAAGCTGGCCGAGGAGCGGACAGGGGAGCGGGAAACGCTGCGCAGGGCGGCGCTCCAATCGGCCCGGGAAGCCGTTCGCCTGCAGGAGGGCGACCGCGATCCATGGCGCGCGCTGGCTGAAGCGGCCGCCGCCGTCGGCGACGAGCGGACCGCCGCCCGCGCCCGCCGGAAGGCCGAGAAGCTGACGAAGCTGAAAAAGCGCCGGCAACGCTCCGACTAGTCTTCGGGTTGCGGGTGCTCTTTCAGCCAGCCGGCGCGGACCTCGCCCGCCACGTAGAACGAGCCGGTGACGCAGACCACCTCGTCCGGTTCGGCCGCGTCCACGGCCTCCTGCAACGCCTGCCACGGATCCCTGACCGTCCGGACCTCAGGCTGAGTGGCCCCCCCGGACGCGGCCAGCCGGGCGGCCGCTGCCACCTCCTCGGCTGGCATCGCCCGGGGCAGGTTCGCCTGGGTGGCGGTGAACCGCAGGCACCGGGGCATCAGGCTTTGCAGCATGCCGCTGAGCTTCTTGCCGGCCGAGCAGCCGAAGACCACTCGCAGGCGCCTGCCCGGGAAGTGCGTGTCCAGCGCCTCGAGCAGCGCGTCTATGGACTCGACGGTGTGGGCTACGTCGAGCACGACGGCCGGTCCTCTCTGAAGCACCTCGACGCGTGCCGGGATGCGAAACCCGGCAACGGCTTCGGCCACGGAGCCGGGCTCGATCCGCAGCCCCGCATAATGCCGGACCATCTCGATCGCGCCCACGGCGGCTGCCATGTTCTCAATCTGGTGGCGGCCGAGCAGGGGAGTGGTGAGTTCTGGATAACTGGCTCCGGGCGTCGAAAGCCCGAACCGCCAGCCCACCTCCGCCTCGGGCTCGCTCAGGGGCGCTGCCAGGGGGCGGCTGTGTGTGATCCGGACCTCGCGTCCCACCTCCCAGCGTGGGCAATGCCGTTCGTCCGCAATGCGACGCAGCGTTTGGAGCGCCCCCTCGTAGGGCTGCCGGCCCAGCACGACGGGCACGCCCTCCTTCAGGATGCCGGCCTTCTCGGTCGCGATGGCTTCGACGGTGTCGCCCAGCTTGTCGGTGTGGTCGAAGCCGATGGAGGTGACGACGCAGCAGTCCGGCTGCACCACATTGGTCGAGTCCAGCGTCCCGCCCAGGCCGACCTCCACGACGGCCCAGTCGACGCGCCGCCGGGCGAAGTACTCGAACGCCAGCGCGGTTAGCATCTCGAAGTAGGTAGGGGCCCGGATAAAGGTCTCCCGCTCGGCGTGGCGCTTGTGCTCCACGTGGGGCTGGATCTCGCACACGACCTGCCGGAAGGCCTCCTGGTCGATCATACGGCCGTCCACCTGGATCCGCTCCCGGTGCGTCACCAGGTGCGGGGACGTCAGCAGGCCGGTCCTGTAGCCCCCCTGCTGGAGGCAGCAGGCGATGGCACCGGACGTGCTGCCCTTGCCCTTGGTGCCGGCCACGTGGAATATCCTGTAACGTTGGTGGGGGGACCCGATCGCGGCCAGCATCTCTTCAACCCGGCGCACGTTCAGATGTCTGCGGTCGTACAGCCACCTGTTCGTCTTCTCGTAGTCGATGCCCTGTTCGAGAAAGGCGACCCCGTCCTCGAACGTGCGTATCGCAAAGCTCTCGGGCTCCTCTCCAGCCACCCGCGTCCTCCGATCATTGACAAGAAGAAAGGCGTCTTCTTAGACTGTGTGCCTGCGGCGCACGCAAGCACGTTCCCTCTATGGGCCAGACCTGAATCTCGCAGAGCGCCGCCGGAAAATCAAGAGCAGCCGGACTCCTACGGGGACCTTGCCATGCCCATCGTGACCGACCCGCAGCAGACCCGCGCATTCCTGGACGCTCTCCGGCAGCGCCGCGTTGCCGTGCCCTGCTTCTGCACCGAGAACTCCTGGACGACGGAGGCCGTATTGGAAGCAACGAAGGCCGCCGGCGAGCGATTCGGCATCCCCGAGCCGCCGGTGGTCATTGCCTTCACTGCGGGCTATCCGGGCCGGAGCAACCTGGCCAACTACTGGGTCTGCGGCGACCGGCAATTGGGGTTGCTCGGGTTGCTGGGCGACCTGAAGGTACTGACGTCGCCCGGCAGCCCCTACGCCTCGTGCCTCGTGTTCCCGCAGTTGGACCACGGCCAGCCGGACGCGGACCGGTGGCTGTTGGAGGACCGGGTCGATGAGTTCGCCGTGATGATGTTCGACGCCAGCGCCATGCCTCTGGAGCAGAACATGGCACGGACGGCCGACTACGTCGAGCGTTTCTCCGACCGCACCGTCGTCGAGGGAGCCGTCGACGAATTGAAGGAGGCGTCCGAGGCGGGCGAGGCGTTTCCCCTGACGACTCCCGAGCAGGCAGAGCGTTTCCTCCATCGGACCGGCTGCGACCTGATCGTCCCGAACGTCGGCACGGAACATCGTGCCGCTGACGTCGGCAAGGCCCAGTACCACCCCGAGCGCGCGCGCCAGATCGCCGATGCCGTCGGGCCTAACCTCGTCCTGCACGGCACGAGCTGCATGGATCAGGCGGACCTGGGCAGCCTGCCCGGAGACGGCTTCGTCAAGGTCAACATATGGACGGGTATCGAACGGACCGGCGGGCGCCAGATCGCCGAGCACGCCCTCGAGAACGTGGGGAACCTACTGAGCCTCGACCGTGTCGAGCAGCTTGTGGACGAGGGGGTGCTGGGCGCGGAGATTACCTCACCCGAGCGCGTCCGGGAGATGTTCGGCGGCGAGATCGGGCCGGACCTGGCATACTTCCCGCTCATCCATCTGAGACGCAGATGGGTGCGCGAGGTCGCCGCGATGCTGGCGGGCTACTTCGAGGTCTTCGGCTATGAGAGGCTGGGGAGCAACCGATAGGGGGGCGGCTTCTCAGGCTGCTTTCTTCTTCGCGCGGGGCTGTGCGGGGGCCTTGGCCCTGGTCTTGGCGGCGCTGGAGCGCGTCACGATCTCGTAAAGGCGAACGATGATGCCCACCACGAGCGCCCCCAGCATCCCATAGACCATCATGATGAATGCCACGCCGGAGAAGCGCACGATCATGCTGCGCGCTCCGGTCAGCCACGCGGGCGAGCTGGGCAGCGCGTCCGGCCCGCGCTGGATGGAGATTGACGACAGCAGCGCAAGCACAACCGCCACGAGCGCCGCGCCCATGATGGCCTCCCGGACCCTTTCCATCGGTGCGCAGGCGCCGACCGCGAGGCTGAAGACCAGGGCGAAGAGCACGTAGAAGCTCGTGCTGCTCCAGTTCGCATGCGTCGCCTGACGCACCACGCTGGTCAGCAGGGCCCACGTGCCGCGGAAATAGCCGCCGAGCCCGGCCGAGTCGAGCGCCGAGAGGGCCGGGGGGGTGTAGTTCAGGTTCAGCGGGCTGCCGAACAGGCGGTTCAGCGTCACCATGACCGCCGCTGCCCCGAACAAGGGGGCCAGAGGCACCAGGACTTTCCCCACGCTGGCCGTCCCTTCCGCCTCGAACTCCACGTCCCTGGACGAGAGCTCGTAGATGCTGACCCTCGTGACCGTCCCACCGCACAGCAGCGCCGTTACCGTCATGGTGAACTTACGGATGAGCACCCCGGGCGCGGCCAGCAGCATCACGAACCGATTTGCCAGGGCGCCCGCCATCACGAAGTGCATTGCCCCGCCCAGTATCAGGCACAGGCTCAGCCAGATGAACAGCGCCAGGTACTCCATAGCCTTCACCCCGATCTGAGTTCCTGTGGGGAAGTGACACGCTGCGGGCATACGATTCCCGCGCGCACCAATTGTCCGGGAACGCAGGTGTCCGATGCAATGCTGAGGGCCCAAGACCGCCTAAAGGGCCGTGAGAAGCCCTCTCGGCAGTCTGCCTGGCGGCCGGAATCGGGGTCCGGCAGCCCGCCGCAGCGCTCAGAAGCGGCAGACAGGCAGGGCGCGGGCGGCCAGGAGCGGATGCCACGGCCGAGGCCGCCGAAGAACAAAGGGCTTGAAAAAGCGCAATCTCCCTGTAGAATTGTGGACAAGCAGGGCCGTACCTGTGGTGCGACCCGCGGAGGCCGTTCTCAGAGCCAAGCGCGTTGCGCTCCGATCTGGCGTTCGTGAAGCCTTGTACGGAAGGGGTCTAAGATGCTCGCGTTTGCATCGCCGGTGTGGGCCATAGTGTTCGGCGTGGCGGCAGTTGTCTTGATAGGAATCATCGTTGTCGCCCGCTCGCGTAAGGGGGAGGCGGCCGGGGGAGCATCTCCCGCTGAACCCGCTATGCCCGAAGCGGAGGGGGAAGAGGAAGAGACCGTGACCTGACCGGGCGCCCGACGCATAGCATCGCCGTCATCGTTCCGTGCAGTCCGTGTTCCGAGCCCTGCCGCTCCAAGCCATCGTGAGTGCGGCTGAGCGGGCAGGGCCATTCTCTTTGTGGCATCCTGCAGCAACGGCCGCCTCGTCCTCTTGACCCCTCGCTGCCCGCGGGCCATTCTGTCGACAGGCGGGCGGCCCCCCCACTATAATGACGTGTTGCGGCCCAATGCCGCAGGGGGCTGGAACCTGCCGGACCGTCTTTCGCATCCGAGGAACGTAGATGAAAGAAACCGAGATCACGCGCGCCATCGTCGAGGAGTACACGCAGAACTTCCTGGACGCGCTCGAAAGCGACATCGTCGTAGTCGGCGCGGGGCCGGCCGGCCTCACCGCCGCCTATTACCTGGCCGGCGCGGGCTTGAAGACCACCATCGTCGAAAAGAAGCTGAGCACCGGTGGCGGAATATGGGGCGGAGGCACCGGCCACAACGTCATCGTGGTCGAGCAGACTGAGATTCTGGACGAGATCGGCGTCCGCTCGCACGAACGCGACGGCCTCTACACGTCCGGTGCGGTCGAGCTGGCCGCCGCCCTTACCTATCAGGCAGAGCAAGCCGGCGCCCGCGTCTTCAACCTGACCGAGGTGGAGGACGTCGTCGTTAAGGACGGCGCCGTCTGCGGCGTTGTGATCAACTCGACGGCCATCCTCATGGCCAGCCTGCACGTGGACCCCGTCTGCATGGGGGCGCGGAAGGTCATCGACGCGACCGGCCACGCCGCCGAGTTGATTCGCATGCTGCGCCAGAGGGAGCCGGACTTCCTGGCCGACGGCATCGGCGAAGGGTTCATGGACGTCGAGACGGCGGAGCGCGGCGTGGTCGAGAGGGCGGGAGAGGTCTACCCCGGCCTTTACGTGGCGGGCATGTCTGTCTGCACGGTGTATCGGCTGCCGCGCATGGGGCCCATCTTCGGCGGAATGCTCGAATCCGGCCGCCGTGTGGCTGAGTTGATCTGTGCAGCACTGGGTGCGTGACGGCCATGCGGAGACTGAAGTGCGAAGTGAGAAATGGGAAATGAGGAGCTTGGTCGCCTTTGGCGACTGAGAAGGCAGAAGCGCACAACGGCAGACGGCAGTTGCCAGTGGTCAGTGGCCAGCGACGGCAAGGACGACGACGAGCACGATGACGAGGACGAGGAGTAGGAGTAAGGGCAGGGGTAAGCAGGAGTAGGAGCAGGATGCAGGGGATCGCGGACAATTATCGGCGGATTCGAGAGGAGTTGCCCAGCGACGTGACGCTGGTCGTCGCGGCCAAGGGGCGCACGCCCGAGGAGGTGGCCGAGGTGGTCGAGGCCGGCGCGAGCGTCATCGGCGAGAATTACGTGCAGGAGGCCGAAGCCGCGCGCACCGCTCTCGGCGAGGCGGCCGAGCGCGTCGAGTGGCACCTGATCGGACACCTTCAACGCAA
>Ga0114922_10006686_pt1 | contig 10560 bp, 5 predicted proteins | sample AartaG_FD_100975 | JGI IMG/M metagenome (GOLD analysis project Ga0114922, IMG submission 100975) | Deep subsurface microbial communities from Aarhus Bay to uncover new lineages of life (NeLLi) - Aarhus_00045 metaG | ecosystem: Environmental > Aquatic > Marine > Oceanic > Sediment | place: Aarhus...
GCACACTGACGGTTAAAATGAGTCAAGAGACACTGCTGGGTTATGACTGCTTCCGCTCACTGAACGTCGAAAAGCGAACGGTCCGGCCGTGGTTCTTCGGCTTTTCCATTCCCGCTCTCGGCGGCAAGGTCATTGAGAAGCAATTACCAGAGGAGCTCTACGTGCGCAAGACGTATCATCCCGCTGAGACGGCGGTGTCCACCTGGCAGAAGGATCTCGAGAGTGGGAAACTGCGTTTCATCGACGGGGTATTCGCTATGCCCATTGGACTGCATTTGCCCACGCAGTCAGAGCCCTGGTTTTCGGCAAGGATCGAGGGATTTGTCGATCCCAAAGCCAGGACCAAGTCCTATTACAGCACGGTAGAAGGCAAGAAACTCGAGTTCGGACTAGGCGTCTATCCGCTGCTATGGGGAGTAATAGGCAGAGATGAAATCGAGCCGTATGCACCTGAGGCCAAGGTTTTTGGAAAACGGAAAGGTGGTACTGTGCTCGCCGACCGGGTGGCCATCCGGCCCATTGGTGATCCTGTCAAGTACGAAAACCCGAGACTGCCCCGGTACCTCTTTATCGGCGATTCTATTTCAGTCGGGTACAACGATGAACTGAGGCGTTTGCTGGATGGTAAGGTGAATCTCTACCACCCCCACACCAATTGCGGTCCCTCGGGCAAAGGGGCTGGCGGGGTCGATGCCTGGCTGGGAGCCCACGAGGAGCCGGGTCGCGGCTGGGATGTGATATCCTTTAACTTCGGCCACTGGGATGCGGGCAACTCGAAGGAGGTTTATCAGCGGAACCTTGAAGAGGTGATCACCAAGCTCAAAAACACCGGGGCCGAGCTGATCTATGTTACCACCACACCCGTAGACAAGGCCTACCCTCCGGCCGGGGAACTGGTCGACAAAGGTTCCAAGGGGATGTGTGCTCCGGGACGTACCCATGGTGTGATGGAGAAGTATATCAATCCCTGGGCGCTGGAGGTCATGAAACGTCATCCTGATATCGCTATCTGCGATCACTGGCAGATCGTCAAGGATGGAGAAGACGGTCTCTACAAGGAGTGGTGGCAAGGCAAGAACGTACACTTCCAGGGAGCGGAACTGAACACGCCGCTGGCCCAATCCCTGGCGGGAAAGGTGCTTGAAGGCCTCAGGCAAAGGCGGGTACGCATCAAACAAGGCTGGATACCCGCGATCCGACCTCCGAGAAATACGTGGGAGTAAGCCGGCACTGGAGTATTGGAGTCATCGCAGTGAGAAAAGCAAATCTACAGTGGCAACGGCTCTGGGAACGGGCCCGGATCGCTATAGAGGAAGTGACACGTTAGATCGCGTTCCGACCGCTGTCCCTGTGTTCGGTGACAGCATAACACGATTCCAAATTGGAGAGAAAAATTATGGTACCACAAGTTCACAGCCGAACTGAGAGCACACTGCCGCGCCGGGCTTTTCTCAAATCCGTCCTTGGAGCGGGAGTTCTTGGATGCACCGGCTTCAAGTCCCGCGCGCTCTTAGCTGCGCAAGAGCAGCGCAGGCCGAATGTCGTTTTGATTATGACGGATGACCAGGGCTACGGAGACCTGGCCTGCCACGGCAATCCAATAATCAAGACCCCTAACCTGGATAAGCTTCACCGCGAGGCGGTTCGATTTACCGATTTTCATGTAGATCCTACCTGCTCGCCTACGCGCGGGGCCTTGATGTCCGGCAAGTATTCCCATCATGCCCGAGTGTGGCACACTATCTGTGGAGGGAACTTCTTACGCAAAACCGAAGTTACCATGGCGGAGGTCTTCAAGGGCTCCGGGTATCGCACCGCGATCTTCGGTAAGTGGCATCTTGGCGGTAATTATCCCTACCGACCCATGGACCGCGGATTTGACGAATGGCTGGGACAGGGCGACGGAGGCACTGGAACCACGGCCGACTATTTCACCAACGACCGGGTCAATGACATGTATATCCACAACGGACATTGGGAACGGCACGAGGGCTGGGGACCCGACGTGTTTTTCAGGAACGCAACGAAGTTCATTGAAAGCACCGAGCGCGGGACCCCGTTTTTCCTCTATCTGAGTACTTATGTTCCCCATTCGCCGCATGCGATTCCCGATCGCTCATGGTTGAAGGACCACGAGGCGAAGGTGCCGCTTTCGACGGCCTACTTCTATGCCTCTATCGAGCGTATCGACGCCAACATCAGATTACTGAGGAAGTACCTGGACGATAAAGGCCTGGCGCAGAATACGATCTTCATTTTCATGACGGATAACGGGGGCACGGCGGGAACAGAAGTCTTTAACGCCGGCATGCGGGCCAAGAAGGGCAGTCCGTACGAGGGCGGGCACAGGGTGCCGTTTTTCATACACTGGCCGGCAGGTCGAATCAAACATGGATCCGATGTCTCCGATTTGACTGCACACATTGATGTGCTGCCCACGCTGATTGAATTGTGTAACCTGAAAAGGCCGGCGGGTATCACATTTGACGGTCGAAGCTTCAAAAAGCAGCTCCACTCGCCCGGTTTGAAACTCGGACCTCGGACTTTGGTGGTGGAGCGCCAGCGGACGATACGGCCTCAGAAGTGGAATGGGGCGGTCGCGATGACCAACCGCTGGCGTTTGGTAAACAATGAAGAACTCTATGACATCGTTGCAGATCCGGGACAGCAAACCAATGTGGCGGCCCGGCATACTGATGTCGTGGAAGCCCTCAGGAAGGACTTTGACCGGTACTGGGCACGGGTCACACCCGGTGACCGCGAACATCCGAGAGTAATTATCGGCTCGCCGCACGATGAAGAAACCTTCTGTCATCCGATGGACTGGTACGTTGACGGTACGCCCTGGAACCACGCTCAGGTAGCCGCCGGGCCGAAAAAAATGGGTTCCTGGCCCGTCGCAGTGCATCAGGCGGGCACCTACCGGTTCGAGGTGTCGCGTTGGCCGAGAGAGGCCAATGCATGCATACGCGGAGTACCTGATTTAAGGAAACAGGTTGATGCCTGGGACAGGAACCAGCCGATCAGTGAGCTCATCTATGGCTCCGAGTATAAGGCACTGCCCGTTCATTCTATCGGGATTGAGGTTGGAGGCTTCGCGGAATCGAAGAAGGTTGCGGACAAAGATACGTACCTTCGGTTTGACATCAGACTTCAAGCGGGTAATTACGATGTTAAAGCAGTAATGCTGGATGAACAGAAACAAATGATTGCCGGAGCCTATTATGTCTATGTAAGAAGATTCAGGAGATAACAAATGTTTGCAAAGAGAATCGGATTGACTGCATTGGTCTGCCTCTTTGGTTTGACATGTCCGCTGCCCTTCGGCAGTGAGCTCAGGGCCGAACTGCAGGCACAGACAAAAAGGATTGAACCCACATGGGAATCCATCCGGGAGTATCCACGCTACCCTGAATGGTTGGCGGACGCCAAGTTCGGCATTTATATACATTGGACCCCTCAGACCGTCTGCACCGAACGAACGAACATGACAGGCTATCCCGCGGGCATGTACAACAAGCTAAAAGATGCCTTCACGTATCACCGGAAACACTTTGGTGACCAGAAAGAGTTTGGCTTCAAGGATTTCATCCCCATGTTTACCGCGGAGCATTTTGACGCAGAAGCATGGGCGGAGACCTTTTCCCGCGCCGGTGCAAAATTTGCCGGCCCGGTGGCTGTGCATCACGACAACTTCGCCATGTGGGATTCCAAAGTCACCCCCTGGAACAGCGTCAAGATGGGACCCAAGCGTGATGTCACAGGAGAGCTGGCCAAGGCGATCAAGGCCCGGGGCATGCGGTTTATCGCCACCATGCACCACAGTTGGACCTGGGGATATTTTGCGCCCGCCGGCAAATATGACGGAGCGGCCCCAAACACCTGGCAGCTCTATGGGGAACCGGCGGAAACCATCGTCGGTTCCGGGGATTGGGAAGTGAACGCGGACTGGCCGACGCAGCGTTACCTCGACCAGTGGCTGGGTATGGTTCATGAAGTCGTCTATCAATATGAGCCGGACATGCTCTGGTTTGATATTGCTTTTGACGGGAGAAAGTGCATCAGGCCGGAATATCAACAGCGGATGTTTGCCGATTATTACAACTGGGCCGTGACCCATGCCCGCAGTGTATGTGTCGGGCATAAGGAACGGGCTATTCTGCCCTATACCGGGATTCTGGATTATGAGCGGGGACGTTCCGAAGTGTTGATGCCGGCACCCTGGATGACGGACACCACCATTTCCCGTTCATGGTTCTACCAGCCCAAATGGGATGGTCAGTGGAAAGATGCCAACTGGATCATCGATCTTCTGATAGATATAGTGTCCAAGAACGGAGTAATGATGCTGAATGTCGCCTTCAAATCCGACGGAACATTGATAGAAGAAGGGGCCGCTGAGCTGGAGAATATCGGCAATTGGTTACGTCTAAATGGTGAGGCCATATATAACACCCGCCCCTGGAAGGTCTATGGGGAGCCGCACAAACCTCTCTCTGAACGTCACGGTCGCGGTGACGAGCAGGAGAAGGTTGTCTATTTCTCAGAAGACGTGCGTTTTACCCGCTCCAAGGATGGTAAGACGGTTTATGCTATTCTCCTGGGTTGGCCGGGAAATGGTGAGACTGCGACGATCAGGGCGATGAATGAAAACGACTTTCCTGAGATGATCGAGGATGTCAAGCTCATCGGGTATTACGGCAAGATCCGGTGGCAAAAGACTTCGGGGGGACTTAAGTTACAAATGCCCCATAAGAAGCCCTGTGACTACGCCTACTGCTTTAAGCTCGAATTGAAATGAAGCGAAAGAGACAAGAAGCGATGGATAGAGGCAGCCACGTTGTTGAGATGAACAAATATACAGCGCAAGAAGTCCACAGGCACACATGGAGATAAGATGACTGTCATGAGAGAGAGAATTCTGTTTATGCTGGCCGTCCTTATGATAAACGTTACGGTGCAGTCCGAGGAATCGCCGAACCTTGCTGATTCACCCAGTGAGCGGGCTGTACAGGACGTAATGTCCCTGACCGAACAGCAAATACTGAGCTACATCCCGGAGCAATGCCCCGAGGTAGCGGTAGCCAGTCCCGAGATTGGTACACATATGCGCGAGGCTCGCAAGGCCTGGCAATGGGACTGGCGGAGGCCCAACCAGGTGCGCTGCCCAGCCAGTGGATTGGCCTTTCCCAACGATACATATCTGATGAACAAGAAGGCTGTGTACTGGAACTACGTCGGCGAAAGAATCTCGTTGCCTTACTTTGAAGGCAAACCTCCACAGGGCGATCTACGGGGCAATCCACACCCGGAACGCTACTTCTTCAACGCGGCTGTTGATGACGCCAGGTACCAATGGATCACCAGGCAAGCTGAGCGCCTGGGCCAGGCGTACCGCGCCACGAAGAAACCCCAGTATGCCCGTCGTGTGGTGCTGGTCCTCGATGCATTCGCCGATAAGTACCGGCACTACCTGCTGCACAGGGGCCGCGGTATCAACAACTACTACACATCAACGGGCGGACCATGTATGGTTGACGGCAAGCTCAAAGGAAAACCTGGCGTGGACCTGCCGTACGGCTGGACCGATTCCCGCTTGGGAAAGTGGTGGGCGGATGAAATCGAGTTTGCCCTTGTAGATGCTTACGAGAACGTCAAAGACAGCGATGCATGGAAAGAGTTTTCGCGTCAGAAGGGATACGACGTGCGCAAACACGTTGTGAACGATCTCCTGCGTGCGATGGTCGAGTTCATTATGGAGATACCCTGGGATTATCATTTCTCCAATAACCTGATCATCTTCGATCGCATCGCACGGGTAGGCCACATCATCGATGAGCCGGAGTTTGTCCATATTGCCTATCATTATCTCAGTCGGGTGATCTATGACTACGATAAGAACGGCCCTCACCACGCCGGGTACACATTCGACCTGCACCATCCCGAGGGAAACCAGGGGCATTACGGCGTCGCCAACGGAATCTGGGCCGTGTACAAGTCGATTGAAGGCTATAGCGATCCGCCCGGCTTTGTCAGCAAACTGACGGGCAAACACCTGGAAAATGTCAGCCTGGAAAAAGACGTCCCTTTGTTCGAGCCTATGGTCTATCTTCCGGAAGCATATGCCTTGCCTGATGGACGGTTGAATCCGCTTAATGATTCGATGGGCTGGACCGACCTGCGGCGCAACAACGTCGTCGACGGCCGGCCCTTGCTGGCTAGCCGATGCCGACTCCTCCCCGGGCTCGGGCACGCCGTGCTGGGTGACGGCCGGGGCCGGCAGCAAACGCAGGTCCAGTTGCAGTTCTCCGAGCAGGGCGCAAACCATCGCCACCTGGATTGCTTATCGCTGGTCTGGTACGCTCACCAGCGCGAGCTGTCCGGCGACATCGGGTATCAGAGGAACAAGCTGCGTCACTGGGCTTCGAGCACCTTAAGTCACAATACGGTCGTAGTTAATAGCGCACCTCAATCGGGTGGCGACACATTCGGCAATGTAAGACTCTACGTCGACGACTTGCCCGGGCTTTCCGTGATCCAGGTTGACGGCACCAAGGCCTACGCCCACGAGGGCGTCAGCCTCTATCGACGCAGTGTCATTCTCAACACCGTGGATCCACGGACTCCTTATTTCATTGACGTATTCGAAGTCGAAGGCGGGTGCCTCCACGACTACACCATGCACGGGTCGGTACTCGGTGACATGGTCGGCTCCTGCTCCATTCCGCTCGAACCTCTTGGGGTTGAGTATCCGTTGTTAGAGCCCGGCGAAGAATGGCAGGAACCTCGCGGAATGGGAAGTTTCAATTTATACGGCTTGTTCCGCGACGTTGCGGCCGCGCCAATGTCACAGGATCTGACCATCGACATGCTCTGCGAGGACGATCCTTCGACCGGCACACGCATCCACATGCCTGCGCATGCGGGGGCAACGATTCACCTGGGCCGAACACCCGCCTTGCGCAAGGCCGGACACTACCAGGATGACAGAGTATACAACTGGTGGATGCCGCATTTGATCGCTCGCCGCCGGGCAGACCAATCCCTAAGCAGCACCTTTGTTGCTGTGTACGATATGTTCGAAGGTGGGCCAAAGGTCACTTCCGTTAAACGATTAACCGCTGATGGCGCTGGTGTGGCTTTGAAGGTGAACCTCGGTGACCGCACGGACACGATCCTGTACGCAACGGACAAATCTCATCGCATGATGGCTGGGTCTATCAAGATGGAAGGTCGTTTGGGTGTGGTCGTGCGTGAGGGAAATAAAGCCGACGCCTATCTCATCGGAGGCACAAGCTTGGCATCGGGCCAAATGCGCCTTACGAGCGAGCATCCCAACCTGACCGGCGCGCTCCTGGACGGCCGGCGCAAATACGACGGCGCCGACACTGACGCTTTCATCACCGATGCGACATTACCCGAAGGCAAAAGCTTGAGCGGTCGCTGGATGATTGTTACTCACAGAGACCCCGTCAAGGGTACGCTGCCTACCATGCACGCGCACCAGATCGTTCGCATCGAGCGGCGCGACGGCAAGACTTTTATCCACCTCGCGCGCGACCACGGCCTGAAGTTAACCGACCACGGTGTCGAGGAGCTGTTTTCCAAGTGGCGAGCCTTTCAAGGGCGCAGCACATTCGTTATTTACTCTCAAGCAACCACCGTTGAACGAGCGGTCATCGAGCCTCACACCGGCCCGTGGGACCCGATGAACATGCAGAGATTCATTCCCTTCATGCGAGAGATCGAGGTCACGCTCGGCGGCGAAAGACGGAAAATCCGATATGCTACCGGTGACTTGGAACCTACTGCCGATTCGAAATTATACACAAAACCAATTGTCCTGACGGAGTCCACAACAGTCAATGCGACTGTCTTTGCTCCGGCCGGCGTTGCGCCGCCGCGTGTTACGCGCCAAGCCTTCCAGCGTGCGCTCACTCCGGTCGAAAATGACACTGTGACTCATGGCTTGTTCTGTAAGGATGTTCATAAAGGCAAAATACAGGGCCGGGGAACTGCCCTGCGTTTTGAAGTCGGACAATATGATGAACGACACTTCTCGGGCCTTATCCGTGCACCCCGCGACGGCATCTATACATTCTACGTGAGGGCATCCCGAGGATGCCTGCTGACGTTGGGGGAGTGGACCGTCATTGACAGCCGTTACTTCGGCCCTTACCGCGAATGGTCATGCAGCGTGGCTCTCCAGCAGGGGCTTCATCCAATAAGCCTGTTGTATTACGGCACGGGATCCCCGTTTCTATCTGTTGACTGGTCCGGCCCCGGCATAGAGAAACAGTCCATCCCCGCTGAGGTGTTGTATCATGGAAAAGACAAAGATTTTTGATGCATATATGCTGTCGCTGGTCCTGCTCGTTCTTGCGGCATCCCCATTAAAGGCACAACCCAACTATTCCAGCTATGTGCGTCCCGGTCCCGAAGGCATGCTCATCTATGCCAGCGACGCGCAGGGCAACCGCATCCCGGATTACTCCTATGCCGGATACAAAGGTGGCGTCGTTAGCCTGCCCAATGCTCCGGTTAGAATCGTCCTCGAACCCGCACGCGGCGATGATACCGAACGCATTCAGGCCGCAATCGACAAAGTCGCCACAATGCCGTTCGGCAAAAACGGCCTGCGCGGTGCGGTCTTACTCAAGGCGGGTTTATACGAGGTCAAGGGCCCGCTCAAAATCGCGGCATCCGGTGTGGTTCTACGTGGGCAGGGTACCGGCCCCGATGGGACCATCATCCGCGCCACTTCCAAAGAAAAATCTGAATGGTCGGGCGATTGGAAAAGCTGCCTGATAACAGTCTCCGGGAAAAACGATTCCCGCGAGATTCCCCATACGCGCCAGGATATCGTCAATGAGAAAGTCACTCTGGAGCAAACCGCCTTTACTATCAAAGACGCCCGGGCCTATCAGCCCGGGAACCTGATCATAGTCCGGCGCAACACCAATGCCGCCTGGGTGCATGCCATCGGGATGGATCGTATCCCGCCCCGGAAAGACAGAAACCCCATCCGCCAGTGGCGGCCCGGGGCTCGAGAAACCTACGAACGGGCCATCACTGCTATCAACGGTAATCAGATCACCATCGATTGTCCGGTCTATGATACCATTGAGCAGCGATACGGCGGAGGCTGGGTCTATAAGTATGAATTCCCCGGCCGAATTCAAAACGTGGGCGTGGAGAACCTCCGTGCCGTCTCAGTATGGGAACCCGAAAATGGCACGGATCCGCTTACCCACAGCGCAGCAATGTTACAGTTCTTCAACGCCAAAGACTGCTGGGCTTGCGACCTTACCGGGATTCATTTCTACGGCACAGGAATCCTCGTCGGCAGTAAGACCCGAGACGTCACCATCCAGGACTGCACCCTTGAGAATGCAGAACCAAAGTACTATGCGGCTTATCCTTACGTGGCGCGATACGGCATTACATTGGCGGGCCAGGGTATCCTCGTCCAGCGCTGCAAAGCTTTCAATTGCCGCCACGCGTTCTCGGTCGGCAGTCGAACCGCCGGTCCTAACGTATTCCTGGATTGCGACGGTCCCAGCACACTCGGGGCAAGCGAACCTCACCACCGCTGGAGCACGGGTGTGCTTTTCGACCACTGCGGGCATAATCACCCCACCCCGATTCTCATCATGAATCGCGGCTCCATGGGTTCAGGACACGGATGGACTACCGGCAATTCGCTTATGTGGAACTGCATCGGGGATCCTCTTACCGCAGAGTCACCACCCATATCCAGGAACTACAGTATCGGGTGTAAGGGTCAACGTAAGGCCGGCCCCTTCGAAGCCTTTCAGCCCCAGACGTATGAATCCTGGGGTCGCCATGTGGTACCCGCCAGTCTCTATCTGGCCCAACTCAAAGACCGGCTGGGCCCTGAAGCCGTCCGGAATATCGCATCGAGGGAACAACTCGAACGAAACCATATTTCTGTCAAGGATCAAGACAACAATTTGGAGTAATGATTATTAAAACCGCCCTTCAAAACCAAATAAGAATGAATCCTATCAGACAATTGAAGACGCTAATCGCACACATTACGGTCGGACTGTTGATTCTGACTGCTGCTCAGGTGTCGGCACAGGATTCTTCGGCCGATTTCTATGTTGCTACAAATGGCGCGGACAGCAACCCAGGTACACTTGATAAACCTTTTGCCACCCTTACGCGGGCCAAGTCAGCTGTAAGAGATGCAAAAGAAATGAAATCCGACAAGGACTATCTCATCTACATTCGGGCGGGATATTACCATTTGGCCGAGCCGGTCGATTTTGACGGATGAATTTCCATCAAAATGGAGGTAATATGTTGGATGAAAGACCAGCTATAGAGAGTCAAGCAAAAACAAGGGTAGAAAGCGAAAAATGAACATTGTGGAGAATCGGATATGAAGCGGCCAAAATCAAGCGCAAAAAACCCCCTTTCCCCCAAATGGAAGTGGCTCGTGACTTTTTGCCGCACCCGGTCGATCCTCAGAAACACAACCTCATACGTGATACGGAGCATCCGACAAACGTGGTCTCCAACCTACTCATACGC
>Ga0114922_10006687_pt1 | contig 10559 bp, 5 predicted proteins | sample AartaG_FD_100975 | JGI IMG/M metagenome (GOLD analysis project Ga0114922, IMG submission 100975) | Deep subsurface microbial communities from Aarhus Bay to uncover new lineages of life (NeLLi) - Aarhus_00045 metaG | ecosystem: Environmental > Aquatic > Marine > Oceanic > Sediment | place: Aarhus...
CCCGTGATCTACGTGCCCGATCGTCCCTATGTTTACATGCGGCTTCGTTCGCTCAAACTTCGCCTTTGCCATCGCTCTCTGTCTCCCTGTCCCAGTCTCTCCCTTGGGGTAACGCGGCTGAGCCAGAATTCGGTTGATGCCAACTGTCCTGGGCCGCATTATACCCATCGGCGAAGGCCTGTCAAGGCAGGGAAGCAGGAAAGCGGCCGCGAGCGCGCGCTCAGGTTTCCGAAGGCAGTTGTGCGCAGCGGAGCCCCGCTCCAGGCCGGCATAACCTGCCCAATCGGCCCACGTCAGGAACGAGAGGCGCGTGTCGCAATCTCAGACATGGCACTGCGGTCCGAGCTTGACCGGCACGCCCGCTCGACGTACCCTACTCCTGCGCGCCCCACGTCTTGCGGCTGCGCACCCCCGATGCCTGCCCCCCCGATGTCGTCGCAGCCGTGTTGCAGGTGGACTTGGCGGACAATGGATAGTCGGGCCGCGCGCGGCGGCCCCCTCGTCTCATACAGCTCCCTCGCGCGGAGAAAGCGTTGTGAGTCGGAAGAGCACACAGGCACGCAGAGCAGTCGGCAGGTCTGCCGGCGGCGCCGAGAAGGCACGGGCTCGTCGCAGGCAGGGACGGCCGCTGCCTGGACCACCACTCTACGAAATGCGGAGGCAGGCGACGGCCCGCCTCCGCGAGCTCTCCAACGCCCTGCGGGACCTACGCCAGGAGTATCTGGACGCAGCCGAGGTCTGTGCGCGCCTGAAGGCCGCTCAGCCCTCCAGCGCCAGCGACTTAGACCCAAATGAGCAGGGGGCGGTGGCCGGGCGGACCCAACCGGCCGTCGCCGAATCCGAGCCCTCAACGGAGGCCGTCGGCCGCGTGCAGGCGTTCGAGCAGCGACTCCGCGAGACAGCCGCTGAACTTGCAGAGAAGCAGACTGCTGCCGCAAAGCTCGAGGAGATCCGGGATGCGCTCGCTGGTCACTTGGGAAAAGTCGAGGGGGAACTGGCCGACGAGCAATCCCGAGCCGAACGACTCGAAGTGCGAGTCGCTGAACTGGAAGATCAGGTTCGGCAGTTCCAGACTCTCAACCGGCAGTCCACCGAATCCTCTGAGGAGTGGAGGGAGAGGGTCGCCACCGTACAGGCTGAGCTGAAGCGGGCCCAGACGACCAACGTGCGCCTGCGCGATGATATGAGCGGCCTTCTCCGCTTCCTGGACGAACTGGGCACCATCCTCGCACCGGCCGCCCAGCCTCGGTGACCGTGAGCGACCCGCCTGCCGCGCCTTGCCAATTCGCGCCGGTTCCTGCACAATGATGAACGGTAACACGGGCCTTCGCGGCCTCGCTGTGCCGCATCGGCTGCGCACCGCAGCCGAATGGAGGTGTCTCAATGCGTACCGGGCGGATTGGCCTCTTCGCAGTGCTGCTGCTCGCCGCGATCTGTTCTCTGGCGCCCGCTGCCACCTATGTCATGTCCGATTTCGAGACGGTCCCCGATTTCGAGCAGTGGGAGCCCACCGGCGAGCCAAGCGCCGCCACTCTGACTCGGACGGCCGGCCACGAGACGCACGGCACGTATAGCTGCAGGTGCCGCATGCCCCACCCCACCAACTGGCCTGGGATGTATCTGGTCAACCTCCCCATGACAGACTGGTCCGCTTACGACGTGCTCAGGATGGACTTCGAGAACCCAAACTCCTTCGCGCTCCTGCTGCACGTAGAGATCAGCGACTCAGTTCAAGGAAGCGCCTGGGCCAAGCGCTACTACACGGAACGCACGGTCGTCCCGGGCGGCACGACCGTCGAGATCGCCCTCCATGACCTCCCGCGCAATGACAGCACCGGGGACGTGGACACCGCACACATCGAACGCTTCCTGTTCTATGCCACCGGCTTTGATTCGGAGACCGATATGTACTGCGACTACGTGCGCCTGGAGACGATTGAGGACGACCCCTGGGCCGACGCCGCGCGTGACATCTACAAGTTCGACCTCGGCACCGAAGATTCGCCGCGGTGGCCGGATTTCTTCCGGGTCACTGCCTCCGATAACTACCCCGTGGCCGGAGGCTGCTGGGGCTGGAGCGGGGGCGATTCCCGCTACGGCTCCGACGTCGGCGGCCCCGACAAGCTCTGCCGCGACTGCGTCAGGCCCGACGTCTGGGCCGGCGCCGGCCGCCAGCTCGACTTCCGCCTCGACCTGCCCAACAGCACATACGGGGTCTACGTCATCGCGCGCTCGGGAGAGTGGCACAGCATGCCTGTGCGGGGCTGGCAGATCTGGGCCGAGGGCAACCTCGAGGTGGACATCCCGATGGACGCCTCCACCTTCTACAGCACTTCCTACTACTACCGCGGCCGTGACGACGACTACCCGCTGGGCGTGTCCTACTGGGAGCGCTACGTCGAGCCGAACTTCCCCGCCTACAGCTTCACAGCGACAGTCTCGGACGGCAGCCTCGACCTGCGCTTCGCGGACTGCTGGGCATACGCGCTTATCGTCTATCCCACGAGTGAGTCGGCCGAGATGACCGCCCGCATCGCGGGCTGGGAGGCCGACCGGCGCGCCGAGTTCGCGGCGACCTACTACGTCAACGAGCCCGATAGCCTCACCTTTGTGCCCACGCCCGAAGAGACAGCGCGGGGCTACGCCGCCTGGCCGGCGCCTACACTCGACCCCTGCTGCCCCGACACACTCCCGCCGGCCCCGAGGCCGGCGCTCGCCCTCGGCGCAGCCGCTACCCGGGGCGAGCATCGCGCCGTCGCCTTCGCCATACGACCGCTGGCCGAGCTCACCGATGTTTCCCTCTCCATCGGCAGCCTCACCGACGGCGACGGCCACACCATCCCGAGCGCCAGCATCACGCCACACTATGTCCGCTACATGGCTACGCCGAACTCGGAGTTCTTCTCGCCGGTGCTGTACTGGAAGCCTCACCTGCTGCAGACCGACTTCCCCATCGCAGTCCCGGAGCAGGTGACGAAGCAATTCTGGCTCGAGATTCGAGTGCCCAAAACGCAGGAGGGGGGGACTTATTCGGGCACAGTCACGGTGCACACGTCGGCCGCCGACCTGGAAGTGCCTTTGACAGTCGAGGTTTGGCCCTTCGAGCTCGACGCCGCGAACGAGATGTCCTACGGCTGGTACTACATGGGGCCGGATGAGCGGTACTGCTTCAAGGACTTCCCCTCCCTTCCGACCGCAGGCGACGACATGCTGCGCCTCGACTTCGCCGACATGAAGGAACACGGCTTCAACGCGGTTCAGTTCCCAAGCCCGATCTGCGTGACCATTGACCCGGACACAGGCTGGGTCGGCATCGTTGACGTGCGTGAATACGACCGCTACGTGGCCGCCATGGAGGACACAGGCTTCGGCGGCCAGTGGAAGGGCCAGATCGGCACCCTGAGCGTTGCGAACCAGATCCTGCGCCACAGCTCGGTGACCGAGTTCGACGCGAACTTCAACGCGGCGTTCAAGGAAGTCCTGAGCGCCATGCAGAGCTCCTGCAATCACGACGGCTACCAGATCGCGTTCTACTTGGTGGATGAGCCGCGCGAGACCGGCATCCAGCCGTGGAACCGCAACTTCGCCGATACGCTGGCGTACTGCGAGCTGGCGAATGAGGTCTGGCAGCCGGTCACGAGCACGGTCACGGTGATGGCGGACAGCCACTCGGGGGTGGACTACACGCCCATTGCCGACGAGACCGACATCATCCAGACCCATCCGTGGGCGCAGTCGGCGGGCCTCATCGCGGCTGCGGAGTCGCAAAGCAAGCCGATCTGGTTCTACAACATCTGGGACGAGGAGATGTGGGATCAAGCCCGGTGGGGGGACTTGCGGTTCGCCTACGGCTTCTACCAATACCTGGTAGGAGACGGCGCCTGGCAGTGGCACTTCGACTGGCTGGATGGGGAGATGTGGGACCCGTTCCCCTACAGCCCGTTCAACAATCACTGGCACTACACCTATCCGTCGCCCGACGGGCCCGTGCCGACGCTGAAGTACGCTTGGGCGAGCCACGGAATCACGGACTATCGGTACGCCGCGACGCTCGACCGGCTGGCCGGGATCGCGCGGACTTCGGGCGACCCGGCGCTGGAGGCCTGGGCGGAGGACGCCGACGCGCTGCTCGCTGCGCTGCTGGCGGATATCCCCGCGTATCCGGTCGGGACGGAGGAGCATTTCGGGGGCGTCGCGGAGGGGTCATCGTACCTGGCCGATCTGGAAGTGGCCCTGGATGGATATCGGGAGCAGATCGCGACGCTCATCGCGCAGTACTACGGCGAGCTGCCGTCGCAAGAGTGCGAAGTGGTGTCCTCGGAGGCCCCGGATAGCCTGATCTGGGGCGAGGAGGCCGCAGTCGAGATAACCTACCGCAATCTCACGGGCAAGACCTGGGGCATTGAGGATGAGTACGCTCTCCTGCCGGCCGATGGGGCGGATCGCTGGGGCGTGCCGCTCGAGAACCTCGGAGGGAACACGCCTTCCGGCGAGACCTATACGTTCTGTTTCGGCGTGACGGCACCGCCGTGGACTACGTTCGCATACCCTACCGACGCCGGCCTGACCACCCCCGCCGAGCTTGACGCGCTCCCGTGCGACTGGACGCTGTGCCTCGGCTCGGACCCGCTGGTGGGCAGCCTGGCCGAGCACGAGATCGTCGTCAGCCGGTTCGGCGACGTCCATCCCGGCACGAGCAGCGAGTGGGCGCGCACTGAGATCGAGCAGTGCGCCGGCCGCATCCCGTTCATCGTCCAGGGCTACTCCGATGGATGGTATCATGGTGACTGGACCCTCAACCGGGCCGCCATGGCGGTCTTCATCGCCCGCGCCGCTGAATACGAGGTCACGCCCCCCGACCACGACCCGTTTCCCGACGTCTCCACCCAGTCCTGGGCGGCCGCCGAGATCGCGGCCTGCTACAACCATGGCGTCGTCCAGGGATACCCCGACGGATTCTACCGGCCGGGTGCAACGATCACGCGCGACCAGATGGCGGCATACCTTCAGCGGGCGCGGGGATTCACACTTCCCACCCTGACCCAGCCGCAATTCGCCGACGTGCCCGTGGACTTCTGGGCCGCCCGGGAGATCGGCGCGTGCGTCGACAACGACGTCATCAAGGGGTATGCCGACGGCTTCTACCGGCCGCAACTTGCGGTCAACCGCGACCAGATGGCCGTGTTTGTGTATCGGGCCTTCGTGCAGACGACGGCCGCGGTAGTTGTGCTCGGCGGGCCCGCAGTGACGGATTTCGATCTGGGCTCGGAGATCCTACTGCCCGGCGAAGCGACGTACTACGGCTGGCCGAGCGCAAGCAGCGGTGCCCAGGAGAATCCCGGCTGGGCCTATATCGCATTCGACGCGGAGCGGCTGGATTCGAGTCTCTCGCTGGAGGGGAACTTCACGGTGACATTCCGGCTGCTCGACAGCGTGGGAGAATGGGTCGCGGAGTCGGTGGTGCCGCTCAGTCAAGCGGCCATCGAAGCGGCGAAGGCGGCCGTGGCCGGCGCGGGCGGCCGGCCGCACCTGGTCGTTGGGTGGGACATCCCAGGCGGCCTGCCCGAGGGCACGTATGAAGTGCACCTCGACTCAACCAAGGGCGAACCGAACGTGTGGGAGGACGTCGAACTCGCGATTGAGGGAGCCGGATCTCCCTGAGCGGAGGGCGCTGCGCCCAGCTCAGCGCTCGGTGATCGTCTCCTCCACCCGATGGCCGAAGTGGCGGCCGCCGGCCTCGATGTAAGCGAGCACTGTATCTCCAGGCTTCAGCGATGCCACCGATGCGGCCTCGCCGTTCGGGCGCGTCAGCCGGATCGTCTCCGCGTTCTGGAGGATGAGCGACACCGGCTGGCCTGTCGCGTTCCCCTCCACCAGCAGCAGGGGTCGCCGCTCGATCTTGTTGCGGCCGACATACCCGACCGCGGTGCCCCCATCGTGCCGGACCAGCAGCACCTCGTCCCCCGCTTTCAGCTCCGAGAGGTACTTGGTCTTCCCCTCTGGCAGCAGCACGTACGCATGCACCGCGCCGGCGTTCACGCGGAACGGCCGGGGGGCGACATAGGGCGTCTCCAGGCTCTCCGAGTGGACAAGCAGGAAGGCATTGCTGCTGTTGCCCACGAGCATCCCTTCGCCCGGCCCCATCCGCGTGCACGTGTCCACGCAGGAGCGGTCGCCCATTCCCAGCGGCCGCACGGCTGTGATCTCGACGGTTACGAGATCGAGCTTCGGCGAGAGGGAGTGCACAAGCGCCACCGTCTGGCGCACCACCTCGGGCGAGCGGGTGTCCAGCACCACCCCGTCCACACCCTTCTCCAGCACTTGCGTCACGAGCCTCGCCTGCTCGACCCCGGTCACCTCCGCCATCAGCCCGCTCCGCCGCGCCACCAAGTTCTCCAGCGGAATCACCGTCCAGTCCGATGTTCGCAGCACGACCGTCTTGTCCAAGTGCCCGCCCGCAACTGCCTCCTCGTCGTCCTTGCCGCGAATGTCTACCCAGACGACGTCGTCTCCCGGCTTGAGGTCACCGTCGGTGGCGACCGTCGGCAGCGCGCCCAGCTCCTTGACCTTGGCCGAATCGCCCTCGGCAACCACCACGGCATCGGCTCCTCCCTCCAGCGCGGCAATGGCGAGTTGCTTGTCCCAGGGTTCTACCTTCACCCACACCCGCTTCATCTGCGCGACTCCAGGAACCGCCTTGCCTCCTCCGCCGACGCGCCCTCATGCACCATCATACTGATCGCTCGCACGATTCCCTCCGGATCGGCATGTTGGAAAGCGTTCCGGCCGATCGAAGCCCCCGCCCCGCCGGCCTTCAGCGCACCGGCCACCACTTGCAGCAGCTCCTCGTCTGTCTCCACCTTCTCCCCGCCGGCGATCACCACCGGCACCGGACATCCCTTAACCACCTCCTGGAAGCTCTCCGCCGATCCCGTGTAGTTCACCTTCACGATGTCGGCGCCTAGCTCCGCGCCGAGGCGGGCCGCATGCTTCACGTACTTCACGTCGAACTCGCTCTCGATCTTCGGCCCCCGGGTGTACACCATGGCTAGCAGCGGCATCCCCCAGTACATGCACGCCTGCGAGGTCGCGCCGAAGTCCTCCAGCATTGCACCATCGGTAGACGCGCCCACGTTCACGTGGATCGACACCGCGTCCGCCCCCAGCTTGATCGCCTCCTCCACCGTGCACACCGACACCTTCGCGTTCGGGTCCGGGCTCAGGCTCGTGCCGGCCGACAGATGCACGATCAGCCCGATGTCCCGACCACCGCCGCGGTGCCCCGCCTGCACCATTCCCTTGTGCATCAGGATGGCGTTCGCGCCGCCGCTTACCACCTTGCTCACGGTGTCCCGCATGTTCTCCAGGCCTCGGATGGGCCCGATCGTCGTGCCGTGGTCCATCGGCACCACGACCGTCCGAGCCGTATCCCGGTTCATGATCCTCTCGATCCGAATCTGCTTGCCAATCATATGTCCTCCCCCTCTCCGCTGCTCGATGCGGTTCTGCACTCCTACTAACGCATTTCGACGGAGCCGGCGCGAGCGCCTTGCGCGCGATTGCGTTCCATGCCCGCGCCCGAAGGTCACGCCCTCGCTGCCGTCGAATGAGCCTCAGCAAATCGTCCGCGGGAGCATCGCGCACATGGAATACGGGCACTTCGACGAGCAGAACCGAGAATACGTTATTACGCGCCCCGACACACCAGCGCCGTGGTGTAACTACCTGGGAAGCGCCCACTATCGCGCTATCGTCAGCAACACCGGAGGTGGCTTCAGCTACGATGGGGATGCAAGCCTGAAGCGAGTCCTTCGCGACCGGCCGCGCTCTCTCCCGGAGGACCGACCAGGCCGTTACTTCTACCTGCGAGATCGCGATACCGGCCGTTACTGGTCGCCGACGTGGCAGCCCGTCACGGCGGACCTCCAGCAATACGAGTGCCGGCACGGCCTGGGCTACACGACCATTCGCTCGGCGCGGGACGGCATTGCAGCAGAGGTGACATACCTTGTGCCAATCGGCGAGCACCTCGAGCTATGGATGCTCACCGTGCGAAACGAGGACAGCCAAAGCCGCACCCTGGACGTGTTCACCTACGCGGAGTTCTGCCTCTGGGGCATGCTCAAAGACCTCCTCAACCTGCAGGCGTCGAAGTACGTCGGGATCGTGAGATCCGAAGACGGGGTCATACTCCACGAGACGCGCTCGGACAGCGGACCGCCGCGGGGGGACGAGGTGTTTGTGCTCCATCGCGCCTACTTCGGATGCGGCGCGCCGCCGGCGAGCTACGACGTCCAGCGCGCCGAGTTCATCGGCCCCCATCGGGATGAGAGCAATCCCGTCGCCGTCGAGCGCGGTCGGTGCTCCAACCGGGAGTACTTCGGATATGACCCGGTGGCGTGCCTTCACCTCCCCCTAGACCTCGGGCCGGACGAAGCGAAGACCATGGTCTTCGCTCTCGGTGTGGATGACGAAGGAACGGAATGGCGGCACAAGCTGGCCCACTACACTGACCCCCAGAACGCGCAGGCGGCACTGGATGACGTGAAGGCATCTTGGGCCCAACACCTGGACCGGTTCCGCTTCGAGACCCCGCACGAGGGTATGGACGCGGTCCTCAACGCCTGGAATCCGTACCAGAGTGCCAACACCTTCCTCACGCCGAGGGGTTACCGCGACACAAGCCAGGATGTGCTGGGCATCATGCACATGCTCCCCGGCGAGGTGCAAACACGCCTTCGCGTCATGCTGGCGCACGAGTTCCAGAGCGGGACGACCACTCACGACTACTCTCCCGAGGAGGAGTTCCGGCTGAGGCCGGGGGAAACGCGGATCTTTGGAGATGGAGAGCTGGGGCCGAGCGTGCCCGGCGGGGAGACGCTGGAGGAGCAGCTCGGAACGCCCTCCTCCGACGCACCGCTGTGGGTGATTCCGGCCGTCTGCCACTACGTGCGCGAGACCGGCGACTTCGACTTCCTCCAGGAGCGGATCCGCTTCTTCGACGGCGGCGAGTCGGATGCGCTGGATCACTTGTCGCGCATCCTCGATCACTCGTGGCGGAGGCGAGGCCTGTACGGCCTGCCGCTCATCCGGGAGATGGACTGGAACGACAGCCTGAACATGTCCGAGGGGTCGGTGACGGTGTGGGGCGGGATGCTGTTCATCTGGGCCGCGCGGGAGCTCGCGCAGCTCCTGCGCCGGCCGGAGGTCGGCCGCGATCCCTCATCGCTCGACGCCCGCGCCGACGAGATGGCCGAGAACATCAACCACAACGCATGGGATGGCGCGTGGTACGCGCGCGCCTTCTTCCCCGACGGTGAGCCCATCGGCTCCGCGAGCTGTGAGGAGAACCAGATTGACCACATGCCCCAGTCCTGGGCGATCATCACCGGCGTCGCGTCTCAGGCGCGGGCACGGGCGGCCATGGACGCGGTGAGGCAGCGGCTGTTGACGCCCTACGGTCTCGCCCTGCTCGACCCTCCTTACACCCGCTATGAGCCGCGGTACGGCGCGATCAGCGCCATCCCGCCCAGCATGAAGGAGAACGGCGGTATCTTCAACCACCCCATCAACTGGGCGATCATTGCGGAGTGCATGCTCGGACGCGGCGAGCGGGCCTGGGAGTACTATCATGCCATCTTGCCCAGCACCAAGAATGAGATCGCCGACATCCACCAGATGGAGCCCTACATCTTCAGCCAGTTCGTCGCCGGCCCCCACCACCCGCTTCACGGCCTCGCCGGTCGCGCCTGGATGACCGGCACCGCCGCCTGGGCCTTCGTCGCCGCCAGCCAGTACATCCTCGGCGTCCGGGCGGACTACGACGGCCTCCACGTCGATCCGTGTCTCCCACCCGACTGGAGCGGCTTCGAGGCCGTGCGAGTCTTCCGCGGCGCGACCTACCACATCACCGTGGAGAACCCCGATCGCGTCTCCAAGGGAGTCCGCACGGTCGCCGTCGATGGGAAGCCTATCGCGGGCAACGTTATCCCGCTCGCGCCGGTCGGGGAGATGACGTCGGTTCACGTCACCATGGGTGCCGCCGGATGAGCGAGCCAGCTCGCACCGACCACCTTGTCGGCACGCGCACCATCGCCAATCGCATCTACCAGGCCGACAGCCGGAAGCTCGATATGATAGAGGACGGCGTCGTCGACCTGGTCATCTGCTCACCCCCGTACAACGTGGGCAAGAACTACAAGAACCACAACGACACACTGCCGCTCGATGACTACCTCGCCCTCCTCCGCGCCGTCTGGACGGAGTGCAAGCGCGTCATGCGCCCCGGCGCGCGCATCTGCGTCAACGTCGCCGGCGTTGATCGCCAGCCCTACCTGCCGCTCCAGTCCTACATCAGTCAGCAGCTCATCGAACTCGGCTTCCTCATGCGGGGCGAGATCATCTGGGACAAGGCTGCCTCCGTCGGCGTCTCCACCGCCTGGGGAAGCTGGCAGAGCCCGAGCAACCCCACCCTGCGGGACGTTCACGAGTACATCATGGTCTTCTGCAAAGAGCAGTTCCGCCTGCTTGCCCCCCGAAGCCTTGGCGAAGGGGGGGAG
>Ga0114922_10006688_pt1 | contig 10558 bp, 8 predicted proteins | sample AartaG_FD_100975 | JGI IMG/M metagenome (GOLD analysis project Ga0114922, IMG submission 100975) | Deep subsurface microbial communities from Aarhus Bay to uncover new lineages of life (NeLLi) - Aarhus_00045 metaG | ecosystem: Environmental > Aquatic > Marine > Oceanic > Sediment | place: Aarhus...
AAGATTACTCCCAGTGAAGTTGTGGAAAAAATTAACGCCACAATCCAGGGACTTTGTGCTATGCCACGGTTGAATGCAGCTACTCCGACAACAGTCGATAAGATCAGGGTAAGCAAGAAAGTCCCAATGCCTAATTGAATCGGACCCCCATGGAATGTTTCTTGTTTTTGAGCTTGTTCGGGATTTCCTACTGTCCCGAGATTTGAAAAATCGATTTCCATTCCTGAGAGAAACATCAGAAAAACAAATCCGAATTCAGCCAGTAGCACCAAGATCGTTTCATCTCCCTGCACCAGTCCTAAGATACTGGGACCGATCAAAATCCCAGCCAAAATCTCACCGACAACAATAGGTAGATAAAGACGCTTAAAGCGCGTCAATATAAGCGGTACGATGAAGGCTAATACCAGTACCAATAACAGGGGGATAAAAGTGAGCGAGTCTTCCACGATTATTGTTTTGTTTGATTTGTGATCATGTATTTGTTATCTGAGTTTATTCCCACAATATTATCAGATTGGGATTTGTTTAGTTGGATTTAATAGGAAATGGATGTCCTACCCGGAAGCAGCGTAGTCAACCATGCTATTTCAGATTAAACTTGATTGTGTTCTTAGAGCATTGACCGCCTAATCCCTCTCTGGTACAGAGAGTGATGACGGCTTTGGCATAATGACCTGATTTGGCGTGCTTGTTTAGAGGGGCAGCTATGGATAAGGACTGACCTGGAGCAAGCCGGTCGCGATTGGAAGCCGAGCAAGAGTCGCTGTCTAGAAAAGGTGCGTTGCTGGTTTGTGGTCCGAACAACCTTTTTCCGGTCGTCATATCATCAACTTGCACAAGCCCCGATTCAAGCGCCTCGCATGAGTTATTGTGAACCCTGAAAAAAACAACCGGTTTACCGCCGCATTCCTGGATTCGCGCCTTGCTTAATGAAAAACCCCAACATTGCTTGGTGTATGCTTCAGGCATTGGGGAGGGTGTAATTACTGGCAAAAGGTTTGGATTGCCTTCAACGTGGGTCGTTTCCGACCAGACCCAGCAGAATCTGTCATCCTTGGTCGGGTTTTGGATGTACCACCAGTAATCTGCGGAGTCGCGCCCATATACGTTGGAAGTAGTTCCCACCAGGAGATAACCATCAACTTTATATCTCCTGCTCGGTCCAAGCCGGCAGTTGGTGTTTACATCAGCCCAGATTTCAGGTGGGGCAGTTGAAGTGGATACTGCCGTAGGGGAAGGCTGTTGTGTGTATGTTGGAGCAGGCTTTGTATGGGTCGTGGTGGGTGATGGGGTTGGCGTGGCGCTTGGCAGGATGGTTATTTGCGCTGTGGAAGGTGAGGTTGCAGTAGCCGCTAATTTGGTTTCGCTAAGGTGGGAAACGACTGTAGCCGCCACCGCGGTATTAATCTCAGCCTGGATCTCGACCACGGATTTTGATGGAAAGAACTGAGAGCAGGCGCTTATTAATAATAACAGCGCACAAATGATTGCCCCCAGGATAACAAGGTAGCTCAATTCTCGGTCTGTCATCCTCCACCTTCCTGCAGTCGTTCCATTTGAAAGGATGTTATCTGGTGAACAACTGTTGGTAATTACTTAGGGTTAAGCTTCGCTACCTCTCAATTCCGGTTGACTGTCAACGGTTGGGCTATCGTTATTATAGCTCATGAAGCTCGGAAAGTGGATTAAAATATCGGACATGGTAGAATCAAACACTAATTGAACTATGGACCTCTTTGATCACTCCCTGAAACAACGCATGAAGCATGAGGCACCTCTGGCTGCCCGTATGCGGCCGCGCATTCTGGATGAATTTATTGGGCAGAAGGACATTGTCGGTCCGGGGAAACTGCTTCGGCGAGCAATCGAGACCGACCGCCTGTTCTCATCGATCATCCTGTGGGGACCGCCTGGATCGGGTAAAACCACCTTAGCGCAAATCATCGCACACAAGACGGAATCATATTTTGTGACCCTTTCTGCGGCTCTGGCCGGCAAACCCGAGCTACGCAAAGTAATCCAACAGGCTGTTGAACGCCGTAAATTGCATAACATGCGTACGATCCTATTTGTAGACGAAGTTCACAGGTGGAATAAAGCCCAGCAGGACGCCTTACTGCCGCATGTTGAGAACGGGATGGTGACTTTAATTGGCGCAACGACCGAGAACCCGTATTTTGATGTTATCAGCGCGCTAGTATCTCGCTCGCGTGTTTTCCAGCTGCGCCCCTTGGAGGATGAGGACGTAGGCTGCATCCTAGAGAACGCCATTAATGAGGCTGAAAGGGGTTACGGTGAGCGGAATATTATCATAGATGAAGATGCGATGGAACATCTCATCCGGATTGCTGGCGGTGATGCACGTAATGCCCTAAACGCCCTCGAGCTAGCGGTAGAGAGCACGCTGCCTGATGTGGATGAATTAGTCCACATCACCTTAGATGTGGCTCAAGAGTCAATCCAACGGCGGGCAGTTCTTTACGACAAGGATGGGGACGCTCATTACGATACGATTTCCGCCTTCATCAAATCGGTACGCGGCTCTGATCCTGATGCGACTTTGTATTGGTTGGCGAAGATGCTCTATGCGGGAGAAGACCCACGCTTCATCTTGCGGCGCATGATCATCCTGGCGAGTGAAGATATCGGACTTGGCGACCCTCTAGGATTGGTGGTTGCCAGCGCAGCAGCCCAGGCTTTCGACTACATCGGGCTGCCGGAAGGTGTTTACCCGATTGTGGAAGCTGCACTCTACCTTGCTACTGCGCCGAAATCAAACACGGCGGGATCATATTTCAAAGCCTTCCAATTGATCGAAAATGAGGGAATTACAGGTGTACCGAGGCACTTGCAGGATGCTAACCGGGATGGCAAGACCTTGGGTCACGGCAAAGGGTACCAGTACCCGCATGAAGTCCCAGACCACTTCCTGCCGCAGCAATACCTGCCAAACCAACTGTTGGGTACATATTTTTACAAGCCCACAGATCAGGGTTATGAAGCCCAGGTTGCCGAACGTCTGGCACGTTGGAGAGAAGCCCAGCGAAAAGCATTAGAGATCACAGAGACCGAAACTTTACCCGGCTTGTCAAAAGATGAAATCGAAGCTATCAAAAAGCGCCACAAACCATCCGGAATTTATTAAACTAAAGTGAGTATAATATGTATCAAGTGAAACTATACTCCTAATCCCACATTTTCTAACTCCAATGTCTATCTTCCTTCTTATCCGTCATGGTGAAAACGATTTTGTCAAACAGAATCGGCTTGCCGGTCGTTTACCTGGTGTCCGTCTGAATGAGAAGGGACTCTCTCAGGCTGAAGAAGTCGCCGAAAAATTGAAAGGTGCACCGGTGAAGGCAGTCTACAGCAGCCCGCTTGAACGCACTATGGAGACCGCGGAACCGATTGCACAGGCGCTTAATCTGGACGTTCTCCCTCGGATAGGATTGCTCGAAGTCGATGTGGGTGAGTGGCAGAATAAGACACTTAAAGAGTTGCGGCGCCGGAAGCTATGGAGAGCAGTACAGACCTCTCCTTCACGTGTGCGCTTCCCGGGAGGCGAATCATTCGCTGAAGCTCAGCGGCGCATCTGCCAGGAGATTGAAGTGTTGGCGTTACGGCATTCTGAAAAGGAACTGGTTGTCTGTGTGACCCACTCGGACTTGATAAAACTGGCGGTTGCGTATTACATCGGCTTGCCGTTGGATATGTTCCAGCGGCTGCAAATCGGCCCAGCATCTGTCTCGGCGCTTCAGGTCGGACAAGCAAGCAACCGCCTATTGACGTTAAATTATGAGATTTCTTTTACACTTCCAGAAGACTGATTCTGGTATACTTTTTCTGTAATGGCTCATTCTACATTTTGGGTAAAAAATGCCAGATAGAGAAATAGATCTGCAGCCGGTCACGCACATAACTACTGACGCCATTGGGCAACCCGGTCAAAGGGTGTTTTACCTACATGGGTGGCAGGACGAACGCACCGTTACCCTTATAGTCGAAAAAATCCAAATCCAATCCCTGGCAGTTGGTGTGGAGCAGTTCCTGGCAGAAATTCACGAGAAGTTTCTCGAATTAAAGGAAGCCTCCGCCGATTATGATGAGCATAAGATGCACATTATCCCGCCAGTGGACCCATTATTCCGGGTTGGGGAAATGGGTTTGGGATACGATGCTGAGCGCGATTTAGTTGTTTTAATCGCTCATGAATTGCTCGTCGAAGACCAGGACCCTGCAGAAGGGCAGATTGTGCGATTCTGGTGCACCCGCTCTCAAATCCGGTCTATGTGCCGCTGGGGGATCGAAATTGCCTCGCGGGGCAGACCGATCTGCCCGCAGTGCGGGGAACCGATGGAACCCGAAGGTCACTTCTGCCCTAAAAAGAATGGCGGTCATAAGCATTAAACCGGCGGAGATGAACTCTCCAGCTGCTGACCCATTAAAAATTTTGCAGCACGGTGAGATTGCGTTAAAGGGAGAGTTTCTCTGGGGTTCGAACTATACTTTCCTGGTGGATGTGGAATTAAGAGGTGAAGTACTGCTGGCAGTGTATAAACCCACGCGCGGTGAACGCCCGTTGTGGGATTTTCCGGCAGCCAGCCTTGCCCGGCGGGAGGTTGCAGCCTATCTGGTCAGCGAAGCTCTGGAGTGGAACTTTGTGCCTCTGACAGCATACCGTGATGACGCCCCTCTTGGACCCGGCTCCCTGCAGCAATTCGTCGAGCACGATCCGGATTACCATTATTTCAACTTCAGCTCTGAAGACCTCCGGCGCCTGCTCCCGGTTGCCGTATTCGACCTGCTCATCAACAACGCGGACCGTAAAGGCAGCCACATCTTGCGTGATCCGGACGGTCACCTGTGGTTGATCGATCATGGATTATGTTTTCACGTGCAGGAAAAACTGCGCACGGTTATTTGGGATTTTGTGGGTGAGACCATTCCAGATGATATTTGTGTAAACCTGATGCGATTTCACAAGTTGCTATCCGGACTGCAATCCGATAGTCCGGAGCTTGTGACCTGTTTGCTCCCTTATATCAATTCCGCCGAATTGAGAGCGCTCGCCCAGCGGGCAGAACAGCTGGTCGACGTTGGTCGTTTACCAGCCCCTGATCCCCAATACAGGTCATATCCCTGGCCGCAAATATAACCTTTCGTCCAACCTCTCGCAGGTTTGATGTTACCGATGTGGTCTGTTTATCTTTGGAGTATTTAATCGAGTGGGCACATCAAACCTGGCGGGAAGTAAAAAAAATAATTTGGAGTAAACTTAATCGCATTTATAAAATAAAATTACGGGAGGTTCAATAATGTCTCACTACAACCTGGCGCTGATGGGATTTGGCAATGTCGGTAAAGCCCTGGCACGATTGCTGCTCGAAAAACAAACTGAGCTGCACGATGATTACGATCTAACTTTCACCGTCACAGGTATCGCTACTGGACGTCACGGCTTGTCAATCAATTCCGATGGTATCAATCTGGAGCGTGCTATTGATGGGGTGGATCTAACCTCAATGACCGCATCTGTAATACCAGATAGCGCCATTGAATTTATTCACCAGTGCAAAGCGGACGTGCTCTTTGAGAACACGCCGGTTAACTACCAGACCGGTCAACCGGCGGTGGATTACCTGCGGATGGCTCTCGAAAACGGGATGCACGTAATTACCGCTAATAAAGGTCCGGTAGTGCACGCTTACCGCGCGCTGACGGCGCTGGCGGAATCGAAAGACCGTAAGTTCTACTTCGAATCGGCGGTAATGGACGGAGCTCCAATCTTTTCTCTTTTCAGGGAGACTTTGCCGGCTGCAAATCTAATCTCATTCCGAGGTGTGCTTAATTCGACTACCAATGTGATCCTGACCCGCATGGAGGCGGGAGATACATTTGAGCAGGCTGTAGTTTATACGCAGGAAATCGGATTAGCGGAAACCGATCCCAGCGGGGATATCGACGGATGGGATGCGGCTGTTAAGGTAGCCGCCCTGGTGACGGTGCTGATGGGCGTGCCGCTCAAGCCAGCCGATGTGGACAGAACCGGAATTCGAGGCATCACCCCCGAAAAAATCGCTGCAGCCCAAAAGCAGGACAATCGCTGGAAGCTGCTGTGTTCAGCCCGGCAGGATGGAGAACACATAGAAGCACATGTCGCCCCCGAGATGGTTGGACACCGTTCGCCATTTTACGCTATAGAGGGCTCCACTAGCATTGTACAGTTTGAAACCGATACACTCCCTCAGCTTTCGATTATAGAGGGGGATCCGGGTCCGGAGACAACCGCTTATGGATTGCTGGCTGATTTTATAAATGTGGTAAAAGAGTAGTCAGTAGAGACTACTATCAACCACATCCAGACCCCATACGTCCGCAAATCTGCTATACTATTGGAACAGTGAAGGAGTAAAACCTGAATCCAGTTGAAGGGACAGCCGAAGTATTTTAGCTAGCCAATAAAGCCCTATTACACGAAGAACAACAAGCGATTCTTCGGGTGCTTTTGTTTATTGATGAAAACATGACCCGAAAATGTACAACGACTCATTATCATGAATCTGCTGAAATTGGTAGATTAATCTCGACCTAGGGGAGCTAAGAAACTTCAAGGGAATGATTCATACATATTAGAAGTCGAAAATTTTCATGTAATTAGTTTTATGGTGATGGCATTTAATTGCCTAATTGGGTATTTGAGCTGTAATCAATGCGTATTAATAAGATTGAGTATCACAATTAACGATGACAGCACCTTCCTCAGGATTAAATGAAATAATCCGTCTTGTATTCGAAAAACCGGTCGTTTGGCTTCACGGTAAACCAGGCAAGGAGATTGCTGTAAACTGGGCGACCATATCGCTGGATGGATTGATGCCCGGGGATTTGCTGATAACACAAGCGGTTGATTTATTGGGTGATACACTAGCTGCTGCAAAGGAACGGGGTGCTGTTGCTGTGCTTGTTCTGGAAGAGATGGATTCAATTCCCAAACAGTTACCGGATGATTTACCTGTTTTGCATGCCCCAACCGCAGCAGACCTGCGCATGGTACAACGACGCGTGCTGGAAGCCATTGTAAATAAGCGGGCGGTGCTGATGGAGCGCGGGGTGCGCATGCATGCCCAATTCTCACAGCTTATCGCAGAGGGGAACGGACTACCAGGATTAGCTCACGCCATAGCGGACATCTCCGGTTGCGGAGTGTTGGTGCAGGATAAACGCGGCCGCATCCTTACCGATTTCCCCTCTGCCTCAATGGTAGGGATTTGGGAGGTTGTATTAGAGCAGCTTAGCTCCTTGAATAGCCTTCCGGGTGTGCTTTTAGACCGCAAGCGAGCCGGGATTCAAACCGGGCTTGTGACTCAAGAAATTCCCGGGAATCTGGCGCGTTTGGTCAGTCCGATTACTGTTAGTTCGGTTATACGCGGATATCTATCACTTGTTTGTTTGGAGAGTGAATTTGATGAGTTGGATCATCTGGTGGTCGAACAGGGGGCGCTTGTTTGTGCGATTGAGATGGCCCGCAAAAAAGCAATCCGTGAGACTGAAAAACGCCTCAAAGGTGACCTACTCGCCGCACTGCTGCAGGAGACCCTCTCTCCAAGGGATGCCGAGCTTTGGGTTCAGACAATGGGGCTTGATGTTGAACAGGCTCATATAGCAATACGTTTCATCTGGGATGGTGATAATCCACCTTCAAGACGCCGCCTCGAGACGATAGTCAATGGTGAGGTAACGCGCAAGAAGCTCAAAGTGATCATCAATCCCTTAGGTATGGAGGTTATCTGCTTTTGCCAGGTACCGCCTCAGGTAAGCCGTGCTGAACTGGCGCTGTCGCTAGGCATGGCGGTAATTGAGCAGGCTAAAACCGAATATCCACAAACGCCTGTACGGTGCGGCGTGGGTACTACGGCGATAGAATTGAGTGAGTGGCGTGATTCTTTCCGGCAGGCAGGTCAGGCATTGGCGATGGCGCGACGCTTTGGCGGGCGGAAACCGCTTTACTTTCCTGATTTATCCGTATACCGCCTGTTATTGCAGATCGAGCATAATCCGGAATTGATCACCTTTCAAGAAGAGACTTTAGGACCTTTGTCGTCCCATGAGAACTGCGCCGAGATGACCCATACTTTGGAAGCCTATTTTGAACACAACGGCAACATTTCTCAGACTGCGGAGGCGCTTTTTATCCATCGAAACACCCTGATCTACCGGATGGAGCGAATCACCTCAATTATAAATCTAGATTTGGATAATCCCGAAAATCGCCTAGCTGTTCAACTGGCGCTGCATATTTTCCGCATGAAAGGTCAATGTTAAAGTTTTCCGATATTTTGCCATTTGGTGAGGTTGCACATAAAAAAGGCATAAATTTTGGTTAAATTGCCGGTAGACAAGCGCGTGTTAGGTGTGTAAACTTACTTCAGATTGAAAAAGGAAATATAAAAGTGACTATATACTTAATCATCATTATTCTGGTTAGCCTTCTGGTTCTCATTTTAGGGATTGAGAACCCGCAACGCGATTGGGCAGCCAGAGCCGTGAGGAGCAAGTAAGCCGGGTTTAGTAAAAAAATGTGAAGGAAAGTAAAGGGCTGCCCAACGGGCAGCCCTTCTTTATTAATGGAAAAATTTTTAACATATATCAAAATGTAGAAGTGATAAACAAAAATGCGCTCAGATAAGATCAAAAAGGGCTATGAACGTGCACCCCACCGCTCTTTATTGAAAGCGACCGGAGTGACAGACGAGGATTTCACGCGACCTTTTATCGCGATCGTCAACTCCTACGTGGACATAGTCCCAGGTCACGTTCATTTGCAGAAATTTGGACATCTCGTCAAGCGAGCCGTACGAGAAGCGGGCGGAGTTCCATTTGAATTCAACACCATTGGGGTAGATGACGGCATCGCAATGGGGCATGCCGGGATGAAATACAGCCTACCATCGCGCGAGTTGATCGCCGACAGCGTGGAAACTATGATTGAGGCTCACCAGTTTGATGGCATGGTCTGTATCCCGAACTGCGACAAGATTGTCCCTGGAATGATCATGGCAGCCCTGCGAGTGGATATACCCGCAATATTCGTCTCTGGTGGGCCAATGCTGGCCGGGAAAACGCCTGGAGGCGAGACGATCGATCTGGTCACTGTTTTTGAGGGAGTTGGGGCTTACAAGGCGGGAAAGATCGACCAGGCGCGCTTAAAAGAATTGGAAGATTACGGCTGCCCAGGATGTGGCTCCTGTTCCGGTCTGTTCACGGCCAACTCGATGAACTGTCTGTTGGAAGTCCTCGGATTGGCGCTGCCCTTTAACGGCTCTGCTTTAGCATTAAGCCGCACAAGGGAAGAATTAGCGCAGCGCGCTGGGGGACTTGTTCTTAAACTTGTAGAAATGAACCTGACACCTCGCGATATCGTTACCGCAGGTGCGATTGATGATGCTTTTGCCCTCGACATGGCTATGGGCGGCAGCACGAACACCGTTCTGCACACCTTAGCATTTGCACACGAGGCAGGGATTAATTATTCCTTGGATCGAATAAACCAGATTGCAGATCGGATACCGTATTTGTGTAAAGTTAGTCCCTCCGGACCGTGGCACATGCAGGATGTCCACCGAGCGGGTGGGGTACCTGCTATCCTGAACCAAATCGGGCGTGTGGAAAATTCCTTACATTTAGATCGCCCAACCGTGAGCGGGAGCACATTGCGGGAATCGATCGTTGGTTGCTCGATCCAGGATACGGAAGTCATCCGTTCCCTGGAATCAGCGCATAGCCAAACCGGTGGCTTGGCGATTTTATTCGGCAACCTGGCTCCTGACGGTGCTATCATCAAGGCTGGCGGCGTGACCGCGAGTATGCGCAGTTTTTCCGGCCCGGCACGTATCTTCGATGGTCAGGATGACGCCATGGCTGGAATTCTCAATGGTGAGGCACAACCCGGCGAAGTGGTCGTGGTGCGCTACGAAGGACCTCGCGGTGGTCCCGGGATGCAGGAGATGTTGTCGCCTACTTCTGCCATTATGGGCATGGGAATGGGGGAGCAGGTGGCGTTGATCACAGACGGACGCTTCTCGGGCGGCACGCGCGGCGCCTGCATTGGACATGTCAGTCCGGAAGCTGCCGCCCGTGGACCGATCGCTGCCCTGCATGATGGCGATGTTATCGAGATAAACCTGGATGCTCGCAGTCTTAACGTGAGACTGAGCGATAACGAAATCCAGGAACGTCTAACAGCGCTACCACCCTTTGAATCTCGCACAAACAGTTCCTGGCTGAGGCGCTACTCGCGTATGGTGACAAGCGCCAGCCAGGGTGCAGTGCTGAATTAGCTACAAAATCTATACTTTCGAATTATTGTTATGGAGAGAATAATGCAAAAATCAGGTGCAGAAATATTGTGGGAATGTCTGGTGCGCGAAGGTGTAGACACCGTCTTCGGACTGCCAGGCGGTTCGATCATGCCTGTTTACGATGTCATGTTGAACTACCCTGTCCGCCACGTTTTAGTTAAGCATGAGCAGGGCGCAGCTCACATGGCAGATGGATA
>Ga0114922_10006689_pt1 | contig 10557 bp, 12 predicted proteins | sample AartaG_FD_100975 | JGI IMG/M metagenome (GOLD analysis project Ga0114922, IMG submission 100975) | Deep subsurface microbial communities from Aarhus Bay to uncover new lineages of life (NeLLi) - Aarhus_00045 metaG | ecosystem: Environmental > Aquatic > Marine > Oceanic > Sediment | place...
GCGGGCCCGGGAACACTATCTGGCCGAAATTCGAGAGGACCCGGGCAACACCGTTCTACTGTTCGAGCTGGGCGAGATGTCGCTGCAGGCCGGCGACGCCGCCGCGGCGGCGGCCAAGTTCCGGCAGATCATCGAACTGGAGCCGGAGCACAGCGCGGCCCAGTTCGCTTTGGCCGAGGTGCTGCTGCGGATGGACCAGCCGGCCCCGGCCCTGCAAGCGCTGGAGACCGTGGCCGAGGTGGACCCGAGCTACCCGATGCTGGAGCTGAAGCTCGGCGAGGCCCATCTGCTGGCCGGTCAGGACCGCGAGGCGCTGGCCCACCTGGAAAAGGCTCTGGCTGAGGCCCCCCAGAGCGAGCCGGCCTTGATGGCCGCGGGGAGCTGCCTGCTCCGCCTAAACCACCCCCAGCAGGCTGGCGACTGCTTCCGCCGGATACTGGCCGTCAACGAGGCCTCACCCTACGCCCACCACAACCTCGGGGTCTCCTGCTTCATGCTCGGACGCCACGAGAACGGTTTGGAGCACTTCCTGCGGGCGGCGGAACTCAAGCCCGATTTCGCGATGGTCATGCACAAGGCCGCTCTGGCCTGCATCCGGCTGGGACGCTGGCGGCAGGCCAAGGAGATGATCCGCCGAGCCCACGAGGTGGTTCCGGAGTCCGAGGCTCTGACCCAGTTGTCCCGCCACCTGTGGCGGTTCCGCCTGGGACGCTGGCTGCGGAGCCTGGTCCGTCCGATCACCTGGTTGCGGCACCAGGGTTGACCCGCCCGCCACAGTCCCCGGTCGCTTCCGGCTGCAACCGAGGCAGTTGCCGATGAGTATAATGCCGCGTAGGATCCAGGAACGGATCAGGGCATCCCTACGGGAGTACCACGAGATGAAAGTCGGACGTTTCTGTTGGATGTTCGTTGTTGTGGTAGCGGCCCTTGCCAGCCCGGCTGTGGCCCAGAAGCAGCCAGGCCCATCGGCGAAGGAAGAGGTTGACCGCACCTTCGACGTACCTGCGATGATCGATCAGGCGGTGGCTAACATTTCCCGCCGGTACAATCTGAACAAAACTCAGCACGAGTTTACACAAAAGATGATGGAGGAGGGGGTCAACCGTTTCCTGCGCGAGCACCAGGACGACATCTACCCGCTGATTCGCGACCTGGCCGGGGCTCAGCTCAAGGGGGCAAACCTGAGCGTGGAGCAACGGAAGCGGATCGGCAAGGCCGCCCAGCCGCTGGTCGAGGCCGCCCGGGAGGCGATCCTGAAGAACAACGAAGAATGGCGCAAGAATCTCAGCGAGGAACAGAAGAAGCTTCACGACTGGGACCTGAAGGAGATGGAGGGCCAGTTCGGGCAGATTCGCGACAACATGCACCAGATGGAGCGCGGACTCGCGGTGGACAACCCCATCTTTCCCGAGCCCAAGCCGAGCAGCGATCCACCGCCGCCGCCGCGGAAGCCTCCGGACCGCAAGATCGCCCTGCCGCCGGACCCGGTAGTGGTGGACGACGTAGACGGCGTCTTCGACCGGGCAGTGGCCAAGCTCATCAGGGACTACGACCTGGACCCGGCCCAGGCCGAGGCGGCCCGGTCCATCGGACGCGAGTACAAGGCCTACGCCCAGGTGTATCGAAACGCCCACAAAGACGAATTCGAGGCCCTGAGGAAGACCAGGGAAGAAGCCACCAAAACGGGGGACCTGAAGAAAGCCCAGCAGGCTGAAGAACAGGAGGAGAAGCTCAACGCCCGCATCCGGCAGTTCCTGGACGAGATGAAGGAGCGCCTCATGTCCATTCCGCGCGAGGCGCAGAAGCTGGCCTACGAGAAGAAACAGAGCCGCGGCGCTGCGGCGGCCCCGCAACAGAAACAGAAGAAAAAGGCGCCGGCGGTGCCTGCCGGTCGAGAGGCAGACCAGGCCAAGAAGCGATCCAGCAAGAAGAGCAAGAAGCGACCGGCGGGCAAACCTGAACCTCCCAAGGGCAAAGACCAGTAGCCCGGGCCTGAGGCCGGTATCGCCAGCCGATTCGGGCCCGGCGGGGACATCAAACGCCGGCACGACGTCAACCAGAGCCCCGATCAGGGGTGCCCAGCCGATAACCCCGCGGTATCGCCGGGCCGGCTAAGCAGCGGGTGCTGGTGAGCCAACCGCGCGACGGGACGCGCGGTTTGTTTTGCGCGCCTTTACCGGACTCGGCGAACCCCGCGCGGGCCGATCCAGTTGCCTTTGACACCAGCCGATACGTAGAATTGAGGGGGTGGAGGCCCCGCAGAGGGAGTCTTCCCAAACCCGTCGCCGATTCTAGATCGCCCCTGACCCGTGCAGCGTGCAGCCATGAAGTCCATCCGAGAGGACCATCCGCTTCGTCGCCTCTTCAAAGGGCTGGTCGAAAACGCCTTCTGCACGGAGGTCGGTCTTTGCGACCCGGCGTTGACCGACTACCTGATCGATCTGCTGGTGAACTTTGTGCGCCTCGATGAGCTGTACGCCCTTCGCGATGCGGCAGGCAGACGCCTCGACCAGGTTGCCGCTATGCTGGCCTCGCTGACCTGCGGGACGGACGGAGTCCGCGGGGAGGACGAGCTGCTGGTCTACCGCCACATCGGCGATTTCGCTCTTTTCTGGTCCGGCGTCTACCCGGAGCATCTGCGCCACAGCCGGGGGATTGCGTTCAAGGACCGACTGCTGGACTACGTTCAGCAGGGCAAGCGGTCTTATGGGATCGCCTCGCGCTTGGCGAACGAGAACGCGTCGCCGCCGGCGTCCCTTTTCGGCCGGCTGAGCAGCGAGTTCGAGTTTTGCTGCCACGGTCTGGGCCTGGTCCGCCGGGGCTGGGAGCAGACCGACCCGGCCACCTGCCACCGGGCGACGACGCTGCTGTACTGAACGATGGCACGGCTCGCTTGACATCGGCTGGAATACGGATAAGGTTCTCTATCCGTTGGCCCGAAGCCCGTACCGTCAGGCAACAGGCCCGCAGATCCCCGATAGCTCAACTGGTAGAGCGAGCGGCTGTTAACCGCTAGGTTGTAGGTTCGAGTCCTACTCGGGGAGTTTCGATAACTCAAGCCTAATCCGTGACTTACGGATACCTGCCGGCGTAAGGCAGTGAGGCTCAGGAAGCCCGGAAAGTGGTCATTGACCACATTTCGAGCTCGAAAGGAGCCTCACGATGCCGAACAGAACCTCACCACGCATCCCGTCGTATCGTCTGCACAAAACCTCAGGCCGAGCCGTGGTCCGTCTCAACGGTCGAGACATCTACCTCGGCAAGCACGGCACTCCCGAGAGTCACGCGAACTACAACCGCGTGATCTCCGAGTGGACGAGCAACTTCCGGCAGCTCCCCAGCAACGGGGGCCCTCTGGACGCGGCGCCGTTGACCGTTTGCGAGATCGCTCTGCCATACCTGGCCTTCGTGGAGCAGCACTATCGCAAGCACGGGCGGCCCACGAGCGAGGTTTTCTCGATCAAGCGCGCACTGGAGCCCCTGATTGAGCTGTACGGGAAGACCGAGGCACGGAACTTCGGCCCGTTGGCGCTGAAGACGTATCGAGACGGGCTCATCGCAGCGGATCTCTCACGCGGCGTGATCAACAACCATGTCAGCCGCGTCAAACGGTTCTTCAAGTGGGCGACGGCCAACGAGATGGTGCCGTCGAACGTCCAGCACGGACTTCAATGCGTTGCCGGTCTTCGACGCGGTAGATCGACAGCTCGCGAAACGCAGCCGATCCGTCCCGTCGATGATGCGATAGTCGATGCGACGCTCGAACATGTTAGCTGGCAGATTGCCACGATGATCCAGCTCCAGCGATACACGGGGATGCGACCATGCGAGGTCATCATCATGCGTGGCTGCGACCTGGACACGTCCGGCAAGGTCTGGGCGTACGAGCCGGATTCGCACAAGACCGAGCACCACGGCCGGCACCGGATCATCTACCTCGGCCCCCGTGCTCAGAAAGTGCTCGGCCCGGTGTTGAAAAGTGACGTGAACGCGTACTTGTTCAGCCCACGGGAGGTCATGATGCAGGTGCGACATGGGCTCCGGATGAACCGCAAGACGCCAATGACGCCGAGCCAGCGGAAACGGCGTCCCAAGAAGAACCCCAAGAAAGCTCCTGGAGATCACTACAAGACCAGCAGCTATGAGCACGCAATTCACAGGGGATGTGACAGGGCATTTCCGCCGCCTGAGGGAGCAACCGAAGAGCAGCAGAAGCAGTGGCGGAAGGCCCACCGCTGGACGCCGAACCAGCTTCGCCACAACGCCGCAACATTCCTGCGGAAGGAGTTTGGCATTGAGGCGGCCCGTGTAGTGCTGGGGCACGCGTCCTCGGCCGTGACCGAAGTCTACGCGGAACTCGATTTGACCAAGGCCGCTGACGTCATGGCCAGAGTCGGGTAGCCTACGCGAACGGTACCGGCGGTTTCGATCGCCGTGCGGCCTCTCGGCGGACCTCAGCTATCCGCTGGCTGGCGGGAAGCCGAACCGCTCACGATTCTCGTCCGTCAACTTGGACGGGCGTGCTCTGGAAAACTGACTTCGAGCCTCGGGTACTTCTCCTTCATGAATTGAAGAGCCAGAACGGTATGGCACCGGTCCACCGTCGGGTTGATCTTGGTGGGACAGCTGCAGCCAAGAAAGACTTCCGTTTTCATCGCCAGGGCAGCCAGCCTGTCGAACGGGGCTGGGTCTTGTCGGAACCGCTCTTCGAGCAGCGCGACGTATTTCGTGCTGTACCCCTGCCATGTCTCATCCGTCGGACACGCGAGATACTCCGCCACGATCTCCCTTCCCGGGCGAAGAGGGTGTTTCGTGCGCCATCGCGTGTCCTGCCTGACGCCTGCCGGCCGCGGGTCCGATGGCGGTCGTTTGCCCCTGTAGATCTTGTAGCGAGCGAGCATGAGCTTCTCCTTTGGCGTTCTGAAACCAATTGCCTGCGGCTCCTCGACGATTCGAGCGAACCTACGATGAACCCCTCGGGTTCTCTGAGCAACCCCCGAAATCTACGCTGAACTCGACGGGGCGAAGGCAGCTGACATTATGAACGAGGTGGGTTACGCGCAAAGCTTCGTGCGCCGGAGAGTGCTTCGGCAGCCGTTCTCGATCAACGGACTGACCCCTACACACCTTTGACGCCGTCAAACTCGTCTGTCGTTGCTGCGGCAGGCGCGACAACGCTCGTCGGACGGCTGCCGGCCTCTTCCGACGCAGGTCTGGCATTCCCGGCCCCGCACGCGCGATGGCCTTATCAAATATCGCGCCAACGTCGCCTCATGGCTGACAGCTCGCCGCTCCACGGTCTGGTTTGGGAATGGAGGCAGTACCTTCAAGAGCGTGGGCATCAGACGCGAACCTCGCGCAACCACAACCTGCTGCTGTCGCGCAATGGGCGTGGCCTCCGCTACCGCTGGCTTTTTCTTCATTCCGCCGACCCGACCAGAACCTTGACGGCAATTGAACACGAGCGAATCCGTCGCGAGCTTCGCAGCAGTGCTCAGACAGGTCAGCAGGCTTATGTTGTCGTCAAGTTCGACAGGCCCGTTAGCAAGGTTGTGGTGGTCCCGGCGGCACGGGCGGCCAAAACCCGCCGACTACGATCGGACCGAGGCGGGATTCCATGGGACTGATAGCCTCTATGTGGTCGAGCACTCTTGCGGGTGTATATGGTCAGGGAAGAAGCGAACGCTAAAGGGAAGAAGGATCCTCACAGCCTTGACCCAGTCAAGGACAACAAACAACCTTCGCTTAGCGACCAGAACACGTCCGTCACCGGCATTCTCGACGAGCGGATCGACAACCTCCGCGATGCCATCCGGGAGATCGACGAGGCCCTGGCTGGGCGCAAGCAGCTCAACCTGCAGTTCCTGCAACAAATCGACCGTGAGGCTGAGGAGGCCAAGCGCCACCTGAATACGCTCCAGCCGCCGTGGGCCACCGGCTTTTACCCCCAGATCGAATTCCTTCGGCTGAGCCTGCACAAGAGCCTGACCAGCCGTGCCAAGGAGCGCCGTTCCGAGGAGCTGAAGTACTGGGAGAACGGCGTCAACCTGGCCAAGGAGCGGCGCAAGTTCCTCGACGAGTATAAGGCGTTGATCGCGACGAGGAGGAGGTTGAAGGGACCGTGAATATCGAAGAGGTCTTCCGAAAGCTACGCCCAGTCATGGGCCCGCAGCTCGATGCATTATGGCAGGAATACCTGGTTTCCGACACACAGATTCGCCAGACCATCGAGCGCACCTTGCGGGTTACGCTGGCCCAGCGTCTGGCGGAGACCTTCGAAAGCGAGCACGTTCTTCTCAAGCCACCACCTCAGGATCTGGCCGGAGGCGATTATCCGGTCGGCCTCATCCACTACGGCAAGGACAGCTTCTATCCCTTTGGCCTCCGGGAGGATGAATTCATCCAGCACATCGGCATCTTCGGCCGATCCGGTAGCGGGAAAACCAATCTCGCCTACCTGCTGCTCCGTGGACTGGTCCAGGCCGGAAAACCATTCCTGGTATTCGACTGGAAGCGGAACTACCGTGACCTCATCCGCGTCCCGGAATTCGCCGATCTGCTCATCTTCACTGTTGGCCGAGATGTTGCCCCGTTCCGTTTCAACCCGCTCGTCCCGCCACCGGGCACACCGGCGACCGTGTGGCTGAAGAAACTCATCGAGATCATGTGCCACGCCTACTTCTTAGGCGAAGGCGTTACTGTACTGCTTATGCGCGCGATCGACCACCTCTATTGGCAAGCGGGCCTGTATAATGGAAACCCCAAGGGCTACCCGGCCATCGCCATGATCCAGGACTGCCTGCACCTGGACAGCGAGCAGGCCGGCTACCTGAACCGGCTCGAGGTCGGCTGGGCCGTGGCCAAGCTCCAGGGCCGCTGGTTCTTCCCGTTCCTGATCAAGCTGCCTCTCATCCGGTTGAACAAAGGGAGCGTCACAGACAAGGACATCCACGACAGGGCAAAGAAACTCGCAGGAGACGGCAGAGAGCTGCTCAGCCCGCATCGAAGCTTTTCCGCTGCGATTCCGTCTGATGGAGGTGATTCCGCACCGAAAGGCTCCGAAAAACGGAAGATTCCGCGTGTTCCGGTTGGCGGTAAAAAGGAGGATAGGGGGGGAAACGGAGAGTGCACAATTGAGCTGACAACGCAGGAGAGGGAATTTTTGATGGATGTTTGGCAGCATCCTGCGTCATCGGTAACGGAACGATATCGACGTCTGTCTTTTTCTTCTCGTCGTGGCAGTGTTCTTCAATCGTCTCTTGTTTCTCGTTCCTTCCTTTCTTTTCATCCTGTTTCTCTTCTGCGTGGCAGAATCAAGAGTTTACGACTGACAAAACAAGGAAGAAAAGCGTTGGGAATGAGCAATGGTGAATCAGATCGTTACGGTGGTGCAGAGCATCAATACTGGGTCCATCGGGTTGCCGAACACCTGGGCAACGTCGGCTATGCGGTTCGGACCGAGCACCCGGTAGGTGGCGGCAAAACCATCGACATTGCCGCCGAGCGCGGCGGCAAACGTATCGCCTTCGAGATCGAAACCGGCAAGTCCGACGCCGCAGCCAACGTCCGCAAGTGCCTGGACGCTGGCATGGACAAGGTAGTCGTGGTGGCGACGTCGAAGGCGGTGCAGAACCGCATCGCCCCGACGCTGCCGAACGGCGAGCAGGTGGTGTGCGTCACTGCGTCCCAAGCGCTAAACGGGCAGGATGACTCGCTACTCGCTGAGGCCAGGCGATGAGACCCTGGCCCAGCGCCCGATGCTCCCTGCAATCATTCGGTTGGACCGGACCGGCTACTTGGCGATAATCGCGTACGCGTGCGGTAGGCGCCGCTATCGGTGAACCCGTAAGACGGGTATGGGAGCGTGGCAAGCTGAAGACCTGCCTCGCGCCGATGCGGCGTGGGGACCGTCCGGTGAATGCGTGGCTGTGCGGACCGCCGGGGAGCGGGAAGACGTTGCTGGCGCGATGGGAGGTGCAGCGCATGTGTTCGGCGACGACCGCACGGATAGGTGTTTACGTCAATTGCTGGCAGCACCGCAGTCTTTACAGCGTCCTCCAGGCGATCATTGATGATTTCAAGGTCCTTGGCGCTGAGGCCCAGGACACCAATGTCAAGCTCGGGCGGATTCAGCAAGTCTTTCGAGGACGGCCTGCCGTGATCGTTCTGGATGAGATCGATCGCCCGATGCCTGCCGCGCGGGACGCGATCATCTACGGCTTGCTGCGGTTGCCCCACACGGGCCTGATTTGCATCGCCGAAAGCACCCGAGCCCTGGCCATGCTGGACGAACGCGTCCGGTCGCGGCTCGGCTCGCTCGTGATCGAACTGCCGCCATATACCACCAACCAGATTCGGCAGATTGTGACGGACCGAGCGCGTCGGGCGCTGATGCCCGGATCCTGGTCGCCAGCCATCATCAGGCGACTCGCGGCTGGGGCAGCGGGCGACGCCCGCCTCGCGATCCAGGGTCTCCGTCATGCCGCGGCTGCAGCGGAAGACGCAGGTCATACGACGTTAGACTCTCGATCGACCGAGGGCTACCTTCGGCAATGGCAGGCGATTCGGCAGGAGGCTCGATTCACGGCTCTACCAGGGTGACGAGCGGCCGCAGCGGGCCCACCTCGTCATCCGCCGCCAGCATGTCGGCCCCGGCGCCAACGACGTCGGCTGGGAGCGTCTGCCGGACGGGACGTACCGCGCCTGGATCAGCGAGTACGACGCCCGGCATCATTTCAACCAGCGGATGCAGGACCGGATCAAGCAAGAGTACGCTTACCATGCGGTTGCCCGGCAGCAGGGCGCGATGGGCCGCACGGTCCAGCGCCGAGAGCTCGAGAACGGCGAGATCGAGGTTCTTATCGGCGGCTATCGGTGAGCGCGGCGCGTTAGTCAGGACTCGCTTCGCGCAAAAAAGGAGAGCCATGATGCATGGGAGACATATCAGAATGATCATTCGCACCGACGGCACGTGCAGCATTGACGCCGTTAATTTCACGGATGCAACCTGCACACATGCGACCGAGCAGATCATGCGGGCGTTGGGCGGGCAGGTCGCGGAGGAGCGCTTCAAGCCCGAAGCACAACGACTTCCGACGCAGGCGAACCGCCGTAAGGAAAGTGCCCGATGATCACGTTGCGCATCGTCCCTGACGGCACCCTCCTGGGCCTCTGGACGGATGCGGTCCGATGGACCGAGCTCGGACCGGTAAAGGTCCGCCGGGCAAGCCACGTGGAGTTTGACGAGGCTTTACAGCGCTGGTGCGTGCGCGGCGCACAGCCAGCCGGCGTGCGCTTACGGCAGCCTTCGGCGGTTTTCGTCGGTCTCGCTTCATGATGGGGAATATGATGCCCGGGTTTTTGAGTATCGTCCATGTTCTTGGTAGCATCCCATGGTTGATCCTGCCCCACGGTGGCCATACCCAGCCCCCTGGTTCGTTCAGCTCCGACCGCATGATTGGCATAGCCCCCGCACAAGCAACAAAAGGCCTCCCGGCAACCTCCATCCGTATTCGCATGGACCGAAAGGCGCCCTCCCGGATCGTCCTGGACGCGGATTTGCTGAGCGACAGCCACGTGCCCGACAAGCTCATCAGTCGCGAGGGCCACGTGGCAGAGCTGGACCAGCGGCTGACCGCATCAGTCCAGGCGCGGGCGCCAGTGCATGTCTGGCTGCATGGTCCGACTGGGGCCGGCAAGACAGCGGCTGCGCTCAGCGTGGTGAACAGGCTGCAGGAAGCAGGGCGCATCGAGAGCGCACTCATCAACTGCTGGGAGCACGGCACCTATTTCGAGGTGCTGGACGCCTTGGTGGCTGAGCTGCGCATCCTCCGGGCTGAGGAGCACCGGTCACTCGGAGCTCATCATCACTGGCGACGACGGCGCTCACGTCGGTCGCTAAACCGCATCGCATGTGATCGGTGACGGCCGCAAGCTGAAGGTGCGGCCGAAGTTCGGCCCCAAAAACTGCCGGGCCACCCTCTGCGAGAAACCGCGAGCGGTCGTTGCGAGAAGCATCAGCCGCCTGGCGGTGGCTGGCGAGACGCCCTCGTCCTCCAGCACTTGCCTGAAGGTGTCGCTTATGTCCCGCACGCTCAGGCCCTTGACGTAGAGTTGGGGAATCAGGGTTCCCAATACCTCGCTGCGACGCTGGAAGGCCCCCAGGATGGCCGTCTGAAAGGGCTCGGCCCCGTTCCGCGTTTGGGGCAGGAGCAGCTCGAGCGGTCCTTCTCCGGTGGCCACCCTCCGACGCTTGTAGCCGTTGCGGTAAGCTGATTGGCCCTCGCCGCGTCGTTCGTACGAGGCCCGCCCGATGAACTCCGCAGCCTCGATTTCCATGGCCGCCTGCAGCATGGCCTGGGCCGCCAGCCGGCAGTAGCCAGAGAAGTCCAGGCTGGCCTGGCCCACCGCCTCCATCAAAGCCTTCCGAAATCGCTCCGCTGGTGATACCTTCCGCGACATGGTGGTGACTCCTTTCTGCCCGCCGGACGCGGGCCGAAAAACCAATCCCTTGGAGTCATCACCATACTTTGTTTACACCCACTCTGAAGCGCTACC